>OGZG01001947.1_pt1 | contig 14745 bp, 7 predicted proteins | sample 1576781 | NCBI WGS metagenome assembly OGZG01 (sample SAMEA3541502, study PRJEB24748) | human gut metagenome | biome: human gut; feature: human-associated habitat; material: faeces | place: China | collected 2012 | reverse complement strand
GGTGCGACCCGTTCCGTGTTCTGCTCATGTTTTTTCGTTTTTTCCGCTATCCATATTTTTCACCATGTTTTCTTGCCTACGTCGAACGAACGGATGAATTGCCGACGAAAATCCGACAGACAAAAGTACAAATATTCGTTCGATAATCTAATCCGTGCATTCGGTAAAGTCTTTTTACTCCGGATAATACGTTATTTCGTTTTTCTTAACGTGTTTTCACCGGATAAATTGCCCGTATGATGCCGGTTTTATGTGGATTCGACCATTTTTACGGCATTTTTTCACAATCCGATTTTACCGCATTGTACAGGTCGCAAATGTAAATAAGAAAACTGGAAAAACAAAAATAGTTTTCCAGTTTTTGAAAGTTTTTTACCCGATCGGTCAATTTAGTCGGGTTTTTAACCGGGTCTCGATATCCGAAAACGGGTCGAAACGGCGGTAAGGAAGCTGTTTCTACTCGAATTTCAGCTCTTTTAACTGCCCCAGTTGTTCGTAATTGGTCAGATCCACCTGGATCGGAACGACCGATACGTACCCGTTTTTGAGCGCCCATTCGTCCGTGTCGGTCGCTTCGGGCTCGGTATTTTCGAAATAACCGCAGAGCCAGTAATAGTCGTGTCCGCGCGGATCCTGGCGGCGTTCGAATACTTCCCGCCAATAGCCCCGGTTCTGGCGGCAGGGCATGATCCCGCGGATTTGTTCGGCCGGCAGGTTCGGTACGTTGACGTTCAGGCACAACGGGCGTCCGAGGTTTTCGGTCATGGCTTTTCGCACGATCGGCAGGATGTACTGCTGCACGGTGCCGAAGTCGGCGTCCTCGTCGTGGTCGAGCAGCGAGAAGCCGATCGACGGAATGTTGTAGAAACTGCCTTCGATGGCGGCTCCCATCGTTCCGGAATAGAGGACGTTGACGGCCGAGTTGGCGCCGTGGTTGATGCCTGACAGCACCAGATCCGGAGTTTCGCCGTTTTGCAGCAGGTAGTCGAAAGCGATCTTCACGCAATCGACCGGGGTTCCCGAAAAAGCATAAACCTCCACACCGTCGCCTTTCGACACTTCGCGCAGGAAAAGCGGATTATTGATCGTTATCGCCTGACTCATACCGCTCTGCGGCGTTTCGGGGGCAATGGCGACCACCCGGCCGAACTTGCGTGCGACCTCAAGGAGCGCCTGAATACCTCTTGAATTGTAACCGTCGTCGTTGGTGACGAATACCAACTTCTCTTTCATCATATTTTTCTCCGATTTTAGTGACAAATATACGAAAAGGCGGGCGACATTCGTCGAACTCGTTCGAAAAGAATGTCCGAACCGCCTCCCATATTCCATACAACATACATACTTCCTTCCCTGCACCCGGGAAATTCCCCGCATGCCGATCCCGTCGGAAAATTCCATTGTAAACAAAAAGGATCGGGGCAGGGAGTTGCAGACTAACCGCAAACCATGTGCCTCAAAGTTCGAGAGCCATCCATACGCACCGCCCGTCGAAGCAATCCGCACCTCCCGACACGATTCAAGATGAAACCCGTTCACCTCCCACACCCGCCGCAGCCGGCATCGCCGCACAATCGGTCCGGCTGCGGAGTCATCTATTTTTTAGACAGCCGATTGCCCGTTTGGGAAAAAGTTTCTATATTTGCGGACCGTATCAACCTCTTATATTGGGTGCGAAGCCACGACCGGGAACATCAATCCGTTGATTTTCGGAGGATTGCAGAGTAAGATCCCTGCATGGTAGGCAAACACAGCGATAATGTTGAACGCAGAAATCATCAAAAAAATTGTTGCAACAATGAACAAGGATGCAGTAATCCGGCTCGTCAACGAGCAGATGTGGACCAAGACGGATGTTCCGTCGTTCCAGGCCGGTGATACGATCACCGTTACGTACAAGATCGTCGAGGGTAACAAGGAGCGCCTGCAGAGCTTCCGCGGCGTAGTTATCCAGATCAAGGGTACGGGCAAGACCAAGATGTTCACGATCCGCAAGATCTCCAACGGCATCGGCGTCGAGCGTATCTTCCCCCTCTATTCGCCCCACATCGAGAGCATCGAGGTAAACAAGCAGGGCGTGGTTCGTCGCGCACGCATCTACTACCTGCGCAACCTGACGGGTAAGAAAGCCCGTATCAAGGAGAAGAGAGCCGCTTCTACGAAGTAGATCCTTCCGCCTGCAAGAAAAAAACCTCCGCTCGAGCGGAGGTTTTTTTCTTTAACACGAATTTTCACAACGCCGATACCCGCATCAGCAAAAAAACGCTATTCCGGCCGGGCAAACATCTCGTCCGTCACCGGGTAGTCGATTTCGAAACCCCGGATAATAACTTTTCCCAACTTCCGACAGACAAGACAAAGATCGAGTTGCGGCCCGCCTTCCCGCGACCGACCGAAGAGCCACATATCCCTGCCAATACCCGGCCGTCGGCCGTCCGCACTACGGACGATCCCGAAACGCTCCGGACAAATTTGTCCACCCCGAAAATAAAAAAGGTTGCAAACATTCGTTTGCAACCCAACCGACCTTCCGGTCATTTGCGGAGAGGGAGGGATTCGAACCCCCGGAGCCTCGCAGCTCAACGGTTTTCAAGACCGCCGCAATCGACCACTCTGCCATCTCTCCGGGTGCAAAAGTATAACGGATTTTCGATTCTGCCAAATCTTTCCTCCGGGTAATTCCAAGTCGCCCGGTCAAAAAAACTCTCCTGAAAAACAGGATCCGATCCCGAAGCATGATATTTCGCCTCTCCTTCAAATCCTGAATCGAATCCAATTCTGACCAATTATATCCACTTTAGTCCATTTTTTAAGAAATTACGAACAAAACATTTTCCTACCTGAGTTTGTTTTCGTACTTTTGCCCCGTTTTAAGACAAGCATTTTTGAAAGCATGGATGAGAATCGCTTCGAAACTCGTCCGAGCGCATAAACTTACCACAGAAATCAATATATTTTTCAAATTATCAACTAAAACTTTGATTATGAAGCAACTGCTACTAACGATCTCGGCCCTGCTGTTCGCAACGGCGGTCTGCGCCGAAGGCTACCAGGTGAATACCTTGAGTGCAAAACAGTTGGGAATGGGACACGTGGGAACAGGTATGAAACTCAATTCCGAGTCGATCTATTTCAACCCGGCGGGAACCGCCTTCCAAACCTCCCGATTCTCCTTCTCGGTCGGCATCACGGGTATCAAATCCAATGCAACGTACCTGTCGAACAACGACTACCGGGGCAATCCGCAGATCCAAGCCCACTCGGACAACAAGATTTCGACGCCGCTCTACGCCTATTTCAACTACAAAGCCACCAAAAATCTGGCCGTCGGCCTGGGATTTTATACCCCTTACGGCTCGTCTATGAACTGGGGCGACAACTGGGTCGGAGCACATCTGATCCAAAGCATCGACCTGCAAGCCTATACGTTGCAGCCGACAATCTCCTACAAATTCTGGAATAAACTCTCGGTAGGTGTCGGCATGACGATCACCTGGGGTACGTTCGACCTGTCGCGCTCCATGTTCCCCGTCGGCGAAGCGACGAACAATACGATCGCCGGATTGCTGACCGCCGCAGGGCAGGGACAATACGCCGAACTGTTCACCCAGGCCGGAGATCGCTCCCTGGTATCCGCCCGGCTCAAAGGCGACGCCAAAACTGCGATCGGCGTAAACGTAGGTATCCTGTGGGACATCACCCCGGAATGGACCCTCGGTTTCTCCTATCGTTCGAAAGTGAAGATGAAAGTCGCAAGCGGCACGGCTAACCTCCTGTATGCCTCTCCCGAAATCGGGCAGGTCCTCCAGGCAACGGGAATGATTCCCGACTTGAGCAGCGCTTGCGTCGAAACGGAACTCCCGCTGCCGGCCAACCTCGCTTGGGGCGTGAGCTTCCGACCGACCCCGAAGTGGGAAATGGCTTTCGACATCCAATACGTCCTGTGGAGCGCCTATAAATCGCTCCACGTAGATATTACCGACCCGACGACCGGGGCATCGGTTTACGATCTGCCGACGAGCATCAAGAACTATAAGAACACGGTGGCCACCCGTATCGGCGTCCAATACCACGCCTGCAAATTCGTCACGGCACGCCTGGGTATGTACGTAGATGAAAGCCCCGTACGGAGCGATTTCCTCAACCCCGAAACCCCTTCGATGACCAAAGTATCCTACACGGCCGGCGTGACGATCAACCCCTGCAAAAACGTATCGATCGATCTGGCATACGGATATATCACCTCGGCAGACCCGGAGCGGACGGGATCGTGCGACTACTACAATTCACTCACTTACAAAGCGGTCTATGCACAGACATACGGGCAGCTCATCGCAGGCGGAATGGCCCCGGAGCAAGCGAAAATCCAGGCTCATACCACGGCAAACGACAAGGCTATCCAGCCTTTTTCGGGCAACTATTCCCTGTCGGCGCACACTTTCGCTATCGGAGTGAACCTGAAATTCTAAAACCGTCCCGATTTCCCGTAAAAATCACTATATTTGCAGTGCGTACCTTCCCGGTACGCACTGTTTCTGTTTATCGGGATCTCCGGCACGACACACGCTTCCCGACCGAAAGCCAACGATTCCTCCCGGCCGAAACGACTTCGGGAGGAAGCCGGACAGTTTTACAAGGCTCCATAGTTCAAGGGATAGAACGGAAGTTTCCTAAACTTCAAATTCGCGTTCGAGTCGCGGTGGAGCTACTATCTTCTCTTCAGGACGACCTACCCGGTCGTCCTGTTCGCATATTGCTCTCCATATAATCCGATCGAAAGCCAGCTTTCAACGGCATACCGCCGATCATATCGACATCCGAAATAGTTCCGTTCGATCCGGGTTCTTCCATTGCGGCCACAAAAACGAGCCAGAACAATTCGGTGTCCCGGTTATTCGCCCGACATGGCTTGAACTGCGAAGCGACCAAAAAACTCCGCAACGAAGTCCGCCATCTTCCGGAAGCAGGTGACAAAACCCCATAAAAAACGGGAGCAGACTTTCCGTCCGCTCCCGTTCGATTATGATAAAAATTATCTATTACTTGGCAGCCTGAATCGCCTCCAGATCCTCCTTCAATCCTACGACCAGATTGTCGTACTCCCGCATACCGGTACCACCGGGAATCAGGTGGCCGCAAATCACGTTCTCCTTCAGGTTCTCCAACGGATCGACCTTGCCCTGGATCGCAGCTTCGTTCAGCACCTTGGTCGTCTCCTGGAAGGAAGCGGCCGAAATGAAGCTCGAAGTCTGCAATGCGGCACGGGTAATACCCTGCAGAATCTGCGTGGAAGTCGCAGGAACGATATCACGCTCCTTGACGAGATTCAGGTCACGACGCTTGAGGCTCGAATTCTCATCACGCAACTTGCGCATCGAGATAATCTGCCCCGGCTGTACGGCCGTAGAGTCGCCGGCATCCGTTACGACCACCTTGTCATAAAGCTCGTCGTTCACGTCCATAAACTCCCATTTATCGACGATCTGATCCTCGAAGAAGCGGGTATCGCCCGGATCTTCGATCTTGACTTTCGACATCATCTGGCGTACGATCACCTCGAAATGCTTGTCGTTGATCTTCACGCCCTGCATACGGTACACCTCCTGCACCTCATTGACGATGTACTCCTGCACCTTCGTCAGACCCAGGATATTGAGAATATCGCTCGGGGTGATGGCACCGTCCGAAAGCGCACCGCCGGCCTTCACATAGTCGTTCTCCTGAACGATGATCTGACGCGACAGCGGCACCAGGTAACGGCGTACGTCGCCCTCTTTCGACGTGATGATGATCTCACGGTTACCGCGCTTGATCTTGCCGAAGGTCACCTCGCCGTCGATCTCCGAAACGATGGCCGGATTGGACGGGTTGCGGGCCTCGAACAGCTCCGTAACACGCGGCAGACCACCGGTGATATCGCCGCCCGATTTGCCGACGGCACGCGGGATCTTGATCAGGATATCGCCGGCCTTGATCTTCGCATTGTCCTTGACAACCACGTGGGCCGACACCGGCAAGTTGTAGGATTTGACCTCTTCGCCCTCCTTGTTGATCACCTTGATCACGGGGTTCTTGGTCTTGTCCTTGGATTCGATGATTACCTTCTCCGAAAGACCGGTCTGCTCATCGCGCTCGTCACGGTAAGTAACACCCTCGATAACACTGTCATAAACAGCTTTACCCTCATGCTCGGAGATGATTACCGCGTTGTACGGATCCCACTCGCAGATCATGTCGCCCTTCTTGACCTCGGCGCCATCGCTCATATAGAGCATCGAGCCGTAAGGCAGGTTGTGCGTATAGAGTACGATTTCGGTCTTGGGATCCACGATGCGAAACTCCGACTGACGCGAAATGACGATGTCCACGGCTTCTCCCTGCGGATTCTTGCCCTTCACGGTGCGAAGCTCGTCGATCTCCAGACGACCCTCGTATTTCGAAACCACATTGGTCTCGACAGCCGTACCGGCCGCCACACCGCCGACGTGGAACGTACGGAGGGTCAGCTGCGTACCCGGCTCACCGATGGACTGTGCCGCGATGACGCCGACCACTTCGCCGCGCTGTACCATGCGGGCCGTAGCCAGGTTGCGTCCGTAGCACTTCGCACAAACGCCGCGACGCGATTCGCAGGTAAGCACCGAACGGATTTCGACGGACTCCAGCGGCGACTTCTCGATGGCCTCGGCAATCGACTCCGTGATCTCCTCACCGGCCTTGCAGAGCACCTCGCCCGTGAGCGGATGAATCACATCGTTCAGAGCCGTGCGGCCCAGGATGCGATCGTAGAGCGTCTGCACCACGTCGTCGTTGCGCTTGATGGCCGTAGCCGTCAAACCGCGCAGCGTACCGCAATCCTCCTCGTTGATGATCACATCCTGCGCAACGTCCACCAGACGGCGCGTCAGGTAACCGGCATCGGCTGTTTTCAACGCCGTATCGGCCAAACCCTTACGGGCACCGTGCGTAGAGATGAAGTATTCGAGCACCGAAAGACCCTCCTTGAAGTTCGAGAGAATCGGGTTTTCGATGACCTGCTGACCGCCCTCGACACCTGACTTCTGCGGCTTGGCCATCAGACCGCGCATACCCGAAAGCTGACGGATCTGCTCCTTCGAACCACGGGCTCCGGAGTCCAGCATCATATAGACCGGGTTGAAACCGTCGTCATCCTTGATCAGGGTGTCGATCACCGTCTTGGTGAGTTTCGTATTGATATTGGTCCAGATGTCGATGATCTGGTTGTAGCGTTCGTTGTTGGTGATAAGACCCATGTTATAGGATTCGATCACCTCGTCGGCACGCTCGTATCCCTCCTGGACCAATTTCTCCTTCTCCTCGGGAATGATAACGGCATCGAGGTTGAACGACAGACCGCCCTGGAAGGCCATCTGGTACCCCATCGCCTTGATATCGTCGAGGAATGCAGCCACCTTGTCGGCACCCGCCTTCTTCATCACCACGGCGATAATGTCGCGCAGCGAACGCTTAGTAAGCACCTCATTGATATAACCGACCTCTTCGGGCACCACCTGGTTGAACAGGATGCGGCCGATAGTCGTTTCCTTCAGTACCCGCACCTTGTTGCCGTTCTCGTCCACGTCGCTGACCATACATTTCACCTGCGCATGCAGATCGGCCCGCTTCTCGTTGTAAGCGATGATCGCCTCCTCGGGACCATAGAAAGTAAGGCCTTCGCCTTTGACGCCCTTGCGGGGCTTGGTGATATAGTACAGACCGAGAACCATGTCCTGCGAAGGCACGGTGATAGGAGCGCCGTTCGCGGGGTTCAGGACGTTGTGCGAACCGAGCATGAGCAGCTGGGCCTCCAGAATGGCGGCATTGCCCAGCGGCAGGTGCACGGCCATCTGGTCACCGTCGAAGTCGGCGTTGAACGCCGTACAAGCCAACGGGTGCAACTGCATGGCCTTGCCCTCGATCAGTTTGGGCTGAAAGGCCTGGATACCCAGACGGTGCAACGTCGGGGCACGGTTCATCAGCACCGGATGCCCCTTGATGACGTTCTCCAGAATACCCCAGATAACGGGGTCTTTCCGGTCGATGATCTTCTTGGCCGATTTCACCGTCTTGACGATACCGCGCTCGATGAGCTTGCGGATTACGAACGGCTTGTAGAGTTCGGCCGCCATATCCTTCGGAATACCCATCTCGTGCATCTTCAGTTCAGGACCGACGACGATGACCGAACGGGCCGAATAGTCGACACGCTTACCCAGCAAGTTCTGGCGGAAACGTCCCTGCTTACCCTTGAGCGAGTCGGACAGCGACTTGAGGGCACGGTTGCTCTCGTTCTTCACGGCATTGCTCTTACGCGAGTTGTCGAACAGCGAATCGACCGCCTCCTGCAACATACGTTTCTCGTTGCGCAGAATCACCTCCGGAGCCTTGATCTCGATCAGACGCTTCAGACGGTTGTTACGGATAATGACGCGACGGTAGAGGTCGTTCAGATCCGACGTAGCGAAACGTCCGCCGTCCAGCGGCACCAGCGGGCGCAGCTCGGGAGGAATCACCGGCAGCACCTTCAGCACCATCCACTCGGGTTTGTTCCGGCCTTCCGAAGCACGGAACATCTCGATCACATTCAGGCATTTGAGCGCCTCGCTCTTGCGCTGCTGCGAGGTTTCCGTCGAAGCCTTGTGACGCAGGGCATAGGACATGGAATCCAGATCGACCTGCTGAAGCAACGTATAGATCGCCTCGGCACCCATCTGGGCCACGAACTTGTTGGGATCGCTGTCATCGAGCGACTGGTTGCCCTTCGGCAGCGCGCCCACGATGTCCAGATACTCTTTCTCCGAAAGGGTCTGCAACCGTTCCACACCCTGCTCGGCGGCAGCACCGGCGTTGATTACCACATAGCGCTCGTAATAGATGATCGCCTCCAGCTTCTTGGAAGGGATACCCAGCAGATAGCCGATCTTCGAGGGCAGGGAGCGGAAATACCAGATATGCACCACCGGCACCACCAGCGAAATGTGGCCCATGCGCTCGCGGCGCACCTTTTTCTCGGTCACCTCCACGCCGCAACGGTCGCAGACGATGCCCTTGTAACGGATACGCTTGTACTTGCCGCAATGGCACTCGTAGTCTTTCACGGGACCGAAGATACGCTCGCAGAAAAGACCGTCGCGTTCAGGCTTGTAGGTACGATAGTTAATGGTTTCGGGCTTCAGCACCTCGCCGCTCGACTGCGCCAGAATCTCTTCCGGCGAAGCCAGTCCGATCGAAATGGAGCTGTAACCGTTATTCACTTTATTGTCTTTATTGAATGACATAATGCAATGCTTTTTTCTTATCCTCTATATACTACTACCTACCTTCCCTTACTCCAGCTTGACCGAAAGGGCCAGACCGCGCAACTCGTGCAGCAACACGTTCATTGCCTCGGGAATACCCGGCTTGGGCAGGTTGTCGCCTTTGACGATGGCCTCGTAAGCCTTGGCACGCCCCATCACGTCATCCGACTTGATGGTCAGGATCTCCTGCAGGATATTGGCGGCGCCGAAGCCTTCGAGCGCCCAAACCTCCATCTCACCGAAACGCTGACCGCCGAACTGCGCCTTACCGCCGAGCGGCTGCTGCGTGATAAGCGAATAGGGACCGATCGAACGGGCGTGCATCTTGTCGTCGATCATGTGGCCGAGCTTGAGCATGTAGATCACGCCCACCGTAGCCGGCTGGTCGAACTTCTCGCCCGTACCGCCGTCGTACAGGTAAGTACGCCCGCTGCGCGGAATACCCGCCTTCGCCGTATATTCGTTGATCTGGTCGAGCGAAGCACCGTCGAAAATCGGCGTAGCGAACTTCAGTCCCAGCTCCTTGCCGGCCCAGCCGAGCACGGTTTCGTAAATCTGACCGAGGTTCATACGCGAAGGCACACCCAGCGGGTTCAGGCAGATATCGACGATCGTACCGTCCTCGAGGAACGGCATATCCTCGTCGCGCACGACACGGGCCACGATACCCTTGTTGCCGTGGCGTCCCGCCATCTTGTCGCCCACCTTCAGCTTGCGCTTCTTGGCGATATAGACCTTGGCCATCTGGATCACGCCCGTCTGGGGGAGTTCGTCGCCGTTGGTGAGGTTGTATTTCTCACGCTTGATCGCGGCATCGGCCTTCTTCCATTCGATCGTATAGTTGTTGATCGTCTTCTCTACCAGCGCATCGAGGTGGCTGTCGCCCGTCCACTTGCAGGTCCCCAGGTTCAGGTACCCCATCGCAACGCCCGACTTCTCGTCGGTGACTTTGCGGGAGAGCTCATCGAGCAGCTTCTGGGTGAATTTCGTTCCGGCAGGATAGAGTTCCACGCCGAAGTAATCGGTGATACCCGTAGTCGTCTTGCCCTGAAGCAGCGTATAAAGTTTGTTTACGAGCTGCTTGGTCAGGTCGGCGACCTGGGCTGCGAACTTCTCGTCGAGCTTCTCGATCTGCAGCTTCTCCGAGCTCTTTCCCGCACGCTTGTTCTCCTTGCCGGCACGGCTGTAAAGCTTCGTGTCGATCACCACACCGTGCAGCGACGGCTGCGCCTTGAGCGAAGCGTCCTTCACGTCGCCGGCCTTGTCGCCGAAGATCGCACGGAGCAGCTTCTCCTCGGGCGAAGGATCGCTCTCGCCTTTCGGAGTGATCTTACCGATCAGGATATCGCCCGGATGCACGTTGGCGCCTATACGGATAATACCGTTGGCATCCAGATCCTTGGTAGCGTCCTCGCTCACGTTCGGAATATCCGAAGTCAGCTCCTCGACGCCGCGCTTGGTATCGCGGACCTCCATGATGTACTCATCGACATGGACCGAGGTGAAAATGTCCTCGCGCTGAATACGCTCCGAAATCACGATGGCATCCTCGAAGTTGTAACCCTTCCAGGGCATGAAAGCCACCTTCAGGTTACGACCCAACGCCAACTCGCCCTTCTGCGTCGAATAACCTTCGGTCAGGATCTGGCCTTTGGTCACCTTGTCGCCCGTCAGAACGGCCGGTTTCAACGTGATCGACGTATTCTGGTTCGTACGACGGTAGCGAGGCAGTTCATAAGTCGTAATTTCCGGCTCGAACGAGCAGATCACCTCCTCTTCCGTCCGCTGGTATTTGATCTGGATCTTGGTTGCATCCGCAAATACCACCTCACCGTCGCCCTCGGCGATGATCTGGATGCGGCTGTCGGAGATCATATCCTTTTCGATACCCGTACCGACGATCGGCGACTCGCAGGTCACCAGCGGCACGGCCTGGCGCATCATGTTCGATCCCATGAGGGCACGGTTCGCATCGTCGTGCTCCAGGAAGGGGATCAGACTTGCCGCGATCGACGCGATCTGGTTCGGAGCTACGTCCATGAGCGTCACCTCCTGGGCCGTCACAACGGGGAAATCGGCGCCTTCACGGGCCTTGATGCGGTCGGGCTGCAGGAAATGGCCCTCGTCGTCGATCGGAACATTCGACTGGGCGACCACCTGCCCCTCCTCCTCTTCGGCCGAATAATATTTGATATCGGCATTGTTGAGATCCACCTGTCCGTTGGTCACGGTACGGTAAGGAGTCTCGATGAATCCCATGTCGGAGATCTTGGCATAGACGCAGAGCGACGAAATCAGACCGATGTTCGGGCCTTCGGGAGACTCGATCGGGCAAAGACGGCCGTAGTGCGTGTAGTGCACGTCGCGGACTTCGAAACCGGCACGGTCACGCGAAAGACCGCCGGGACCGAGGGCCGACAGACGACGCTTGTGCGTGATTTCGGCCAGCGGGTTGATCTGGTCCATGAACTGCGAAAGCTGCGAAGTGCCGAAGAACGAATTGATCACCGAAGAGAGCGTCTTGGCGTTGATCAGATCCACCGGCGTGAAGACTTCGTTGTCACGCACGTTCATACGCTCGCGGATGGTACGCGCCATGCGCACGAAACCTACCGAGAACTGGTTGGAAAGCTGCTCGCCCACCGTGCGGACACGACGGTTCGAGAGGTGGTCGATATCGTCCACCTCGGCTTTCGAGTTGATGAGCTGGATCAGGTACTTGATGATGGCGATGATGTCCTCGCGCGTCAGCGTGCGGATCGCCGGATCGATGTCCAAATCGAGCTTCTTGTTGATCCGATAACGGCCGACATCGCCCAGGTCGTAACGCTTGTCCGAGAAGAAGAGCTTCTCGATCACGTCGCGGGCCGTAGCCTCGTCGGGCGGCTCCGAAGCACGCAACTGGCGATAGATATACACCACGGCTTCTTTTTCGGAGTTACACGGATCTTTCTGTAAAGTATTGTATATAATAGAGAAATCGATACCCGACAGATTCTCCTTATGCAGCAGAATCGTCTTGGCACCGCTCTCGATAATCTGGTCGATATGCTCTTCCTGGAGCACCGTTTCTCGGTCAACGATCACGTTGTTACGTTCGATCGAAACCACCTCGCCCGTATCCTCGTCCACGAAATCCTCGACCCAGGTCGAAAGAACCCTGGCGGCCAACTTGCGGCCGACGGCCTTCTTCAGAGCGGCTTTGGTCACTTTCACTTCGTCCGCGAGATCGAAAATCTCGAGGATCTGCTGATCGGCTTCGAAACCGATGGCACGCAGCAGGGTCGTAACGGGCAACTTTTTCTTACGGTCGATGTACGCGTACATCACGTTGTTGATGTCGGTAGCGAACTCGATCCACGATCCCTTGAACGGGATGATACGAGCTGAATAGAGCTTCGTACCGTTGGTGTGCATGCTCTGTCCGAAGAACACGCCCGGCGAGCGGTGGAGCTGCGAAACGATGACGCGCTCGGCACCGTTGATGACGAACGTACCACGTTCGGTCATATAGGGAATCGTACCGAAATAGACATCCTGCACGACCACGCCGAAATCTTCGTGCTCGTCATCGGTACAATATAGTTTCAATTTGGCTTTTAAGGGAACACTATAAGTCAGGCCGCGTTCCAGACACTCTTCGATCGAATAGCGGGGCGGGTCGATATAGTAGTCGATGAACTCCAGAACGAAATTGTTTCTGGTATCGGTAATGGGAAAATTCTCCTGAAACACCTTATACAGCCCCTCGTTCTTACGATTCTCGGCCGTGGTGTCCATCTGGAAAAAATCCCGGAACGATTTAAGCTGTACCTCCAGCAAGTCGGGATAAGGCACCCGGTTCTTGACTGTCGAAAAGCTAACTCTTTGTTGTGTTTTTGTCGTGGACATCGGTAAAATCCAAATTAAAGTTGAAGGTTTAAGTATTCCGGGGGAAGCCCCCGCAGCGGACCTCTTCTAATCCCGCTAATGCCCCCAGTGTAAACAGATTACACCCTGAGAGCATCCAAACTTCCAAAGACCAGACACAGCTCCTGTCGGCACTTCTAATCTTTAGACCAGAAAAGGCATAGAGCTTACAGCAGCGTAAGCCCTATACCCTGAGTTTGTCCTGAAACTTTTAAGTAGAAACTACTTAACCTCAACTTCAGCACCTGCCTCTTCGAGCTGAGCCTTGATCGACTCGGCCTCCTCCTTGGAAACACCCTCCTTGATTGCTTTCGGAGCAGCATCAACCAAAGCCTTGGCATCGCCCAGCGACAGGCCTGCGATATCCTTCACAACTTTGATAACCTGGAGCTTCGACTGGCCAGCGTTCTTCAGAATCACGTCGAATGCGCTCTTCTCAGCGGCAGCAGCCTCTCCGGCGGCGGCAGCAGGCGCTGCAACAGCAACGGCTGCAGCTGCGGGTTCAATGCCGTACTCCTCTTTGAGGATCGTAGCCAACTCGTTTACCTCCTTAACTGTCAAATTTACCAATTCTTCAGCTAATTTTTTTACATCTGCCATAAGTTCAATCTTATTAAATTTTGTTTGAATTCTTGTTTGTTAATTTCTTTCTTCGAGCGTCTTTACGATACCCGCAATCTTTTGGCCTGCATTAGACTGCAATGCAGAGATAACATTCTTCGCAGGAGATTGCAGCAGGGCGATGATATCGCCGATAAGCTCCTCCCGGCTCTTAATGTTGCACAGAGTGTCCAACTGGTTGTCGCCTACATACACGCAGCCTTCCACGTACGCCGCTTTCAGTACCGGCTTGTCGGAAGTCTTGCGGAACTCCTTGATCAGCACCGCAGGCGTCTTGCCCGTGTGGGCGAACATTACCGAGGTCGAACCCTCCAATACTTTCACCAAATCAGCATCCGCTTTCTCCACCCGCTCCAGCGCTTTGGCAAGAAGCGTGTTCTTTACGACCACCAGCTTGATGTCGCTTTCGAAGCACTTGCGACGCAACGACGCAGTCTGCTCAGCATTCAAAGCCTCGATGTTCGTAATGTAAAAGTGAGGATACTCGTTGAGCTGCTCGGCGAGGCTGTCAATGACAACCAATTTTTCTTCCTTCGTCATCTCTTAAATCCTCCCTCTTATTTAGTTTCTACTGATTTAGCATCGATCTGCAAGCCAGGGCTCATAGTCGTCGAGAGGAAAATACTCTTAACATAAGAACCTTTCGCTGCAGCCGGTTTCAATTTCATAATCATGCTGAGCACCGTATTCACGTTATCGGCAATCTGCTCCGCAGAGAACGAAATCTTACCAACTGAAGTGTGGATAATACCGAACTTGTCCACTTTGAAGTCGATCTTACCCGATTTTACCTCACTTACAGCCTTTCCAACTTCCATCGTAACCGTGCCGGTCTTGGGGTTCGGCATCAGGCCGCGGGGACCCAGAATACGACCCAGCGCCCCCACCTTACCCA
>OGZG01001943.1_pt1 | contig 14773 bp, 16 predicted proteins | sample 1576781 | NCBI WGS metagenome assembly OGZG01 (sample SAMEA3541502, study PRJEB24748) | human gut metagenome | biome: human gut; feature: human-associated habitat; material: faeces | place: China | collected 2012 | reverse complement strand
GGGCGCTGGGCCGTCCACAAGGATTTCCGTATTGTCGAGGCACATGGAACCGACGCGCTGGCCGGGGTTGGTCACATGGAACCGCAGGGCCTTGCCTTCCCTGTTCCACAGCGGGCCGCCGATGTCGTGCTGGCCCGACGCTTCGATTTCAAACGATGTCTCGCCGTTGCCGACCGCTTCCTCAATGGCGAGAAGCAAGTCCTGGGTCGACATGCGGTGCGTCCCTTGCAATGTCTTGATTGTCAACATGTCGCGCCCTCCTAGCACACGTATTGGATGCCGAGCTTGTCGGCCACGGCCCTGTCCGTCGTCACAAGGGCGTCGGAACGGCCCACCGGCAACGAACTGTTGCCGATGGGAGCCATCAGTTTGCGCAGTTCCCCGTCCAACGCCAGCATGTAGTCGACAATATTCTGAGCGCCGCGATCGACGTCCAGCCGATGGACGAGGCGCGGGGCCTGCGTACAGATGCCGGTGGGACATCTGCCCGTGGAGCAGGCGTTGCAGCGGCCCTGCTCATTGCCCACGCATCCAAGAAGCTGAATGAGGATCTTGCCGAGGAACACGCCGTTCGCGCCGAGGCAGATCATCTTGAAGGCGTCGGCCGCCGCCGTCCCGGTCATGCCGATGCCGCCGCCCGCCCACAACGGGATCTGCCCCTGCAACCCCTGCCGCACGGCGGCGAGGTAGCAGTCACGCAGTTTGGAAACCACCGGATGCCCCGTATGATCGAGCGAAACCTCATTCGCCGCGCCGGTGCCGCCCTGAATGCCGTCGATAAAGAACCCGCCGCAGATTTTGTACGGATCGCGGAGCAGGTTGTTGTAGACCGATACGGACGTTGCCGAGGCCGCGCACTTGATGGCCACGGGAACGCGGAACCCGAAGGCCGCGTTCAGGGACAAGTGCATCTTCTGGACCGATTCTTCGATGTAAACGCATTCCGAAATGCCTTTCTGGATGCGGTTGCTGCTGCATCTATTAACGGCACATGACCTCTCATTAATTCTACATATCGATTTCCTTTCCCATCTTTTTTCGATGTTTTTGCGGCACTTAATGTTTCCATGATTTCATTCATGCGTGCATTAAAAATTAATCCATCTGTATATTTCTCAATGGTACGGCAAACATCATACCAACAGAGAATAATACTCCCATGGCCAGATCACACTGTCAAAACAATTCTCCATGTATTCCCAAATATCGTCATCTGCATAACCCATCATACGAAATACAACACATACGCTTTTCTGTATTTTTTTATCCGTTAATTCTCCTTTTCGCTGCTGCAAAAATAATGCCTGTGACAACACAGCATATTCCATTGCCATCCATTCCAATTTCACAAGAATATCCAAAACCTGACCGGTTCCCGGCGTAATAATAGCTGATGAGATTTCTTCCGCAAAAAGATTCCGAAGCTCTTTTGCCCATTTATTTATCTTGTGCTGATACGTCTTAAAACACTCGGTTTCTTTACCGTTAATCTTCTCTGCCTCCTCTGCCAGTGGCACCAGAAAATCCCCATAAATATTTTGTTCCCGATAAATCTGCGAAACATCCAAAAACAGCAAATTATATTCTTCCAGACGTTCTTCTGTTATTGTGTAATTTTCTCCAATTGCTTTTTGAATTTTCCAAATATCTGTGGTGTTTTTGTAACTTTGGAATTCATCTTCAAGAACGCCCTTTTGTTCCAATTCGTATAAATCCAGCGCAATTAAAAAACAGATTTCCAGCGTGGTATTTAATTTAATTTCCCGCGTATTTACAATATCCAGAAACCAATCCCGGATTTCAAACAACACCGGATTTATCTCATAAATTTCTTCTGCTATTCCTTCCATTTGTTCCTCTTTTTTCTGAATCTGAAAACACTCCTGCTTCCATAACAAATCCAGCACAGCCGGGCATCCGGGCGTCAATGCACGCTCAACTCTCCCAATATACTCATGTTCTTCCCGCGGAAAAGTATGGCATGTTTCAGAAATTGCCCCCTCACCATCCCGCAATACAATTTTGCACAATTTCTTCTCATTCAGAAATGGACACATACCATCATTTTTCAATTCGATTATACGCCCTTCTTCAACTTTCTTTACTTTCTCTTTCCATTCGTCATCCCACTTATGGAATGTTTCGTCATCCACCGCAATACGCCACTGCATGCAGCACGTCATTGGACATTTGGATGCCGTACACTGAAATTTGTCATAATAATCCGGCTGATATATTTTCATCTTACTCTTCCATTTCCTCCAAAGCGTCTAAGTAATCTTCTAACCATTCTCCCTGCAAATCGGCCTTGGTATCGTTTTCACCGTCATCGACTTCATTGCAAAACATCCCCGGCGGAAACAATCCTCCATCGAGCCCAATTACCGCTTCGTCCCCCTCATCAAGGTTTCTGCGATACATAATTTCATCTTCCATCATTATAATTCTTTCCGGAAAATCGCCAAAGTCATCCGGCTCGATTGTTTTTACCAAAACACTTACCATAGGAACATAGTCATCCGGTCGTTCCTCACATCCATAATCTTCTTCGTCAATACGAATGATTCTATATCTGGTTTCCTGCACCTTTTTGTCCTCTCTTGTCTGGTATTATTTGTTTATATTTTATTGAGTGCAAATATATATGTCAATGACTTTTCTTGCTTTCCTATTCGCATAAACCTATCCTTTTTTATAAATAACCTTCCGCAACGCCGGTCCGCAATACTCATGTGGAATAAGCTTAAATCCTTGTTTTATATAAAACTGTTCTTTGTCTGGCTCAGATATAAGTTGTACACTAACACGACTTCCAACACACATATTTTTCTCAATATGTTCCAAAAGCATATGTATAATTGTACTTCCAATTCCCATTCTTTGATATTCAGGCTTAACAACAATATCCATAATCATAAAATAAATACCATCACCGACAGCTCTCCCCATTCCAATGGGAACTTTGTTATCAAAAACAGTAACTGTATAATATGAATTTACCAAAGCAATTTCTGCCTGTTCCCTGCTCCAATTATTCCACTTAACTGACTTTCTTAATATGTAATATGTTTCATAATCAAGTTGATTTTCTTTAAATGTATAGTTCATATTGTCGTCCTCCCCATAAAATTATAATACACTAAACTCCACCTTTGTTTTTTTAATCATTTGATTTTTATATTCAAGAACAAACGCATTGGCATTCACATCACAGCCAAGTTTTTCATACTCATTTGTAAATGTGTGAATATATTCCTGCGCATCATGGCTCGCTGTTCCAACAAAAAGGACTCTCGGATTTTGTTTCTTCGATAATTTAATTGCATACTTATTTAATGGTCTGGTTGTTAATAAATTTCCACTGGATATTGCTACAATCCTTCCCATAATCATCCCCCTCTCTCTTCTTACCTTCGTGTGTACCCTGTCACCTTAACACTATAATTACAGTCCAAATATTCAAGTATCTTATTGTTACTTAAATCCAAACTGTAAAATATTATATAGATTCAATTACTAGTCGAAGCTATCAATCGATGGCAAACTACCATCATAAAATTTGGTAATTACATCGTTAAGTCCATCAAAAGCATCATAATAATTTGAAATAATTTCCTGAAAGTTTTTCTCTGCTATCTTGCCATCATAATCATGTGCTAATAAATTTCTTGTTTTTAGCATTTTTAACCATATATCATCACTAATTAATCCATTTGTAAATGCTGATTGTAAAACTTCTCTTGGAGACCCAATAGCAAAATCTGTTATTCCCAACTGTTTAACCAAAATATCCTTCATAACTTTCCAAGCCAAGTCAAATGTCAAATTATAATTTTGAATGGTCCCCTCTAAAACAAACTCCGCTGCTGGGTCTGCAGATTTACTCTTCTTTAAATTTCTTAGACTTCTGCAAAATGAACGATAGCGATTAAAATATTTTTCTTCCATAATTCTCTATATCCTCCAATAAATATTCATCATTTATTTCATTATAATAAAAAATATCAATTTTTCGCAAGGTATCTATCTGGCTAATCATCTGATTTAAAAGTTCACTATCCACATCACCGTATACGACAAAATCAATATCACTTCTAGCCGTGGCAGTTCCCGTTGCAAATGATCCAAATAAATCCAAATGTTCAGCCCCACATCGTTTACAAACAGACGCCACCCTTTCTATCAACTCATCTATTGGCATAACTTGCAGTCCAACATTACTTTTCAAATCAATCTGCACCTCCTTAACCTTGTTCCACTTAATATCATTTTCCCCACAATTATAACATCGGAGTGGTTCTTCGTAAAGTGATGCTTTCCTCCTCAATTATCAATTGTGCTAAATTTCATCAATATGTCCAAGCACCTCTTTACATATTTTTGTTCTCCAAAAAGCAAAAGAAATCAAGCCCTCTCTATCTTCCGAATTGCTCAATAAATACTCTTTATAACCATAGGTACTTCGAAGCAATTGAAACACATATACATATGGCATTGCATTTAAATCCTTGTCACTTAACGGAAAATACTCACAGTATGCTTTTACATAATGACGCAAATCCTGCAAATCAATTTTAGCATTGTTTCTTGAATTATGCGATGTCTGCACAAATGACCTCATTAATTCCCATACCACCGGCAGTTTTCTTGCCGATGTAAAGTCAATTACTGCCTTTATCCGATTATTTTCCCCAATAATCTGACATCCTTGATAGTCGCCGTGACTGGGACTATACGTTATTCCTTCAAAATATCTCCGAAATATATTTTGATTTTTCTGCAATACAGTACGCTTATATAATAAATCTTCTTTGATTTGTTTATATAAAGAATCTTCCCTATGCTGCTCCAATACTTCTAATATATTATCATATTTGGAAACAGCATCACCATTTACCCACACAGCATCCATATCAACAGGCAGTTCCATATCTTTTAATGCAATATGAATTTTGGCAAGCATAACCGCCATTTGCGGAAGCATTTCCTCCGGGAAATCATTGTACCCATAAGATTGTCCACTCATGTATTTTTGCAATACGAATCGATGTCCTTTGTATTTTACCATTTTTTCTCCCGAAACTGTTTCAATAAAATCTGTCGAAGGGATTCCGCAATTTTTCAATTTCTCCAATATTTTTGCTTCCCTGATAATATCGCAATCCTCAATATACGATTGGTATTCTTTCAAAAAATAAGTATTACTGCCATCATTAACAGTAAAACAATTTGCAGTTCCTATCGCAAGTTTTCTGTAAGAAGTACATGAAATATCCCAATTTGCTTTTAAAAGATTCGTCATATTTTCCCCATCCAAAACCGTCTCCTCTAGTGCCATGATGTCCCCTTTCTCTGTTAAAATAGTCATACTGATGTTCATAATCCCATCTTCTTACAAGATATATTCCATCTGTCTCTCTTTTGTTTTCAATCCCATTTTCTCATAAAATTTTTCTGCCGATGTATTTCCGGCCCACACATTGAGCGTTACCTCATAACAGCCAAGGCGCTTTGCCTCCATTTTTTATATCCACATTGTAACATAGGATATCCTTTCAAGCCAGTTTTTTCTCACTGCGGCATCTATTTATTTCCAGTAAATTATTGTAATTTTTATTTAAGTATACTATGAGATTCCTACGGGAAATTCAACGAAAATAGAAAGCCGTGAAGGGCAGCAAATGAAAGAATATAAAGTACGTTTCAAATCTTACAATGGTTTTTGCTAAAAAACAAGTCCCCTTCAGAGGACTCGATCTCTGAAGGGGACTTGTTGAATGATTATCCTTCAATTGCGATATAATTTTTACCGGCAACTGCTTTGTCTGTCTTTTTCGGAATCTTCAATTGCAAGATACCATTTTCATACTTCGCCGAAATCTCATCCTGGGTAATTCCCTCACCGATGTAAAAACTTCGGCTCATGCTGCCGGCATAACGTTCTTTACGAATGTACTTACCGGTCTTTTTATCTTTTTCATCTTTGTCCAAACCTTTTGCTGCCGAAATGGTAATATAACCATCATTCAGTTCAGCGGTTACTTCATCTTTCTTGAAGCCAGGCAGATCAATGTCAACCTCATACGCATCATCTGTCTCGCGGACATCTGTCTTCATCATGTTCTTTGCATGTTTTCCATAAAGAGGATCTTTCGCCGGAAACATAGCCTTCTCAAATTCCTTACCAAATGGAAAATCATCCATCCAATCATCAAACAAACTCTCTCCAAAAATACTAGGTCTTAACATAAGTCATTTCTCCTTTCCTTCTTGTAACAAGTGTCGGAAATATGGGTTCCTGCAAAACACCATAGGCACTTAGACTTTTGTATTATTAGCACCATCAGAGAAATCTGAAGTGTCGATTGTTAAATTTCGATTCGGATCCGGGTTCCTTTTCGTAACCCCTTTCCTTATCGTTAACTATGTTATATCACTAATTGTTAGCACTGTCAAGAGGCGAGTGCTAATTTTTTGTGTCCTTTTATAAATGCCGAAATTTCGTTGTGCTCACATTACATTACTTTCAAAGTAACCGATCTCTTGCAATATAGCATCTAGTATTTTTGCATTTTTAATCGAAAAATCAGCTGTCACAACAGGGGTCTCGCCTTCGATTATGCATCTTCCCAGCTGCTCTATTTCTAATTGATAATTATGTGGGCAGTATACATTTCGAATCTGCTCTTTTCCTTCAATAATCAACGTATAGGAAGCATTTCCCTCTTGGTTAAATTTCGTATCGGATTTGATGTCGCCTTTTGTTCCGTGAATATACAATCTATCATAACGATGCGGCTTATCTTTTTCAAAAATCATCCCGCATGTTATCGATGCACGTACATCATTTTCATAATTTAACAATGCAGCTGTATATATATCAACGCCATTTTCATCATACTGTGCCATTGCTTTTACCCGGGATGGCATATCTTCCAAAAGTTTTAACAGCATACTTGTATTATAACAGCCAAGATCATAAACTGCACCCCCATAATTTTCTTTGTGCAGACGAATGTTGCTCTTATCATAATATGAAGTCAAAAACTGAGATTCAATATAACGGATTTCTCCAATTGTTCCTTCTTCAATTTCTTTTTTAAGTGCTGTAACAAAAGGACTGTGAAGGTAGGCATATGCTTCCATTAAAAATACCCCCTTCTCTTTTGCTGCCTCAAAAAGTTCTACTGTTTGTTTGGGTGTCGGCGCCAATGGTTTTTCGCACAGCACATGCTTTCCTGCTGCAATAGCCTTTTTTACCCATTCATAATGAAGATTATTTGGAAGCGGAATATAAACTGCCTGCACTTTGGGGTCTGACAAAAGTGCTTCATACCCTTCGTATGCTTTTTCAAACCCAAACATATCTTTATAATCTTCTGCTTTTTTCAAGCTGCGCCCTGCAATTCCATACCGTTCACAATTTTCTGCCTTCTGCATTCCCGGTATGCTGCAATCTCTGGCAATTCCTGCTGTTCCTAAAACTCCCCATCTTATCTTTTCCATTTTTTTCCTCCTTGGCATTTCAATCCTGCTTTTTTCAGCCATTTTCGATAGCTTTTCATTTTTCCGGACGGCACATAAACCGATGCTTTTCTCGGAATTCCACGAAAAGCATTCTTCCCAATATTCTTTTTCTTGAGATACTTAAAGTATCTTGATTCATAGGCAGCTCCTTTATTCCCACGTCTTCCACACATCCGGCTGATATCCCAGTGTCGCCTGTCTGCCATTGCGAACGATCGGAATTTTTAAAATCTGCGGATTTTCAAGTATCTTATCCAATTTATCCTCTTCCGCAATATACGTCACCAATGCAAGAGCATCCCGGTCCTTACATTCTTTGTTAATCATGCCTTCCAGTCCGCCATTGACGGCTGCCACCGATCGGAATTCGCCTTTGCTTAGTGTCTTTTCCCGCAGATCAATGTATTGAAACCGGATTCCCCGTTCCTTGAAAAAACGCTGTGCTTTTTTTGTGTCGTTGTATTTTTTGCTGCCAAAGATTTGGATGTTCATACCTACCTCTTATATCGGATTATTTCACGATAACAATAACTGTCTTCGTTATTCCATAACACTTTACTTTTATTTTTGTCTTCCCCTTCTTCATGCCTTTTAGCATTCCCTTTTTGGTAACTGCTGCAATCTTTTTATTCGCGGAAGCAAACACAACTTTCTTTGTTGGACGGACTTTAACAATAATACGAGCCTTTTTCCCTTTTTTGACCTTTATCATCTTTTTCGCCACTTTAAATGTTGGTTTCTTTACAACAATCCTGCACGTGCTCTGATAACCATCTGCACTCGCAGTAATCAAAGCAGTTCCTGCTTTTTTTGCTGTTACCCGGCCATTTTCATCTACAACTGCCACTTTTTCATTGTCAGATGTATATTTCACTACACTTTCTGTATCAGCACTAAGCTGTATGATTTTTTTCCCTTTTGTATACAATGTGACAGATGTCTTGTTCAATGTAAATGCCCGCGGTTCACTAGTTGGCGGCAATGGTGTTACCGTTGGTGGCGTTGGAAGTATTACAGGTGTGGCATCGGGTGTTGAATTTGGTACTTCTGTCGCAGCCGGAGTTGGAACCGTCGGCGTCGGCACCTGCGTTGGTGTTGTTGTCGGCGCTACGGTTGACGTTGCCGTTGGCGTTGGGGTCGGCACCTGCGTTGGTGTTGTTGTTGGAGCTACGGTTGGCGTTGCCGTCGGTGTTGTTGTCGGCGCTACGGTTGGCGTCGGTGTTGGTGTTGTTGTTGGCGCTACGGTTGGCGTTGCCGTTGGTGTTGTTGTCGGCGCTACGGTTGGCGTTGCCGTCGGCGTTGGGGTCATGGTTGGGGTTACTGTCGGAATCGGCTGTTCTTCACCCACCAAAAGCACTCGCGATATACTCTTGCCGGTTTTCGAATGGGTCAGCGTCAATGTCAGTTCACCCTTACAGTTCTCCCAGTCGTATATACATACAATCACCTGATTATATTGGCTTTGCCCCTCGTTAATACACTCCTCATCCCAACTGCAGAAAGCCGCTTCCTCTAAATCAACCGCTTCCCCGTTTTCCTTCGTCAATGCCAAATCGTAATCATAAAAAAGTTCCTCAAACGTTGGCTTATAAACCGTACCATCTGCCTTTTTAAATTCAACCGGATAATAATATTCTTTTCCCTGCTGACTGATCACAGATTTTTTATCTGCATCTCCAATCCAATAAAAGTCATCTGCGTCCTCATTTTCCAGTTTTCCAATAATCCAGGAATATATTTCTTCGGTTTTCTTTTTATTTAATTGAAAATTTGTATACTGCGTGCCCTCAATTGAAAAATTCCCACTCGAAGAGGCCTTTGCCTGTATGTAACAATGATTCTCCACAAATCTCGCCATATATTCTGAGCCATTTACGTTTAATTTTGTTAGACCATAGACTTCTCCTTTTATCTCAAGTGTAGTATCATTTCCAACCAAAACGGAGCCACATGTTTGATCCTCGCCGGATACCGTTACACCGGTAAAATTGTTTGCAACACTCGGATTCGTTGACATTTGTCTGAGATCAAGCACCGCATTTTTCTCGCAAAAGACGTTATTTACGTTAAAATCCGCCTCCTTAGGAAGCGTGATCCGCGACTTTTCTGCCATCGTGAGATTATTGATACCGGAAAATGACAAGGTATCAATATGAGCCCCCGCTTTCACATTGACATTCAACTCACCTATCAGATCCGTCTTGTCAAAATCCGTTACATTACTATCTTTTCCCAGTGTAACATTTACATTTCCTGTCAATGTATGACCATCGGCACCCGCTGCATGAATCTCCGTGTCTACCAATTTGGAATCCAGTTCTATATCCACTTTGTCTTGTTTGGAATCGCGATAATAATCTCCTGCATAAATTGCAGCTATCTTAGTCTGGGATATGGGATTGACCACTTTAATCGTTGTGTGGCTTCCCATCTTTCCTTCCTCTCCCTGGTACGCGCCACCGCTGATCAATGGCCTCACATCGTCCTGCAATGTACTGGTTCCTACTCTCGTATCTACCGCATCCAACACCAGCGTATGTCCCGCCGCATAAATTGTTGTCCCACGTGCATTTCCTGCCTGCGGCACCATTTGCAGCCACATATCACAAAACGTAACGTCCGCTCCCAGCTGAATCATACTGCGTATTTTCAAACCTGCTGACGTATCTGAACCAACAATCGTGATATCTTTATCAATAAATAATGGTTTCGGAGATCCGTCTTCGCACGTCTCGTATTTGGTGTAGGAGACTTCACCCACAAGTACAAGTGTCTGTCCCGTCTGAATCTGCTTCAAGGCCGTACGTATATTTTGATACGGTCTTTGGGCGGTTCCGTCACCTTCCGTAAGACTGCCTTCTCCATTTTCCACATAAACCTTAACTTCATCTGCTGCATCCGCCGCCTTAATGCCCATTGGAGCAGCTTGGTTCATAATTAACGCTAAAATCAATAATAATACACTTAATTTTTTTCTCATATCACACTTCCTTTTCTGGGGTTATAAGTTTACTTTGCTTCAATGTATCAATAAGACTTCCCACCTTGATTTTGGTATCAAGTTCTTCCTGTATTTCTCGTTTGAGTGCCTCTTGCGGCGTTTCTCCCGGCTCAATTTTTCCACCGGGGAATTCCCAGCCGCCTTTCATATCTCCGTACCCTCTTTGGGTAGCCAAAAGTATTTCTTTTCCTTGTTCATCGACAGCTTCTATAACCGCCGCCACTACACGTATCGTCTTCATATCGTACCTCTATTCATTCACAAAATACTGATAAATATCTTCTCTCACCGGATGACTCATTTGAAGTTGAAAATTCATAATGGGAAGAAATCTTCCTTTGTCATCATACATTGTACTCTTTGCAATATCCTCTCTTTTGTGATACTTCACTATATCTTCGAATTCCAAGTTCTACTATATCTTTCATTTGCCAGATTCTGGGATACAAATTCCAGACAGGCTTCTTCCCTGTCCGTCATTTCTCCGCTATACTCCTTATCAATCATTTTCAAAAAATGATAATAATTTCCTGCGTATTGAATCAAAATGAATCGTACTTGCACCGGGAATAACGCGGCCGCCTTCCCTCAAATATCTTCGGATATTATCTTTATTGTAGCTTCTGTCTCCGGATAGTGCAATTGGAATCATGAAATTATTTTTATAATTTCCAATAAAATCGAGAATTACAACATATTCCTTCCCCTCTGCTTTTCGGAGGCCACGCCCCAACTGCTGAATAAATACGATCGGCGATTGAGTTGGGCGAAGCATAATTACTTGATTTACTTCAACAATATCGGTTCCTTCCGAAAAAATATCAACGGTAATCAAATAATCAAGGTAGTCATCGTCTTCCGACTGCACATCCATCGTCAAGCGTTCAATCGCACGTGCTATTTTGCGTTTTTTGTTTCGGCACTTAAAACTTTATACAAAGGAGCTGCCTTTTTCAATATTTATTTTTCCGAAAGTTTTTTTACGCTAACCTCACTGCAAAGATTCCACTTTGTTTTTTCGGATTCTCCTTAAAAATACGCAGCCTAACAAACATGCTGCAAATTCTGTAATCGGAAATGCCCACCAAATAAGTGACACCCCAGCCTGCCCATTTTTTACTAAAACAGAAAAAATTTCTGCTAACGGTAAAATAATAATCATCTGCCTGAGAAGTGAGATTACAAGCGATTCCATTCCCCCATCTAACGCCTGATAAATTCCCTGATATGCAACATTAATTCCCGCAAAAAGAAAACTGATGGAAATAATTCTCATGGCTCCAACAAAATACTCTCTGGATGATCCGGCATTAAACAAGGCAGCAAATTGTCCCGGAAAAACTTCTGTAATAAAAATCCCTAAAATCATCAAGCCAATCGAAAAAATAATACCATATTTCATTCCGTCCTGAATTCTTTTTTTACTTCGCATTCCATAAGCAAATGCAAGAATCGGCGTAATCGCATCCCTCAATCCAAAAGCAAGGAACAAAACAAATTGCTGCACTTTATAGAAAAGCCCATATGCAGTCTGTGCAGAAGCATCAAATTTCAATATCAGATTCATCACATATACCATAATGGACATAAGTGCCTGTGCAATAATCGCCGGAAGACCGATTGCATAAATTTCTTTTATAATTTTACCATCCGGCTTCATATACTTGAATCCATGTTCAAATTCTTTATTTAATTTGATATGAAAAACAAACAGCAGTACAGCCGAAGCAATCTGTCCAATTACCGTTGCATAAGCGGCTCCCTCCACACCCATTTTCGGGACCGGTCCAATGCCATAAATCATAATCGGGTCAAGAATGATATTGATTACCGCACCTGCCACCTGACCAATCGTAGAATACAGTGAGCGCCCCGTCGCCTGCAGTAATTTTTCAAACAAAGAAAAGAAAACAATTCCAAAAGAAAGCACGCAACAGATTTTAAGGTAACTGGTTCCCATAGAAAGCACTTCCGGATTCGCTGTCTGTGATGAAATATATGCATTCACACCAAAAATTCCAAACAAAAAACAAATCACATAAATAATCAAACCCAGAAACAAACTGTTTCCTGCAACCATTGCCGCCTTTTTAGAATCTCCCTGTCCAAGCGTTCTTGCAAGAAGCGCATTCGTTCCCACTCCGGTTCCAATTGCAATTGCAACCATAAGCATTTGCACCGGAAACACAAGTGTAAGCGCATTCAGCGCAGCCTCGCTCCCCTCCTTCATATTGCCAACAAAAGCACTGTCCACGATATTATAAACCGCCTGCAATGCCATCGATAAAATCATTGGAATCCCCATTTGAATCATAAGTTTATAAACCGGCATTTCCCTCATTTTGTTATTTTCAGTCATGTGAATCCTCCTTTTTTTCTGCAAAAAAATAGAGCAGCAAAACTGGATTTACGCAATTTTGCTACTCGTTCAATAAAGTATTATATTTGTAATTTTTTTAATTGTCAAATGTTTTTTACTGATTATTCCTTCAAAAGAATCTCCTTAATCTGCTCAAGATTTTCAGCAAAATAAATTCCCTGCTGCCTTTCCTCGGTTGATAAATCTTTCTCAATCATATGCCGAAGTAAATCCCTTAAACTGTCATAATAACCGTTAAGATTATAAAGAATACACGGAGCATCCAAATGTCCTAACGACACTTTCGACATAATTTCCGCGATTTCTTCCAATGTACCGGTACCACCAGGAAATGCGATAAAAGCATCCCCCAGTTCAATCATCTTCGCTTTTCGTTCCGACATGTCATTTGTCACAATTAGATTTGTAACATCTTCGTACAAAAAACCTGCATCAATAAAAAACTGTGGTTCCACACCGGTAACCTTCCCCCCTGCACGCAGCACACTTTCTGCAATCTCACCCATCAGCCCGGATTTAGAGCCTCCGTAAACAAGCGAATTTCCACTTTCTCCAATCCATGTACCAAGTTCTCTCACTGCATTAGCAAGTGTATTATCGTTCCCTTTACTGGCTCCAAGATATACGGTAATATTCATAACCTCTCCTTTCGCATAAGGCATCAATCCTTTAAACATCCGATTGGTACTATAAAGATACCATCTTCTCTTTTGTATGCAAACTCGCCTACACCTATAATTATCATTAAAAATGACGGTGCCAGCATTTTGGAAGTGTCAATTTTGTTAGATAACGCCTTTAAATTAGCTGCTCCCTCCTCAATAAGTTTTTGACCACCTAATTTTATTTCAGCCAATCCATATCGACCATTTTTAAGATGAATTACCGTGTCACATTCCAATCCTGATTTGTCTCTATAATGCAAGACACTGCCACCTATTTTTTCTGCATAAACGCGAAGATCCCTAACACACAATGTTTCAAATAACAATCCCATGGTATTTAAATCATTTATTAAGTCCTGCGGTCCAGCCCCCAACGCAGATACTGCAATTGAGGGATCCACAAAATATCTTGTATCCGATGAACGAATGGATGTTTTGGATCTTAAATTGGGATTCCAAGCTGGCATATCTTCAATCACAAAAATCTTTTTCAATGCATTTAAATATGACGCAATAGTATCCTCATTTAATGATTCTGTATCATTTGATACAATATCATTTTTCAACATTGTATTTGCAATTTGTGCACCTTGATTTCTTGCCAAAGACCTCAACAATCTCTTTACTCTTTCAGGATTTTTGCTCACGCCATCTGCCCTATTAATATCTGATTTTATAACAGCCTCATAATAATCCTCTGCTTGTGCTAATGCAATCTTTTCTCTCATTCCAACAGCATGAGGCCATCCCCCTCTGCAAATCAAAAATGCCAATTTATCTATATTTAAATTATTTTCTCCTTCTAGGCTGTCTGGTTTATCAAATAAATCTTTCAAACTCACTTGTCCCGTGGAATCGGCTGATTCGTATAATGACATCGGTCTCATTGTCAGCCATGTAAAACGTCCCGTCCCCGAATGTGTTATATCCTTTGAATCTACCGGCACTGCTGAGCCAGTCAGAATAAATTGCCCCTCCTCACCTCTTGTATCCACCTCGTACCTTGTAGCGTCCCACAGTTTTGGAGCAATTTGCCATTCATCAATCAATCTTGGAGTGTCACCTTTTAATAACCTTTCTGGAGCAATCTCAGACATCTGAATATTCGTTTCCCGTTTGCTCGGCTCATCCATTCTTAAGACACTACGAGCAATCTGCATTGCCGTCGTCGTTTTTCCGCACCATTTGGGTCCTTCAATA
>OGZG01001942.1_pt1 | contig 14781 bp, 14 predicted proteins | sample 1576781 | NCBI WGS metagenome assembly OGZG01 (sample SAMEA3541502, study PRJEB24748) | human gut metagenome | biome: human gut; feature: human-associated habitat; material: faeces | place: China | collected 2012 | reverse complement strand
GAGAACCTCTCTGACAACGAGGCCAAGGCCCTGCAATCCACGCTCGGGCGGTACATAGGCTGCGTGGGTGCATCGCGCGGCGGCGAGGGCTATGCAGTCAAGACGCCGCTGCAGCCGCGGATGTTCCACGGCACGGGGGATATTTTTGCCTCGGTGCTGGTGGGGCGCATCCTGCAGGGCAATGTGCCGCAGGCTGCCGTGCAGGCCGCCGCTGCCTTTGTGGCAGAGTGCATCCGGCAGACTCCTGAGGGCGCGGACGAGCGACTTGGCGTCTGGCTGGAAACCGCCTTGCCGAAATTGAGGCAGGAGTAAAAAATAAACAAACAGGACTGTGAATGTATGCCAATCTTAAACATTGTACTGGTCGAGCCGCAGATCCCGCAGAATTCCGGCAACATTGCGCGGACCTGCGCGGTGACGGGCGCACGGCTGCACATGGTAGGCCCGATGGGCTTTGCCGTGGACGACAAAAAATTGAAGCGCGCCGGGCTTGACTACTGGCACCAGCTTGATATAACATATTATCAGGATCTGGCGGAGTTTTTTGCCAAAAACAAAGGCCCGTTTTTTTATTTTACATCCAAAGGGCCGCGCCGCCATGTGGATGTGAGTTACCCCGATGGCGCCTATCTCGTCTTTGGGCGGGAAGATGCCGGGCTGCCGGAGGAGCTGCTGGCCGCCCATGAAGCAGACTGTGTGCGTATGCCCATGCGCCGGGGCGAGCGCTGCCTGAACCTGTCCAACGCGGTGGCGGTGGGTGTGTATGAAGCGCTGCGCCAATGGGATTTTGCCGATTTGGAAACCCACGGGCAGTTGACCCGCTATGAATGGAGTGAGGATGTAAAATGAGCAAGATCGGTTTTTTGACGGATTCCTGTTCCGATATTCCGCAGGAGCTTGCGGACAAGTACGGCATCGAGGTCGTGGGCTTTCCCATCAACCTTGACGGTGTTGAGTACATGGAGCGCAAGGACTTTACGAACGACCAGTTCTACCAGATGATGCGCGATGCGCAGGGCGTGCCGACCACCGCGGCCATCACCCAGCTGCAGTTCTGTGATATTTATGCCCGCTATGTCGATGAGGGCTATACCGATTTGGTCTACCTGAGCATCAACGCCGGCGGCTCCAGCACCTATAACAACGCCGTCAAGGCTATCGAGCTGCTCGAGGAGGAGCGCCCCGGCTTCACAATGAAGATTCAGGTCATCGACAGCCAGAATTATTCGATGCCCTACGGCTGGTATTTCTGCGAGTGCGCCCGCAAGGTACGCAACGGCGGCGAGCTGGCCGCCTGTGTGGGCGAGCTGAAGCAGAAGCTGGACTGCGTAGAGATCTGCCTTGCTGCTTACAGCCTGAAGCAGATGAAGAAGTCCGGCCGTATCAGCGCCGCCGCCGCAGTGGTGGGTGACCTGCTGGGCATCCGCCCCATCATAAGCCTGAACGCCGGTGTCTCGAAGGTCGAGGCAAAGGTGCGCGGCGATGCCGCCGTGCCTGCTGCCATGCTGAAATGGGTCGAGAGCCGCGTGGATTCGATGAAGGACACCCCTTACATGGTGGCCTACACCTCCAGCACTGCCAAGCGGGATGAGCTGGCCAAGCTTTGCAGAAAGGCGTTCGGCCATCCGCCGCTGATCGTGTTCCAGCTTGGCGGCGTTGTCAGCGCCAACACCGGCCCCGATGCCATTGCCATCGTCTATGAAGGGCACCCCCGCAACCTTGAGGCGTATGCGCCGCAGCTGCCGTAATTTCCGGTTCACGGGCGGCAGCGGCACAGCCGCCCCTCATCCGGCCTTCGGCCACCTTCCCCCAAAGGGGAAGGCAAATAAGAAAAAAGAAATTCCCCGCAGGCCTTGCAACAGCCTGCGGGGTTTGCTATAATACAAATTTGTTGAGCAACTTAGGATTTTAGGCTCCGCCGCCTCCCCTGCGGGAGGCGGCGCAAACCCCGCAAGGCTGGCGGTCTTGCGTGCGGTCAAAATCTATCCGCCGGAGTATTGTATGAATATGAAAAAAATGTCCGTCAACCGTCTGGTGCGCTGCGCTGTCATCGCGGCCGTTTATGTAGTGGTCTGTCTGGCGCTTGCCCCGTTCAGCTATGGGGCGGTGCAGGTGCGCGTGGCCGAGGCACTGTGCCTGCTGCCGGTTTTCGGCGCGGAGTACATCATCGGCGTCACGCTGGGCTGTCTGCTGGCGAACCTGCTGGGCTCCACCGTCATTGATGTGGTGTTCGGCACGCTGGCCACGCTGCTGGCCTGCCTTGTGACCTACAAGCTGCGTGACATCCGCATCAAGGGTCTTGCCATTCCGGCGTCCCTGCCGCCTGTTGTTTTTAATATGCTCATCGTGGGCGCGTTCGAGATCACCTTCTTCTTCTCGGACACGGCCCCGACGTTGGCGCTGGCCTGCTTCAATGCCGTGGCCGTGGCCATCGGCGAGCTGATTAGCTGCACCGTGCTGGGTGTGGCGCTCGTCAAGCTGATCGAGAGCAATGAAAGCCTGAAAAAGATTTTTACAGAAGAATAAAAACGAGGTAACCTCTATGCGCCCGGAACTGATTTTGTGGGATTGGAACGGTACCCTGCTGGATGATGTCGAACTCTGCGTGGACGCGCTCAACCGTCTGCTGGCAGACTTCGGCTACCCGCAGCGGTATGACCGCGATCAGTACCGGGCGATTTTTGGCTTTCCCATCGAGGAATACTATACCCGCGCCGGGTTTGACTTCTCCCGCCACAGCTTTGCCGAGCTGGCAGCGCGGTATATGGAGATCTATGTCCCCGCCAGCGAGGTCTGCCCGCTGATGGACGGCGCGGCCGAGGCGCTGCAGGCATTCCGCAGCGCCGGGCTGCGGCAGGTCATTTTATCGGCCAGCAAGCGGGACACCCTCTGCCAACAGGTCGAGCAGCGCGGCGTGACCCGGTATTTTGACCGGCTGCTGGGTCTGGGCGACATCTACGCCAAGAGCAAGGTGGAGATCGGCCTTGCCTATTTAAAAGAGGAAGGCTTCGACCCCGCCAGGGCGGTGATGATCGGGGATTCGGTCCATGATTTTGAGGTGGCGCAGGCGCTCGGCGTGGGCTGCGTTTTGCAGTCCGGCGGCCACCAGCCGGCGGAAACGCTGCGCAAAACCGGCGCACCGGTCGTGGCCGGTTTGCGGGAGGCCGCAGCGCTGATTTTGGAATGAGCGCTTACGGGAGGCTGTAGGGGCGGATGCTTGCATCCGCCCGCGGGGCGGCGAAGACGCCGCCCCCCTACAAACAACTGCCTGCCGTTATGCTGCAGGTCGATGCGAGCATCGACCCCTACAAGCAGAGGGGTAAAATATAATGTCTGACCGTGTAAAAGGCGGCTGCCTGACGATGGGCGGCGCGGCATGCTGGGGTGTTTCGGGCTGCATGGGGCAGTATCTGTTCACCCGCGAGGGGATGGATTCCACCTGGCTTGTGCCGATCCGGCTGTTTCTGGCCGGGCTGATCCTGTGCGGGTATTTCTGCATCCGGGACCGTAAAATGCTCTTTGATCCGTGGAATATACGGAAAAATCCGCGCAATGCCATTGACCTGCTGGTTTACGGTTTGGCCGGTGTCAGCTGCTGCCAGTTCACCTATTTTCTGACGATCCAGCTGTCCGGTGCGGGCATGGGGACGATCTTGCAGGACCTCTCCCCTGTTATTATTCTGCTGGTGGTCTGCATCCAGCAAAGGCGCGGGCCGCGGGTGTTTGAGATTTTCTCCATCCTGCTGGCGCTGGTGGGCGTTTTCCTCATCACGACCCACGGCAGCCTGACCGACCTTGCCATCAGCCCGGCGGCGCTGGCCTCGGGCGTTGTCAGCGCCTGCTGCGTCGCCATCTATACGATGTGGCCCAAGAGATTGCAGGAACAGTACCCCACCCCGATGCTGCAGGGCTGGGCGTTCTTGATGGGCGGCACGATGTTTTCCCTGATCTTCCGCCCGTGGCAGATCGACTATGTGCCGACGGCGATGGGCGTGTTCGGCATCTTCACGGTCGTGGTGCTGGGCAATGTGCTGGCGTTCAGCCTGTATATGTCGGGTGTGCCGCTCATCGGCCCGCAGAAGTCCAGTCTCTACAGCTTTGCCGAACCCGTCACGGCGGCCATCATCAGCACGCTGGTGCTGGGCTCGCCCTTTACGCTGTGGGATGCGCTGGGCTTCGGCTGCATCTTTTTGATGCTGGTGCTGCTGAGCCTGCCGGCTAAAACAAAAGCATAATAAGCAAAAGGCTGTCCGCACAGGGCGGCCTTTTTTGCTGCCGTGTAGGGGCCGGGCATGCCCAGCCCCTACAACAATATAATAAATAAACCCAATGTAACTATGAATTGACATATCCCCCCGCCCGGGTGTATTATAGTAGCATGTGTAAAACTATATAATCAGCCGCACCTCTACGATATGCGGCGGAAGATACAGGGGAACTGTTATGTCTTTTTTTGAAAAACTGTTCGGCTCCTTCTCGGACAAGGAACTCAAGCGCATCAACCCTATCAAGGATAAGGTCCTTGCTCTTGAGCCGGAGATGGCCAAGCTGACCGATGAGCAGCTGCAGGCCAAGACGGCCGAGTTTAAGGAGCGCCTTGCCAAGGGCGAGACCCTTGATGATATTCTGCCGGAGGCATTTGCAGTCTGCCGCGAGGCGGACTGGCGCGTGCTGGGCATGAAGCCCTACCCCGTGCAGATCATCGGCGGCATTGTGCTGCACCGCGCCTGCATTGCCGAGATGCAGACCGGTGAAGGTAAGACGCTGGTGGCAACCATGCCCACCTACCTCAACGCCCTGACCGGCGAGGGTGTGCATGTCATCACCGTAAACGACTATCTGGCCCGCCGCGACTCTGAGTGGATGGGCAAGGTCTACCGCTTCTTGGGGCTTACTGTCGGTCTGGTCGTCCATGGCGTGGAATCTGATGACCGCAAAAAGGCCTATGAGGCCGATGTCACCTACGGCACGAACAACGAGTTCGGCTTTGACTACCTGCGCGACAACATGGTCGTCTACAAGGCCAACATGGTCCAGCGCGGCCATGCCTTTGCCATCGTGGACGAGGTGGACTCCATCCTGATTGATGAGGCCCGTACCCCGCTTATCATCAGCGGCAAGGGCGAGGATTCCAGCGTGATGTACAAGCGCGCCGATGACTTTGCCAAGACGCTGAAGAAGAGCGTCATCGTCGAACTGGACGACAAGGTCGAGGCCGAGGAGCAGGTCGACGGCGACTATGTTGTGGACGAAAAGCGCAAGACTGCCACCCTGACCGAATCTGGCGTCAAGAAGGCCGAGGCATTCTTCCATGTCGATAACCTGGCCGATGCCGACAATATGTCGCTGCGCCACTATGTGGACGGTGCCATCAAGGCGCGCGGCGTCATGCACCGCGACATTGACTATATCGTCAAGGACGGCGAGGTCATCATCGTGGATGAGTTCACCGGCCGCCTGATGTACGGCCGCCGCTTCAATGAGGGCCTGCATCAGGCCATTGAGGCCAAGGAGGGCGTGACCGTTGCCGCCGAGAGCAAGACGCTGGCTACTGTCACCTTCCAGAACTACTTCCGTATGTACAAAAAGCTGGCCGGTATGACCGGTACAGCCTCCACCGAGGCCGATGAGTTCAGCGAAATCTACGGCCTGAACATTGTCAGCATCCCGACCAACAAGCCCCGCGCCCGCCAGGACCTGCCCGACAGCGTTTACAAGACCGTCAACGGCAAGTACAACGCCGTCATTAATCAGGTGGCGGAGTGCCACGCGAAGGGCCAGCCCGTGCTGGTCGGCACGGTCAGCGTTGAAAAGAGCGAGGCGTTGTCCAAGCTGCTGAAAAAGCGCGGCATCGAGCATAATGTCCTGAACGCCAAGCAGCATGAGCGCGAGGCGGAGATCGTTGCGCAGGCCGGCAAGCAGGGCGCTGTGACCATCGCCACCAACATGGCAGGCCGCGGCACCGACATCATGCTGGGCGGCAATGTGACCTACATGGCCAAGGCTGCCCTGAAGAAGGAGCTGTCCAAGGCGCTGACCGCCGATCTGGCCCAGCTGAAGGACGAGTACGAGCATGCCAAGGCGCGCGCCAAGGCCAACGGCACCGAGCTGCCCACCCCGCCGGAGGTCGGCATTGACGCGAAGCTGGAGATGCTGATGACCGAGTGCGACGGCCACGCCGAGACCGAGGACGCCGAAATTCTCCATGCCCGCAAGCGCTTCGAGGAGCTGTGCGAGGAGTTTGCCCCCGAGGTCAAGCGCGAGGCCGAGGTGGTCCGCGAGGCGGGCGGCCTGTTCATCATCGGCACCGAGCGCCATGAGAGCCGCCGTATCGACAACCAGCTGCGCGGCCGTGCCGGCCGTCAGGGTGACCCCGGTGCCTCCCGCTTCTTCCTGAGTCTTGAGGATGACCTGATGCGCATCTTCGGCGGCGACCGCGTGCAGAACCTGATGGATTCGCTCGGTCTGGACGAGGATGTGCCCATCGAGAACAAGCTCATCACCAACACGATTGAGAGCGCCCAGAAAAAGCTGGAGGCCTCCAACTTTGCCATTCGTAAACAGGTGCTGCAGTATGACGATGTCATGAACCAGCAGCGCGAGATCATCTATAAGCAGCGCCAGATGGTGCTGGACGGCGAGGATATCTCCGGCAAGCTGCATGAGATGATGCGCCAGTCTATTGATGATGCCTGCGCGAACTACCTGAACGGCGAAACGGCCGATGATTGGGATTTTGCCGGTCTGCGCCGCCACTTTATGAACTGGCTGTGCCTGCCCACCGACTTCAACTACACCACCGAGCAGCTGGGTGAGCTGACCCGCGAGGGCATTGCCGATGAGCTGTACAAGCGCGGCATGGATATCCTGACCGCGAAGGAAAAGCGCTACGGCGAAAAGACGATGCGCGAGCTGGAGCGCATCTGCCTGCTGCGCAATGTTGACTCCAAGTGGATGGAGCATATCGACAATATGGACCAGCTCAAGCAGGGCATGGGTCTGCGCGGCTACGGCCAGCATGACCCCGTGGTCGAGTACCGCATCGAGGGCTTTGCCATGTTCGATGAGATGATCGCCTCGATCCGCGAGGATGCCGTCCACATGCTGCTGACGATCGAGATCCGCCAGCAGAATGCCGAGCCCAAGCGTGAGCAGGTGGCCAAGCCCACCGGTGAGGGTGCCCCTGCACAGGCCGGTGCCAAGGGTGCCGCCCCTGTCCGCGTGACGAAGATCGGCCGCAATGATCCCTGCCCTTGCGGCAGCGGTCTGAAGTGGAAAAAGTGCACCTGCAAGGAGTACCACCCCGACCTGTAAAACCAAGTAAGGCGCTGCCCGGTACATGGCAGCGCCTTTTTTGAATGAGGTAACACCATGAAAGCCCGAATCATCCGTGAACCCCGGTGCGCCCTGCTATGGCGCATTGATGAAAGCTACCCCAACTACGCCGCCATTGAGCGCGCGGCCAAGCGATATGAGGTGAAGCTGCGCCGTGTGGCAGATGGCGACCTCGGCGGCATTGTGGGTGACCTCTGCGCGGGCAAGCCTGCCCCGGCTGCTGCGCCGCTCATTGCTGTGCCGGACCGCCCGGCCATTATTATCAGCGGTCTGCGCCATGATACCGGTGAACTGGGCGCGTTCCTTGACCTAGTGCAGGCAGGCGGCGCGTCCATTCCGGTGCGCAGCATGGTCACGCCCACCAGCAAAGGCTGGATGCTGGCGAATCTGCTGCTGGAATTGAACACTGAACACGAAACTGTACAAGGAGAAAAAGCGTGAAGCGCCGCCTTGCTGCGCTGGCGCTGGCCATGCTGCTCTGCCTGCCGCTGACAGCCTGCCAAAAACAGCAAAAATTGTACAGTGCGACTTGGTTTGACCTGTTTGATACCGTGGCCGTGGTGCAGGGCTACGCCGCCAGTCAACAGGACTGGGACCGGCAGACGGCGGTGCTGTATGACGATCTGGCGCACTATAATCAGCTGTTTGACATCTACAACCATTACGACGATGTTGTGAACCTGTACGATGTGAACGCGCAGGCTGCCGCCGCACCAGTGCGGGTCGGGGATGAACTATACGCATTTTTGCGCTGGTGTAAGGACACCGCCTACCCTGCGACCGATGGCGCGACAAACATCGCTGCGGGTGCGGTGCTGCGCCTGTGGCACGATGCGCGGGAGAGTGAATCCCCCGCCCCGCCCGCTGCGGATGCCATTGCGGAGGCACTGCAGCACATCAACATCGAAAACTTGATTTTGGATGATGCTGCGCAGACTGTCTGCTTTGCCGACCCGGATATGACGCTGGATGTCGGGGCGGTCGGCAAGGGCTACGCCGTGGAGCAGGCTGCCCGGGCCGCGCAGGCGCGCGGCTTTACGAGTGCCCTGCTGAATGTCGGCGGCAATCTGCGGGCCATCGGCACCAAGCCCAGCGGAAAGCCGTGGACGGCGGGTGTTGAGAACCCGTGGGGCGATGACCCTGCGTATATTCAGGCCGTTGAGCTGGCCGATGGGGACAGCTTGGTCATCAGCGGCGATTATCAGCGCTATTTTGAGTATGAGGGCGTGCGCTACGCCCATTTGATCGACTTGACCACGGGCTACCCCGCCCGCTATGTGAGCAGCGTGGCAGTGCTGGCCCACGCCGAAGCCGGCGGCTTGGCCGATGCGCTCTCCACAGGGCTTTTCTGCCTGCCGGAGCAGACCGGCCGCACCCTTGCAGACCGGAACGGCTGGGCCGTCCTGTGGATGCACACCGACAAAAGCACGGCCCAAAGCGCAGACTGGCCGCAATAAAGCAGAAAAAAGAGCCGCCGAACATTCGGCGGCTCTTGCTGTATCAAGTCTATGCGCGGGCACCCGAAAAAATCCAGAAAGGCGCAGAGAAAATCAAGATAGCGGAAAGGAGATCGCTCCACTCCGTTCCGCTCGCAATCCGCCTAATCTCCAAGCCAACTCCAAGAACATTCCCAGTCCACACCAAGCAAAATCAACGCATTATCTCATGTTTTCCCGCATGGGACAGAATGAGAGAGGATTGGAAACAAAAAAGAAAGCAGGCCCCGGAGCCGGATGGCGGAGGGGCCTGCGTGTGGATTCTTAACTTGTCTCTTTGGTCTTCGGTGAACGCCCTGTATCATAGTAATATAGAAAAGAATATAAGTCAATATGTGACGATAAACTGTAACTTTTATAAATGCACTTTTAAATTAAAAGCACTTGACAATACTGCCCGTTTAAACGTATGCTATATGTAAAGAATAACGAACGGATAGGAAGTGTTTTGCCATTTTTAACTACGAGTATAAGCCGAAGAAAACATCGCAGGAACTTGTTGCGATGCTAAAGGATGAAAAGGGCATAACCTTTTCCATTATGTCAGAGACAGAGGCAGCAGAATATCTTTCCAAGAGAAATAATTATATGCGGACGGCCTCTTATCGAAAGAACTATGCAAAGCATGAGACCGGCGCGCAGGTCGGAAAGTACATCAATCTGGATTTTGCCTATCTTGCAGAACTGTCAAACATTGACTTCTACTTACGGGAGCATCTCTTGAAGATGTGCATTGATATTGAACATGCACTGAAAGTGGCACTGCTGGCAGAGATTGAGCAGAACCCGCAGGAGGATGGCTATAAAATCGTATGCGACTTTTTGGAGAAGTATCCGCAGGTAAAGCGCTCGATTGAGCAAAAAGCAGATGCGATATTTACGGGTGACTTGATAAACAAATACTTCAATTTGTGCTATGTGGTGGATAGCCGGACAAATGCTTGCACGGTAAAAATCATCAATGTGGACTGCCCTGTTTGGGTGTTGGCGGAAATCATTAGCTTTGGCGATTTGATAAAGTTGTGTGAGTTCTACAGCACAAATTATCGTCAGTTCTTTGCAGTGGCGCTGGATAGGAACATTATCAACCCGGTAAAGAGTCTGCGGAACGCCTGCGCCCATAATAATTGCCTGTTTACTTCGCTTAGGCCAAGCAATACAACCAGACCGCCGCAGGTGATTTCCAGAATGGCTGCCAGTATTCCGGGGGTCGCAAAGGTTGAAAAGACGAAAAAGCTCTCAAGTAGACCTGTGTTTGAAATCGTCTGTATGCTTTATGAATACCAACTACTTGTAAGCCCAAAGGTACGGCAAAATCGTATGGGAGCATTAAAGCAGTTTGTTGATGGCCGAATGGTAGAGCATTTGGACTACTTTTCGGGAGAAAAGGGCAATCGTTTGGTAAAATCCACCTTGCTCTTTATAAAAAATGTGGTTGACTTTTTCGCATAATAAGCATATAATATCAATGTAATCAAAAAGATACTATATCTTTTGTGAGAACGCCGTTACTGACGCCGTTCTCATTTTCTTTTTATAAGTAAAAAGCAGCCTGTGGAATGAGAAATCATTTTACGGGCTGTTTCCCTTATACGGGCATTGCCTCTCGCAGTTCCCGCTTATACTTGTAATATGTATTCCGTGCAATGCCAATAAGCTTAATGCAATCTGCATCGCTGAGTGTGCCGTCAAAATCCTTGCTGTATTTTTTGATGGCCTCTTTGCAAGTAGCGGCTTTCTTGACTATCAGCTTGCGACCACATTCCTGCCCTATCTGCTTGCCGTTTAGTTTGGCGGTCAGCATTCCCTCTCTGGTGCGTTGGTGCAGGTCGTCAACTTCCTTTTGAGCTTGCGCAAAGGCAAGGCGTATCTGCTCTTTGGCGAGGTCAACGGTGTACTGGTTCAATGCGGCAATGACCGAGGATACAAAACTGTCAGTAGCGGCATTGCCTGTTTCCAGTTGGGTACTGATTTGCCGTTGGATGGTCTGGCGGTAGGTCTCTGTGTTGATATGAGGCTCTTTGAGAAAACAGAGCGTTACATTTTGGGCGTATAGGGCTTCGTACAGTTGGCAACCCTCGTCTGCATTACGGCTCATACGGGATACACTGTCAAATACAATAGTGTCGCCTGCTTGCACAGTGTGAAGCAATTTATCTAATTCTCTGCGGCCTTGATAGGTCGTGCCAGTATATACTTCGCGGATGATATGTGCGGTGGGGTACATTGATAGAATGTTACGGACTTGCCGTTCGATATTTTGCTGTGGCGTGGAAATGCGGCAGTAACCATATATCTGCATGGCAGTATCACCTCTGAGGCTCGTTAATTTTGATACTGATAGTATACTTACTTTGTCATACGATGACAAGCACTTTTAATACTACTTGTGCATAGCTTAAATTTGATACTGGAAATGATGGCGGTGGTCGCTTGTGTGACCGCCGCCATCATTCTACTTTTCGGATGTAGCCGCAAGACTGCACCAAGTGCAGGTTTTGCACTCGGCCATTTCCCCACAAGGGGGAACGCCGGTATCTGGTTCGTATGGGCAGGAATGGTAATCGTATTGCATTGTAGTGCTCCTTATTAAAAGTGTACATATAAAAATGGCGGTCTACTCTCACTCGACCATTATCGCTGTTATTGTCACTTATTCGGCAACGACCATCTTTTCCATACAGTCGCCACATATTATGTTGATGACCTTGGTTGCTCGGCAACTGTTGCCACATTTGGGGCAGATATATTTGCGGGTACTGCTTGGCTTTTTCGTTCTGGTTTCCGCTCCTGCACTGCTGTTGCCGCCCTTGGGGAGCGTTCCGAGTACATCCAGCAGGTTAAGGCTCTCGACCATCTGGAAATCTTGCCAGCCCTGCTCCTCTACAAAATCCAGAAGTTCAAGGGCGGGGCTGGTAATTGTCCAGCCGTATTTAGGATGATGCTCGACTTCCAGACCGTGGGTTTCTGCGATATGCCTGAAATTCTTGTTGTGGTACACGCCGTTATTGCTGGTATCTTTTATACCGTGTTCGGCGCAATACTCGTGTACCATCTCATGAACTAACACACCTGCGAGAAAAGCGCACTCTTGGTTTAAGCTAGCAGAGCTTATATTGATTTCGTAGCGCCGTTCCTCTCCGGCCCGCCAAACTTTGCCCGTTGTAAAATGTCCATACGCGCCAGCGGTCTTTTTGAGGCTGATTACGACTTCCGGCAGTTCACCGCCAAAAAATCGGCTATTAAGTGCTCGGAACATCTTCTCTAACTGACCTGCCACGCGGCTCGTTTTAATCGTCTGTTTCATTTTCGTTGTCCTTTCGTCTTAAAAGTTTACTTTTAAATCCCCGCCGAAGCGGTTTGCAGGTTTGGCCCCTGCCGGCGAAAAGAAAAAGTAAAGCCCCCATCCCGGTGTCAACAGAACGTGGAATATCGCAGCACTCCACGCAAAAGTGCGAGAATATATCGCTCATAAGGTCAAGCTGTGCCTGCAATTCCTGCTTCTTCCAATCGGTGCGTTCTACTTTTTCCTGCTGCTGGGCATCTGCAATTTCCGCCAGCGATTTGCTCAGATAGGCTTTTTGCACCAAGTCAAAAGCTGAGTAAGTACCGTTTTCATACAACCACACGGTATCCATACATTCCGGCGCATAGGCAACCTGTACAGTCTCCCGCCCGCCGAGACCGGCAGCGACAAAACGCTTTTTAAAAGTGCAGTTTGAAAAACGCAGACCGAAGATTTCCAACCCACGCTGTGTGATTCTGCCCTCTGCACGGGGCAACAGCGTATAAAGCAGCTTTTTGTCTGTGGCCTCATGCACAGGGCAATCATCCTGTGTCTCGCAGAACGACCAGATACTTGCTGCCAGCGGTGGTGTGTTGGCTTCTATCATGGCTGGCGTGCGGGTAAATCCTGTCTGTACAGATTTTGCATTATAAAAAAGGACACAGCGCAGAACAACAGCCGTGAACTGCTCTAAATCCAATGTGCCTTGTCTGCGGTAGTCCGGCGCACCGCGTTCTTGTGTGTCGGCTTCGATAACACCCTTGCCTTTAAGTAGCGGTTTGTAGGCACTCTGAACCAAATCAAACAGTTTTTCAACTACACCCTTTAAATCCGGACGGTATGCAGGAAGATTTTCAATCTCAATATGGTAACTCTCGCACAGGTTTTCCAGCGGGCCGCTGGTGAACTCACTGCCTCGGTCTGTAATAATTTTGGTGGGAAGATGGTGACTCGGCCAGTCGTGCGGGTCAATGTCTATCCAGTGCTGATGGCAAAAACTGACCTTGTCCGTAAAAGTGTTCTGAAGCAGCAGACGCAGCGCGTATTGCCCGCCCTCTAAACCAACATAAACGCCGGTAATCAGGCGGCTGTAGGCATCGACCATTGTGTAAATGACAGGTCGACCAATAGGTTTGCGGGAAAGGCGGCTGACAATGTAGATGTCGGCAATGGTGGCATCAGTCATGTACACACCAATAGTATGCGCGTAATCGCAGACCGAGCCGGTAAACGGACGGTGATTGCGCTGGTAGGCTTTAAGCCCCTGTCTGCTGATGGTCTCGCTGATAGGGTCGCGGTTCTTGCGAAAAAAGTAGCGGAACTGCCAGAACGTGGGATATTCTGGCTTCAATGTACCGTGTGTGTCGCAGTATTTCGCCCGTAGCATCATCTTGTAGGCAGTCTGCAAGCTCTGCCGCTGTGGGGTGTAGTAATACTTGTTCAGCGCCCAGCGGATGGCCTTTTCATCGGCAGTAAGCTCATGTTGTTCTGGCGCGGGACGCTCTGCGGGTAAAAGTGCATTTTTACTTTGGTATACCCAATAGCGCCAAAGGTATTGGAGTACCGTGCGGCGGGCAATGCCATGCTCGGCAGCAATCTGGCGGACAACCTCGTTGCGATGGGATTTATCATAGATACAGGCATCCTCCAACAGCGGCGCAATCAGGTCGAGCTTGCGATTGCGCCCCTCGCGCTGGCGGTTGGTGATGTCCTCGTCCAGAACGAAAACAGAGTATGTTTCGGCAGGGACGGGCTGTAATTCTGCAAGCAAATCCGAGGCAACGGGGTACGGCATCCGAAAGTGTTGGCAGCTGACAACATAGCTCTGTTCTTCTCTGCAAAGCAAAACGCGGACGTGCTCGCCATTTTCTGCGGCGAGGATGTCAAGATTCCTCATGGCTGGTATCCTCCTTGTCGATGATGATACCCCAATCGGATATACCTTGCTGCTGCCAGTATCGGCGGGATAATTCCATTTTTTCCGCAACGGAGGGACGGCTTAGAAAAGACCGAAAGACAGCCTCGCGGACTGCCGTATGCCCATCGTCATAGTGCAGAACAAAATCTGTGGTGTAGGTCTCGCTGGGAAGATTTAAGTCGTTGGCAGGAATATCATTGCAGAGGATAGGAACATTACATTCAAATTGAAAAATTGCCGGTTCTGCATCCAGCATTTTCGCGGCGGCAAGCTGCACTTTGTCATACAGACAGCAGACGGCCTTACATTTGGTGAGCATGATTTTGGTACAGCGCTCCTTTTGGACTTGTTTTCGCATTTCTTTGACGCTCCCTGTTGTAAATTTGGGGCGTCCGTTCACCGAAGAAAAAGGAAAATCACCTGTGCCCTTTTGGGGCAAACTTCCGTTCCACATTTTCCAAATATAGAACTGAAAAGAGCAAAATTTGGAAAAAGTGGAATTTCAGTGTGCCTTTTGGAAAATCTTGAATTTTTGCTTGCCTCATGGATTTATCGTTGCGATGGCGTAAAGTGCTACTAAGAGGCAAAGACGGATTCCACATTTTCCGATTTTCTATTGACCGTACTATATGCGCGGGCACCCGAAAAAATCCAGAAAGGCGCAGAGAAAATCAAGACAGCGCATAGGCGCTCGCTCCACTCCGTTCCGCTCGCAATCCGCCTAATCTCCAAGCCAACTCCAAGAA
>OGZG01001937.1_pt1 | contig 14803 bp, 11 predicted proteins | sample 1576781 | NCBI WGS metagenome assembly OGZG01 (sample SAMEA3541502, study PRJEB24748) | human gut metagenome | biome: human gut; feature: human-associated habitat; material: faeces | place: China | collected 2012 | reverse complement strand
TATCGTCCCACTGTGGCACAAGAGATGGGAGGCGACCATTCCATTAACAAAGCCTATTGGCGTGTCAGGGGAGGCATCTTACGGTATCATTTACCGCAATTTTTAAGATGCAATGCCCTGCATCGCAGGCTTTTCTTCAGACCAGGATGATTCATGAACGACAAAATCAGTCAGGACACGATCAACAAAGCCCTGTGGGCCGCGTGTGATACGTTCCGTGGCACCATCAGTGCTGATACCTATAAAGACTTTATCCTTACCATGCTGTTCCTTAAGTACATTTCGGATGTCTGGCAGGATCATTACGATGAATATAAAAAACAGTATGGTGATGCACCAGAACTCATTGAAGCCATGATGGCCAACGAGCGTTTTGTACTGCCAAAAAGTGCCAGCTTTTATGCGCTGTACGAACGCCGCCATGAGCCGGGTAACGGTGAGCGTATCGATCAGGCTCTGCATGCGATTGAAGAAGCTAATGGCACCAAACTGAAAGACGCCGGGAAAAGTGTCTTCCAGGATATTTCGTTTAACACTGACCGCCTGGGTGAAGAAAAACAGAAGAACACCATCCTGCGTCAGCTGCTGGAAGACTTTGCCGGTGAAGATCTTAACCTGAAACCAAGCCGTGTAGGTACGCTGGACGTTATCGGTAATGCCTACGAATATCTGATTAAAAACTTTGCCGCCAGCGGTGGGCAAAAAGCCGGGGAATTCTATACCCCGCCTGAAGTTTCGGACCTGATTGCAGAACTGCTCGATCCGCAGCCGGGTGATACCATTTGTGATCCTGCCTGTGGTTCAGGTTCGTTGTTAATGAAGTGCGGGCGTAAAATTGTCTCCGGGCATGATAGTCGTAACTATGCATTGTTCGGTCAGGAAGCGATCGGTTCTACGTGGTCGCTGGCGAAAATGAATATGTTCCTGCACGGGGAAGACAACCATAAAATCGAGTGGGGCGATACCATTCGCAACCCGAAGCTGCTCGATAAAAATGGCGACCTGATGCTGTTTGATATCGTGACCGCTAACCCACCGTTCAGCCTCGATAAGTGGGGCCATGACGAGGCCGAGAACGATAAGTTTGGCCGTTTTCGTCGCGGTGTACCGCCGAAGACTAAAGGAGATTACGCTTTTATCTCGCATATGATCGAAACCCTGAAACCGGGAACTGGCCGTATGGGCGTGGTGGTGCCACACGGTGTGCTGTTCCGTGGCTCCAGCGAAGGCAAAATTAGGCAGAAACTGATTGATGAAAATCTGCTGGATGCGGTGATTGGTCTACCAGAGAAATTGTTCTACGGTACGGGGATTCCGGCTGCGATTCTGATTTTCAAAAAGCAGAAAGTTGATGACAAGGTGCTGTTTATCGATGCCAGCCGTGAATTCAAGGCAGGTAAAAACCAGAACCAGCTCAGTGAAGAAAACATCGAAAAAATCGTTAAGACTTACCGTGATGGCGATAATGTCGAGAAATACGCCTATCTCGCCAGCCTGAAGGAGATTCAGGACAACGACTATAACCTCAATATCCCTCGCTATGTCGATACCTTTGAGGAAGAGGATGAGATTGACCTGCTGGCAGTGCGAGTAGAGCGTGAGCAATTGAAGGTGGAACTGGCGAAGCTGGAAGTTGAGATGGCGGGTTATCTGAAGGAGTTGGGTTATGGTGCCTAAGGGTTGGTCATCAGTTCAAGCACAAGACGTATGTAAGTCAATTTCCGTTGGGGTTGTTATAAAACCCACACAATATTATGTCCCTGAAGGATATGGGGTAAAAGCTTTCCGCTCTGCAAATGTCAGGGAAGGATTTATTAACGATAGCGATTGGGTTTATTTTTCGCATGAAGGGCATGCAATTAATAAAAAAAGCCACTTAAAGACTGGCGATGTTTTGATTGTCCGTACAGGTTATCCCGGTACAGCATGTGTTGTTACACCTGAATTTGAAGGCTCAAATGCTATAGATATAGTTATTGCTCGGCCAGATATGGATAAAATTATTCCGGAATATCTTTGCGCCTACACAAATAGCCATATTGGGAAAAGCCAGGTTTTAGATCTTCAAGGTGGTATGGCACAAAAACATTTGAATGTAGGTGCTTATCAGGTACTGAAAATTAATTTACCACCGCTGCGTGAACAAAAAAAAATCGCCCAAATCCTGTCCACCTGGGATAAGGCAATTACGGTGACGGAAAAGCTTCTCGCCAATAGTCAGCGGCAGAAAAAAGCCCTGATGCAACAATTGCTTACTGGAAAGAAGCGCTTACTGGATGAGAATGGGGAGAGGTTTAGTGGGGAGTGGAAGCAAGATGTTAATCTTGGCTCTATTATTAATATATCCAAAGGAGTTCAAATTAACAAAAACACTTTGTCTGAGGATGGCCAGTTTCCGGTCATCAATGGCGGCATTGCTCCTTCTGGTTTTACATCAGAATTTAATACTGATGAAAATACGATCACGATAAGCGAGGGAGGGAACTCTTGTGGATACGTTGCCTTTCAAAAGAAAAGCTTTTGGTGTGGTGGACATTGTTATGCTGTGAGGAAAACGGCCTTGGATCTAAGTTTTACGTTTCATTTACTGAAATATAATGAACTGAAGATTATGGGGTTGCGTGTAGGATCTGGTCTCCCTAACATACAGAAAAAAGCTATAGAGGCATTTACGGTCAATTTCCCTGTAACGAGTGTTGAACAACAAAAGATCGCCGCCGTCCTGTCCGCTGCCGACGACGAAATCGCCACACTGGAGAAAAAACTCGCTTGCCTGAAAGACGAGAAAAAAGCCCTGATGCAGCAACTACTGACCGGTAAACGTCGGGTGAAAATCGATGAGGCTGTTGCTGCATGAAACTGACGAAAAGCGGGCCGCTGATTGACCGGGAAATCGACTGGCTGGAAGAGGTGTTGCTGAAATACGGCAATGATGACTCTGTACTCTGTTTCTCTGAGCTGGATGGCTTCCTGACGGCGGTTGTCTCTGGCCCGAATATGATCCCCCCTAATACCTGGTTTAGTGCTATCTGGGGTCGTGGTGACTACCACCCTCACTGGACCACTGAAAAAGAGATGACGCGTTTTGTGGGGCTGTGTTTTCAGCATATGAACGATATCGCTGGCTGCCTGTATGAGGCCCCTGAACAGTTTGAACCGATTTTCAATAGACGTGAGGTGAAGGGGAAGACATATACCATCGTCGAAGAGTGGTGTTTCGGGTATATGAAAGGCCGGTCTCTGGATGACTGGTCAGCCTTGCCAGAGGCCTTACGTCCCTCGCTGGAGGCGATAGCCCTTCATGGTATCGAAAAGAACTTCCCAGTGGTTGAGAAAATGTCACCTGTTCAATTTGAACAGAGTATTACTCTCATTCAGCCTGCGGCACTGACGCTTTACCAGCACTGGTTGTCGGTGAGAATGTCAGAGGCATCATCCCGGCCTGTTCCCGTGAAGGGGGCAGAAAAACTGCCCGGTCGTAATGACCCGTGTCAGTGTGGCAGTGGTAGAAAATTTAAAAAGTGCTGCCTGCACTGACAAAGCGGAAGGGGGCTTGCTCATGGCAGTGAACAATCTGGATCGTTCCCGGTGGTACATGGGAAATGTTCTCTGGTTCGGAGGCTACAACAGCAAAACGGATCGGGAGAATAACTTTGGCTTTCTCTTATCAGAGAATGGTAATGAGCTGTTTTTTCATAAGAATGAGATAAGCCGGAACTATACACCCGCTGACAATACACCGGTGCTGTTCAGGGAAGGTACAGGTAAAAATGGTAAGCCTACGGCTTTTAACGTTCACATTCTTGATAAAACAGATGAGGAGACGGCTGAGCTCCTCATTGAATATCTCCGGGCTATTATTGAGGAGGGCGTTGATTTCGCTCGTTGGCGTTATCGTGACTGCGTTATTAATTTCCTCACTCAGTCCTTTGGCGAAAGGGCTATAATTCGGTTAGTTACCAGTGATATAGCTGCTACAAAAGTCTTACCGCTATTTTTAAAATCACGTAACTACGATAACCAGTTTGCACTTTTCGCATCTGATAAGAATTTTGATGATTTGACCGCACAACAAATATCTCCTGCGGTCATGCCTTCGTCATTTATCGATAATAACATTGATCAATTCGCTGTTTGGGTGAAAAGATGTTCTGCGGCTACGGATTGCCAGGGGGCTTCAACATCGGACATCATCAATGAATTACTCAGCCATATATCTATAAGTGCTATTCTCTACCTGGCTTTTTACGATTGTATAAGTAGCGAGCGGATTCTTGAGCATCGGCATGATGATATAGAGAATTTTGTTCGACGTAGTTTCACGAAAAATAAAATGGATATACAACCATTTGTCCGTGATGCCTATCAGCAGAAATTCTCATCGAGAGAGCAATTTTATAAACATTCCGTGATTAGTCCTTTTATCAATACGTATTTGATTAAACAGAAGATGTTCAGAAAAGATTTCAGTTTTGTTAATGATATCGAGTCGAATACTGAAATTGCTTCTGATCCTGAATACTTCATTCTGAGTAAATTGTTACCGTTGCTTGGGCGCAACGATGAACAGTCCGTTCTGAGTATTATTCTGCATGAGATATGGCACGGAGTCTTGTCGGGTAAAATTCCGGTAAATCATCCTTCTGTTTTCAAATTGTTCCCACAATGTAGTTCATTACAAATTCGTTTCCCAAGTTTAGAATTATCCTGTGAGGCGTTTCACTGGAATGCAAAACAACCTGACGGAACGATAGAGAAAAAATTCCTTTGTCGTTCGAAAATCTGCCATGATCCGCAGGTATTACCCGACCTCAGTCGGGATTACATCGACTTCACTATTTATGACTGGCTTGCCCACTATGGCATGACCTATCTGATTGCAGGCGAACCTTCTAAGCGGGATTTCCCAATTAAACTGGCTGGGTATTTCAATCGTATCAGAGAATTACATTCCCGCTTGCATTGCCGAAGTTGTGGGGTGCTGATGGTTCCAGATATGAAATATGCTCGTGTGGAAGTCAGCGTCTGGGATACAAAGTCGAAAGGATTTGTGAAAAAACCTTTCCAGGCCGCGTATCGCCTGACCGTCTTTAAATGTGCCAGTCATTCGTGCGAACAGTTTGGTATCGGGCATTACATTAATCACTGTATTGGTTACAAATGCAGCGAAATAATTGACGCCAGGGATTTGCATGAAAAATGTTCAGAAGGACGATTTATTTGTGCATCCTGTGGTTCCTGCTGTACGACGCATCAGGAGAAATTTGGTAATGTAAACAAGGGCGAAACAGAACAGGTCAAGTACAATCGCCTTTATCGGGACTCGCCGTTCTTTTCATCATAAGTCTTCGTTCATTTTGAGTATGTCCGTAAGGACATACAGTTTCACCTCTTAGCCAAGAAGGATTACCGGGTGGATAAGCACTACCAACCTAAATTCCAGGAAGAATACAGCGCCAAAATTCCGGCACTGACGTTACTGACCAGCCTCGGCTGGACGTTTTTATCTCCGAAACAGATTATGGATTACCGGGGCTATAAACAGGATGAGGTGGTGCTGCGTCCGGTTCTGCGTGAAGAGCTGTCGAAGCGTTCCTTTATGGCGGGTGGCAAAACCTGCCAGCTATCGGAAAAAGCACTGGATAACCTGATATCACAGGTCTGTTCTCCGGCGCTGAATGAAGGGCTACTCAAAGCCAATGAGCGGATGTATAACCATCTGCTTTACGGGATCGCCGTTACGGAGTTTGTCGATGGCAAAAAGGTGAACCCCACCATTGCGCTGATTGACTGGGAACATCCGGAAAATAACCAGTTCCATTTTACCGAAGAATTTACGGTATTGCGGTCAGGCGGTGTCGAAACCCGCAGACCGGATATTGTGTGTTTTGTGAATGGTATCCCGCTGGCCGTCATTGAAGCGAAAAGCCCGGCGGGTCACGGCAAGAAAGGGCCAACCATTGACGAAGGGATATCCCAGAGTATCCGCAATCAGCTCAACGACGAAATCCCGCAGCTGTTTGCTTACAGCCAGATATTACTGTCGATTAACGGGCATGACGGGCGCTACGGTACCTGTCATACACCAATGAAATTCTGGGCGGCATGGCGCGAAGAAGATATTACTTACGCGCAGATGTATGCGCTGCGCAACCATAAGTTATCGACTGAACAAATTCATGCGTTGTTTGATCATCGTCCTTCAGCCGATCTCGACTGGTACCAACAGTTAATCGCCGCCGGTGAACTGGCCGTCAGCGGGCAGGATAAGCTGCTCATCAGCCTGCTTTCACCGGAACGTCTGCTGGAGATGACCCGCTTTTTCACCCTGTTTGATAAAAAGACCGGGAAAATTGTCGCCCGCTATCAGCAGGTGTTCGGGATTAAAAGGCTGCTGGAACGCATAAGCACCCGCAGACCGGACGGGGGCAGAGAAGGTGGTGTGATCTGGCATACCACGGGGTCCGGTAAATCGTACACCATGGTGTTCCTCAGTAAGGCGCTGATTCTTCATGACAGCCTGAAGCAGTGTCGCATTGTGGTGGTGACGGACCGTGTCGATCTTGAAGGGCAGCTCAGCAGTACCTTTGCATCCGGCGGCGAGTTGGCCGGGAAAAAAGACAAAGCCAATGCAATGGCGACATCCGGGCAGATGCTGGCGAAACAGATTGGCTCCGGTAAAGAACGCATCATTTTCACCCTAATCCAGAAATTTAATTCAGCGACAAAACTTCCTGAATGCGTCAATACCAGCCCCGACATCATCGTACTGATTGATGAAGGACACCGTAGCCAGGGTGGTGAGAACCATGTGCGAATGAAACTGGCACTGCCGAACGCCGCCTTTGTGGCATTTACTGGTACGCCATTGCTAAAAGAAGATAAGACCACCAATAAATTCGGACCGATTGTCCACGCTTATACCATGCAGCGAGCGGTAGAAGATAAAGCCGTTACACCTTTGCTGTATGAAGAACGTATTCCCGACCTTGAGGTTAACGATCGGGCAATAGATGCCTGGTTTGATCGTATTACCGATGGGTTAAGCGAAGCGCAAAAAGCCGACCTTAAGCGTAAATATGCCCGTAAAGGTGAGGTTTATAGTGCAGATGATCGCATCCGTCTGATCGCACTCGATATCGCCACGCACTTCTCGAAGAATATTGATGAGGGACTGAAAGGCCAGCTTGCCTGCGACAGCAAGATTTCCGCCATCAAATATAAAAAGTATCTTGATGAAGCCGGGTTGTTTGAGTCAGCTGTAGTTATCAGCCCGCCGGATACCCGGGAAGGGAATACTGAGGTGGATGAAAGCAAACTGCCGGAAGTGACGAAATGGTGGAAAGATAACGTCGGCACGCAGGATGAGTCTGTGTATACCCGCAATATCATCAGTCGTTTCGATACCGATGAGAAGCTCAAATTGCTGATAGTCGTTGATAAACTGCTCACCGGGTTTGATGAGCCGAAGAATACCGTGCTGTATATCGACAAGCCGCTTAAGTCCCACAACCTTATCCAGGCGATTGCGCGGGTGAACCGACTGCATCCACTAAAAAAGTTCGGTCTGCTGATTGATTATCGCGGTATTCTGGCTGAGCTGGACACGACTATCGGCAAATATCAGGACCTCGCCTCCCGAACTCAGGGCGGATACGACATCAAAGATATTGACGGGCTGTACAGCGCCATGAGCTCTGAATACAAGCGCCTGCCGCATCTGTATAACCAGCTGTGGGCCATATTTGCTGGTGTCAAAAACAAAAATGATACTGAGCAGTTACGTGCGGTACTGGTGCCTAAAATGGAAGAACGTGACGGAAAGATGGTCGATATCCATCAGAAAACCCGTGATGATTTCTTCGAGGCGTTAACGGCCTTTGCCGGATGCCTGAAAGTGGCACTGCAGTCCGCCACCTTCTTCACCGACAAGAGCTTTACGGAACAAGACCGAAATCTCTATAAAGAAACCGTAAAACAGATGTCCAGCCTGCGCCAGTGGGCGATGCAGGTAAGTGGAGAGCAGGTCAATTATGACGACTACGCTGAGCAGGTGAAAAAATTGCTGGATAAGCATGTCACCGGCGTTGAGGTTCGTGAACCGGATGGCGTGTATGAAGTCGGTAAAATGGGCAAGAGCGAAAAACCCGAAGAGTGGGATAACAATAAAACCCGCTATGAAACCGACATCATTAAAACCCGCGTGACGAAGATGATTGAGCAGGAATTGCGTGATGACCCGTATGCTCAGGAGGCATTTTCAAAACTCCTGCGTATGGCTATCGAAGAGGCTGAAAAACTGTTTGACCATCCGCTGAAACAGTACCTTTTGTTCCGTGAATTTGAAGAACAGGTTGAAGCCCGTAAGCTCAGCGATATCCCGGATGCACTGGCGGTAAACAAGCATGCTCAGGCGTATTACGGTGTATTTAAAAAAGAGCTACCTGAGGTTTTTGCGGTAAACGACGTTCAGGTGCAGGATAAGTGGACGAAGCTGGCTTTTGAAGTGGACAACATTATCGTCAAAGCGGTGGCAGAAAACTCCCTGAACCCCCAGGACATTGAGAAAGTCGTTAAGACAAGTCTGCTACCACTGCTGTTTACGGCCTGCCGGGAAATTGGTGCCGGAATGAATCAGGTTAACCGTATTGTTGAAACCATCATCCAGATACTGCGCGTTGGTTTGATGAAATCATGAGTGAAAAAGAATCGCCATCAATGAAAGCGTTACGCATTGTCTATGGTGATGAGGTCATCGTCGTACAGTGTGTTCCGCGTCAGGTCGTAAAGGGCAGGGTGCTCATCAAGGTGCATCCGGACTGCCGGGTTATTGTCTCTGTACCTCCAGAAACACCGGAGCACGAGCTGTTGTCTGCGCTGAAAAAAAGAGGGCGCTGGATATACCAGCAACTGCGTGATTTCAGGGAGCAACAGACACACATTGTTCCGCGTCAGTATGTCAGCGGAGAAAGCCATTATTATCTCGGTAAGCAATATCAGTTGAAAGTGACAGAAGACGCTACTGTGCCGCAACGAGTGAAAATGTTGCGTGGGCGTCTGGAAGTGACTGTCAGACACAAATCGGCAGAAAAGATTAAAGCCTTGCTGGCTGAATGGTATCGGGAACGTGCCAGAGATGTTTTTCAGCGCAGGCTTGATTTACTGATTCCGCAGACCCTTTGGGTCAGTGAGCGTCCTCCGATACGTCTGCGGGCGATGCAAACGCAATGGGGCAACTGTTCAGCAAAAGGCTGTCTGACCCTGAATCCATGGCTGGTTAAGGCATCCTCAGAATGTATCGATTATGTTTTGCTACATGAGTTATGCCATGTGGCTGAGCACAACCACAGCGAGAAGTTTTACCGTCTGATGGGGCAGGTTATGCCGGGCTGGGAAAAGGTTAAGAAGCGACTGGATGGTATGGCTGGGATGTTGTTGGCAGATATGTAGTTTCTAACTTATTCCAATGGGCTCATTTGTCGGTGATGCTGCCAACTTACTGATTTAGTGTATGATGGTGTTTTTGAGGTGCTCCAGTGGCTTCTGTTTCTATCAGCTGTCCCTCCCGTTCAGCTACTGACGGGGTTGTGCGTAACGGCAAAAGCACTGCCGGACATCAGCGCTATCTCTGCTCTCACTGCCGTAAAACATGGCAACTGCAGTTCACTTACACCGCTTCTCAACCCGGTACGCACCAGAAAATCATTGATATGGCCATGAACGAACCGTTACCGACTTAATCGTGGTGGAGATCGTGCTGCAAATAGTGCACTTCACATCATCGCCATCGGACGCTTACGAACTGACGCAAAAACAAAGGAATATGTCGCCAGGCGTGTAGCCGAAGGACATACAAAAATGGACGCGATACGCTGTCTAAAGCGATATATCTCCCGCGAAGTTTACACGTTACTGCGCAATCAAAACAGGCGGATCAACAGTATCCCGATAACAGCTTGACTCTTAGAAGGGCGTCCAAGGCAGCCATTATACGAGCAGGCAGTTCCGGCAGTTACTGTGGCGATACCGGATCAGGCAGAGTATGAGTCGGCGTGGAAACTGCTGGGATAACAGCCCAATGGAGCGCTTCTTCAGGAGTCTGAAGAACGAATGGGTGCCGGCGACGGGCTATGTAAGCTTCAGCGATGCAGCTCACGCAATAACGGACTATATCGTTGGATATTACAGCGCACTAAGACCGCACGAATATAATGGTGGGTTACCGCCAAACGAATCAGAAAACCGATACTGGAAAAACTCTAACGCGGTGGCCAGTTTTTGTTGACCACTTCATACCGCAGGAGGCATGATGGAGAGCATTAATAATCAAGTGCAGTCGGTACGCCAGTTGCTGGCCATTCCCCAACTGGCCATCCCAAGCTATCAGCGACCTTACCGCTGGGGCTCCAAGAATATCTCGGATCTCTTTACCGATTTGGCAACCCATCAGGACAAGAGCGCCTACCGGCTGGGCTCGGTGGTGTTTCATCAGCACACCGATAGTGAGCAGGGCGAGATGCTTGATATCGTCGATGGTCAGCAACGCACCCTGACCCTGATGTTGACCGTCAAGGCGCTGATCGAGGTGCTGGATAACGAAAATCGCAGTGGCAAAGAGAAGAGTATCCGGTTTCAACGTCAGGATCTGCGTGAGCAATTGCAGGTCTTGCGTGGACCTATCGATGCGTTTATGCAGCGCCAGCGCTTCCCCAGCCGGGATTCGGAGTTCAACCTCAGACGCAACTATCTGGAGTTGCGTCGGCTGGTGGCCCGCCCTGAGTTTGACGAGCAGCAAATTGACTTTCTGCTCAACCGCTGTCAGGTGGTCTGCTTTGTGCTGCAGGATATCTCGGAGGCGTTCCAGTTCTTCGATTCGCAAAATGCCCGGGGGCGCGATCTGGCTCCTCACGATCTGCTCAAGGCATTTCACCTGCGCGAGTTTGCCGGTCATGAGGCCAATCTCAAGGCCGAGGCGGTCGCCCATTGGGAGCGCCTGCCAAGCGACGAGCTGGCCAATCTGTTCGCCCTCTATCTCTATCGGGTACGCCAGTGGGCCGAGGGCAAGTCGGCCCGCTACTTTGGCAAGGGGGAGGTGGATCTCTTCAAGGGGGTCAACCTAGATCGGGTAGGGCATTATCCTTACGTGGAGTCGCTGCGCATCGCCCACCACTTTGTCGATGAGTACAACAGCCAGTACCAGCGCAAGATTGACGGCCAGTACATGACGTTTCCCTTTCATCTCGACCAGATGATCATCAATGGTCGGCGCTTTTTCGAGATGGCCAAGTACTACCAGACGCGGGTGGCCGCCATCGTGGCCGAGGAGTCTGATTCCGGCAAGGCGCAATCTGCCACCCTGCTCGGCGAAACGCTGACACCGATGGCCAGCAAGGTGCTATCGACCCTGGGCAGTTACGAGCGACGCCACCGCACCGGGGATCGTTATGTGCGGGCCATGTTCGACTGCGCCCTGATCTTCTATATCGACAAGTTCGGCAGCCAAGGGCTGTCACTGGCCATCGAGAAGTGCTTTATCTGGGCCTATCGCTGCCGCATCCGCCAGCAGGTAGTGCAGTTGGCAACCATGGATAACTATGTGCTGGAGCACAATCTGATCCGTGCCATTCGTGATGCTCGTCTGCCGGGAGATCTGCACGGCTTCCCTTTGCCTAGCATGAGCAGTCGAGAGAACAAGAACAATCGCAATGGTGCCGAAGATGAGCTGGTCGGGCTGTTTCGGGAGATGAAATATTATGAATGATGCAGGCGTTCGCCCCTTTTCCATTCGTGCACTGCTTGAAGATCGCGCCCGCTATCTGGTGCCCATGTACCAGCGCAACTATGCCTGGGGTGAGGGAGAGATCACCCAGCTGCTGCAGGATGTGCTGGATTATCAGCAAAAATTGGTCAGTGGTAAGGGGCCGCAAACCTACTATATCGGCACCCTGGTGGTGTTTGCCCGGGACGATGGCAGTTTCGAGGTAATCGATGGCCAGCAGCGCTTTACTACCCTCTCTCTGCTGGCCAATTGGCTCAAACATCACGCGATAGATTCGGTGGATATGAGCTGGTATCAGACCATCAACCTCGCTTTTGAGAGTCGCCCGATATCGAGCCATACCTTCGAGCGCTTATGGCAGGGTGTTGCCCCCTACGATTTGCGGGGGAGTACCTTCAATGAAGGTTTGGTGAACGGTTTTGAGCTGATTGACAAGGCAATGGCGGATCTTGGTTTGGTAGGGGCTAAACTGACGGCCTTTTGCGACTACCTCTTCAAGCATGTGCAGATCTCTCGTATCGAAGTACCCAAGGATACCGATCTCAATCACTTCTTCGAGGCGATGAACAATCGCGGCGAGCAGTTGGAAAAGCATGAAGTGATCAAGGCGCGGCTGATGGAGACGCTGAACCAGATACCCGAGGAAGAGCATCGTCGCCAAAGTATTCATATCCTGACCCGGGTATGGGATGCCTGCGCCAATATGGAGCGCTATATCCAGTACGGCTTTACCCCGCAAGAGCGCCACCGTCTGTTTGGTGAGAGCGACTGGGGTCAGTTTGTGCCCCGTGATTTTGCCCATCTGCTTGATCTGCTAGGATCCCCAAACACGGCCGACGCTGCCGATAAAAGCCGTGCAGCTGCCGGTAGCCAAGGGCGCACCTTGTTGGCCATTTTGCAGGATGACAAGCTTGATGGTGAGCAGACGGTGGAGGAGGAGAGCCCAGGCTCCGAGCGCTTTAACAGCGTCATCAACTTCTCCAACTTCTTGCTCCATGTGCTGCGACTCGTGAGCCGCGACCCGGGTGATACGGAGGGGGTGCCGCTTGATGATAAACAACTGGTCGATCAGTTTGAGCTGCGAGTGATAAGGCAACCGGATCCAGTAGCGGCAGTTCAGCGTTTTATCTATGGCCTGTTAAAGAGCAAGTATCTGTTTGATCAGTTCATCATCAAGCGCGAGTTTGCCGATGGCAAGGATAGTTGGAGTCTGAAGCGGCTGCACTGGTATTCGGAAAAGAGCGTCAGTTACATCAATACCTTTGACAAGGATGAAAATGAGAATGGTTTCTCTGGTGTTAACCGGCGGGTCCTGATGTTGCTGTCAGCGTTTCATGTGTCGACCCCGACCCTGGTTTACAAACATTGGCTGAATGGTGCACTGAGATATCTGTTCGACAATTGTCACCCTGATCAACCGGTGGATGCCGGGGCTTATCTGTCCTATCTGGAGAGTCAGGCTCGCCGCTTTGTCTTCCAGCGCTTTTTGGCGCCTGGTGAAGGGGCTTCCTATTACCAGATGCTCTACCTTGATAACGCCCTGTTGCCCGCCATCAATGTGGATGAGAGTTGGCACAAGGTGATTACATCCAAACTTCGCTTCGGTCATATCGAGAACAACTTTGTCTTCAACTTCCTCGACTATCTGCTGTGGGTACGAGATCGGAATAGCGACAAAGTTGCTGGCTCCTTTGAGTTCACTTTCCGCAGCTCGGTGGAGCACTTCTCACCCCAGCATCCGATGGATGGCTATAAACCGGTTGAGCAGAGTGCACTCCATTCGTTTGGCAACCTTTGCCTTATCAGCCACAGCAAGAACTCGCGCTTGAGTAACTTCCAGCCGCAACAGAAGCAGGAGCACTTTGAAGCAAGCCTTGCCAATAACCAGACTGATAGTCTTAAATTGCTTGCTATGATTCGGCTGATGAAAGATAAAGGTCGTTGGCTGGAAGATGAGATAGCTGTGCATCAACAAGATATGTTGCAGGTCTTACTATCCAATCAAATTCAGCAATAACGGATTGAATCTGTTTATGAAATTTGGCTGCTATCAACTAATGGGCGTTAAGTTGATTGTATGATCTGATTGATAAAGAAGGGGAGACTAAAAATCTCCTCTTCTTTGCAGCAGTTTACTGCGGTCTTTTTGTGATGCATCAGCATAAAACGTTTTACTTGTGGACCCTAAGAAATGGAGAACAGGTAATGCTGCCAACTTGCTGATTTAGTGTATAATGGTGTTTTTGAGGTGCTCCCGTGGCTTCAGTCTCCGTCTGCTGTCCCTCCTGTTCCGCTACTGAAGGCGTGATGCGTAATGGCAAAAGTACTGCCGGGCATCAACGTTATCTCTGCTCTCACTGCCGTAAAACATGGCAGCTCACCTTCACTTATGCCGCTTCTCAGCCCGGTACACACCAGAAAATCATTGATATGGCTATGAACGGCGTCGGTTGCCGTGCCACCGCACGACTAATGGGCGTGGGCCTCAACACCATTTTGCGCCATTTAAAAAACTCAGGCCGCAGTCAGTAACCTCCCGGATACAGCCGGGCAGTGATGTCATTGTCTGTGCGGAGATGGACGAGCAATGGGGCTACGTCGGTGCAAAATCACGTCAGCGCTGGCTGTTTTACGCGTATGACAGGATACGCAGGGTGGTGGTAGCCCACGTTTTCGGTGAACGCACTATGGCCACACTGGAGCGTCTTCTGAGCCTGCTGTCAGTTTTTGACGTGGTGGTATGGATGACGGACGGCTGGCCGATGTATGAGTCACGTCTGAAGGGAAAACTGCACGTCATCAGTAAGCGTTACACGCAGCGAATTGAGCGACACAACCTGAATCTGAGACAGCATCTGGCAAGGCTGGGCAGGAAGTCCCTGTCGTTCTCCAAATCGGTGGAGCTGCATGACAAAGTCATCGGGCACTATCTGAACATAAAACACTATCAGTAAATTGGAGTCATTACCTTCATCCACGATGTAATGAATGAGTTCATGTAATTCATTCAGGGCTTCTGAATCT
>OGZG01001933.1_pt1 | contig 14810 bp, 13 predicted proteins | sample 1576781 | NCBI WGS metagenome assembly OGZG01 (sample SAMEA3541502, study PRJEB24748) | human gut metagenome | biome: human gut; feature: human-associated habitat; material: faeces | place: China | collected 2012 | reverse complement strand
CCTTGCCGACACTTGCGTTTTGCGTACTGCTTACGGTCAGTCTGATTTCGTATTCATTTATAAGCTCGGATTCTTCGATGGTTGCCATACCCTCCTCCAGCAGTGTTTCAGGATTGATATACGCTACCATGTCACCGACTCTTAACGGATTGAAGCCGTGCGACTGTGGGTGCATGAAGCGGACAGTTAATTCTTTCCCCTTTATTCCGGTAATTTTGAAATGTATTCCGTGAACATTAAGAAGGTCGTCACCGGCCCCGTCAAAGAAACTATCTTTGACAATCATTTTTCCCCGGCACATACAAAGCTGAATGAAATCCGCAACGGATGACATCTTTCTTGCCGAGCCCTTTTCGGGTGCAAAGCAGACATTTTCGACCGTGATATTTTCCGAGTCCTGCGCCACAAGGGCAAGCGAATAATTAAACCGCTGTTTTACGTTTTCAAGCTTCACATTTTCGCTTTTACTGATGAATATTCCGGCAAACTGACGGCGGACATCGAAAAGATAAAAGCGGTCACCGGTTCTGAATCGGAAAGTGTTCGGATAACGGACACGAAACTTCCTATCCCCTATTTTTTGAATATTGGTAGCAGAAAACAGCGGATGCTGTACACGGTTGATTTTATCCGGTGTTTTCTCTCTGATTAGTCCGATCCAATGGGCATTCAATGCGCTTTCATCAGCACAGACACGGTAGTCTTTGCCGTAAAAATACAGCTTACCGTTCCGGAATTCATAAAAGCTGTCGCAGTCAATTTCAAAATCAACGGTGAAAAAGCTCTTTGCGACAACCTTGAGTTCATGCATATCCGGGTGAGCGTGACGGATTTCAAGATTTTTCAACGTGAGGTTATTACAATTTTCAACCGCAACATTCGTCACCTTGCCGTCGATGACGAATACAGAGTCTCCACCGTCAAAGGTCAGGTCATGGACACCGCCGAAGTAAAACGGAACAGCATTTAAATGCGGCGTTTCATCGTCTTTGAACTCATTGTCACCGACCGTATTTGTAATATAAAGCATATGCTTTTCGCATTTTTGGCTGTCGATATAATAAGTGCCCTTTTCAAAAACAACGGTTTTTTCACCATCATCGGTTTTTATATGGGATAAAAGTGCCGACAATTCTTGTGTAATTTCCTGATTCGGCTTGATTCCGAAGTCAGCAGCGTGAAAAATTCTCATTTTTTCAGTCCTCCAGCATATTCCGGATTTTCTCACATTCCGTCAAATCCGAAAAGCCGTAAAACGACTTGGCGTTTTCAAACAGAAACGCCGCCTTTTCTTCTTCAGTCAGTTCGGTTGATTTCAGAACAAAATCAAAGCTCATTTTATAGGTGATCTCCACCATAGTTCGCGGATAATCACTGCCCCACATCAGCTTTTCGATACCGCAGATTTCAGCAGCCTCTTTGATTGCCCTGACCGCCGACGGATAGGGATAAAATTCACTGTTGAAAAGCCATGTGATGCCGCCGCTTTCGATGCGGACATTTTTGTTTCTTGCAAGCCTGATCTGCTCATGCCAGCCGTCTCTTGTCACCATGCCGAAATGACCGATGGCGAACCGCAAATCCGGGTACTGCTGTATCATTTCAAGAAGCGAGCCGGTCTGTCTGTCGCCGTCCGCAAGGTCAATCGAGACGAACTTATGCTCCTTGTTTGCCTGATCAAACACCTTATTATGCTTTGTCAGATCCTGTGTGGGCAGCCGTCCTGCGCAGAGCTTGACGCCGTCAAAGCCGTCAAGAGTAAAGGGCTTGTTTTCTTCATAGAGGGAGCAGATTTTAAGCCTTTCCGGGTACTTTTCCTTTACCGACACCAGATAGCCGTCCTGATTTCCGTCGATTTCCTCCTGGGTAATCACCGCACCGCTGACGCCAGCATAGTCCATGTTGGAAAGGAACATTTCGGCTGTGTTTTCGCCGTTTAACATGTAAGGCGGCATCATCTGACGGATTTCGCCGCCGAAATTGCTTTTGCCGTTATTGAGGGCAAAAACATCTCTGCCGTCAACTTTTCCCTGCTGCTTTTTCCATAAATGTGCGTGACAATCTATAATCATAAGGTGACACCGTCCTTGAATATGGCGATTTCCTGAAAGCCCTTTTGTTCGTTTCGGGTTTCTTTACCGTTTGCGGTTTCGATGAGTAAATCAAAAAGTTCCTGTTCACTTTGCGACTGTGCGTCAAAGTCAATCCAGCTTTGTTTCCTTTGGGCAAGTGCCGAATTGGTTGCGATCTTAATGGTCGGTACAGGGGCGCCGAGAGGCGTTCCACGACCGGTGGTGAAAAGAATCACCTGACAGCCTGCCGCCGCTAAATTCGTCACGGCAACCATGTCGTTACCCGGACCGTTCAGAAGATTCAGCCCCGGCTCTTCGGCGGTGTCTCCGTAGTCTAAAACCGTCGTCACAGGTGCTGTACCGCCTTTCTGCACACAGCCGAGGGACTTTTCTTCAAGGGTTGTTATGCCGCCCTCTTTGTTCCCGGGTGAGGGGTTTTCGCTGACGGGCTGACCGTGCGCGATAAAATATTGTTTGTAATCGTTTATCAGATTGACCGCTTTTTCAAACACGGTTTCATTGATACAACGGTTCAATAAAATCTGCTCGGCACCGAACATTTCGGGGACTTCCGTCAGAACAGCTGTACCGTCCATGGAAACGAGCCTGTCCGTGATTTTACCGCACATCGGATTTGCTGTTATGCCCGAAAGACCGTCGCTGCCGCCGCATTTTAAGCCGACTTTCAGCTTTGAAATCGGCACGGGGAAGCGTTTATCCTTGCTTGCAAGGCTTTTAAGCTCCGATATGATTTTTTCGCCCACGCTGACTTCATCGTCACAGTCCTGACAGTTTAAAAAGCGGATTCTTTCTTCGTCAAAATCGCCGAGAACTTTTTTCATTTCGCTGGTGCCGTTATTTTCACAGCCTAAGCCGAGGACGAGAACGCCGCCGGAATTGGGGTGTTTTATCAGACCGCAAAGTACCTTTTGGGTAATCAATAGGTCATCTCCAAGCTGACTGCACCCGTAAGGATGCGTAAAACAAAAAGCACCTGTTTTCTGCGCCAAGCTTTGCGCAACACCGTTCACACAGCCGACCGTCGGAATGATCCAGATATCGTTGCGAATACCGACACCTCCGTTTTTTCGAACAAAAGCGTTTATCATGACCGGCTTCGTCTTTTGTATCGGCTCAAAATCGGGCTTGTATTCGTATTCCAGCACACCGGAGAGGGCTGTTTTCAGGTTGTCGGTATGTACCTTTTCGCCGGCTTTAATATCCTTTGCGGCAGTACCGATCGGAAAGCCGTATTTGATAATCGGCTCGCCTTTTTGCATATCCTTGACAGCATACTTGTGTCCGTCCGAAAGGCAGACTTTTACATTGTCCTTTTCATTTATCAAGACATACTCCATCGGATCGCCTCTCTTACCCCGTTATTTTCTATGTAGGCAAGACTGTCATTGATAAGGTCGGTCATATCGCTTAAATCCGCGCCCCACAAATCGGCATTGCTCAATATTTCGCCGACATCATGCGTTTTGATATAGTCCAATACCGCCTTGCTGTCGCTCGGCTCGTTTTTTTTGTAATATTTTATCAGGCACGCAAGGGAGAACACAAGAGGTTTCGGCAAAGCCTTGTTCTTCTCCCGATAATCCGTTATTGTTGGCAACACTCTTGCGGTAAACTTGCTGACAGAGTTTAAAGAAATCGACTGCCAAAGGTGTCTGATGTAGGGATTGGCAAAGCGCTCGAGCACCGCCGAAGCGAACTGTCGGTTCTCCTCTGTCTCGCCGAGCGTGGGCAATATATACTCAAAAAGGCAGGTATGAAGATAATCGCCGAGCAAGCCGTCTTTCAGGCTTTCACCGACGGATTCCACGCCGAAAAGAAGCGACGGAAACACAAGGGAGGTATGGGAGCCGTTTAGAATGCGGACTTTCATCTTTTTATAGGGCGAAACATCGTCCGTCCAGATGACATTGAAGCCGCCTTTCTGCAAGGGCAGTTCATTTTCAAAGTCGCCCTCAATGACCCAAAGATGATAGGGCTCGGCGGTGTCAAGAAGCATATCACGGCAGCCGATTTCGGCAAAGATTTGCTTCGCCTCGTCTTTCGGAAAGCCCGTCACAATACGGTCAACAAGAGTATTGCAAAAGGTGTTTTCGCTGTCTATCCAACGGATAAATTCGGGTTCAAGATTCCACTTTTCAGCATATTTAAGGACACAGCGTTTAAGTTCCTTACCGTTATTGTCAATCAGCTCGCAGGCGAAAATCACAAATCCGGGCAGACCGTTCTGATACCGCTGATACAAAAACTGCGTCAGCTTGCCGGGGAAAGAAGCGGCAGGCTTGTCCGTAAATTGACAGGTTTCATCAAAGGAAATACCGGCTTCCGTTGTATTGGAAATAATAAAGCGCAGGTCGGGATTTTCGGCAAGGGACAGGAAAGAAGCAAAATCATGGTAGGGATTGACCGCCCGGGAAACGGCGTTGATTTCCGTTCTTTCACAGACCTCTTTTCCGTTTTCGATGCCTCTTAAAATGAGATGATATTTTCCGTTTTGTGCATTAATTCTTTCGACAGTTTCAGAATTCGTCGGCGAAACAATCACTATTTTGCCGTCATAAAGTCCTCGCTTTTGGAGCGAATCGATGAACGAATCCGCAAAACCTCTTAAAAAGTTACCCGTGCCGAATTGCAATATAGTTTCTTTCATCGTTATGCCTCGAATTTTATCAGAAGTTTAGCCAGTGTGCCGTCGTTATGCGTGAGAGCCTCAAAGGCTTCGGCGGCTTTTTCTTTTTCATAGACACCGCTGACAATTTTCAGAATGTCTGCTTTACCGCTTTTCACAAGGTCAATGAGGGTTTCAAAATCCTTGGTGAAAGCATTGCGACTGCCGAAAATATTCAGCTCTTTTTTGAGAATGACGGAATGGACAAAGGTGGTTTCCCTCTTGCCGTTGCCGATTAAAATAATGTTTGCACCGTGCGCCGCTTCATCAATGCAGGAAAGGAAAGTCTCCGGTGCGCCGCAGGCCTCCACGCAGACATCAAAGCCGTTGCCGTCTGTGAAATCCGAGCAGGCTTTGTGCAAATCATTCTCTTTGACATTAACAATACAATCGGCCCCAAAATTCTTGGCAAGAGTAAGACGACTCTCGAGCATATCGGCAATCAGCACTCTTGCGCCGAGAGCTTTGGCTCGCATCAGCGCAAACAGTCCGATAGGGCCGGCGCCCATAATCAGCAGGTTATCGTTCTGTTTCACTTCGGCTCTCGAGAGCGCGTGACAGCTGATGGAAAACGGCTCGATAAGTGCAAGCTCCTTTGCGGATAAGCCTTTGCCGTCAATGATTCTTTCAACCGGCATCGTGATATACTCCTGAAAACTGCCATCACGCTGAACGCCCATGGTCTGATTATCGTGGCAGGCGTTGACGATGCCGCGCTTGCAGGCGTAGCATTTGCCGCAGTTGAAATACGGATTGCAGGTGACAATATCGCCTGCTTTCAGTCCTCTGTTGTTTTCGGGTATTTCGACAATCTGCGCCGAAAACTCATGACCGGGGATTCTGGGATAAGTGGTAAAGGGCTGGTTGCCCGTATAGGACGCCACATCGGCGCCGCAGATGCCGCAGTAAAGAACCTTTAACAGCGCTTCGCCCTGTTTTGCTTTCGGCATTTCCTTTTCAATCAGTCGGATTTCTCCGGGTTTTGTAATTTCAATGGCTTTCATTTCTTATGCCTCCGTGTCGATATATTCGGGATTCCAGATGACCGCCGTTTTCAGCGGTGCTCCCTTGGAATAGATTTTATTTTCGTATGCGTCAATCGGATCGGCGGTAAATTCATCCTTATCAATCAGCTCCACAAGACGGTCGAACTTACTTTCACAAAGCAGTTCGATTGCCGTTTCCATGTGCTTTTGCGTGAAATTGATAGAGGACAGAATCACCTGATTCTTAAAGCCGAACGGCATGGTGTCAAAGGTGACTTTCGGACCTAATGAAAAGCTGTTATATATTCCGTTGCAGCCGAGAACTCCGTGCAGGAATGCGATACGGTGTTCAACCTCGGTTCCGCTTGTGCCGACAAATACGCTTGCCGTGCCGCCGATTCTTTCAAGTATTGCCGTAGCTGTTTCTTCCTCATTCATACTGCCGGAGGAAAGATAATCGCAGGCAAGCTCGTTTTTCACGAATAGCGCTTTCTTGCTGTTTTCGTCGCTTCGGGCAACGAAAAGAATATTCGCTTCCGGGTGGTTTCTTCTGATCTGATCGCCGATAAAAAGTCCCGTTGTACCTAAGCCGAAAATGACGACACGACTGAATGTGCTTTTGATGGCTCTTTTTCGGGCGGTTTGCTCGTCGCATTTTTCTTTAGCAAGCTCCACCCGGAAATTCTGTGCTTCGCCGATGTCGCACATTCTTTCATGCTGAAAAACGGCGCAGGCGTAGGGGTCGGAGAAGACCAGCTTTTTCGCAAGAGACAGCGGAAGTCTGGTTAAACTCTCATATTTTTGCGGCAGATGCAGCAGCATATCGGGGTTGAAATAGCCTTTGTCGCAGAAAATGCCGTCAGCCCCGTCACAGCCGTATTCAAAATAGGTTTCGTCCTCGGTGAAACGAGTCGGGTCAAAGCTGTCGCCGCCGCGGATTAAAACGATGGCAAAGCGGTTTTCTGACGGCACCCACACAACGCCCTCATGACCGTTGATGAGCCTACTTTCGCCCTCGGGAAATTTCGGGCTGAGTTTTCCCTCTCTTCCCATTTTCATCAGTTCAAAGTCCGTTCCGCAAAAGCCGCAGAAAACGGGAACGGCTTCAATTCCGCTCTTTTTTTCTTCACCGCGAAGTCTTCGGCGCGGCGGATTGATGAGATTGATTTCGCCGTAGCACAGCGGCTCTTTTTTATCATTTTGAAAATATGTAGCATAGTTTTTCATTTAAAGAACACAACCTTTTTTAGAATAATATTTGCATACTGACGCTTTTCTCCCGTTGCCACAATAGCATAAGCTTTTTTGCACAAGAGTAATAATCAAACCGTTCTTCGAAAGTAATGAATGTGTTTGCTTCGTATTTCTTTAGAATAGTTTTATATGAATCCCATATTGAAGTGTCAGCATTGTCCCCGGGACATTTTTGCATCAACACAAAATTATTCTCGTCATACTGATCCAGAGGGAACATCTGCAAAACTGCATCAAGCATGTCACAGGTTGAAATTCTATCTGCTCTTATCAATATGTTAGCATTTGAAGCTGCCGGGAAATTACCGTCTGCGATTACTATTTCATCACCGTGTCCCATTTCGCAAAGCACTTTCAGTAATTCGGGTGATATCAACTTGGGTATATTCTTAAGCTTGTTTTTTCCTTTCAATTATCAGTCTTACTGTCAAAATGATGCTATATCTATATTTACATTGTTCTTATCATCAATTGTCAAAACCGTACCTCCAAGTGTTTTACCGGAGAAATAGCAGTTATATGAGCTTTTTGTCATATAACAAAGCTTTATATTCTCGTAATCGGCGACAAAATTGTTGTTATGGTCATGACCGGCAAATATATGAGTTCCGCCGTTTTCCTGAAAGACTCCAAAGAATCCGTCGTTGTCTCTTGCCGTACAGCTGTTTTCCTGCCTAAGTCCGAGTTCAAAGTCACCGTCAAGCGTTTGGTATTCGGGCAGGGGAACATGCAAGAACGCCATGTTCGGAACCGTCTTACCGTTTTCCTTTGCGATGCCGTCAACCGCCCACTTGTACCATTTGATCTGATTTTGATTGACGCCGCCGTCGCTAATTTCACCGTCGGTAATCCGGTACTGTCCGTTGTCAAGCATAAACAAGGAGTAAACGGGTTTTCCGTTTCGTGTGAGGTTGACAATATAGTTGCCCATGCCGTTCATGCCATCAGGACCACATTTGAAAAGGCAGTCTTCGGCACTTTCATATATTTCGCACAGCTTTGATTTATCGGCTCTGCCCTCATAATCGTGGTTACCGAAAACGGGTGCCCACGGAATATCAAACTGTGCCATAAAGTCGCAGAATTGTTTTGTGCAAATATCGTTCCACGCCGTCAGCACCGTATCACCGCCAACTACAATCAAGTCGGGATTGACATTTTTAATGAGCTTTTTCAGCTGAATACGGCTCATGCCGTCAAGAATAAAATTGATACCGAGAAACGCAGCAAAGGTACCGTGATTGCGGATATGGATATCGGTCAGGCATAAGATTTTGACATTTTTATCCCCGACCTCTAAATTCTGTGCGTAATCCGAAGAATATGGTTCAGCTTCGTTCCACTCATCACAGACGGCGACGCCCTTTTGCTCTTTCAGGGCAACCGAGGCAAAATATTCGTTGCAGACAGCGACAACCGCCGCCAGAACAAGGAAAATACTGATGATGACTTTTACGGGTTTCTTATTGAAAAATGTTTTCATTTTTCTTCCTCCAATGCTTTAAGTTGATAAATAACTGCTAAAAAATCAGTTAAACTGTGACCGTTTATACTTTGTTCGTTTCCCTGATAATTTTGCAAGGGCAACAATCCGTGTTTCATCAAGACTTCGCCGCTGACCTTTAAGCCTGTTATGTCCACCGTATACGCAACATCTGATAAAAGCCCAAAAAGTTTCAGTTTCGGCAGCTGCGAAACAGGGAAAAACAACTTTTGAAAGAGAATAACATACGAAGTATTTTTGTCTGCACTGACAAGTTGCCAAGCGTTAAAATTCTCCTCAAAGCCGTCTGTCAGCCTGTAAAAACTACCGTCCGTTATAAACGATCGCATTCGCTTGTATTCTGCAATGCAGCACTTTAAATAGTCCAACTCTTCTTTTGGGAGTTTGGTCAGATCATATTGCAGACCGAGTACACCGAAGGATGCAACGCCACACCTTGTTTCTAAAGTGCTTGTGCGTTTTGTCTGATGATTGGGAATCGCCGAAATATGATTGCACATCACACTTATCGGATAGCCGTAACTTGTGCCCTCCTGTATCAGTGCACGGGAGAGAACATCGGTATTATCCGACACCCAACCAATCGGCATGAAACAAAGCATTCCCAAGTCAAACCTTGCTCCGCCGCTGGCGCACAATTCAAACAGTACATTCGGATAATGTGCAGTGATTTCAGAAAGAATACGATACAGTCCGCAGATATAGCTGTGCTGTACCTCGTAAATCGGCGTCTCAACAGAAGTAAAATCGGAAAACATTCGGTTAAAATCCCATTTAAGATAATCTGCGCCGCTCTCTTTTATCACCGAGCACACTGTTTCAATTAAAAAGTCCTGAATATCGCTTCTCGACAAATCAAGTATGTACTGGCTGCGGCCCAAAATTTTTCTGCCCTGTTCTGAACCGAGAGCCCAATCAGGGTGTACCTCAAAAAGTTTACTGTTGCGGCTTATCATTTCGGGTTCAACCCAAATACCAAGTTTTAACCCTCTTTTGTGCACATAATCTGTAACCGCTTTGATACCGCCAGGGAATTTCTCATGGTTTTCCTGCCAATCTCCAAGCGACGAGGTATCATCATTCCGTTTTCCAAACCATCCGTCATCAATCACCAACATCTCTGCACCGATTTCAGCGACACGGTCGGCGAGTTCACACAGTTTTTCTTCGGTTATATCAAAATATACACTTTCCCAGCTGCTAAGCAAGACAGGTTTTTGCTTAAGAGCCCATTGTTTCGGCAGAATATGTTGCTTAACAAAATTATGCATATTATATAAATGTGCAGCGAAATGAGTGTTATCAAGAGAAAAGATTTCATTGAATTTCTCGTTTGCTTCTGTCTTTTTACTTTTTCCGAGAAGACCCAAGGCTTTCATAAACAGGCAGTGAACACGGTTTTTCTTGTTCAAGTCCTCATCGAAAACCAGAAAGTCGGGCAATGAAACGGCAAAATAGTCGATTTTCACGGTATCATTGATATGCTCGTCCGCATAGGAAATCAGCTTATCAAAACGGATATCCGCTTTCGCTTTTTTTCCGAGTTTAATAAGAGCAAGCCCCTGACAGAAAATGGTTTCGGGCGGCTGGTCGTTATAATACATGGCGCTTTGCGGCTCGGAAAGTCCCGAGGAAGCTTTTTCAAAATATACCGCCGCTTTTTCGGCATGATTCAGCTTTTCATAAGCCACGCCCAACAAGTAATTTTACAAGTTTTCCTGTGCGCCGTAAAGTTTCCCCTCACCGAGATTATGCGGATAAGAGAATGTGCGTTCTAAAAGTGAAATTGCCTTTTCATACTCCCCGTTTCGGATTGCCTCTTTTGCAAGCGAACAAAGAGCAGCGATATACTGTGCCGGCGCTTTCCCCTCGCCGCCCTCCCACTGGTGAAAAGAATGAGACATCAGACAGTCAAGCGCTTTTTCGTGCTGTCCGTTCAGATTGAGAAGCGTCACATATTCCGTATATAAATCGTCACGGGATTCCACGAGGTCAATATACTTTTCTAAAAATGCAAGCCGTTCTTTCGGCGGCATCTGCGTTTTTTTATAGAGTTAGTCAAGCTCCATCAGCACTCTTGCGTCTGTTTTATCAAGGTCAAATGCCGTTTCAAGCTCCAAAAGAGCCGATTTCTCATCGTCTTTTTTGTTGTAATAAGCAAGGGCAAGGTTGCGGTGAGCCGTCGGAAATTCCGGCTTTTGCTTTGCCGTGTTCTCCCAGCAGAAAATTGCATCGTCATAACGCTTTTTATCATAATACAGACAGCCGAGATAATAGTTCGCCATGGCGTTATTGTCACTGTTTGCGATTGCCTTTTCAAGGACAAGTAAGTCGTCAAGCCGGTGCGGAAAACAAAGATAGCTATCCGCACTTTCGCCTTTTTCAAGGTGATAATTTGCTTTTTCCCGATTTCCGCGAAGCTCATATAAATCCGCAAGATGAAAATGTACAAGCGGATAATCGGACTTTGTTTCAAGCAGTGTATCAACTGCTTCGCCGTAAAAACCGCCGGCTTTGTATTCGAGAGCGATCTCGATAGCGGTATTGATTCTCATTTCGTTTTTTTCGCCCAAGATGCGACGGCTGATGAAATCCACCGGGTCGAGCGCGACGGTTTCTTTCGCAAGACTCACCGCCTCGTCATTTCTTCCGAGTTTACGAAGAATCAGCGACTTGAGATTTCTCGCTTTGTAATTGCGGCTGTTTTTGATGATTGCGTTTTCAATATGGTCAAGTGCGGTTTCATATTCGCCGTTTCTCGCCGAAATACAGGCAAGGTGATAAAACGCCGCCTCCTGACAGGCGTTGCTCCACGCTGATTTGTAAAAAGCGTCATAGCTCTCATCAAGCCTGTTCTGATACAGAAGTGATAAACCTAAGTTATAATACGGCTCGCTGTCGTAAGGGTTCGGATTGGATCGGGTTGCCTTTTCGATTGCTTTTCTGAAATAGGGTTCGCTTTCGGCGAAATGCCCTCTTTTCAGCAAGAGCAAGCCGTAAGCGTTATTGAGCCGGATGTCCGTCTCGTCCCGGCGAAGTCCCTCAAGATAGTAATCTTCGGCACAATAGGTTGCGTGGCGGTACTGCTCAATATGAAGTCCGTATAAATATAAATCTTCTGTTGTCTTGCAGTCCTTCGGCTCGGGCGGACACACCGCCGGGGGCGTCGGCTCCTGCTTTATGCCGTTTATGATATAATTTAAGTAAAGTCTGCCGTTTTTGATGATGCGGATTTCTTCAACTTTTTCGGCATTGCCGATTTTGATTTCGGCGGTTTCACTCGGCAATAAAGCCATGTTCTCGCTTTGACTTACTGTGCCGTTTATCAGTGTCTGAACGGTGATCTCGCCGATATTGCCCGACGTATACAGATGAACGGCACCGTTTTCAAAATTCATCGCCAAGTCTTTTGTTGCGTTATGTACCGTGCCGATTTTTTTATACGGCAAAAAAAACTTGTTAAAAATGCAAGAGCTTGCCAAGTCTTATGCGAGTATCATCGAACAATTAGATTCTATCGTTAGGATTGATATTACTGCCGCATTTTTAATTTTAGAAGAAATCGGTCCTGCTCCGCAAGAAATTTTTAAAACTTCTGCACGTCTTTGTTCTTGGGCGGGACTTTCGCCACGTAAGACCAAAGCGCAGGCAAAATTAAGTCCAAAAAGATTTTATCCGGAAATCCGTACATCAAGTCTATTTTGTGTCAGGTTTCTTGGTCAGCGGTTCGCTCTCGAAAAACACCTTTTGGTATGTGGTTTTGGTCGCATCAAGGTAAATTAGGCAAGAAAAAGGTGATTGTAGCTGTTTCAAGAAAGATTCTTTCTCTCGTTTACTATTTACTTTCTACGGGTCAATTTTACAATAACGAGGTTGCTATGCGCCCTTATCTCAATTGACCTTTCCACAACTGATTTTTCGCTCATTTCTATGGTCTGGCTTTGCTGTGTCCCTTTTTACCTTTCTGCTTTTTCGGTTTTCACTCTAACCGTCCCCCGTGCTGACGTGCGGTTATAGATTTTGTTTAGATTCTATAAATAGTTCAAACTGAAAATTTTCAAACACATTATTGCTTTAATATTGGGGTTTTAATATTACCAATAAGTCCTCTTACTGAGTTTAATAACACAAAAAAATTCAGTAATAGAACTGACAAGCCGGTACCGTTTTTCAAAAACTGATAACTCCACAGTACAGTACCCGCCAATCCGGAAAGCAGAATGACAAAATATGCCTCTTTTTTCTTAATGGCAAGTAAAATGCAGGAAATGAAGCTTGCAGAGAAAAAGAATGCATCAAAAACAGCACCACTGCCATTTACATACTTTAGGAGCATATAGGCGATAATAACAGAAAATATAAACGCTAAGGCAATACAAATCCTTTTGAGACTTGACACTCGTTGCATTTTTACGGAGTTATCTTCCTGCTTATTCCATGTTATAAAACTGATAATCGCCGATGGGAACTGTATCAACAGCATAAAAACACAGGATGCATAAATTTCATCAAAATATGACATAATGCCATATGATACGGCGTATAGCATACCTACAACAAATCCAAAGCGTTTTCCTGAGCAAACCAAAAAGTTAAAAGCAATTCCGGCGGCTGATATTATAATTCTGTAAAATTCATCTCGAACAAGTATTCCGGACAGAACGATAATTAAAACCTGTACTGTTATTAAAATTATTTCTTTATTTTTTGAAAGAGTTTGTTTTTTCATAGCTTAAAAACCCGGCCTATATTAAAAGGTCTATAATCCCGGTCCTTGTTTATCAATTATTCAACATATCATAATTCATATAAATTGGACTTACAGTCAACTTTTCGGTTTCATCAAACTCCAAAACAGTTCCGCCGCAAACGCTTCCGTCTTCAACCCAGTCATGACCATCACCGGTTTTCGTTGCATAAGTTAATCTAACTCCTCGGTACAAAACCGAAAAATTATTTTTATGTTCATGACCGCAAATGACGTTTTTGGTACTATTCAGTTCAACAATTTTTTCAAACATACCGCTATTATAATACGGTGAACAAATAGGCTCTCTCAGCATACCGAAATTCCCATTCTCATCTTTTGTAAAGCCATCATTAATAGGCTCATATATTTTTGCTGCCATATTATATTCCGGCAGAGGGATATGAATAAACAGCGTACTTTCTACCGGTGTGCCATTATATTCGGCAAGTCCTTTTACCATATATTCATACCAATGTATTTGATTTCTTTTAATATAGTCATAGCCTGTTCCAACAACAGTATATTCATTATTATTTACATCTTCCGACGGTGCAAAAATGTAGCCGTCTTTTGTAATCCATCCATTCAATTTTAATTTCTCCGACTCATTTAAGCCAGTCAAATTAATTTTTTCACTGCCTATATTTACAGAATCAATCGTAGAATAGCTACCGAGAGAATGTGTATCCATCATAATCATCGAATGAAATATTTCATCGTCAATTGCTGATTTAACATTAATAACATAATTACCTACACCGGAAATATTTATTGGACCTTTAGCTAAATCCTTACTGCGATTTACATTTTCTTTATAATTGAAAATAATATTTTGAGCCTGTAAATACTCATCAAATATCCAATTACCGTCAACATCAGATTCGGCATCATGATTTCCTAATATCGGTGCCCATGGGACATCAAATTCTATACATATTTCATCAATTTCTTTCACAAATCTTTTGACAGCTTTTTTTGAATTTTTCAACCATGTATTATCTCCTGTAAAGGTTACTATACTTGGGTTTGTTTCTTGTATAAGTTGACGTACAAGTTCATAAGTGCGATTTATTCTCTTCTGAGACATACCTTCGGACAACTGTAAATCGGTAAGATTTAAAATCTTAAAATCCGATTTTTTATCAACAGTCAATATGTACGCATCCTTATCTATATTATATTTATCGTTTTCGTTCCACACTAATTGTGATGGCTTGCCTTCCAAATTTTTATAAATTCCTGCAATGTGAGTCCCTACAGAAAGACTAATGATTACAGGTATAATGATTAAAAGGGAAATAACAGTTTTTGTTTTTTTCTTCATAAGTCAATTGTCTCCTAATAAATTTTATTTATATAATCCGGTTTCAAGTAAAACAGGTGCATTTCTGCTCTGTGTGATTTTTACAATAATCTTATTGGTTTTTACAGAATTGAAAAAGCATATTTTTTTATAGCCTATGTTTTCGCCTTTGAATACCGTAACGCCATTAGCAATAATCTCGAATTTCTCAACCCTCTGACTTTGCGTAATATCTTCACGCAAAATTGCTTTTTG
>OGZG01001931.1_pt1 | contig 14828 bp, 7 predicted proteins | sample 1576781 | NCBI WGS metagenome assembly OGZG01 (sample SAMEA3541502, study PRJEB24748) | human gut metagenome | biome: human gut; feature: human-associated habitat; material: faeces | place: China | collected 2012 | reverse complement strand
GACGAATATCCGGAAAATGCATTCTTCAACGTCGGAACAATCGAGGACGTAAAGAAAAAAGCTGAGGAAATGAAAGCAGCAAACTAGGAGGGGTAGATATGGCTTCAAATACATTTAGTTTAAAAATCATATCCGCCAATCGTGTATTTTTTACAGGAAGATGCCAGTCTATTATCGTTCCGGGATATGACGGACAAAAAGAAGTACTGGCACATCATGAAAACATGGTTATTGCTGTCAATGAAGGAGAGATGCGTTTCCTTCCAGAAGAGGAAAGCGAATGGCAGTATGCCGTAGTTGGCATCGGTTTCATCGAAATCATTAATAACCGAGTCACCCTTCTCGTAGAAAGCGTGGAACGCCCAGAAGAGATTGATATTGCAAGAGCACAGGAAGCAAAAGAGAGAGCTTTGGAGAAAATACGTCAGAAACAGAGTATTCAGGAATACTATCATTCCAGCGCTTCACTGGCCAGAGCCATGGCTCGTTTGAAAACATCAAGACAGACAGCCGGCAAGATCCGTATTTAACCGGCGGCTGTCTCTTCAATAACTATATACACTTTCTTTGTATTATAATGTATATAGTGTTAATTTTACACCCGTTAAAAGGTTTAATATAAAAAGATTATGATTGTACGGATGAAAAACACTTTCCGGATGCTTTTGGCGGCAATGTTATTGTCGTTGTTTGCACTTCCGGGATATTCCTGGCAAAAATCCTTTCCCGAAAAAGATTATGTAGCTTATTTGTTCACTTATTTCACTGGGAATAGTGGCGATGAAGAGGCTGTGCGCTATGCTGTAAGCATGGACGGTTATACCTACTGGGCATTGAATGATAATGAACCGGTAATCGACTCGAAAGTCATCAGCTCCACCGGGGGAGTCCGCGACCCGCATATCCTTCGTTGCGAGGATGGCAAGACTTTCTATATGGTAGTGACAGATATGGTTTCAGCCAATGGATGGAGTTCCAACCGTGCCATGGTTTTGCTGAAATCTACCGACTTGGTCAACTGGTCTCACTCCGTTATCAATATACAGAAGCGCTATTCAGGTCAGGAGGATTTGAAGCGTGTATGGGCTCCGCAGACTATCTACGACCCGGAGGCGGGAAAGTACATGGTGTATTGGTCCATGCTGCATGGCGATGGAGCCGATGTCATATATTATGCTTATGCCAATGCGGAGTTTACGGATTTGGAGGGAGAGCCCAAGCCATTGTTTCTGCCGGAGAACGGGAAATCGTGCATCGATGGAGACATTGTCTATAAGGATGGTGTTTTCCACCTTTTCTATAAGACGGAAGGGCATGGAAACGGCATAAAGGTGGCCACCACCCGTTCCCTGACCTCCGGGGCATGGACGGAAGAACCCGATTACAAGCAACAGACTAAGGAAGCCGTAGAGGGTGCGGGCACTTTCAAACTGATAGGGCAGGATAAGTATATCCTGATGTACGACGTCTATATGAAAGGAAGCTATCAGTTTACGGAAACCACTGACTTGAAGAATTTTAAGGTGATAGACAGCGAGGTGAAGATGAACTTCCATCCCCGTCATGGGACCATTATCCCCATTACCCGGCATGAGCTGTTGCGCATTACCGATGAATGGGGCAAGCCGACAGAACTGGGCGCATTGCCCAACAATCCCGTATTGCCGGGTTTCCATGCCGACCCGGAAATCCTTTATTCCCATCAGACCCAAAAGTATTACATCTATTCTACTACGGACGGACAGCCGGGTTGGGGAGGCTGGTATTTCACCGTATTCTCCTCCACGGATTTGAAGACCTGGCAGGATGAAGGCGTCATGCTGGACTTGAAGTCGGAGCAAGTGCCCTGGGCAGATGGCAATGCTTGGGCGCCTTGCATTGAAGAGAAAAAAGTGGACGGTAAGTATAAATACTTCTTCTATTACAGTGGAAACCCCAAGAATGGCGGCGGCAAGCAGATTGGAGTGGCTACGAGCGATTCTCCGGCCGGCCCTTTCACCGATTTGGGACGCCCTGTCGTTACTGCTTCACCCGTCGGTGGCGGGCAACAGATTGATGTGGATGTGTTTACAGACCCTGTTTCGGGCAAATCCTATCTTTACTGGGGCAACGGCTACATGGCAGGTGCCGAGCTGAACGACGATATGGTGTCCATCAAGGAAAATACCGTTACGGTGATGACACCGGCGGGAGGCACCTTGCAGGACTATGCTTTCCGCGAAGCAGCCTATGTCTTTTATCGCAACGGGCTCTACTATTTCATGTGGTCGGTAGACGATACCGGTTCGCCCAATTACCATGTGGCATACGGTACATCCAAGTCGCCGCTCGGTCCTATCGAAGTTGCCAAGCAACCCGTTGTGCTGATTCAGAATCCGGAAAAGGAAATTTACGGTCCGGCACACAACGCTGTATTGCAGATTCCCGGTACAGATGAGTGGAGAATCGTTTACCACCGTATTAATAAATGGTACTTGAAAGATGGCCCCGGCGTTCATCGTGAAGTCTGCATAGACCGGATGGAGTTCAATGAAGACGGAACCATCAGGCCGGTGGTGCCTACCTTTTAATTTAATGATATAACATAATAATTTAATACCATGAAGAATAGATTGAAATTACTGGTTTGGTTGTTTGCCCTCTCAGGTCCGCTGGCAGCACAGAGTGTATCTGTCAATGGTCCGGATGGAAAATTGCAGCTTACGGTATCCTGCCCGTCAGCCAACGGCGAAGTGTCTTACGCCGTCACCTACAATGGAAAGCAAATGCTGGAATCTTCTCCCTTGGGGATGGAGACAAATGTGGGTGATTTCTATAGAGGATTGCAGTTGAAGGAACATAAAGTCACAGCTTTCGATACGGTTTATGAACAATCCCGAATCAAAGCTTCGCACATCCATTACCGGGCAAACGAATTGCTTTGTTCATTCGTCAACGGTGAGGGGAAGAATGTGCAGATAACTTTCCGCGTCAGCAACAATGACGTGGCTTTCCGTTACACCCTGCCGAGGGAGCAGGGAAAAGGAAGCGTCACGGTGAACAGCGAACGGACCGGCTTCCGCTTCCCGTCGCAGACCACCACTTTCCTTTGTCCGCAGAGCGACGCCATGATAGGGTGGAAGCGTACCAAACCCAGTTACGAAGAAGAATATAAGGCAGATGCCCCGATGAACGAACGTTCGGGTTATGGACATGGATATACATTTCCCTGCTTGTTCAAGGTGGGGGATGACGGCTGGGTACTGCTCAGTGAAACCGGAGTGGACAGCCGTTATTGTGGCTCGCGTTTGAGTGATTGGGATAACGGCGTGTATCGCATTGCTTTCCCCATGCCGGAAGAGAACAACGGCAATGGAACGGTGGCACCTGCCTTTTCCCTGCCGGGCTCCACGCCGTGGCGTACTGTGACGGTGGGGGAAACCTTGAAGCCGATTGTGGAAACCACCGTCCCCTGGGATGTAGTGGAACCACGCTATACCACCACCCATGATTACAAGCCGGGCCGTGGCACATGGAGCTGGATTCTCTGGCAGGACGGCAGCATCAACTACGACGACCAGGTGCGCTATGTTGACTTGGCAGCCGCCATGGGATACGAATATGTATTGATTGACAACTGGTGGGACAACAACATCGGTCGCGACCGCATGGAACAGTTTATCAAGTATGCCCGTAGCAAGGGTGTGGAGGTATTCTTGTGGTATAGCTCCAGTGGTTACTGGAACGATATAGAGCAGAGTCCCGTCAACCGGATGGATAACTCCATTGCCCGCAAGCAAGAGATGCGCTGGTTGCAAAGCCTGGGTGTGAAGGGTATCAAAGTAGACTTCTTCGGCGGTGACAAGCAAGAGACCCTGCGTTTGTACGAGGAGATTCTGAGCGATGCCGACGACCACGGTCTGATGGTTATCTTCCACGGCTGTACCTTGCCTCGCGGCTGGGAACGGATGTATCCCAATTACGTAGGCAGCGAGGCGGTGCTGGCTTCCGAGAATCTGGTATTTAGCCAACATTTCTGTGATAACGAGGCCTTCAATGCCACGCTGCACCCTTTCATCCGCAATGCTGTGGGATGCATGGAGTTTGGCGGTGTGTTCCTGAACAAGCGTTTGAACCGCAGCAACGATGGTGGAACTATTCGCCGCACCACGGACATCTTTCAGCTGGCAACGGCAGTGCTGTTCCAAAATCCTATCCAGAACTTCGCCTTGGCACCTAATAACTTGACGGATGCTCCGCAAATCTGCCTCGACTTTATGAAACAAGTGCCCACTACTTGGGACGAGACCCGTTTCATTGACGGCTATCCGGGGAGATATATTGTTCTTGCCCGTCGTCATGGAAACACGTGGTACATAGCCGCTGCCAATGCAACGGTGGAACCGTTGAAACTGAAACTTGACCTTCCTATGCTGGCAGGACAAGAGGTGTCTCTGTATAGTGATGACAAGAAGATGCAGCCTCAATTAAAGCTGCAGAAGATAAAGACTGACGGCTCTCTGCAACTCACGGTTCAGCCGCAGGGAGGGGCGGTAATCGTGGAATAAAGAAGGCATGGAGCAACCCTTGTTTTGTAATGATATGTCATAACGGATTACTCCTTTTGCAAATCTTTGATTATCAAAGGTTTATAATTGTCCTGATTCAGTCGTATACTGAATGGCATTCACTATACGACTGAACCCTATTCACTATACGACTGAATGGCATTCAGAATACGGCTGATTGTGACTATCGAACTAAATGTGAATGATTAATACCGACTTAATACCATGAATAGATTCTTGAAATTATTGTCCTTGTGTCTGTTCTTGACACTGACCGTTCCTTTGCAGGCTATAACGAATGGAGTGGCGAATGAACCCGATTCAGTCTATCTCTTTTCCTACTCCCATGCCGACGGCAGTGGCGGTCTGAAACTAGCCTGGAGTCCCAATGGCAACCGATGGTTCAGCGTGGCAGAGGGCAGCTCCTTTGTCAACTCGGACTTCGGCCCCTGGGGGCAAATGAAGCGGATGCTGAAACCGCACTTGATGCAGACCCGTGCCGACGACCGTTGGCACTGTATCTGGGAACTGACGGAAAGCGGAAACTCCCTTGCATACGTCGAGTCTCCCGACTTGCTGCAATGGAAAGCGCAGAAATACTTTGACCGTTCTCGCCTTGCCGAATACCGGCCGGCGGAGGTCTATCCTAACGTGCGGAAGGAGGTTCTGCTGAACGGTACCGTACAGCAGGGTTGGATGCAGCGTGTACCGTATGCCACGGTGCAGCGTGTCATCTCCTTTGCAGAGCATAAGAAGTACCGCCAGGCACTCCATGCCGAACGTACCGAGCAAGACCCCGTACGTTTTGCCGGACTGAAACCGGTGGAGGCGACTATCGAAGTGGAGACGGAATGTGCAAAAACCATCAGCAAGCATCTGATAGGTATTTTCTTCGAAGACATCAACTATGCTGCGGATGGAGGACTGTATGCCGAGCTGGTACAGAACCGCGACTTCGAGTATTCGTCTAAGGACGGTTCACACCAAGGTTGGGACGGCACATATGCCTGGGCGGTGAAAGAGGGGAATACTTCGGCTGCCGTTACCATTGCCGCTGCCGACCCCATTCATCCCAATAACCCTCATTATGCCGTATTGGAGGCGCGTCCCGGAGTGACATTGCAGAACGACGGTTTCGACGGCATCAGCTTGAAGAAAGGGGAGAAGTACGATTTCTCTCTCTTCGCCCGCGTGGCACCGGGCAGCAAGGGAGGCAAGGTGGTTGTTTGCCTGCTCGACCAGACGGGCCGTGAGATTGCCCGCTCTTCCGTCAATGTGTCCTCCAAAGAGTGGAAGAAACAGCAGACGGTGCTGACGGCGAATGCCGACGTGCGTGCCGCCGTCCTCTCGCTCCAGCCGCAGACGGTGGGGACACTGCATCTCGATATGATTTCCCTTTTTCCGCAAAATACATTCAAGGGCCATAAGAACGGCTTGCGTGCCGACCTGGCGCAGACGCTTGCCGACCTGCATCCACGCTTCGTCCGCTTCCCCGGCGGCTGCGTGGCTCATGGCGACGGCATTGATAATATCTATGACTGGAAAGGCTCTATCGGACCGCTCGAAGCGCGTAAGCCGTTGCGCAATCTGTGGGGGTATCATCAGACACGCGGACTGGGCTACTTCGAGTATTTCCGCTTCTGCGAAGATATAGGTGCCGAACCTCTGCCGGTATTGGCAGCGGGCGTGCCGTGCCAGAATTCGGGCACACACTCGCACTATGCCGACAACTGTCCGCAGGGGGCCAACAAGGAACTGATGCGCTACGGCCAGCAGGGTGGCATCCCGATGGAAGAGATGCCTGCCTATATCCAGGATGTGCTCGACCTGATAGAGTATGCCAACGGCGATGCACGCCGCACCGTGTGGGGCAGGAAGCGTGCTGAGGCAGGCCATCCCAAGCCTTTCAATCTGAAGTATATCGGCATCGGCAACGAGGATATGATTACCGAAGTGTTTGAGGAGCGCTTTGCCATGATATACAAGGCTGTCAGGGAGAAGCATCCCGAAATTACGGTTGTCGGCACTGTAGGTCCCTTCTACGAAGGCGCGGACTATGCGGAGGGCTGGCGCCTTGCCACGGAAATGGGCGTGCCCATGGTGGACGAACACTATTACGTGGATCCGGGCTGGATGATTCACAACCAGGACTACTACGACCGTTATGACCGCACCAAGTCCAAGGTCTATCTGGGCGAATATGCCGCCCACCTGCCCGGACGTCCCAACAACATAGAGACAGCGTTGGCAGAAGCCCTCTATCTGACTTCTGTGGAACGTAATGCCGATGTGGTGGAAATGACCTCATACGCTCCGTTGCTGGCAAAGGAAGGGCATACGCAGTGGAATCCCGACTTGATTTATTTCAATAACACGGAAGTGAAGCCTACCGTGGGCTACTACACACAGCAGATGTATGGACAGAATGCGGGTACGCAGTACATCACCTCGCACATCACACTGAGTAATGGGCAAGAGGCTGTCCGCAAGCGCGTCGGCGTTTCGGTGGTAAAGGATGAGGCCACGGGTGACCATATCGTAAAGCTGGTGAACCTGCTTCCGGTGGAGGTTTCCTCTACAGTGAAGCTGAAGGGCATCGACTTGCAGAATCCCTCGGCAGTGAAGACGCTCCTGACGGGTGACCCGAAAGACAAGCAGGCACGTTCCGTGACTTCCACCTTCGACATCGGCGGTACGGAGTTTCCTTATACCTTGCCTGCCTATTCGTTTACGGTGATACGTATCCATGAGAATAAGGGGAAATAAGGATAAATCCGTGTAATTCCGTGCGTGGGAACTTAAAAACTTAAAAGATATGAAACGATTATTGACTTTGGCACTTGTTGCAGCCATGACCGGCAGTGTGTCGGCACAAAAGCAACAGACTTTGCATTCCGGTTATCCCATCGACCCGGTTCCTTTCACTTCAGTGAAGGTGACGGACAGTTTCTGGGGACAACGCTTGAAGGCAAGCCGCGAGGTAACCATCCCGTTGGCTTTCAGTAAGTGTGAGGAAACCGGACGTTATGAAAACTTTGTGAAAGCTACTCATCCCAGTGATGAGTATAAGGTGGGAGGCTTCTCCTTTGACGATACGGATGTCTATAAGACGATTGAAGGTGCAAGTTACTCCTTGCAGACTTACCCGGACAAGAAACTGGAAGAATATATCGACAGCGTATTGGTCATAGTGGCCGCCGCCCAAGAACCGGACGGGTATCTTTACACCGCACGTACCATGAACCCCAAGCATCCGCACGATTGGTCGGGGCCGGAACGCTGGTCGGAGGTGGAGAATTTGAGCCACGAGTTCTATAATCTGGGTCACATGGTGGAAGGGGCTGTGGCTTATTATCAAGCTACAGGCAAGCGGAACTTCCTGGATATAGCTATCCGTTATGCCGACTGCGTATGCAAGAATATCGGTGAAGGCCCCGGACAGAAGCGTGTGATTCCCGGACATCAGATTGCCGAAATGGCATTGGTACGCCTCTATACCGTGACAGGAGATAAGAAATATCTCGACCAGGCCAAGTTCTTCCTCGACGCGCGCGGCACTACGGCACGCAAGGACATCTATTTGCAGTCGCACAAGCCTGTACTGGAGCAGGAAGAGGCAGTGGGACATGCCGTACGTGCCGGTTACATGTATTCCGGTATGGCTGATGTGGCTGCCATTACGGGTGACAGCTCCTACATCAAGGCTATCGACAAGATATGGGAGAATATCGTCGGCAAGAAGATATATATTACCGGCGGTATCGGTGCGCGTCACACGGGCGAAGCTTTCGGTGATAACTATGAATTGCCGAATCTGACTGCCTACAATGAGACCTGTGCCGCCATCGGCAATGTTTACATGAATTACCGCCTCTTTCTGCTGCATGGCGATTCCAAGTATTTCGACGTGCTGGAACGTACGCTTTACAACGGATTAATCTCCGGCGTTTCATTGGACGGAGGCAAGTTCTTCTATCCCAATCCGTTGTCTTGCGATGGTAAGTATCACTTTAATGCCGACCATACGATTACACGCCAGCCGTGGTTTGGTTGTGCCTGCTGTCCTAGCAACATCAGCCGGTTCATTCCTTCTTTGCCGGGATATGTGTATGCCGTGAAAGACAATCAGGTGTACGTCAACCTTTTCTTGTCCAACCGTGCCGAGCTGAAGTTGAATGAAAAGAAAGTGGTGCTGGAGCAGGAAACCGGATACCCCTGGAACGGAGATATTCGTGTGAAGGTGGCTCAGGGCAACCTGCCGTTTACGATGAATATCCGTATTCCGGGTTGGGTGCGCGGCAGTGTACTTCCGAGTGACCTTTATTCGTATGCCGACGACCTGAAGTTGGGCTATCGTGTATTGGTGAATGGCGAGGAGGTGACCGGTGAACTTCGTAAAGGCTATCTCCGGATAGACCGGAAGTGGAAGAAAGGGGATGTGGTAGAGGTGCATTTCGACATGCAACCCCGTGTGGTGAAAGCCAATGAAAAAGTGGTTGCCGACCGTGGACGGGTGGCCGTTGAGCGTGGTCCTATCGTTTATTGTGCCGAGTGGGCCGATAATGATTTTAATATACAGAATATCATCCTGAACCGTCATCCGAAATTCCAGGTGACGGAGAAGCCCGAACTGCTGTATGGCATCAACGAAATTACCACAGAAGTGCAGGCTCTTGGTTTTGATGCTGCCGGAAAGTTGGCAACCAGAGATGTGACGCTGACCCTGATACCTTATTATGCATGGGCACACCGGGGTGAGGGCAAGATGGATGTATGGTTGCCGGTAAATAGGATTGATGTAGAATAGGTAAGTATGTCGTCATAATTTAGCTTATGCTATCGTTATAAACAGATTAAAACCATGAAAAGACTTTTATTTCTATTGACATTGTTCGTTGTTCTTGGCATGCAGGCGCAACAGCATGTGATGACTGTTGATGTATCAAAACCGACGGCTCGGATAAATCCTGCCATGTATGGAATCTTCTTCGAAGACATTAATTTCGGTGCGGACGGTGGTTTGTATGCCGAACTGGTAAAGAACCGCTCTTTTGAGTTCCCGCAGCCGCTGGTGGGGTGGATACCTTTCGGCGAGGTGACGGTACAGGACGAGCGGCCCTGCTTCGACCGCAATCCGCATTATGTGCGCATTACCAATGACGGCTGTCTTTTGCGTGCCGGACTGGATAATGAAGGTTATCGTGGCATCGGCCTGAAAAAAGGAGAAGATTACCGTTTCTCCGCCTATGTCCGTACGCCGGATACCAAACCAATGAAGCTTTCCGTCGAACTGGTGAATTCCAACGGAGAGAATCTCCTGAAGAAGGAACTGGAAGTGAAAGGCAGTGAATGGCAGAAGCTGACGGCTGTGCTGAAAGCTCCTTTTACCGATGTTCGCTCGCGTCTGCGTGTTGTGTTGCAGACGGAGGGTACGGTAGATATGGACCACATCTCTCTCTTCCCGGTGAACACTTGGAAGAAGCGTGAGAATGGATTGCGTGCCGACTTGGTACAAGCCCTCTATGACCTCAATCCCGGAGTATTCCGTTTTCCCGGTGGCTGCATCATCGAAGGCAACAGCCTTGCCACCCGTTATCAATGGAAGAATTCCGTGGGTCCGGTAGAGAACCGTCCTTTGAACGAAAATCGCTGGAACTATACATTCAAGCATAAAGCTTTCCCGGATTATTTCCAGAGTTACGGACTTGGCTTTTACGAATATTTCCTGCTGAGTGAAGACCTCGGTGCAGAGCCTCTGCCGGTACTGAGCTGCGGGCTGTCCTGCCAATACGAAAGCAACGAAGTGGTTCCCCTTGGAGAACTCGGCCCGTACGTGCAGGATGCCCTCGACCTCATCGAGTTTGCCAACGGTGCTGCAACCTCCAAGTGGGGAAAGGTGCGTGCCGATATGGGACATCCCGAACCGTTCGGTCTGAAAATGATTGCCATCGGCAATGAACAGTGGGGGGAAGTCTATCCCGAGCGTCTGGAAGTGTTCACGAAAGCCATCCGTGCGGAATATCCCGATATGCAGATTGTAGGTTCTTCCGGTCCGAGTGCAGATGGGGACAAGTTCGATTACCTATGGCCCGAAATGAAACGCATCGGGGTGGATTTGGTGGACGAGCATTATTATATGGCTCCCGACTGGTTCTTTGCCAATGCTGCCCGCTATGATGACTATGACCGTAAAGGACCGAAAGTCTTTGCCGGTGAATATGCATCGCATGACCACCCCACCGGGAAAGCCAATAATTTCTTGGCGGCACTGTCCGAAGCAGCTTTTATGACGGGACTGGAACGTAATGCCGATGTGGTGCGCCTGGCTACCTATGCTCCGTTGTTTGCCCATGTGGATGCCTGGCAGTGGAATCCCGATTTGATTTGGTTCGACAATCTCCGTATGATGCGGACTCCCAACTATTACGTACAGCAGATGTACGGTATGAATGCCGGAACAGATGTGCTGAACCTGCAAATGGACGGAAAACCCGTGACGGGGCAGGACAGCCTTTATGCATCGGCAGTGCTGGATGCTCCTACGGGAGAAGTAATTCTGAAGCTTGTCAATGCGGGCAGCAGATCGGAGAAGGTACAGATAGAGTTCAGCGGATTGAAGAAGCGGCAGCTTGTCTCGGGTTCCTGCACCTATTTGCAAAGTGATGACTGGAAAGCCAAGAATACACTGGAGCAGGAGGCTATTGTTCCACGTATTCGTCCGGTGGAGGTGGCTTCCCGTTCTCTGAGCCTGGAGCTTCAGCCCCGTTCGTTCGGAGTCTATCGTTTGCGGATAAGTACTCAATCAAAATAAATTCCCATTTAGTCACCTAATTTAATTATGTGAACTAGTTATGAACACTTATTTAAAGAATTAAATTCAGCCTTTTTTGAACGATTATTCTTCCTTTTAATTATAGGATAGGCGTATCTTTGTGACGGCATACCGGTTCTGCTTGTATGCCGTTGCTAATTTTTATAAACTATTTACCATGAAGAAACATTTCATTACCGGACTGCTTGCGACTTTTGCCATTGCCGCAAGCGCACAGTCCTTCACTGAATGGCAAAACCCTGAAGTAAATGCCGTGAACCGTGCTCCGATGCACACCAACTATTTTGCCTATGAGTCGGCAGATGCTGCGGCTCGTGGAGCAAAAGAACATTCTTCCAATTACATGACTCTGAACGGTATCTGGAAATTCTTCTGGGTGAAGAATGCCGATGCCCGTCCCACGGATTTCTGGAAAGTGGGGTTCAACGACAAGGGATGGAGCGATATGGCCGTTCCCGGTATGTGGGAACTGAACGGTTTCGGCGCCCCTATCTACGTGAATACCGGATATGCCTGGCGCAATCAGTTCAAGAACAATCCACCGCAGGTGCCAACGGAGAATAACAATGTAGGTTCCTACCGTCGTGAGATTGTAATACCTGCCGACTGGAAGAGTAAGGACATCATTGCTCATTTCGGTTCCGTGACTTCCAATATGTATTTGTGGGTAAACGGCAAGTACGTAGGTTATAGTGAGGACAGCAAACTGGAGGCTGAATTCAACCTGACACCCTACTTGAAGCCGGGACAAAAGAATCTGATAGCCTTTCAGGTATTCCGCTGGTGTGACGGGACGTATCTGGAAGACCAGGACTTCTTCCGTTATAGCGGTGTAGGGCGCGATTGCTACTTGTATGCCCGTGACAAGAAGCGCATTCAGGACATCCGTGTCACTCCCGATTTGGATACTGCTTATAAGAACGGTTCCCTGAAAGTACAGCTTGATGTGAAGGGTGGCGGCAATATCAGTCTTGAACTGCTGGACGCTGCCGGAAAACAGGTGGCTACAGCTGTCGCCAAAGGTAACGCTACTGCCTTGATAAATGTGGAGAATCCTCATAAGTGGACGGCAGAAACGCCCTACTTGTATACCCTGCGTGCCACTTTGCAAGGCAGCAGTGAAGTGATTCCCGTAAAGGTGGGCTTCCGAAAGATAGAGCTGAAAGGAAGTCAGATACTTGTCAACGGCCAGCCCGTTCTCTTCAAGGGAGCCAACCGCCACGAGATGGATCCGGACGGTGGTTACGTCATTTCTCGCGAACGCATGATTCAGGATATTCAGGTGATGAAGCAGTTCAACCTGAATGCCGTGCGCACCTGCCACTATCCCGACAATAATCTCTGGTACGACCTCTGCGACCAATATGGTATTTACGTAGTGGCCGAAGCCAATATCGAATCCCACGGAATGGGTTATGGGGAAGAGACACTTGCCAAACGTGAGGACTATAGGAAAGCACATATGGAGCGTAACCAGCGCAATGTGCAGCGTAGCTTCAATCATCCCAGCATCATTTTCTGGTCTTTGGGCAACGAAGCCGGCTATGGCGCTAATTTCGAAGCTGCCTACGATTGGATAAAGGCTGAAGACCCGAGCCGTGCCGTACAATATGAACAAGCCGGTAAAACAGGCAAGACAGACATCTATTGCCCGATGTATTATGGCTATGACGGATGTAAGAAATACAGTGAGGATGATTCTATGACAAAGCCCCTGATTCAGTGCGAATATGCTCACGCGATGGGAAACTCGCAAGGAGGTTTTAAAGAATATTGGGATTTGGTGCGTAAATATTCCAAATTCCAAGGTGGCTTTATTTGGGATTTTGTTGATCAGTCTGTACGTTGGACAGGAAAAAACGGTAAGATGATTTATGCCTACGGCGGTGACTTTAACCGTTTTGATGCCAGCGATGGTAACTTCTGCGATAACGGTCTTATCAGCCCCGACCGTGTGCCCAATCCCCACATGTATGAGGTAGGCCGTATCTATCAGGACATCTGGACTACTCCGGCCGACTTGAAGAACGGCGAAATCAATGTGTTCAATGAATACTTCTTCCGTGATCTTTCTGCCTATTATATGGAGTGGGAGGTACTGAAAGGCGGTAAGGTGATACGGACCGGTCGTGTGGATAATCTGAATGTAGCTCCCCAACAGACAGCCAAAATCAAGTTGGACTTGGGCAAGACTTGCCAATGCACCGAGTGGTTGCTGAATGTTTCCTATAAGCTGAAGAACCGTGAAGGATTGCTTTCCGCCGGACATGTAGTGGCAAAAGACCAGTTGACGCTCAATCCTTACCAAGCTCCTTCCATGGAATTGAAGAACTGCGAACAGAGCAATATCGAGATGACGGCTCCCCAAGTACAGGATAACGATTGGAACTACCTCATCGTCTCCGGTGATGCTTTCCGTGTAGAAATCAACAAGCACAACGGTTATCTGACTAAGTACGAAGTGAATGGCCGGGATATGATTAAAGACGGCGAGGCTTTAAAACCAAACTTCTGGCGTGCGCCTGTTGACAACGACTACGGTGCCAATCTGCAACGCAAATATATCGCTTGGAAGAATCCGGAAATCAAACTGACCTCTTTCAAACAGCGCACGGAGAACAATCAGGTGATTGTAGAATCTGCTTACGACATGCCGGGTGTTTCAGCTAAGCTGAACCTTGTTTATGTCATCAACAATGCCGGTGCCGTCAAGGTGACCCAGAAGCTGACTGCCGACAAGAATGCCAAAGTATCGAACATGTTCCGTTTCGGTCTGCAGATGCCTATGCCGCGCAGCTTTGAAACCGTTGAATACTATGGACGCGGTCCGGTTGAAAACTATATTGACCGTAATCATTGCGCCGACTTAGGCATTTATCGCCAAAGTGTGGCCGAGCAGTTCTATCCCTACATCCGTCCGCAGGAAAACGGAACAAAGACCGATATTCGTTGGTGGAAGATGTTGGATCAGTCTGGTAATGGCATCAAGATTGTGGCGGCCGCTCCCTTCTCCGCATCTGCCTTGCACTATACCATCGAGTCTTTAGATGAAGGCTGGAGCAAAGAGCAAGGACACTCGCAAGAGGTGGATGAAGCTGATTTGACTAATCTCTGTATCGACAAGGTGCAAGCTGGTCTGGGTTGCGAAGACAGTTGGGGACGTATAGCCCGTCCGGAATACCTGGTGCCATACGCTGATTATGAGTTTACGTTCATCCTTTTTCCCGTATGCCATAGTATCGGAATAGAATAACATTTCTTCTCAGTGTATTACATACTGAGAAACAGATTTTATAACACTGAAGCGGTCGCCTTTCCGATGGGGGAGGGTGACCGCTTTGTGTTGATGTTTTGCTTGCTTCTGTATATTTCTTTGTTTTATTGTTTCTGATTTCGGCAAATGCAATCCGTCAGATGGTCGTTGATAAACCCCGAAGCTTGCAGATGGG
>OGZG01001918.1_pt1 | contig 14886 bp, 13 predicted proteins | sample 1576781 | NCBI WGS metagenome assembly OGZG01 (sample SAMEA3541502, study PRJEB24748) | human gut metagenome | biome: human gut; feature: human-associated habitat; material: faeces | place: China | collected 2012 | reverse complement strand
AGTTTTCTTGATGATGCCATGTGTGGCAATTACCAATGCTTGTGCCGCACCGGCTCCCTGTTTTTTATCCGGCTGTTTTGCTGAAAAGCGCTGTCATTCCGGCGCTTTCATGCTTTCTACCATCGAGATACGCTTGAGCAGCCGCCGCATAACAAGGTTGACAAGGGCGCTGAACAGCAGCGTCAGCGCAACAGAGTATGCAAAGCTCATGACGCTGACCTCCCGCCCGAACATGACGGCATCGACCTCGACCGTGCGTATTATAAAGCTGTGCAGCACAATGCCGCCCGCCAGACCGAACAGTGTGCCGATCAGCGTCAGAACAACGCTCTCGCGGTTGACATAGGCGTAGACCTCGGGGTCGTAGAAGCCCAGCACCTTGATGGTGGCGATCTCCTTGACGCGCTCGGCAATGTTGATGTTGGAGAGGTTGTACAGCACCACGAACGCCAGCGAGGCCGCGCAGACGATGATCAGCACGACCACCGCATCGATCGAGTTCAGCATGTTCAGCACCTGCGCCACGCTGTCCTGCGTAAAGCTCAGGCTGGCCACCTGCTCCATCGCCAGCAGATCGGCCGAGATGGCATCGCGGGCCGGTTCATCATCGCTGGGCAAAATGCTCAAAATGGCGTTGTAGCGCGGTGCCTCGCCAAAGCCGGCCTCGTAGACGGCCGGGCTGATATAGACATAGTTGCTGACATAATGCTCGCAAACGCCGCTGACGGTGAAGTCGGCGGTGCGGTCATCGCTGTTTGTCAGGGTCAGGGTATCGCCCGCAGCAATGCCCAGCGTTTTGGCCATCTTCTCGGTCACGACCACGCCCTGCTGCCCCAGCGGGACCTCTTTGCGGGAGATCCGCTCATGCAGGTCGGCAAAATCGGCAAAGCGGTCTACATCCTCGGGGATCATCAGGTAAACATCCATCTCGCCGTCCGGGCTGTCCTGCCGGGTGGATTCCATCGCAACGGTCAGCGATTCAGCGGCGTTGTCCGTGTTATAAAGGTAATCGTGGACGGGGCCGCTCTCGGTGGCCTCCTGTTTGGTGACGATCGTCAGCAGGTCATAGTGGTAAATATCGCCGTACTGCTTGGTGATGATGGCGTTCAGCGAATCAGAGATGCCAAAGCCCGCCACCAGCAGCGAGGTGCAGCCGGTTACGCCGATGACGGTCATCCAGAACCGCTTTTTGTAGCGCAGCAGGTTGCGGCAGGTGACCTTCCAGCTGAAGGGCAGCCGCCGCCACAGCGGGGTGATACGCTCCAGCAGGATGCGCTTGCCGGCCTTGGGGGCGCGGGGCAGCATCAGGGCAGCAGGATTCTCCCGCAGGGTGGTGCGGCATGTCAGTGCCGTGATGCCGACCGTCAGCACGATGAGGGTGCCGCCTGCAAAAAGTGCCTGCTCCAGCCGCCAGGGTGTGGCGATGGACGGCATGTAGTACATCATCGAATATGCGGACCAGATGATGGACGGGAAGGCTTTGAACCCGACCGCCAGCCCGAACACCGTGCCCGCTGCCGCCGCCGTAAAGGCGTAGAGCAGATACTTTTGCATGATGGCTGCGTCAGAATAGCCAAGCGCCTTCAAGGTGCCGATCTGCAGGCGCTCCTCCTCGACCATGCGGGTCATCGTCGTTGAAACGACCAGCGCCGCAACAAGGAAGAAAAACACCGGGAAGATCGTGGTGATGGCGGTAAGCTTATCCACATTGGCGGTAAAGGACGCATAGCTGACATTTTTGCTGCGGTCCCAGACATACCAGGTCGGGTACTCCACCTCGCGCAGCGCGGCCTCGCCATCCTCAATCTGGGCGCGGGCATCGGCCAACTGCCGGTCGGCCTCCGCCTTGGCGTCCTCGTACTCGATCTCGCCGTCACGCAGCTTCTGCAGGTTTTCAGCAATCGTTGCCTTGGCATCGTCCAGCTGGCTGCGGGCATCGCGCAGGCGGCCCTTGGCGTCATTGATCTGGCGGCGCGCATCGGCCATCTGCAGCTTTTTGTCCTGCAGGGTGGCCCAGCCGTCCTCGATCTGGGCGCGGGCACCGGCCAGCTGCTGTTTGCCGGCCTCATACTGGGCAAGGCCCTCGTTGTACTGCTGCCAGCCCTCGTCCAGCTGGGCCTTGGCTTCGGCCAGCTTGGGGGCATTGGCCTCCAGCTCGGCGCGGCCTGCGGCCAGCTGGGCGGCGCCTTTTTCGTACTGCAGCAGCCCCAGACGGTACTGGGTCAGCTGCCCCACACCGGCCACAAACTCATCCAGCTGCTTTTTGCTGTCCTCCGGCAGGCTGGCCCACCATGCCTCGATGGCGGCATTCAGCCTGTCGCGGATCTCCTCGGGCAGCTCCGGGGCGGACTGCTGCACCCAGTCAGCGGCGCTCTGCAGCGCCGTCTGCATGGCGGCCGGGTCGGCGGCATCGGCTATCGCGGCGATATGCGCCCGTGCCTCCTGCAGGCGCTGTTTCTGCTCCTCAGGCAGGGTGTCAGTCGGGATGGCATCGATCACGGTCAGCAGATCACCGGCCTGTGTGCGGATGGCATCGACCTGCTCCTGCGTCATGTTGGCGGGGATGATGGTCAGATCGCCGTACTCCTGCAGGGCCTGCCACAGCTCCTCGGCATTCTGGGGTGGCTGCGTGCCGTTTGCATCGCAGCTTTGGGCCAGCCAGCCGATGAAAGCGTCCAGCTGCTCTGCATCCACGCCCATTGCATCGGCCATTGTCCGGATGCCGTCCTCGTAGGCAGCAGCGTTGGCGTCCAGCTGGGCCTTGGCCTCGGCCAGCTGCTTTTCGGCGGCGTCCAACTGCGCCAGCCCGTCATTGTACTGCCTGAGCCCGGCCTCGTACTGGGCCTGACCGTCCTCCAGCTGCCTGCGGGCAGCCTCCAGCCGGGGGGCGTTGGCGGCAAGCTCCTCCTCGCCTGCCTGCAGCTGTGCCTCGGCGGCCCGCAGCTGCGCTTCGGCCTCGGCCAGCTGGGCCGCGCCGTTGTTGAGCAGCGCTTCGTTGGACGCCAGCTCGTTCAGGCCGTCTGCATACTGCCGCTCACCGTCATCGACCTCGCGCTGGCCGTCGGCCAGCTGCTGCCTGCCATCGGCCAGCTCTGCGGCGGCATCTGCCAGCTGCTGGTCAGCCTCGGCCTTGGCATCGTTGTATTCAGCCCAGGCATCGTCCAGCTCGGCGCGCGCCTCGTCAACGATGCCGCTGTACCGCGCCTCGCACCGGGCATCGGCAATGCCCTCGACCCGGGCCTTAACGGCGTCCACCGTGTCGCGGTAATCATCGGCGAGGCTGTCCTGCGCAAGGGCACCCTCGGCGGTCAGGTAGATCTCGGTGTAGGCTTCAAAGGCAAAATCCTGCTGCGGGATGTAGAATACCAGCTTGACTGTGCCGTTGCCCACGCTGGCGGGCTCGCGCTCAAAGCTGAAATAGTTCGCGTTATGCACGATGCCTACAACGGTGTAGACGGTGGTGTCCAGCTTCGTGTCCAGCGCCTCGTTGGCGCTGCTTACCACAAGCCGGGTGCCGATGGGGTAGGTGGGGTTCAGCTCCATGGCACCGGCCTCGACCACGCACTCGCCGGAGGCTGCGGGCAGGCGGCCATCCACAAGGCGCAGACGGTTGATCGTGTTGTTGTCCGGCGCGGGCAAACTGTGGGCGCGGCTGACGATGGTGTCGCCGTCTGCCTCGACCAGCAGATCGGCCGAGTAGCCCGGCTGTACCTCGCGCACGCCGTCCACCTGCCCGAGTGCGGCAACATCCTCGTCAGTCAGGCCCAGGGTGGAGACAACGCGCAGATCGTAGAAATCGGCATCGTCCATATAGCGCTCCATCGACTCCTTCATGTCGATGGGGGTGCCGCTCAGCCCGGCCAGAAAGCCGACGCCCAGCGCCACGATGGCAAACACGGCAGCAAACCGGCTCACGGTATTTTTAAATGTCCGCAGGGTGTTTTTGCGATAGCTGCGTGTCATTTACCATTCAATCCTTTCCACAGGGGTGGGGGCGGGGTTCACCGTCTGGTCAACCACGCGGCCGCTGTTGATGCGGATGACCCGGTCTGCCATGGCGGCCAGCGCGCTGTTGTGGGTGATGACGATGACCGTGCGGCCCTGCCTGCGGCAGGTGGCCTGCAGCAGCGCCAGCACCTGCTTGCCGGTCTTGTAGTCCAGCGCGCCGGTGGGTTCATCGCAGAGCAGGATCTTCGGGTTTTTTGCCAGCGCGCGGGCAATCGAAACACGCTGCTGCTCACCGCCCGAAAGCTGCGCCGGGAAGTTGTTCTTTCGGTCAGCCAGTCCCACCTCGTCCAGCACGGTGTCGGCGTCCAGCGGGTCGCGGCAGATCTCGGCGGCCAGCTCGACATTTTCCCGCGCGGTCAGGTTCTGCACCAGATTGTAGAACTGAAAGACAAAGCCCACATCATACCGGCGGTAGGTCGTCAGCCGCTTTTTATCAAAGCTGCTGACCTTTTCGCCGTCCAGCAGGATCGTGCCCTCATCGCAGGTGTCCATGCCGCCCAGCATATTCAGCACGGTGGTCTTGCCTGCGCCCGAGGGGCCGAGGATGACGCAGAACTCGCCCTTTTCGATCTCAAAGCTGACATGGTCGGACGCGGCGATCCGTGTTTCACCCATCTGATAATATTTACACACATTGTCAAACAACACAAATGGCTGCGGCATGCTGAAATTCCCCCTGTAAGGCTATAGATATATTTTATTATATCAGATTTGCGTAAAAATGTCGAGATGACGGCACCCGCGCGGTGTTTTCCAATTTGACTTTTTCCCTGCAGCGCGGTACAATTACTGATAAGCTCATCCATGGAAAGGGGACACTTTATGCCGGAAGGCTATACCCATGTGCGCACCGCCCATAAGGCGGCGGAGGCGATCCATTATAAGATCCAGTGCCCGGCGGCGTTTGCGGCCGGGGCCAACGGCCCGGACAGCTTTTTTTGCTACGAGGTCTGGAAAAAGCGCGTAAAGCGCCACTACGACCTGCCGGGGCTGGGCAACCGTATGCATGAGGAAAAGACGGGCGCGTTCCTGCGCAGCCTTTGCGCCAATGTCAAGACCCGCCCGCAGGTGGAGTACGCGCTCGGCTTTTTAAGCCACTATGCCGCCGACACTGTGGTGCATCCCTTCATTTATGCCATGTGCAAGCCCGGCTGCCCCTATGCCGGCAAGGGCGGGCACGGCTATTTGGAGATCGCGCTCGACTCTACCCTCCATGCCGAGGACACCGGTTCCAGTCTGGTCCCGGTCGAGGATGTCAGCCCGCTGCCCACCGGCGCAGAGCTGGCCGATGTCACGGCGCTGCTGCACACCTGCCTGCTGGAAACCTACGGCGAGGATATTCCCGTGGAATATCTGGCGGACGCATTCTGGCACACCTACCGGCTACGCGGGCTTTTCCCCAGCCGCCACGGCGTGCGCAGGGTGCTGTTCTGGCTCATCGAGCCGCTGTTCGGCGGGCGCGGCTTCATCACGGGCCATGTGTCGCCCCGGCAGCTGGATGCCCGCCTGCCGGACGAATGGACCGACCCCTTCACCGGCACGGTGCGGGACGGCGGCCTGTTTGCCCTGCTGCCACGCGCGACCCTGCGCAGTGAGCAGTTTATGGGGGCGGCGCTGCTTTACTGGATGGATAAGCTGACCCCCGCTGAATTTGCCGAAAAGCTCGGCAGCATGAGCTACACCAAAGGTATCGCCACCCCGGAGAGTGACCCGGAAACACAAAATCAACCAACGGAAAAGGAGACCATCGTATGATTCGTATCACCATGCAAAACGGCAAGACCATCGACCTTGAGCTGGACCACAGCGCAGCCCCCATCACCTGCGAGAACTTTGAGAAGCTCGTCAAGCAGGGCTTCTACAACGGCCTGACCTTCCACCGCGTTATCTCCGGCTTTATGATTCAGGGCGGCGACCCGCAGGGCACCGGCATGGGCGGCCCCGGCTGGCACATCAAGGGCGAGTTCCTGCAGAATGGCGTTGCCAACCCCATCAAGCACACCCGCGGCGTCATCAGCATGGCCCGCTCGATGGACCCCAACTCGGCCGGTAGCCAGTTCTTCATCATGCATCAGGATGCCCCGCATCTGGACGGCAGCTACGCCGCCTTCGGCCATGTCGTGAACGGCATTGAGGTCGTGGACGAGATCGCAGCCGTTGCGACCGACTGGAACGACAAGCCCAAGACCCCCGTTGTCATGGAGAAGGTCGAGATCGTCTGATTTCATAAAACCAAAAAGGCGCAGCTGAGTTTTCCTCGGCTGCGTCTTTTATGTTGGTGCTTATAAGATCGTGCCTCCGCCGACAACGACATCCCCATCGTAGAGCACAACGGCCTGACCGCGGGTGATGGCGCGCTGCGGCTCGTCAAACACGACCTGCACAAGGCCGTTGTCCAGCGGGCGCACGGTGGCGGGCTGCTCAGTCTGGCGGTAGCGGGCCTTGGCCTTGATGTGCATCGGGCCGGTCAGCGCAGGGATCGAGATCCAGTTGAAATCCCCCGCCACAAGCGTGGTCGTAAAGAGCGCGCTCTCAGGGCCGACTGTGACGGTGTTTTTCGCCATATCCTTGCCGCAGACATAGACCGGTGCGCCCAGCGCCAGCCCCAGTCCCTTGCGCTGGCCGCAGGTGTAGCGCACCGCGCCGTGATGGCGGCCCACGACCCTGCCGTCAAGGTCAACAAAATCGCCGTCCGGGTAATATTTGCCGGTGTAGCGCTCCATAAAGCCGACATAATCGCCGTCCGGCACAAAGCAGATGTCCTGACTGTCATGCTTGCGGGCGTTGCAGAAGCCCTGCTCCTCGGCAATTTTGCGGATGGAAGGCTTGTCCATGCCGCCAAGCGGGAACTTTGTGTGGGCAAGCTGGTCCTGCGTCAGCGCATACAGCACATAGCTCTGGTCCTTGTCGGTGTACAGTGCTTTTTTCAGCAGCCAGCGGCCTGTCTCGGGGTCCTGCTCAATGCGGGCATAGTGGCCGGTGACTACATGATCCAGCCCGTGCGCCCGGGCAAAATCCAGCATCTTGTCAAATTTCATCGTGCGGTTGCAGTCGATGCAGGGGTTCGGCGTGCCGCCGGCCTCATAGGTCGCAATGAACTTCTCAATGACCTTCTCGCGGAAATCCTCGGTGTAGTTCACGACCTCGAAGGGAATGTCGAGCTGGAACGCGACCTCGGCGGCGTCCTCAACATCCTTGGCAGAGCAGCAGGTGTGAAAGCCGCTCTGCCCCAAATCCTCGTTCTGGTACAGGCGCATCGTCGCGCCCATGCAGCGGTAGCCCGCCTGCTTCATCAGGTAGGCGGCGACGGTGCTGTCCACGCCGCCGCTCATAGCAATCAGCGCACCTGGGGTAGTAGTCATATAAGAGTGTCCTCCCAAAAGCGATTACAGCGTAGGGGCGGGGCTCTGCTCCGCCCGGAACGTTCCCGCAGCGGCAAGGCTCCCGGGCGGAGTAGAACCCCGCCCCTACATGTATTAAAAACCACAAAAAACGCGGCAGACACACGCCTACCGCGTTCATTATAGCAAATTTTTTGCGCTATTGCAATCAGTCTGCAAACAGCGGGGTGGACAGATAGCGGTCGCCGGTGTCGGGCAGCAGCGCCACGATGGTTTTACCCTTGTTCTCGGGGCGCTTGGCCAGCTCGATGGCGGCCCAGACGGCCGCGCCGGAGGAGATGCCGACCAGCACGCCCTCGCGGTGGCCGACCAGCTTGCCGGCGGCAAAGGCGTCCTCGTTGGCAACGGGGATGACCTCGTCATAGACCTTGGTGTTCAGCACATCGGGCACAAAGCCTGCGCCGATGCCCTGAATCTTGTGCGCACCGGCCACGCCCTTGCTCAGCACGGGGGAGGTGGCAGGCTCGACAGCCACGACCTTGACGGCGGGGTTCTGGCTCTTGAGGTACTCGCCCACGCCGGTCACGGTGCCGCCGGTGCCGACACCGGCCACAAAAATATCGACCTTTCCATCGGTGTCCTCCCAGATCTCAGGGCCGGTGGTGCGCTTGTGGGCATCGGGGTTGGCCGGGTTCACAAACTGGCCGGGCACAAAGCTGTTGGGGATCTCCCTGGCCAGCTCGTCCGCCTTGGCAATGGCACCCTTCATGCCCTTGGCACCGTCAGTCAGCACCAGCTCGGCGCCGTAGGCCTTCATCAGCTGGCGGCGCTCAACGCTCATCGTCTCGGGCATGACGATGATGATGCGGTAGCCGCGGGCAGCCGCCACGCTGGCCAGACCGATGCCGGTGTTGCCGGAGGTCGGCTCAATAATGACCGAGCCGGGCTTCAGCTTGCCGGAGGCCTCAGCATCATCGATCATCGCCTTGGCGATACGGTCCTTGACGGAGCCGGCGGGGTTGAAATATTCCAGCTTGCCAAGGATCTTGACCTGCAGGCCCTCGGCGGCCTCGATATGCGTAAGCTCCAGCAGGGGCGTGCGGCCGATCAGCTGGTCAGCGGAAGTGTAGATCTTGCTCATGATAGGTTCCTCCATCGTCATTTCTGTTTATAAATCGGGGCAAACATGCAGTCACAGCATCTGACGGCGACATCGCGGGTACGGTGCAAAGCCCTTTCGCATAACAAATCATACCTTTCTTGTAGGTTGATAGGATTGTACAACATATTTTCCCGTTTGTCAATAGGGGAATAGGGAATTTTTGCAAATATTTTTCTGCAAAACAGCTTGCTTTCCCATTAACCAACCTATATAATAGGAATAAGAAAAACAAGGGCAGCCCGCCGACCCTGCGCACCGCAGGCGGGGAGCTGTGCCCTATGCCCAAAGGAGCAGCCAACCATGATGATTTCAACGAAGGGCCGTTATGCGCTGCGTGTCATGATCGACATAGCGGAGCATCAGCACGACGGCTACATTCCCTTGAAGGAGATCGCCGCACGACAGGAAATTTCTGAAAAATATCTGGAGGCAATCGTAAAAAGCCTCGTCAAGGAGCGGTATCTGCAGGGGCTGCGCGGCAAGTCCGGCGGCTACCGCCTGACCCGGTCGCCCGAGGAGTACACCGTGGGCAGCATCCTGCGCCTGACAGAAGGGGGCCTGGCCCCGGTGGCCTGTCTGGAGCAGAACCCGATCGAATGCCGCCGCATGAGCGAGTGCCGCACCCTGCCGATGTGGCGCAAGCTGAACACGATGATCAACGACTATTTTGACGGCATTACCCTTGCCGACCTGGTCAACACCTCCCAGCCGGGAAATGATTATGTGATTTGATGGGAGCCCCCTACAAGGATTGCCGTGAACCTTCCGGCTATTTGTAGGGGCCGGGCATGCCCGGCCCGCGGCTTACCGCCATACCCCTTTTACGGTCAATTCGTAGGGGAGGAATTCATCCCTCCCGCGGGGCGTCGGGGACGCCGCCCCCTACAGGGATGGCCCGCAGGGTTCCCGCTGCCGTAAACGGGCACGGCGGCCAGAGGGCTGGCCGCCCTACGGCCCCATTTTTAAACCTGTGCGCAGAAGCTTACCGCCGCTCCCCGCAAAAAACAAACCCGGCGCTGCTGACTGAAAATCGTCAGCAGCGCCGGGTATTCTATTGCAATTACAGCTTCCCCAGCGCGTCCTTCACGCGCTTGAGGGTCTCCTCGCGGCCCATCATGGCGGCAAGGTCGGTGCCGCCGCCGGGGGTGCGGGCCTTGCCGGACAGGGCGATGCCCAAGGGGAACAGCAGCCAGCCGTTCTTCTTTTCCATCTGCTCGGCCAGCGTTTTGCAGGCCTCAAAGATCGCATCGCGGGTCCAGTCGGTCTGAGCCTCCAGCACCGGCAGCAGGGCGGCCAGGGCCTCCTTTGCGGATTCCGGCGTGGTCTTTTGCTTCTTGTTGCGGTACATTTCCGCATCAATGGGCAGCACGGCATCAAAGAAATCGAGCTGCGGGGGAATATCCTCCAGCACCTCGCAGCGGGGCTGCAAATTGGCGCAAAGCAGGTCGCGGTCGATGTCGCAGTGAACGGCACTGTCGATGAACGGGTCGGCCAGACGGCGGAACTCCTCGGCCGGCAGGGCGCGGATGTAGGCGGCGTTGATGGCGCGCAGCTTGAGCGGGTCAAAGATGGCGGGGGACTTCGAGATGCGGGACGGGTCCCAGATCTTGATCATCTCATCGAGAGAGAAGATCTCCTGCTCGCCCTCGGGGGCCCAGCCCAGCAGCAGCAGATAGTTCAGCACGGCGGCGGGCAGGTAGCCCTTGGCCACCAAGTCCTGATAGCTGGCATCGCCGTTGCGCTTGCTCAGCTTGTTCTGCGCGTCCTTCATAACGGGCGGGCAGTGGACATAGATGGGCTTCTCCCAGCCGAAGGCTTCGTACAGCAGGTTGTACTTGGGTGTGCTGGAAAGATACTCGCTGCCGCGGATGACATGGGTAATGCCCATCAGGTGATCGTCCACGACATTGGCAAAGTTGTAGGTGGGCATACCGTCAGTCTTGATCAAAATCTGGTCGTCCAGCTCCTTGACATCGACCTCGATGTGGCCGTAGACAACATCGTCAAAGCCGGCCACGCCGCTCTCGGGGATCTTCTGGCGGATGACATACGGCTCCCCGGCGGCCAGCTTGGCGGCGACTTCCTCGGCGCTCAGGCTGCGGCAATGCCCGTCATAGTGGGTCATCTCGCCGGCGGCGCGCTGGGCCTCGTGCATCTCGTTCAGGCGCTCCTCGGTGCAGAAACAGTAGTACGCCTTGCCGGCCTTGACCAGCTGCTCGGCATACTGCTTGAACATGCCCATGCGCTCGCTCTGGACATAGGGGCCGACAGGGCCGCCGATGTCGGGGCCCTCGTCCCACGTCAGACCGGTGGCCTTCAGCGTATTGTAGATAATGTCGGTGGCACCCTCGACCAGACGGCCCTGATCGGTGTCCTCAATGCGCAGGATAAAGGTGCCGCCGTTGTGGCGCGCCTGCAGATAGGTATACAAAGCCGTGCGCAGATTGCCTACATGCATATAGCCTGTGGGGGACGGCGCAAAGCGGGTACGAACATTTGCCATAGTGATTTCCCCTTTTTCTAAGTTGCGTAAGTAATTTTATTATAAGCGCATCGGCATTAGGTGTCAATGCGGAAGGCGAAGCTGGAGAGTAGAGTTTAAAATTAAGAGTTTAGATTTGGTGTACCCGCCGCGCGGGCACATTTTTACAATAAGGCGTAGGGCGGGGTGCCCCCACCCCGCCGGGAAAGCTGACGGCTGCGGCAGCCTCCGTGTCGGCTCGGCAAACTGGAATTTGTAGAAATCCTGATCGGACATATTGTCGTTCTTGATCTTCCCGGAGATTTCCATATTTTCCTAATCGCGTTTAATGTATTTAGTGATAGTATCGATTAATTCCTCCATGTTAATCGGCTTGGAAATATGGTCATTCATGCCTGAATTCAGGGATTCCTGAATATCATCTACAAAAGCATTTGCAGACAAAGCTATAATTGGAATCGTAACTGCATCGGGCCGCTCTGTACCCAAGGCTCGAATGGCTTTTGCTGCTTGGTGTCCATCCATGTTTGGCATCATAATATCCATCAAAATAAGATCGTATGTGCCTCGTGGATGATTTTTAAACAAATCCACAACTTCTTTTCCGTCTGATGCGCGTGTTACGGTCATACCAGCATCTTCCAGTATTATCGTAGCAAGTTCAGCATTCAGATCATTATCCTCAGCCATAAGAACATGAATATCCGTCAAATCTCTATGCAGATGTTGTTTTTGTTCTGATTGAATAACCTGTTCTGTCAACTCCATTGGGATATCCACTGTGAATGTAGAACCCACACCTTTTTTGCTCTCAACAGCAATCGAACCGCCCATCATATCCACATATTTTTTTGTGATGGCCATACCAAGACCGGTTCCCTTATATTGAGTTCTGGCATTAGCAACATCTTCTTGTGAAAACGGATCGAATAATTTTTTCTGGAACTCTTCGCTCATGCCAATACCGTTATCTCGAACAACATAACGAGTTATGATATGTTTCTCATCCGCTCCCGGGTAACTGCTGATATCCAAAGTAATCTTTCCGCCGTCCTTTGTGAATTTCACAGCATTGCCAAGAAGATTCACCAAAACTTCTCGGATACGCACAACATCCGCAAGGACATAGGGGTTCTTTGGGCTTTCCCGATGTACTTCAAACTTAAGATCTCGATTATAAAGAAGTCCATTCATAATCGCCTGAACGTTATCTGTCAATTGAGTAATGTCCACTGGCTCGGGCGAAATAGTAACTTTTCCACTTTCAATGCGAGTAAAATCCAGAACGTCATTCAACAAAGAGAGAAGATGATTCGAACTTTGTTGAACTTTCTCCAAGCTGGCATGAATATCTGAAACCGTGTTCTGGTGAAGCGCAATGTTTGTAAATCCAATAATGGCATTCATCGGCGTTCTGATGTCATGGCTAATACTAAGCAAAAACGCAGATTTTGCTTTGTTGGCAGCATTTGCTTCCTCAGCGGCGGTCATTAATAATTGTTTTTGTTTTTGCTCTTCTGCCTTGCTTTTCTGGTAAACATTATAGGTATACAGGCAAATTAAAAGCAATACGGCTCCTGCGACTAAACCGCAGATGATGGAAATATGATTCGTCTTTTCAACCATTCCATAAGCTGATTGCATATCCATTTCAATGCAAAATGCGCCAATGATTTCTCCTGTCCCATCATGATTTGCGCTTACAGGATAGCAAGCCGTAAAAATCGGACCCCATGTTGTATCAATGATATCCTGAGAGTACACATTCTCCCCAGAAATAGCTCTATCAATATACGGAACCATTTCGTCCTCAATATAATCTCCGGGGTGTCTTACATCATCTGCATTCGGATCCAAACCGTCTACCACATAAACGAGTTTTCCTTCTTCATTTCTTTTAGCGGTGTAAATATATCGAGTAGAATTCAGTGTTCTGATTTCATTGAAATAGGAAGAAATATCCTTATATAATTGCTCCTTTTCATCAGATTGATCGTTGATTTGATCGAAATCTTCTTTGCAGATTCTTCCATCCACAAGTTTGTGTACTGCATCTGCACTCGCTGTGTCACGCGCGATTTCTGTTTCAAGGGCGGTCTTAGTGTAAGAACTTTGCAGAATATATGTGTACGACGCTATTACCAAAATCATCAAAAGCCCCGCAATCACAAAGATACTGCCTGTATTCTTCAGCCTAAGGAGTTTTTTCAAATTAATTCCTTCTTTTGTTTTCTTCATGCTGCTCATTCACATCCTCCAAATTCCGATTTGTTAATTTATTGTACCAAGCTGCTACGCAGCGGCTTGGCAACGCACTCTTTTTATGATATATTTTCATATAGGGTAATCGCATCATAATTTTCTGCTAATTTGTAAAATTATTTTTTCTAATTCAAGTTATATACAAATTATCAGAAAATAAGTTTGCAATTTGGTACAATTGGAAAGAATCACATTCAGAGCCGTTCTGGTTTTTCTCGGAACTGCTCTTTTTGTTTGCTCTGAATCTGATACTTTCCTAATGAATTTTAACACAAAATATAAGTGGTGTGTAGAGAGGAAATATATCGTGCTTAATTTTCATACATTTTTGCCGGGGACAGGCACTGGTTGTTTTTATCTTTCTGGTTTTGATGGTTCGTCCATATATTCCCGGCTATAATACCGATTGAGAAAAGTCCAAATGTAGCAACCTCTATCATAAAACCACCATAAAGCAGGGAACGCTTGTCATGCTGGCTTAAATGTTTTTTATCCATGTCCAGTTCATCATCTTCCCAGAAATCCAGCCAACAGTCCCGCATTTTTCTCCATATATTCTTCATATCCGTACCCTCCGATAAGCTACAAGCTAATATCTTATAGTCTAACAGAAGCTATTTAAAACGGCAATCATATTATAGTCTTAAAGAGTACAAAATGATAACTGATAGCTAATATCTAATAGATAGGTGTGGACTATGGAAAAGAACGGATTAGGAAAGCGTATCAACGCAGTAAGGAAAGACTAGGGCTTAACTGCTGACCGTCTTTCGGAAATGTGCAATATCAACGCTACTTATCTCCGGCAGATTGAGGGCGGCGTAAAAATGCCCAGCCTGTCGGTATTCATAGACATTTGCAAGGCTCTGAAAATCTCGCCTGATTATCTTCTACAAGATGAACTGGAAGAAAACGAAATCAGTACCATCCGGGAGATAGAAGCACTCTGGAAAGATATTTCTCCCAGCAAACAGGCACTTGCATTTGCAATGATAAAAGCGGTGTTGGAGCATAAGGAGTAACAGAACAGCCAGCCGGAACCGGCTGGCTGAATCTCTTTCATGGATAAGTTTATCTGTCCGATAAACTGGAATTTGATAAGCTCCTCTAAGAGATTATGTTTCAATTTTCTTCTATGTATTTCACTACTCTATCTATATTTCCGCTCTCATATTCATCATGTGTTAATTTGAAACACTCATCCTTACTAACACTGCTGTAGTCTATATACCTAGCAATATCTTCTGGAATTAAAAACAAGTTTACTCCTTCTCGTTTCAGCGATTGTAAATCTCCGTGATTGACATCAACAATTACTTCCGCTTCCCAATTTTTTGCTTTAATTACAGACTGTAAATTTTCTTTTAATACAGTACTTCTCTTTTTTTTAAAAATATTAAAATGTCCATCATGTCCAACCTGTGAATTTCTCCCATTAGTTACATAGGGTACAATGGCTATTTTTTTTATCATTAACTTGTCCTCCTTTTCCACTTCTTATAACTTCAAATTTGTCATAATCATTCTACCATATCGTTATGTTTTTTGCCGGGGACAGGCACTTTTTTTATGACCGCTTCCACATACTGTTTAATTAAATCCTGCATAATCTTTGGCATACATCATCACCT
>OGZG01001916.1_pt1 | contig 14896 bp, 10 predicted proteins | sample 1576781 | NCBI WGS metagenome assembly OGZG01 (sample SAMEA3541502, study PRJEB24748) | human gut metagenome | biome: human gut; feature: human-associated habitat; material: faeces | place: China | collected 2012 | reverse complement strand
TCAGTATTCCACCAGGCTTCAAGCAGTTCCAAATGTCACTTACGATTTCCCGTTGCAGCGCCGACGGACGATGGCCAGCGGCGCCAGCGCGACCAGGGCAATCAGAAAACGAAAGACCAGCAGCGCCATCGGCGAAGCGTTGTCCAGTCCCCAGCGGGTGAAGATGGCCGCGCTGCCCCACAGCAGCACAAAAATGGCCGTTGTCGCCTGCGAGGCGAGCAGAGAATAGCGAACGTGCATAGCATGCTCCAGAACGTCAAACACAAGGTATCAAGCGTCATACCGGCAGGTAAGCGCCTGCTAAAGACGGCGTTAAGCGTCGAAAACAACCCGGTCTGGAGGGGGAGGCGGTGGGCAGAGCGTGGTGAAGCAATGATGAGGCGCAGACGTCATCCACCCCGCGTCGAAAGCGGCGCCGGGCAAAGTCTCACCAGAGATGGCGTAATGCGTCATGGAATGCCTCGTGAAATGTTTAATCAGAATCCTGGCACAGGCCGTTCGGAAGTGACAACTGCCTTTTATGGGTGATCTCTCGCCTGATTGTTTATTTTTAATCGTAAATAAACGTAAAGGCGGCCTCGGCTTATTCAGCCGTTCTTTTTAATCGGCTATAAAACAAAGCAGTCTGCTTGCTACTTCGAAAATAACGATATGAAGCCAAAACTGACGCATGCTCTCTTTTTAATTCCTTTTTTGTTGTTGGCAGGATGCTCCTCCTCACCGAAACAGGCAAAGAACACAAAATCTCATGCGGATATGACCATTGACGGCGGATCGGACGATCTGATCCCGGTGGTGGCGGCCCTGCATGATCAGATGCACACCTGGCAGGGAACCCCCTATGAATGGGGCGGTACTGAACAAAGCGGCGTCGACTGCTCGGGTTTCGTCTGGCGCACGTTGAAGGATCGCTTTAACCTGCCGATGGAGCGGATCACCACCCGCGAGCTGCTGCACATGGGCGTGCGGGTCAATAAGCGCGATTTACGTCCCGGCGATCTGGTTTTCTTCCGCACCCGGGCCGGGATGCACGTTGGCTTTTACGATACCGATCATAATTTCCTTCACGCCTCGAGCAGCCAGGGCGTGATGCGCTCTTCGCTGGACAACCCTTACTGGGAATCGGCGTTCTATCAGGCGCGTCGTCTGCCGAAGGAGTATAACGCGCAGATCACCATGAACAGCGACACCCTGCATCTGGCGAAGAATCGCCGCTAAAAAAAAGCCGCAGCCAGGGCTGCGGCGGGTGGTTCTGCGGTCAATCAGAACTGGTAGGTCATACCCAGCGCGACGATGTCGTCATCGTTGATGCCGAGTTTGTTATCGCTTTTCAGCTGGTTGATTTTGTAATCCACGAAGGCGTTCATGTTTTTGTTGAAGTAGTAGGTCAGGCCCACGTCAATGTAGTTAACCAGATCTTCACTCCCCACCCCTTCAATATCCTTCCCTTTCGACAGCACATAGCCGAGGGACGGACGCAGACCGAAGTCGAACTGATACTGCGCCACCGCTTCAAAGTTCTGCGCTTTGTTGGCAAAACCGCCGCTGATCGGGGTCATCTTGCGGGTTTCAGAGTACATGGTCGCCAGGTAGATATTGTTGGCGTCATATTTCAGGCCGGTCGCCCAGGCTTCCGCTTTCGAACCCTGGCCGCGGGCCAGCAGATTCTGATCGTTGGTACGGTCGGAGCTGGTGTAGGCCGCGCTGACGGCGAAGTCGCTGCCGCCGAAATCATAGCTTAATGAGGTACCAACGCCGTCGCCGTTCTGTTTCTTCGCTTCACGGCCTTCGTTTTTACCCTGGTACTGCAGGGTCATATCCAGACCATCCACCAGACCGAAGAAATCGGTGTTGCGGTAGGTCGCCAGGCCGCTGGCGCGTTTGGTCATAAAGTTATCGGTCTGGGCAGAGGAATCGCCGCCGAATTCCGGGAACATATCGGTCCAGGCTTCCACGTCGTACAGGGCGCCAAGGTTACGACCGTAATCGAAGGAGCCGTAGTTCTTCAGCTTCACCCCGGCGAACGCCAGACGGGTTTTCTGGCTGGAATCGCTCTCGGTTTTGTTACCGGAGAATTCAGATTCCCAACGGCCATAGCCGGTCAGGTCGTCGTTAATCTGCGTTTCGCCTTTAATACCGAAACGCACGTAAGTCTGATCGCCATCTTTGCTGTCATAATCGCTGAAGTAGTGCATGGCTTTGATTTTGCCGTACACATCCAGTTTGTTCGCGTTCTTGTTATAAACTTCCGCTGCCTGCGTCGCTGTTGAAGCCACAAAGCCCATCATCATTAATGCCAGAGTACTCTTTTTCATTATTCAGTCCTGGTGATTTATTTATACGCGCTATTCAATTGCGGGCGCTCGCCCATCAAAAACAGGAGGTTTTTTAACGCCGGGAGATTAAATATTTATGACAAGGTGGAACTTTTTATAAAAAAGAGTATTTAAATGTATCTGACATATTTTTGTCACATCCCCTCTCCAGAATGCCCGATCCCGCGCAATAAAATGGCGCGCCCGCCGCCCCGGGTGTTGGCAAGCGGGCCGACTCCTGCTACAACATCAGCTCGATATCGATATTCCTTTTGAACGGCAGAGAATCATGAGTGAAAGCCAGACGCTGGTGGTAAAACTGGGCACCAGTGTTTTAACAGGCGGGTCCCGCCGCCTGAACCGCGCCCATATCGTCGAGCTCGTGCGCCAGTGCGCACAGCTGCACGCCATGGGACACCGTATTGTCATCGTGACCTCCGGGGCCATTGCCGCCGGGCGCGAGCACCTTGGTTACCCGGAACTGCCCGCCACCATCGCCTCCAAGCAGCTGCTGGCGGCGGTGGGACAAAGCCGTCTGATCCAGCTGTGGGAACAGCTGTTTTCTATCTATGGCATTCACGTTGGCCAGATGCTGCTGACCCGCGCCGACATGGAAGACAGAGAACGGTTCCTCAACGCCCGCGACACTCTGCGCGCGCTGCTGGATAACAGCATCGTCCCGGTCATTAACGAAAACGACGCCGTCGCCACCGCGGAAATCAAAGTGGGCGATAACGACAATCTCTCCGCACTGGCCGCGATCCTCGCCGGGGCAGATAAGCTGCTGCTGTTAACCGACCAGCCAGGCCTGTTCACCGCCGACCCGCGTAGCAACCCGCAGGCGGAGCTGATTAAAGACGTCTACGGCATCGACGACGCGCTGCGCGCCATCGCCGGCGACAGCGTCTCCGGACTCGGCACCGGCGGCATGGGCACCAAGCTGCAGGCCGCGGATGTCGCCTGCCGCGCGGGGATTGATACCATTATCGCCGCAGGCAACCGCCCGGACGTCATCGGCCATGCGATGGAAGGCCTGCCGGTAGGCACCTGCTTCCACGCTCAGGAGTCTCCGCTGGAGAACCGTAAGCGCTGGATCTTCGGCGCCCCGCCGGCCGGTGAACTGACCGTCGATGCGGGCGCGACTCAGGCGATCCTCGAAAGAGGCAGCTCGCTGTTGCCAAAAGGCATCAAAATCGTCAGCGGCAACTTCTCCCGCGGCGAAGTGATCCGCATCCGCAATAGCGAAGGACGCGATATCGCTCACGGCGTTAGCCGCTACAACAGCGACGCGCTGCGCCTTATCGCCGGCCAGCACTCGCAGCAAATCGATGCCATTCTGGGCTACGAATACGGCCCGGTGGCCGTCCACCGCGATGATATGATCATCCGTTAAGGAGCTGAAAATGCTGGAACAAATGGGCATTGCCGCCAAAGCGGCCTCCTGGCAGCTGGCGTTACTCTCCAGCCGGGAAAAGAACCAGGTACTGGAAAAGATCGCCGATTATCTGGAAGCGCAGACCGACGATATTCTGCGCGCCAACGCGGAAGATTTAGCCGAAGCTCGCGCCAATGGCCTGAGTGAAGCGATGCTTGATCGCCTCGCGCTGACCCCGGCGCGTCTGAGCGGCATCGCCAACGATGTGCGCCAGGTGTGCAATCTGGCCGATCCGGTCGGCCAGGTGATCGACGGCGGGCTGCTGGATAGCGGTCTGCGTATTGAACGTCGCCGCGTCCCGCTGGGGGTGATTGGCGTGATTTATGAAGCGCGTCCCAACGTGACGGTCGACGTCGCCTCCCTGTGCCTGAAAACCGGCAACGCAGCGATCCTGCGCGGCGGGAAAGAGACCTGGCGCACCAACGCCGCCACGGTGAAGGTGATCCAGCAGGCGCTGCAGGAGTGCGGTCTGCCGGCCGCCGCGGTACAGGCCATTGAGAGCCCGGATCGCGCGCTGGTGGGCGAAATGCTGAAGATGGATAAATACATCGATATGCTGATCCCCCGCGGCGGCGCTGGCCTGCACAAGCTGTGCCGCGAGCAGTCAACGATCCCGGTGATCACCGGCGGGATTGGCGTGTGCCATATCTTCGTTGATGAAACCGCCGAGATCGCCCCCGCGCTGAAGATCATCGTCAATGCCAAGACCCAGCGGCCGAGCACCTGCAATACCGTGGAAACGCTGCTGGTGCACCGCAACATCGCCGACACCTTCCTGCCGGCGTTGAGCAAGCAGATGGCCGAGAGCGGCGTCACCCTGCATGCCGCCCCTTCCGCCCTCCCCACGCTGCAGAACGGCCCGGCGAAAGTCGAGCCGGTGAAAGCGGAGCAGTATGACGACGAGTATCTGTCGCTGGATCTGAACGTCAAAGTGGTGGCCGATATGGATGAGGCTATCGCCCATATTCGGGAACATGGCACCCAGCACTCCGACGCCATCCTGACCCGCACCCTGCGTAAAGCCAACCGCTTTATCAATGAAGTGGACTCTTCCGCCGTCTACGTGAACGCCTCCACGCGCTTCACCGACGGCGGCCAGTTCGGCCTCGGCGCGGAAGTGGCGGTCAGTACCCAGAAGCTGCACGCCCGCGGCCCGATGGGGCTGGAAGCGTTAACCACCTATAAGTGGATTGGTTTCGGCGACGATACCATTCGTGCGTAAATGAGAACGGGCGATGCAAAAATAGGCAGTTGATTCCACTGGCTATTGACGCATCGCCCGCTAAGTTCTAACCTTTTGCCTCGTGATTCACGCTCGTGAACACCTCTTGCAGGGCCGATATAGCTCAGTTGGTAGAGCAGCGCATTCGTAATGCGAAGGTCGTAGGTTCGACTCCTATTATCGGCACCATCACTTCAAAATCCTGTTAAATCCATTGATACGCACAGCTTTCTACCGCCTGAAATAGGATCTTTTACTGAGTGAATTTTTAGTAGCAGTTGCCGCTGTGGTTAATAATGGCAATTGGGATTGTTAACTCATAGCGGCGTGTCGTTTCCTGGCTCAAACGCGTACAAAGTGTGAATAGTCGCATCGTTCCGCCAACGACTTGAAACCGATGACGTTGCCAGCATCTCTAATCCGCTCCCAGACCCCCCATCAATCTGGCTCGCGCTTCGTGCCGCGCTCAATGATGCAACCTGCCGTAAAGATAGTACAGAGAATAAACAGGCGTAATGTTGGGAAGATTTACCGGATTAATAAAAAATCCGCCTCTGCTACGTTTTCAGCCATCGGATCACAACGGCTAGCTAAGGCTGGTGGCATGCTTGCCAAGAGATAAGAACGAATGTGATAAATTTTCGCCCGATTACCCATTCGGAACTCATAAGTAAGGGCAACGAGCCCCTGCATGATGGAGTTTCAAAATGTCACGTACACAAGCGGAATGCCGCCATCATGGGCGCCACATGAAGCAGAAGCGTCGCCAGTATTTTCGTGTTTTCTCCAGAGTGTCGCCACGCATGGCCGGAATCATTGCACGCCCCAAACATCTTGCTCTTGCCCTATGTTTGGAAATCAGGGTGAGCGCCACGGTATGAGTTTGCAAGAAATTAACTACCACTTGCGATATGCTGATTGGCAGGAGGATAAATGCACCATGATTTCACCGTAGAACATTTGTAATGTACCTTATTTGGAGCTTACTTATGTCTACATTTAATACCCATAAAGACCGTAATCGCCACGGTAAACCATTGCCGCACTGGCGCGTGCAGTACGCAACTCACTATCGTATAAAACACATTCACTACACCGTTCGATATGGAGACAACGCGCCCCACGTGAATCACGGCATAAATCCGCGTCTTTGGAACAGCTTCTTATATATGACCCGCCGACGTCGCATTGATGATCGCGCCCTAGCTTATGCTGTAGTAACTGGCGAAGATTCTGATAGCCTGCTTTGGTACCGAACAATCGGCCCTTGGAATATTACTGGTAAACCTCAAACCCGATGCAGCGGTTTTTTTATCCCTAGATTAACGCTACCTCTTATTGAGGTGGTCAGCAGCAGGTATTGGCTTTGAAATGGATCTAAGCTTCTTTTTGGTAGTGCGAAAATTGAGTGCTTATGTCCCTTTTAAAATATTCTCAAAATCGGCACTGCTCAGCTCAGGTGTAGAACATAACATATCTCTGGCCAATGCACGGCGACGCTGAAGGAGTTCATCTAATGTTTCTTCAAACGTCGTGATTTCAGAGTCCATTACCGTCGGATAATACACATATACATCTTTTGTCTGGCCGATACGGTAAGCGCGGTCAGTTGCCTGATCTTCTTTTGCCGGATTCCAACAGCGGGTGAAATGAATAACGTGGTTTGCTTTCTGCACGTTAACCCCAAATCCAACTGCGACGGTGGAGAGAATAATCACGCCAAAGCCGGATTGGGACTGGAAATCATCAATCAATCGCTGGCGGCTATTCTGGCTATGATTCTTAGTACTGGTGTCGCCGTTGATGATCACCGGACGGAAACCGAATCGCTGTTGAATAGCATGCTGTATCTCGCGCTGGAGATCGCGCAGCTCAGTAAAGATGATTACTTTGTCTTTGCTGGTGTGCTTAATTTCATCTAGCGTTTTCAACATCCAGTTTAGCTTTGGCGACCCTTCCCTATATCGAGGCTCAGGGTTAACGACTGCCGGGTGTGCACAAATAAGTTTAAGACGATGTAATAACCCCAGCATCCCCGCCCCCGCCTGCTGCATTCCTTCACTAAGTGCCTGCTGTTGTTGCCAGTTCGCTATCGAAGAAAGATACAGTTGCTTTTGAGGGTCTGAAAGTGGCAACTGTTTACAACTGACGACTTCGATTTTTTGCGGCAAATCACGCGCAACCTCTTCTTTGGTTCGGCGTAATGTCTGGGGTTCAATCAGTGCTCGTAAGCTTTCAAGCCGCCCTGTATCTCGACCCGCTTCGTTCTCGATAGGGCGAACATAGTGTTTGCCAAAATCATTGAGTGCCCCTAGCAGTCCCGGCTGAGCGAAATCAAAAAGGCTCCACAGGTCTACAAGCGTGTTTTCGACAGGCGTACCGGTACATGCCACTTTGAATCTTGCTTGTATCGCATTGGCTGCATGAGTGATTAATGCCGCCGGGTTCTTTATTTTTTGTGCCTCGTCGCAGACCATGATGGACCATCGCTGGCGCGCCAGGGAGAACTCCTGATCGCGAAGCGTCTCGTAGGTTGTCAGAATGATTTTCGCTTCACCCTGCCAGCCGGGTTTGAGCAAATTTTTAATCCCCTGACTTTGGAGATGAGCAGGAATCGCCTGTTTCGGGTATTTCACCGCTTTGATAGTGTCGCCATACAATTTCATCACCGAAATCCCAGAGGTGTAGAAGAAATTGTCGAGTTCACGCTCCCAGTTATCCAAAAGAGAGACGGGGGCAACGATGAGACTTGGTGGCTCGTCAGGGAATTTTTCAATGAACCACACCAGGAAGGTCAGAATCTGCAGCGTTTTCCCCAACCCCATATCATCCGCTAACAGGCAACCTGCGGTTTCCTGAGGTGAACGAAGGAGTAGCTGTTGAAGCCAGGCCACGCCTTCACGCTGATGGTCTTTGAGTCGAATATGTTCTTTAAGGCTGAGAGGAATTTCAGGTTCAGCATGACGTGCATTGAGTAGTGAATCTCGGCGTTGTTTGATATAGGCCGCTTCTTCAATGTTCTGTTCAATTTTGAGTACAGCCCGGGCAGCTTTTTCAACAGCAATGTTCTCTGATTTCTGTGCTGCCTTTTGCTGTTTTTCCCAAGTCTTACTGAAGGTTTTCGCGGCGTCTAGCATCAGTTCGGAATCATTCCAGGGGGAGATGATATGCGTTTCGCCAGTCGCTTCTGCCTGGATGATTCTCTCCTGCAGTTCATCGAAATGCTGCAGGTTATCAGGTTGCCAACCATCCAGTGTTTCTACCGAAAATTCGGAGAAGTCGATGCCATCAGGAAGCCAGCTTTCACTTTGCGCCTTGGTTAGCCAGGGAGATGATATTTTTTCGAACTCACCAATGCCAATGACCCGATCGCCATATTTACCAAGATCCAGGACATCGTTAAATTCTTTACCTTCGACTTCCTGTTGCCAACGTAACAGTAGCGACTGGCAATCATGCCATTGCTGTTCAGTGAATTGACTCAGTTCCAGTTCGTAACCCTGCCAGGAACCTGCAGGCATTTGTGCGGCAACACTTATCCCTAAGGCCTGAATAAATTTATCTAACTCCCATGGAGCAGAGAAGAGGAATGACACCTCGGGTTGCGGCACCGGTGAGACAGGCTCCAGCACTAGCGTAATACTCTCTATCTTATTCTCATCATTAATTTGGGGTTGAAGCCTAAAGTGATGAAAGAAAATATGGGCATCAAACAGTGCTTGTTCGTGTTCCTCAGGGGCAATAACACTGGCGGCATCTTCACCCAGGAAAGTATAGGGATTGCGAACAAAGGAAAGAGCTTCACTTCCGGCAACACGGCGACCGGGAATTGAGTGTATAGAATTCAGAACTTCTTTTACTTCAGGTGGGATGATGACGTGGCTAAGCTCGCCGTTCTCCCCGGGAATGCGATAGCTATCGTGAACCTGTGAGTTCTTGTCAAAACTGCCAAGCCAGTTTGCGGGTTGGTCCTCAAAGTGGGGTTCAATCTCGATAACGGCAGTATCAGCAACTGTCGCCTTACGGAGGCGTAACGACAATGAAGTGGGTTTAATGACATGCGTTTTTTCTAAATAATCATCAAATTTTGCAGCGGCCTGTTTCGCGCATTTGCGAATTGTGGCCCATCCCAGCTGGTTAGTGGTTTCGCCGGGGGCCTGAGTTTGCTGGATGCTTAGCTGCTCGGTTGCCTGCAAGAGCGCCCAGTTTTCTCGTGATAACAGATGCTGCTGGTTTTCATGAGTAAAAATAGCCCCGGTGCGGCTGAAACGGATAGTTTGACGTGAGGGAAGCGTAGTCCATTCAGCAATCCAGACGCGGAAATCCTTATCGCTTAGCGCTCCTCGTGAACTCATGCTTGCACGTAAAGGCAATACTTCAGGTATGCCAATTAGAGGCAGGCTACTGGCATGCTCTTCATCTTCCAGCAGGTGATACAACGCCTCCCAGCTCAGCAACCATCGGTCTGTGAGTGATATTAGATAGTCTTCTTCAGCCAGTTGCTCAAGCCAGGATGCCAGCGCCCAAAGCTCGGGATCATCCACCAAAGATTGAGGGAAGCTGAGCCCGTTTTCTTCAGCCCGGTACTGATTCTTCAGGTGGCGTTCTATCTGCTGACGGTCTCCCGTCAGTTTACTTAACAGACGTTTTAGCATTATTTGATCCAGTAACGGTGCGGTTCTTTGGCCACGGGGGTGAAACCGAGTCTGAGTAATTCTCTTTCCGTTGTGTCATCCGGTGTTTTGAGCTGTACAGACAACACGCCACCTTTTTGCCGATTATCGCTGACGATGCAGGAAATATTTTCCAGCAGGCGCTGTATGGCCGTATCCCGCAGCGGATTAATGATTTTGACATCAGAGAGCGAAGTGGGGGAGGACTCTTTTTTATCAACAAACTTAATGGGTTCTTCAGCCATCCAGCGAATGCCCAGCTTGTGCAGTTCATCATCGTATTTCAGCATCCAGCCGGTGATGCGAACGTTGCTGTATCCATAAGCCCGAGGAGCATGCGGTAATCGCAGGATGCAGCGCCCCTGGCTTTTTAAGTGCACATTAATCTCCAGAGATCCAGACTCGGGATTGAACGGAGCCTCGCCGATGCGGTAAGCGTACATCGCGTTCCCCGTTCCTGAAAATTCAACGAAGATGTAATCGTTTATCTGCATGATCATCGCGTTATCAAAACTACGGCCACCGCGCAGATGGCTCAGCCTCCCACGATTCTCCTCCCGGAATTTCACAAAATCGCTGTCACGATCGGTCCAGGCATCCTGCCCCATCACGATACGAGTGAATCCCATCTGGTTCGCAAAACGCAGCCAGTAAAAAAGTCGTGCCTGATCAACGTCACCATTGCCGCGCAATAGCTCAAAGAAGTGCATCAGATCTTGTTTTGCCAGCCAGCTCCGAACCATCGCTGCGACAGGTTCAGATACATACTGATGCCATTTGTTCTGTTGGCTTTTCAGTTGCGGGTTATCCCAGTATTCCAGTGCAGCCTGTTTCAGGGCGGGATGCGCTTGATCGCGGTAGGTTGAATGATAGTAACGGGTTAAAGTCGCCGTCATGATGTCATCACGAAAACGTACCCATTGCGCGGCCAGGCCCAAAAGCCAACTGATTTTGTCCAAGTACTGAGGGTCGTCCAGAGTATCAAGCTGCGCCAGCAGCACCGTGAAAATACGCTTCCACAACCAGCTACTGTCGGGGATTTGCGCTATTCTTTCTAATGATGATAAAGAGTTGCTCTCACCGGAAAGGAGCTGCTGGGATATCACACCGCCTGCCTGAGGCGTAAAAATGTCGTGATAAAACTCAATAGTTTTCATCCACGACTTTTCTCTGCGGATAGCAGCTTTCACCACGAAGTAACCTTTGGCAATATGTCCGCGTAGCACACACCAGTGTGGGTTTGTTTCAGGAGACTCATGTCTGTAGGTAAAATAGCTTGAACAGAGTGCTGCCCAGTCCCGACGTCTCAGTGTTTTGGTTTCTATTCTTTTTTCAATTGCACTGTTTATTTCGGGAAAGAGAGCATCATCTTCAAGTAATACCGGTTGGTCTGGATGTAGTGGGTCACTATCGGCGAGGCCATAAAACACCATCCGCCACTCACGTTCAGTCAGTTCTTCCGCAAGGCGGAAACGACGCAGGGCTGCTAACCGCATTTCATGTGGAGGCGTGGGAATTTTCTCTGCGTTATCAAAACGTTTTTCCATATCATTCGCTGCTGAGCTCAACGCATTGAAATCATTATGCAGGTAATTTTCATCCTGATGGCTTGAAGACAGCTTCGCTGCAATACGTCGCGAAAGTGAACTCAGTGCGTGCGTCATTGTGGCATTACCAACTGGCAAACTTCTTTATTCACAACAGGCGGAAAATCCACCTCTTCAGTGCCATCGCGTTTATCTTTGAGCCCAAAGAACTGCATGCGTAGCTCGACGCGACGGCTGGCTTCTTTGCTCTCTTTAGCGTTGTTAAAGGAGACGCCACCCGCAAGGAAAAGCTTACGAATCTGGATTTGTTGTTCTGCGGAGATGCTCTTTTGCAGAGGGCTGCGGCTATCGAGCAAGCTACACATTACCCATTCAGAACGCTGTAAGGATAGATGCAGGTTGTAAAGATACGAGCCATCGGTGTCAGTAAAACCTTCAATGACGATTTGCTTAAACCACTTTTTACCTTCTTCGCTGTCGGAGGCTTCAAGTACAAGCGGCACTACATCCTGTAATGCTTTTTGCCCTTCGGCATTCAGGAAAAATCGGTTGTGGTCGAACCGGCCTGCTTCACCGAAGCTGATGCGGTTATCGTGGCAATCAACCACAATCGTTTTATTCACGCTGCGAGCATGCAATTCCAGGCGTTCACATAATCTGGAGATATCCTGTCCCCTCGTTTTTTCACCTTGTTCTGCACGCTGAATACGTTGGGTCACTGAACTCAATGACGCTACCATGACGACCAAAAATAACACCATCATAGCGGTCATTAGATCGGCGTAAGAAATCCAGAAGGGTTTTTCAGCTTCATCACTATGGCGCTTTTTAACGCAAAATGCATTCGCAAACATCATCTATCCCCCCTCAGGCACGTACGCGAGACAGAACATCATCAAGTTCGCTGACGCTTTCTCCGATCTGTTCGACAGAGCCAGCGAGCAAGTTAGAGGCTTTTGCCATTTCGACATCCAGTTTGCCCAGTGTTTTATCCAGGCTACGTGAAACGCCCTCTGAGAAGTCTTCAAACCCTTTGCCAAGCACGTCGCTAACATTTTCCATAAAGGTCTGCGCTTCACGGTTATAACTTTGCAGGCGCTCGCCATGCTGCTTAAGATCGGTGATGAACTGGCTGCGAGTGGTTTGTTCTGACTGGGTATTGGCAGCAAGTAGCTCCAGCATGGCGATGGATTTGCTAACGGCTTCCCGATTATTACGGTAATCCGCCACCACTGACGTGAGTTCGCTAGTGGCAAGTGAAAGCGATGAACCGGCTGATTGTGCTTTGTTCAGAACATCTGCGGTGAGGTGGTTGGCCTCTGATACCCGATCTCCTGCATGTTCAAATCGCTCGGCGGCAACGCGCATTTTGTCTGCGCCGTTTTGCATATCCTGAATCTGTCGGCTGGTTTGTTCTGCGAGTTTGTTCAGTGTTTCGGTCGTTCCCTGATGCTGGTTGGCAACGGTCTCGATCAGCTGTTTGATTTGATCGTCCACTTCACTCATTACTCGCTGTGTCTGCTCATGCAGTGATTGCTGATTTACCTGTTGGTTTGCGGAAATCTGCTGTTGGCCTTTATCGATCTGACCAAACAGGCTACCTAACTGTTCACCAAGCGCTTCAACAGAGGTCGCCATTTTTTCCATCGTGGCACTTTGTCCCTGTTGCACTGAATTCTGAATGGCTTCAATAAATGCGGACATGTGCTCGGCCTGCGCTTTTTCTCGCGCCTCGCTGTCAGCGAACATTTTTTCCAACTGACGTGCCATTCGTTCACCGGCGCCTTCCCCTTCAGCACCGATTTTGGCGACGGATGCCTGAAGGCTACTGAGCATATCGTTCATTCCAGCCTGCATTGCCTGCTGGCCCGATTTCATTTCGGATAACAGCTGCTCCATCAACTGTGCGCTGCCCTGGCGGGAGTCATCGCTGACCTGACGCATATCCTGCAACAGTGCGGAGAAGCCGCTCTGCATGGTCTGGATGGCGCCTACGGTTTGCCCCATCATTTCATTAAGGTTCGTAAACTGTTGGCCAAAGGTGGTGTCGAGCTTCGCCATAAATGCGGTGAGCACATCCTGCAGCATGTTCTGTACCATGCCGCTTTGATCGCCGCTGGCAGTCTGAACCGCACCCGCAATTTTATCCAGCGGTGACTTCAGGCTATTTTCAATTGCCCCGCTCACCTGATCGGCAAACTGTGCGCCTGATTCACGGTAGGTGTTGCTTAACGTATTCGCGAGGCGTTCATTTTCAACTTTCTGGCTTTCGGCGAGATGAAGCAGCATGTCACGAAGATCGGTAACTAGGCTCTCTTTCAGATGACGCGCCTGGGTTGCGCTTTCGTTGCTGGATTTCACCAGCGAGGCGAGGTATTCCTCACCTACGCCGCTAACGTAGAGCTTGTCGATAGCGGCGGTAAATTTTTCGAGATACTTATAGCACTTGGCGATGGATAGTTTTTCCAGCCAGGTGATGAAAATAGAGGCAGCAATAGCCACGGCAGAGCCAAGGAAAGCATACAACACATCGTGCAGCAAATTATTGACGCTGCTGGTAACCTGCTCTGGAGTGCTGGGATCGAAGTGGTTGAGGCCAATCATCAGGCCGTAAAATGTACCGATAATACCCACACCGGTCAGAATACCGGGCAGGTGCTTGAAGAATTCCGTATTGAGTGGGATATCGACTAACTGTTGTTCGGAGAAGTAGCTAGAGCTTGGCGCCGTGGCACGAATACGGACAATTTTTTCTTCCCCACCTTCTAGCTCGCGTTGAGGATGTAACGACTCTTCAAACTCATTCCACGCGTGTTTGAGCTCAGGGCGCTTAAACAGATTTTGCAGATGTGCAAGCTGTTCCTCTGGAGAACTGCTTTCAATGCTAGTAATTGATCGGGTGTATTTTTTCAGGCTGTTAACAATTTTAATAGCTCGGAATAAATAAAAGAAAAGAAAGCAAGCAACGGCCAAGCTTACGATGCTGATTACGGTGAAGGGCACATTATGGGGCTCCACAGATGTAAGAGTAACTAAAAAGGAATTAAGCCAGGACATATTTTTACCCTTTGAATATATTAATCAGCATTCAGATTACCATCGACAACATTTTGATTACCTTCAATCAAAATTTATGAGTTGTGATAGTCATCGCCGCGCCGTGGTCCGCAAACCACTCCGACCGTTCAGGGGATGAACGGTGCAAGCAAGCAGATTTAATGGAATGGCGGTTAGTTTCCTATTATTTATCGATCAAAAGCAAATTTCTTTACGCTGTGTCGTATGTAATGGTACCTGTTCCGGGTATCTTTTTGCGAACCGCATTCCAAAATCATACTTGCAAGGGGCCGTCGTTGCGTTTTCACAGCGAACGACCTTATGAACAACACCGAACAACAGTTCCTGAGCAAGCTGGATAGGCGTGCAGGGTTGTGGTCAATGAGCCCCTGGAGACTGGCATGATCTAGGGTCATGTTTAATGATGATTAGGCCTTTTCGTCCCCCATTCCGCACTTGTCTGAGGTAAGTCGCTCTGATGCTAGGATAGAAATGCACGGAGTAAATCACAAACGTAAACTTTCCCCAACTTATTCTCAAGGTGTCTTTTATAGGTGCATATATAGTCGATAAGCGTTCGAGGACCGATTGGTAGACTGGCCCCATGAATCTCCAGACAGCTGGTATCACTTAAATTAGTGATAGTC
>OGZG01001913.1_pt1 | contig 14914 bp, 9 predicted proteins | sample 1576781 | NCBI WGS metagenome assembly OGZG01 (sample SAMEA3541502, study PRJEB24748) | human gut metagenome | biome: human gut; feature: human-associated habitat; material: faeces | place: China | collected 2012 | reverse complement strand
ACTTGGCTATGACGGTGGCGAATCTTGTCATAATACATCAATTGAACTTTTTAGACCACAAAGATAAGTCAAAGAACGCTTTAATCAATTATTCGATATAAACTCTATTCTTTCAATTCATTCAAAGAACTCGTGAAGGTTTTGAATGAGCGGGTCTCGCGTTGGATGCCTGCTCCGTCAATTGTCGCCACCACAACCTTCAGGTGGACGTCGATACCGCAAGCGCGCTGTATCAACTGAGGAAATGTCACTTCTGCCATAACTGATACATTTTAGGGTTACACTATACAAAGGTAACTTCAGCTTGACTATTTACATTCTCTTGGGCGTGATTTTTTATCTCATGGGAATTTCATTTCAAATGAGGAGAAGTAAATCCAAGTCTTTTTAATCCTCTCTGAATATCAGGATGACTCATAAAAAGGTTCCAAATTAATGCAGAACGATAGTTTTCAATCATCACAACTATAGGACCCTGATCTATAGCCAGGTAAGAATGAGCAAACCAGTTATTGGTTAAGTTAAATGCATCTTTAAAACCGTATTCACCCCACAGATTCTCCCCCAATTCCTCGTAAAAAAACCGCATAGCTTCCAACGAATAATTCGGAGTATAAGCAATAGAAGAAATTGCAGCAGTGGGAGTTATAACTCCACAATCATTGCCTGGGCTATGAGCTGAGTACCCCTTATCGCCATCACTGGCTGTCAACCCCCAACACTTCTTACCATACCCTTTATACTCCTTCGGATTATCAATACAATATGCTCTATTTATAAGAGTATGAGCTTTCATCTGCTCTTCGTAGTCAGCATAACAATCTCTCAACCCACGAGGGTCTAACCCCATATAAGAATAGTGCGTAAAAAATAGCGGTCCACCCTTTTCAAAATCATTTCCTAAGGGCAATTTGATACCATAGTATTCACGACCATTTAAAAAAACATTTGATGTTGCCCATCCTTTATGATACACACCCGTTTTTATGGCATAAGTTGGAGAAGAAGCCCCTAAGACATAAGCAATATGACATTCATTATGACCCTTAATCTGATGATTCATAGCCCAACCATTATTGGGAGACCAATGCCAATACAATACATCCTGACCTTGTGTAAAGAAACTCCACTCTGCATCTCTCCACAAACGATCGATAATGCCTCGTATACTGCTTTCAACAGAATTATTCAAAGAAAAATATTGGTGAGCAGCCAAGAGTCCCTGAAACAAAAAAGCAGATTCTACCACATCTGCACCATCGTCTTTTCGACTGAAAGGAATAGTTTTGCCTGTTTTTCCATCAATCCAATGAGGCCACATTCCATGATAACTATTGGTTTCTTTATTACTTAAGAATTGTACTATTTTCAGCACACGGTCTGCCCCTTCTTCACGAGTTACAAAACCTCGTTCTACACCTACGATAATAGCCATTACTCCAAATCCAGATCCCCCAATCGTAACAATATCGTCTTCACCATTGCTGCGCTCGCGAGCCAATCCCGATTTAGGATGAGCATAATCCCAAAAATAACGAAATGTTTGTTTCTGAACCAAAGTCATTAATACTTCATCTGAAAGTTTCTTATTAGCTGTCTGTCCAAATACTCCACCAATCGAGTTAAACAACAGCATCAAACATATTAGATACTTTATCATTTTCTTAAAATTATTTTTTAGTACATAATAATCATTTACATAGTGCAAATACACAGTAGTTACCGATGGCTTTCAACAAGCTCACCTAAAAAAGATTGCTTTTCACTAGAGTAATTTTCTTTCACTTCGATGTTTACATTCTGATTGTCAAACCGAATTGTAAGATCCAAAGAGCTTACCCAATTAACATAATGAGCCTTTAGCCGAAGTACGTGTGCCTGACTCCATGCATAGCTTCCTGCTACATAGTAAAGACCATTTAATCCTTTAAAGCACCCCACTGGCTGTATAGAGTATGGTGGGTTAGTATCTAGAACACCAGTAGACCATTGTTTATAGCCAAAAGGAAGAATAAAACTATGCCCATTTCTTTCCTGAATGTGAAGTTTGATCATTTGGTCTATATATTCCAAACGGATAGTCTCCCACCCATATTTATTGGGTGAAAGCTTGATAATCTTTTTTTCATACTCATGGAATTTACTGCTTTTTCGTTTTCCTTGCACCAATGGAAGAGTATATTGTTTCTGTTTGTTTACCAATTTTTTATAACCTTTATCCTTAACAATAGAACCCTCTTTAACCACTGGAAGCAGATTATTCCACACAAAACTGCGTTGGCGACTACCATTGATAAGAGTACATTCTGTAATGACGACTACCATATCTTTTTCAGGAATAATGAGAATATATTGCCCTAAAGCTCCATCTGCACATACTGCTCCTGGATATTCACAAAGCCACATATGATAACCATAATCCTCATTTCCTGCCTCCATTTGTTTAGAAGTCATTTCATTTACCCAAGAGGCTGGCAATAATTGTCGTCCCTCCCATACACCATGGTTTAATAATAAAAGACCAAACTTTGCCAATGATTCACTTTGTATGTGAAGTCCCCAGCCCCCAGTGTTAAATCCCTCAGGGCTTAACTCCCAAGCTACATCAGTAATATTCATAGGAGTAAACAATTTCTTTTGTAAATACTCAAGTAAGGTTACTCCAGTTACTTTTTGCACAATAGCAGACAACAGATAAGAATTGATGGAGTCGTATTCAAATTTCACTCCTGGAGTCTTTACTGGTTTATGAAGGAAAGTACGTATCCAATCACTACAAGTGTTACGCATATCCCAATTGGGTGTAATGCCAGATGACATGGTCAACAAATCACGTACAGTGATACTGGCAAGGTTTTCAGAAACAGAATCAGGGAACATTTCAGGGAAAAAAGAGCCAACTCTGTCAGTAAGGCGCAGCAAATTGTCATGAATTGCTAATCCTACAGCAGCACCGACAAATGTTTTAGAACAAGAATACATTGTGTGACGATAAATAGGAGCAAAAGGAGCAGGGTATATTTCACCAATTACTTTACCGTGACGAAGAACTATCACACTGTGTATTTCTGTTTGAGGTAAAGCCATTAATGAGTCAAATAAGGCAATGACTGCACTTGAGGGAACTCCCTGTTCTTCAGGAGTTGTTCGTTGCAATTCATTAACCTGTGCAGTAAGATTATTTTGCATAAACAGATAACAAAAGATTGCTATTAACAAAAACCGTTTTTTCATAGATTCAAATAATTAGATTTCAAAATACAAATAAGCTCTATGCAGAGAGGAGACCTAACCGTTAAAGGCGTGTCTCCTCTTGAATCCATTATTTAAGCCGCAATGCTTAATTTTCTTCTCAACAATTTATTTTTTCAGCATAAGTCTTACCAATACAGGATAGTGATCGGAAAGATAGGCGTTTTGAGGTTTATCCTCTACAATCCTATAGCGATGTGTGGCATATTCATTGCTTGTAAAAATATAGTCTAACAAAACTCTTTTGTCTATAGTCAGATGCCCAAAATCATGGAATGAATATGTCGGTCCATAACATATCTCTGAAGTGTGAAGTGTGTTAAACATTTTATGTTTTTCCAAATAATGGAGTGGCTCTTCATGAGGCTCACAGTTAAAGTCTCCTGAAAGAATTACGGGCAAATCAGAGGATATCTGCTTGATTTTACGCAATATAAGCTTAATACTTTCTTTACGTGCTACACTACCATCATTATCCAAATGAGTATTCAGATAAATAAATTTGTTGTGATTATCTTTATCCTGTAAAATTACCCAAGTAGCCACACGATTATAAGACGCATCCCACCCTTTCAGCCCAAACTGCTCTGGTTTTTCACTCAATGAAAAATGCCCTTCCTCCAAAAGCGTAAAACGCTTTTTATTAAAAAAGATTGGGCTATATTCTCCTGCTTGTTTTCCGTCATCGCGACCTACCCCTACTGCTTGGTAGGAAATCATCGCTTGCTTAAGGTCTTCCATTTGATTGTGGCAAACTTCCTGCATACCTAATAAATCAGGCTGATAATAGTGAAGCATTTTATAGACCTCTTCCTTACGGAACTTCCAGTTATTATCACCATCTGAAGCTGCGTCTAGGCGGATATTAAAACTCATAACCTCCAAAGGTTTTTTTTCAGACTCAGATCGAAATTTACAACTTCCAAAGAACAAGAGACTGCTAATTAAAAACAAGGGTATTGAATATTTCATTTGAATTCCTTTTTTAGTTATCTGCATCAACTTTTATTCCAACGTGAATTGAGCTGTTTTAACAGTCTTGCTGTTTCCTCCTATCATGACATCAAATCTTCCTGGCTCAGTCACATAATTTAAATCAAAATCATAGAAATACAAAAGCCCTGGTGTTATTTCAAACGATATTTTTTGGCTTTCACCTGCTTTAATAAATACTTTTTTAAAACCTTTTAGTTCCTTTATCGGACGAGTAATGCTTCCAACCAAGTCACGGATATAGAGTTGTACGGTTTCTGCACCATCGTATTTACCCGTATTGGTTACTACTACAGAAGCAATAATCTTACCATCTTTTTGTAATACGGAATGATCAAGATGTATGTCACTATACTGGAAGGTCGTGTAAGACAAGCCATAGCCAAAAGGATATAACGGATCATTGTCTACATCTAAATAATTGCTACGAAATTTCTCAAACCATTTTCCTTGCGGTAAAGGTCTTCCTGTGTTCTTGTGATTGTAGAACAAAGGAATCTGCCCAACATTTTTAGGGAATGTCATAGTTAGCTTTCCACTAGGGTTCACATCTCCAAACAACACGTCTCCAATGGCGTATGCAGCCTCACTACCTCCAAACCATACATTTAATATTGCTGGAACGTGTGCATGCTCCCAAGTAAGTGTCAATGGGCGTCCCGTAAAAAGAGTCAATACCACAGGTTTTCCTGTTTGCAAGAGAACTTTTAAAAGTTCTTTTTGCACATCCGGTATATCCAAATTGGTACGGCAAGAGCTTTCACCACTCATCTCTGATGATTCTCCTAAAGCCGCAATAATCACATCCGATCGGCTGGCAACTCTTAATGCTTCTTGAAGCATTTCTTTATCAGAACGTTGGTCTCGGTTTAAAGAGCGACCAAACATAGTGGCACGTTCTTCATAAGTTTCATCACTGACAAGATTACTGCCTTTGGCATACAGCACATTCACTTTACCTGCTGTCATTTCTTTCAGCCCCTCATACAACGAAGGGTATTCGTTTAAACGTGCAGCTACACTCCAAGTACCCGGCATATTGCTGCGTGTATCAGCCAGCGGTCCAATCACAGCAACAGTACCTTTTTTATCTAAAGGCAATATAGGTGTTTGTCCTTTGAAACCATCGTTTTTTAATAGCACAAAACTTTCACTAGCTATTTGACGTGCCATAGCTCTATGATCTTGAGTAAATATCTCTTTTGCAGGACGTTCCAAATCGCAATATTTATAAGGATCAGCAAATAGTCCCAACTTATATTTGGCTTCTAAGATTCTACGACATGCTTGATCAATAACAGACATTTCTATCTTACCCTCAGCTACTGATTGTTTAACAGTCCCGATAAACCCTTCACTAACCATATCCAGATCAATACCTGCATCCAGGGCTCGCTTTGAAGCTGTTTGTAAATCGCCTATTCCATGAGCAATCATTTCTGAGATACCTGTAAAGTCTGTTACGACAAATCCATTAAACCCCCATTGATTGCGAAGGACATCAGTCATCAGCCACTTATTTGCTGTAGCTGGTACACCATCCACCTCATTGAAAGAAGCCATTACGCTACCAACACCGGCATCTACTGCTGCTTGATAAGGATAGAGATATTCATTGAACATTCGGTTTCTGCTCATGTCTACCGTATTGTAATCTCTACCAGCATCAGGAGCTCCATATAATGCGAAATGCTTTACGCAAGCCATTATTTGATTATTATTTTTCAGCTGCTTATGGATATCCTTTCCTTGATAACCTCTCACCATAGCTTGTGCAATTGCGCCACCCAAGAAAGGATCTTCACCATTTCCTTCACTTACACGCCCCCAACGAGGATCACGTGAAACATCCACCATCGGACTGAAAGTCCAGCAGATTCCATCCGCACTGGCTTCAGTGGCAGCAATACGAGCCGACTGTTCAATAGCTTCCATATTCCAAGTACATGAAAGACCAAGAGGAATCGGGAAAATTGTTTCATACCCGTGAATGACATCCATTCCAAATATGAGTGGAATGCCCAATCGAGACTTTTCAACTGCCAGTTTTTGAACTTCCCTAATTTTATCTACACCCTTAAGGTTAAACAATCCGCCAACCAATCCTTGTTCAATTTTTTTAGCAACATCGCTGTTAGTGGCTTCTCCCGTTGTAATTTCACCAGTAACCGGTAAATTAAGCTGACCTATTTTCTCTTCTACTGTCATCTTTGACATCAAATCGCTGATAAATTGGTCCATTGTTTGGCTAGATGAGGTAGCAGAATGCTGGCAACTGCTTAATCCTATACTCAAGGTAAAAAGTGAACCTATAATTAATTTCGCTTTTCTTTTCATATTCATAGCTATACGAGTCTTTTCATTTGTAAAGAATTAGCGTGCTTCTGATGCAAACGCTAATTCTTCATAATTATGTTAGTATTTTGATGCTTTTTATTCATCTTTTGGTTCCAAAAGCAAATCAGCTATTTGGGTATATTGGTTGAAAGGCAATGGTAAAAATTCCTTTTCTTTACTCCAACCTTTTAGTTGTGTGGCAGCCAACCCCGTGCGGCAAAGGTCATTATATCTTTCACCCCATTCGCATACAAATTCCATGCGTCTTTCATCAATAACTTGTTCGAATGTCACATTGGTAATTTCATCCATCTGAGCACGTCTTCTTACTTCATTGAAAGGAGCGTCACCATTCTTTCCAAGTTTGATTTTAGCTTCTGCATTCATTAGAAGTACATCTGCATATCGGAAAATACGAGCATTGTTATTAGTTCCATATTTGGTGCGTCCTGGGGTCAATTGGTTAAGTGGAGTGTACGCTTTACCATTCCAGCAGTCTGTCTTTTTCGGATCCAGTTGCGGTTGGATATAATCTCCATCTCTGGTAGTCTGACCTGCCAACAAAAAAGAAGTTTCAGCACGAATAGTTTCGCCACGGCTATATGCCCAGTCGCGGAATGACTTCAAGATTCCGCAGTCTCCCCAACCTCTGATGTCACTACCTTTATTCAGCGGACCTTGGCATACAAACCATTGGTCGGCATCAATAAGTTCACCGCTTCCATTACCGAAATCTGTCATTTGACATTCAAACATGGATTCATCACATAGCTTTCCTGGAATTTTAAACAGTTGATAAAAGTCGGGATAAAGCGTAAAGTTTCCGTGTTTGATGATATCATCCGTCAGCTGTTCCACCTCTGCATAATTGCCCATATTCAAATGTATTTTAGCAGCCAACATCGCAGCAGAAAAGGCTGTTACAGCACCTTTGTGTTCATTTTGGTTTGGACGAATACGAGGCATGTTAGTCATACCATATTGCAAATCACCCAAAGCATACTTATATACAGCCTTGACTGTAGAGCGTTGCAAATCTTTCTGATTATTGTCACGCAGAATAGTAACAGGTCCAAATGCCTGAACCAAACGGTAATACGCATAAGCTCTCATAAACATTACTTCACCACGATAAGCTTTGTATTTTTTTGAATCTTCTTCAGTAGTAATGTTTTCAGAATATAAATCTAGAGATTCTATGGCAGCATTGGCTGTTTTGATGATGTTATAATATTGCATCCAAATCTCATTGATACCCCAAAATGAATCATTGTATTTATATTCACTAAGGTTATAATAATCACTTCCGTTCCATTGACCACTAAATACATCCTGATCACGAATGGTAGTTATCTCCCAAATCACCCAGTGTAATCCACTGGTACGAATCTTTGCATATACGCCTGATACAGGTTGATACATATTACTGATATTGGTATAGTCAACCTTTTGCTCAGGAACTTTTCCTTCTGGCTCTTTATCCAAGAAATCGTTGCATGATGCCAATGATAAACTTAGAAGGGCTATTATCATGCATATAAATGGTCGTAATACTGTTTTCATATATATTTTTTATATGTTAATCATTAAAAATCGATACTTACTCCGAAAGTATAAGTTGAAGTCAAAGGATAAACCTCTGTATCCCAACCTTGACTATCTGACAATTCAGGAGTGAACGTATTTGCTTTGAAACTTGTAAACGGACGGTCTGCTGTCAAGCTTAAACGCACGCCTGGCAAAGTGTATGTTCCCAATTTGATGTTGCGGAAATTATAGCCCAATGTTATGTTTTGAATACGGAAATAATCCGCACTTTCCACGAAGTAAGAACTGTATTTCTGATCACTGACATTCCAAGGTTTCAACAAAGCTGCTGCAGAAGGATTGGAGTTGGTTGACCCCGGACCAGTCCAACGGTTTTCATATTGAGCACGGTCGAAGTTATAGTTCTGAGATGCATAACGCAATGCACGTTTGCGATTAAACATCTGGGCCCCTGCTTGACCGTAAGTAGTCAACTGAAAGTCAAAATTCTTATACGTCAAGCCTAAATTAATACCATAAGTGAAGTTTGGAATATATGAGCCTAGAGTAGTACGGTCATTTCCATCTAAAACACCATTGTTGTCCAAATCAGCATACTTCAAATCACCGGGCACGCATCCGTTGGCTACTGCAATAGGATCTGCTGCACATTCTTCATCTGTTTGATAAACCCCCACCATTTGGAAGCCATAAAACGAGTTCATTTCCTTACCAACGATATTCACAGTCTTTCCTCCTCTGATAATCTTTTGGCCATTTAGGTTTTTAACGCGATTTCTCAATGTAGAAATATTTACACCAATATTATAAGTAAAGTCTTTACCTATTTTATCCGTCCAATTTGCACTAATATCAATACCTGAGTTTAAGATTTGGCCGTGATTACCAGCTAAAGTAGTGGTACTGAAAGGCAACAGCGGTGATATTACAGCATTTTTAGTCAGACGATGATAGTAGTCAAAATCAATATTCAATCGATTACCCAAAACAATAAAATTAACACCTGCATTCCATTCTTCCACTTTCTCCCATTTCAACCAACTAAAATAAGTTGTGTTCTGATAACCTGAAATAGTAGAATTTTCAAAGACACCTGATGCTCCATTACCTGTATTGATAGAAGCGAATCCATCACTTGCAGCAACTTGGTCATTACCCAACTTACCCCAGCTTGCTCGTACTTTCAAAAAATCAATCCATTTCAGATTTTCCATGAACGATTCTTCTGAAACAACCCAGGCAGTACCTACCGAAGGGAAATATCCCCATTTTTCTTGGTACTTACTAGACCCATCGGCACGCATAGTTAACATCAACAGGTACTTTTCATTATAATTGTAATTCAAGCGAGCAAAGTAAGAAAGGCCACGATAACAAAAAGCGTCATCAGTAACGGTTGCTCCAGCCGCATCACCATTTTTTATATACCAGTATTCATCTACTCCTTCTGGGACATTGCTTGCTTTACCTTGCAGCATACGCCACTGTTCTTCACGCATAGAATAACCGGCCATTGCACCAAATCTGTGTTTACCTAATTGATCATTATATGTCAAGGTATTATCCCAAATATAACCATAATTCTTATTTTCTTTTTTGAGAAGTTCTGTTGTTTTTGATTGTTGCCAACTACTTACATAGTATTTTGGAGTAAAAGTCCGCTCTTGTGATGAGAGAAAGTTATAAGAGTAATTGGTCTTGAAAATCAATTTATGAGGAATAAGCTCTAATTGTGCATAAAAATTACTTAACACTTGATAACTTTCCCTGTTGGAATCAAAGTACTTGGCTGCTGCTACAGGATTATAGAAATTTGAACTATAGCCAATAGCATCTGGAGAGCCAAATTTATCAGGGAAGCCTTTATCGTTAGTTTCATCGTATAAAGCTACAATGGGCGGACAGTTGAACGCTTTTTGCCAAGCTTGATTGTTAGGAACCTGTTGTTTTGATTTGCTGAAGACACCATTAGCACCTACTTTCAGCCATTTAGTTGCATCAAAATCTACGGAAGCTCTCAAATTCATTCTTTTATAGTTATTTTCAACATCCATCACACCATCCTGATACAAATAGCTCGCTCCCATAGAATAAATAGCCTTATCAGAACCTCCATTGATATTTAAACTATGATTAGTAATTGCCGCTGTACGAAGCAAGTGATCATACCAATCATTATCCGCACCAAATGTCCAATTATGGAAATCTGAATCCTGATAACTTCCACCATAATTGTCTATTGATTGTTTGAAATGCGAAACATATGAATCGTAATTACCTTCCAATAACATTGTTGCATATTCATGAGCATTACATAATTCAAGAACATTAGATGCTTTTTGAATACCTACATAACCATCATAGGTTATTTTAGTTTTTTGATTATTCGATCCTTTTTTAGTAGTAATCAATACCACACCATTAGCTGCACGCACACCATAAATAGCTGCTGCAGAAGCATCTTTCAAAATAGACATTTCTTGAATATCAGCATTGTTAAGGAAGTTGATATTATCGTAGAACATACCATCTACAACAAATAAAGGTTTACTGTTAGCAAAGGAACCCACACCACGAATCTGCACAGTAGGACCTTCACCTGGAGCACCATTATTAACAATATTAACACCAGCCACTTTACCTTGCAGCGCAGCCATAGGAGTGGTAGAGGGTATAGCAGTAAGTTCATCGCCTTTCACCACCGCAATAGGAGCTGTAAGGTCTTTAGCTTTAGCTGCACCATAACCGATTACTACAACTTCTTCAAGTTGCTGTGAGTCTTCTTTCAAAACGGCATTGATTATTGTTCTTCCATTGACTTTTATTTTTTGCGTGAGCATACCAATATAACTAATAGAAAGAGTAGCGTTGTTGGGAACATTTAGTAACATATAATTTCCATCTACATCACTGATTACTCCATTTTGAGTATTTTCCACCAAAATGGATGCTCCGATAATTGGCTCTCCTAGTACATCCTTTATAGTACCAGAGATGTTTTGGGTTTGAGCAAGTACTGGCATACTTATAAAAAAAACACATGCCATTACACACAAAGCTTGTAGCCATGAGGTCGTTTTGAATAGAAAATGTGAATTTCTCTTCATTGCATTAAATTTTTAAATGGATAACTATTTTTCTCTAGGTTCAAAATCGTCTGCGCAGGTATTTGAACGTTGATGTATGCAAAGCTATTTAGCTTAGAGGTGAAAGACAAATAAAAGGCATCATTGAGAATACATACGAGGTAGTTTTAACTTTTGAGTGGATACACAATTACTACTTAAATGGTAATATATCTATGATATACAATTATATACGTACTCCATAATCAAAGACAAAGTATTCTCTTTGATTATGGAGTACGTATCATTTTTTTGCGATAACTCCTTATTCTATTAATAAAAAGAACTCATTGAGATTTTGGTTTGGCTTTAAATCGAGTTTTTTCCGAAGCCTGTATCTGTTATTTTCTACCGCACGCACAGACAAATTCATCAATGAAGCAATATCTTTGGTTTCCATATTTAATTTTAGGCATGCACATAAACGCAAATCATTATTTGTCAAAATAGGATAGTCTTCTTTTAGAGACTTGAAAAAATAAGGGTGTTTCTGCTCAAATTTTATTAGAAACATTTTCCAGTCATCTTCTGTATTGAGGTTTTCTGTCAACAACACATTTATTCTTCTAGTTAGCGGTATAATTGATTTTTGCGAATTAACTTGAATGATTTCATCAATTATGGACTTTAATTCGAGAATGAGCCCGTTCTTATGGATAATAAACGAAGTTTGTGTAAATAATTCAGCATTTTTGACTTCTATTTCATGTTGAAGCCTTTCATTCAACGAACGCAGTTGTTCATTTTCCAACACCTTAAGGCGTTTAACATGCTGGGTATGCCAACGTTTCTTCATAACCCAATAACTGCCGATGAGGACCAGGACAATGAAGAGCACGCAAGTTAAATACCACCAGATAGTTTTATACCAAGGAGGCAGAATCTCAAAGTTTACTGTGGTTACAGGTGAATAGTTGCTTGTTCCATCAGTAGAACGTAGATGAAGTGTATATTTCCCATGCGGCAAGCGCGCATACGAAGCACTATTCATTCTTTGAGGGTCACTCCAAGTACTGTCTACCCCATCCATTTTATACTCTACTGCTAAATTGTCAATGAAAGCATTGCTGACAAAGAAACCGACAGTAATCGTATTTTCGTCAAATGGAATTTTGATTTCTTTGCCAACTTCAAAAAAGTTCGTAAAGTTTCCATCTGATTGTATATACTTTAAACTGGGAGCATCCAATGGCTTGATTTCCTTTTGACTGTGTTGGGAGTTGTGTAAGATGAAACCTGTATCAAGGCAGATAAGAGACAAGGTATCGTTGAGTACAGAGATATTTTCATAAGCTGTAATCAGCGACAAATTATTAGCTTCTATTTTATAGGACTCTTTAATCCGTGCAAGATAACCATCGTAATAAAAGCGGTATACTGAAGAGGAAGTGATTGCCCAACTTTCTTCGTTATTGATAGGAATAATTCTTTTGATATCCTGAATATCAGCAAAGCATTGATTCAACAAAGGGTCAAGCTGCAGTTCATTTTCACTTTCATTATAGGTATAAAAGTGATTATCACCTAAGAAGAAAATACGACCGCTAGCAGAACTTACTTGCAAATGAGCTGGAAGGTTTTCATTTCTTTCATGCCCATAATAAGAAGAATAACGAAAGGATTTTAAGTCTTCCGATAACTTGCATCTATAAATACCGCGATTCGTAGTTTCGAGCCAAATGTTTTCTACATGATCGAATTCTGCATTATTTATTTGATCGGTAGGGTAATTGATACGGATAACTTCTTTATTTTTGGGATTTATGACATGAAGTTCTTTATAAGTAGTGCAGAGATAAATCTGTTGTCTATCAATAATCTGATCCATCAACTTAAAAACACCACAATCTATTCGGTAAGGCTGCCGTATGGAAAGATTTTTACAAATTTCCAACAATCCATTATTGTGACAACAGTATAGCGATTCATCCATTTTTCTAAAAGACCAAACTTGCCCCTCAGTGCCTTTAATTAGCTTCAAAGAACTAAACACATCAACTCTGTCAAGTTTGCTTTGTTGGACAATGTATACACCCTGATTAGTCCCTAAAAATAGCAAATCATTCCAAATAGTAGCGTCATAGATAGCCAATGAGTTTCTTTCTGTTGTATGAAAATAGCTAAGCCCGTCAGTATAGCGGATGTAAGCTAGACCATGATCCATGGCTACCCAAATATTATGTTTAAGGTCTTCATAGATAGCTAAGATTGTATTATTTTGTAACGAATTGGGCGCTGCGAAATGATTGAGTATTTTCCCTTCAGTATCAACTTCATATATACCATCGAGCAATGTACCTAAATAATAGCTATTGCGTTTGGAACAATAAATTCCACAATTCAATTCCTTCCCATTTAATTGGCGAGAAAGAACATTGTTCCATGGTATGAAGTTTTTACGGTCGTATAAAAAGAGCTCTCCAGTTGAAGTTCCTAAGAGGTATTGATTGTTCGGATAAGGAAGAACCACACGGGTAAGTGTCCCGTTCATAAATTCACTTCCTTCCATTTTATTCAATTGCCCATTTTTAAGTTGGAAAAGAGAGCCATACATTTCTTGAACCAAGAACTCATCTCTCACCTTATTTAAAAGCAGAAAATCCACTGAATTAGTTAACCGTTCAATGGCTTGGTGGTTATACACATATATATTAGTAAATGACTGAAAGTATATCTTATCATTATCCTTCCATATTCTCCAAAAGCTTTGATTATCCAAACTTTTGTCAGGCAGCGAGACTTGTCCTGTGTTTTTCCGGAAGGGAAAACCACTTGTATCAGAGGAAGATCCGGCTCTGGAAAAACAACACTGATCCAGCTTCTTCTGAGACTGGATGTTCCGGATAAGGGGAAAATAGAAGGGGTAAGTGACAGGAAACTCAGTGCAGTATTTCAGGAAGATCGTCTGTGTGAAAATCTGAGCGCTGCTTCCAATATAAGACTGGTATGCACAAAAACAATATCAGACAGAGAACTGGAGGAGGCATATAAAGCAGTTGCGCTTACTGAGGTATGGCAGAAACCGGTTCGCGAACTGAGTGGAGGAATGCGCAGGAGAGTATCTATCCTGAGGGCATTGCTGGCTGAATCAGACTGTGTGATCATGGATGAACCTCTCAGAGGTCTTGATGAAAAAACCAGAGCAAAAACAATTGATTATATTTTGAAAAAGACGGAGGGAAAGACGTTGATCTTTGTTACTCATGAAGAAAAAGAAGCAGTTTGGTTAAAGGCTGACAGAACAGTAGATATATTGACAAAGCATTAAAATTAATGAAAAACTAAATTTCGGTTATAGATTATAGCGTGTTTGAAAAATCATTTCTACAATCTTCAAACACGCTATAACTCCAAAAGAGGAAAAACTTATGATTACATTAAATGATTATCTGTATTCAGGAGATACGGTTTTAAAAATTTTACAGAAATATACCCGGGATCTGAGAAAAGAAGCGAAACTTACTCATAATGAAATTGATATGATGCATGTGAATTTCCTGATTCAGATCACAGAGCTTTTAGAACACAATGATTTCCTTACGGTCCAGTCCCAGAAGATCCGGGAATTTTATAAATATATGGCACATGAATATCCGTTTCTGGCGTTTACTTTTAAGGGAAGAATCAAATCCCTGATTCGGGCGGAAGAGAAATTTAAC
>OGZG01001910.1_pt1 | contig 14939 bp, 12 predicted proteins | sample 1576781 | NCBI WGS metagenome assembly OGZG01 (sample SAMEA3541502, study PRJEB24748) | human gut metagenome | biome: human gut; feature: human-associated habitat; material: faeces | place: China | collected 2012 | reverse complement strand
TTGACACTGTAGAACTTATCATGGAATTCGAAAAGGAATTCGGTATCTCTATTCCCGATGACCAGGCTGAAAAGATTGGTACTGTAGGTGATGCTGTATCTTACATCGAAGAACACGCTAAGTAATCTTATCCATTCGTTTATAACATGGAATTAAAAAGAGTTGTAGTAACAGGTCTCGGCGCCATTACTCCCATTGGCAACAGTGTTCCCGAATTCTGGGAAAATCTTGTGAATGGGGTTAGTGGAGCAGGACCTATTACTCATTTCGATGCATCGCTTTTCAAGACTCAGTTTGCATGCGAAGTAAAAGGCTTCGATGCTACCAAATATATAGACCGCAAAGAGGCCCGCAAGATGGACTTGTACACACAATATGCCATTGCAGTAGCCAAAGAAGCGGTAGGTGACTCTGGGCTTGACGTCGAAAATGAGGATTTAAACAGAATCGGTGTCATCTTCGGCGCCGGTATCGGTGGCATCCGTACATTCGAAGAAGAGGCGGGCAACTATGCCCTGACCGGTAAGGAAAACGGCCCCAAATTCAATCCGTTCTTCATCCCCAAGATGATTTCGGACATTGCTGCCGGACAAATTTCCATCATGTATGGTTTCCATGGTCCCAACTACGCAACTTGTTCTGCATGTGCCACTTCCACAAATGCCATTGCCGATGCGTTTAACCTCATCCGTTTGGGTAAGGCAAATGTTATCGTGTCCGGTGGTTCGGAAGCTGCCATCGCCGCTTGCGGTGTAGGTGGTTTCAATGCCATGCATGCATTGTCAACCCGCAATGATTCTCCCGAAACTGCATCCCGTCCGTTCAGCGCAAGCCGTGACGGATTCATCATGGGTGAAGGTGGCGGTTGTCTCGTTCTCGAGGAACTGGAACACGCCAAGGCACGCGGTGCCAAAATCTATGCGGAAGTTGCCGGCGTAGGAATGTCTGCCGACGCTCATCACCTGACAGCCTCTCACCCCGAAGGTTTGGGAGCCAAGTTAGTGATGCTGAATGCGTTGGAAGATGCAGAAATGAAACCCGAAGAAGTAGATTATATCAATGTTCACGGTACATCTACTCCCGTAGGTGATATTTCGGAAGCAAAAGCAATCAAAGAGGTATTCGGACAGCATGCGTATGAGTTGAACATCAGTTCGACAAAATCCATGACCGGCCACTTGCTGGGCGCTGCCGGTGCGGTAGAATCCATTGCAAGCATCCTCGCCATCAAGAATGGCATTGTTCCTCCGACCATCAACCACGAAGAGGGTGATAACGACGAAAACATCGACTATGACCTGAACTTCACGTTCAACAAAGCACAAAAGCGCGAAGTGAACGTAGCTTTGTCCAATACTTTTGGATTCGGTGGTCATAATGCGTGTGTCATTTTCAAGAAATACGCAGAATAATAAGGTCGTGTTACGTAACCAAATAGATAAAATAAGGCTCTTGTTCCGCAAGGATAGAGAGTCTTATTTTTGTTTTTACAGAATTCTCGGCTTCTTTCCACGTGACATCAAGGTCTATCAGCAGGCTTTGCTGCATAAATCCATCTCCATGCGCTCCGAAAAAGGACGTCCCATCAACAACGAACGGCTGGAATTCTTGGGCGATGCTATCCTCGACGCCATTGTAGGAGATATTGTCTACCGCCATTTCGAAGGACGCCGCGAAGGTTTCCTTACCAATACCCGTTCCAAAATTGTACAGCGGGAAACACTCAACAAACTGGCCGTGGAAATCGGACTGGACAAACTGGTGAAATACTCCACCCGCTCCTCATCCCACAACAGCTACATGTACGGCAATGCATTCGAAGCCTTCATCGGCGCCATTTATCTGGACCAGGGCTACGACCGCTGCAAGCAGTTCATGGAAGAGAAGATTTTCAAAAACTATATCGACCTCGACAAGATGTCTCGCAAAGAGGTCAACTTCAAGTCAAAACTCATCGAATGGAGCCAGAAGAACAAAATGGAGGTGTCATTCGAGCTTATCGAGCAGTTTCTCGACGAAGAATACAATCCGATGTTCCACACCGAAGTCCGCATCGAAGGGATATCGGCAGGTACCGGCACCGGTTATTCCAAGAAGGAGTCGCAACAAAATGCGGCACAGATGGCATTGAAAAAAATTAAGGATGCCGCTTTCAAGGAGGAAGTCCAGGCAGCCAAGGAGCGAAACCATGCAACAGAAACCTCCACAGAAGAAAATCCCATGGCAGAAGCTGTTGAAGAATCCCCACAAGAAAAATTAGCCGAAACAGATTCCCATCCGACGTCCCTGGACAACTAAGTCATTGTCTTCCGTCACCAGCTTCAACTTGCCCGCAATCTCCTCCAGCGGTGCAGAAGCTATTTCATTCCCCTTCAAGGTAATCATCCGCCCAAACTGCCCGTTGGCAATCAGTTCCGTGGCATGTCCGCCCATACGTGTGGAAAGGTTACGGTCAAAAGGTGTGGGTGAGCCGCCCCGCTGAATATAACCCAACACAGTCTCACGGGTCTCGATACCCGTCTCATACTCTATCTCCTGAGCGATATACTCGGCGGCACGCTTCCGCCCGTCCGTCTGTATACCTTCGGCTACCACCACGATGGAGTAAGGCTTTCCTTTCTTCAGCCGATTCAGAATCGTTTCTCCGATACGGTGGATATTATAGGGAATCTCCGGAATCAGAATCACGTCACCACCGCCTGCCATACCGGAGTATAAGGCTATCCAACCTGCCTTGTGCCCCATCACCTCAATCACCATCACCCGTTTGTGCGAGCTGGCCGTGCTGTGCAACCGGTCGATGGCATCCGTAGCAATGCTGACGGCAGAATCGAATCCGAAGGAGAAATCAGTTCCCCAAATATCGTTGTCTATGGTTTTAGGTACAGACACAATGTTCAGCCCCATAGCAGAGAGTTTGGCGGCTGTCTTCTGCGTACCGTTCCCGCCGATACAGACTACACAATCAAGCCCCATCTCTTTGATATTCCGCGCTATCAGTGCCGGTTTGTCCACGCCGGACATCACGCCGTTCTTCTTAAAGGGCTTCTCGCGCGAAGTACCGAGCATCGTACCTCCCAAGTTCAGCAAACCGGATAAGGATTTTTCGGTAAACGACTCCACATCCTTGGTCAGCAGCCCCTGAAAACCGCTGTGAATGCCAATTACTTCCATTCCATAATGGTTGATAGCTGTTTTACATACACCGCGAATGGTAGCGTTGATGCCGGGACAGTCGCCTCCTGAAGTCAAAATACCTATTCTCATGATATTTTTGTTTGAATTATTGTTCTATAGGTCCGTAAAGATAGAAAAAAAAGAGAAAAAAGATAGAGATGCCGATAAATAAGATTATTTTTGCGGTTTAAAATAAGATTTCACAAAGAACGATGAATATTACAAAGTTTCTGAATAAGGTATATTTTGCTCCCCGTCTGAAAGAAATCGAACAATACACCAGCCATGCCGGTGAATTGCAACAGCTTGTACTGCAGCGCCTCGTCCGGACAGCGGCAAACACGGAATGGGGAAAGAAGCATGACTATGCCTCTATCCGTACTTATGAAGATTTCAAGAAGCGCCTTCCCATACAAACTTACGAAGAAGTAAAACCTTATGTAACCCGCCTGCGTGCCGGTGAGCAAAATCTGCTTTGGCCTTCGGAAATACGTTGGTTTGCCAAATCATCGGGTACCACCAACGACAAGAGTAAGTTCCTGCCCGTCAGCCGGGAGTCCTTGCACGACACGCATTACAAGGGAGGCCGGGATGCCGTTGCCATCTATCTGGGACAGAATCCCGAAAGTCGTTTCTTTTCCGGTAAAGGGCTTATCCTTGGAGGCAGCCACGCTCCCAACCTGAACACCAACCACAGTCTTGTAGGCGACCTCTCCGCCATCCTCATAGAAAATATCAACCCACTGGTAAACTTTGTCCGCGTACCCAGCAAGCAGACAGCCCTGATGGAGCACTTCGAGCCCAAAATGGAGGCCATCGCCCGCGAAACCATCCATGCAAATGTCAGCAACCTTTCCGGCGTACCGTCCTGGATGCTTGTACTCATCAAACATATACTGGAAAAGACGGGAAAGCAGAGCCTCGAAGAGATATGGCCCAACCTGGAGGTATTCTTCCACGGCGGCGTTGCCTTCACTCCCTACCGCGAGCAATACAAAGACGTGATCCGCAGCAGCAAGATGCATTATGTAGAGACTTATAACGCCTCCGAAGGCTACTTCGGCACGCAGAACGACCCTGCCGACCCTGCCATGTTGCTGATGATTGACTACGGTATCTTCTACGAGTTCATCCCGCTTGAAGATGTAGGCAAGGAGAATCCGCGTACCTTCTGCCTCGAGGAGGTGGAGCTGAACAAAAACTACGCCATGGTAATCTCCACTTCTGCCGGTTTGTGGCGATATATGATTGGAGATACGGTGAAGTTCACATCGAAGAACCCCTATAAGTTCGTCATCACCGGACGTACCAAGCACTTTATCAACGCGTTCGGCGAAGAACTGATTGTGGATAACGCGGAAAGAGGACTTGCCAGGGCATGTGCCGAGACCGGTGCACAAGTAGTAGATTACTCTGCTGCTCCCGTGTTTATGGACAAGCATGCCAAATGCCGCCACCAGTGGCTGATAGAGTTTGCACAAATGCCGGACAGCCTGGAGAAGTTCGCCAAAGTATTGGACGACACCCTGAAAGAGGTGAACTCCGACTATGAAGCTAAAAGGCAGAATAACCTGGCGCTGCAACCGCTGGAAATCATCGTCGCCCGTCCCAACCTCTTCCACGACTGGCTGGATAGCAAGGGGAAACTCGGCGGACAGCATAAGGTGCCCCGGCTCAGCAACACGAGGGAGTATATAGAGGAAATGCTGGAACTGAACCGGTAAATTACTATATCATAAAAATCAAGCGCGGATTACGCAAATTACGCGGATAAATTAATAAATCCATGTAATCTGCGTAATCCGCGTTTTACAAATCAGTCAGTACGTTTTGACTTTACTTTTTCATCTCAACAATCAGCCTCAAGGATTAGAAATTATATGCCAGCCCAATTCCCAGCACTTCCTTAAACTGCACCTTGGCGCCCTTCTTCACTCCATTGTCATCAAACGTTTTCACATCATTGTCATACTTCAGAGTTGTATTGATGGTAGCCGACAATACTTTATTGATTTTCATGCTGATAAGTACATCCCAATTCACATCTATGTTTCCAAAATCTTTGCTGTAAGGAGTAAAGAAATCAGCCGTAGTAATCAGATTCACATTCTCCATCACGGGCAATTCAGCACGGGCTTTCACAAAAGCGCCACCCTCTATCTTGAAGTGGTCACCCGGGTCTACACCAAAGGCACCCAAATCGGAGAGATAATCATCAGTCACGAAAGTCATCTTGGTGGAAACGGGTGAAAGCAGCAGAGAATAGTTACTTTTAGGCCTCCATTCCATACCCAGAGCGATATTCGAATAGGCAGGAGCAAAGAAATTGGAAATCTGGTGCTCTTTGTCGGGATAGTCATATCCTTTGGCAAACTGGGTATTCAAATCACCCATCAGCGTATAGAACCAGACGTTGTCGGTAGAATATCCCAACTGAGTGGAAAGCCCTATTTTATCACTACTTTTCCTCATCCCCTGAGATTTGGTTTTGGACAAGCCATAGTCCAGCACCATGTTGGTGACCCAGAGCCAGTTTCCTTTCTTGTGTGTCAGTGATGCATTCAAGTAGGCATTTCCAGCAATGGAATTTTCACCTCCTGCCGACCAGTTGGCCATGGCAGTCTGTGACATATTAAGACCAGTCACTCCTTTCAATACCCAAGCTCCCTCCTGATAACCTTTATCATCCGTCTGAGCATAAGTTATGGTTGCTAAAGCAGCAAACAACATTACAATATATATCCTTTTCATATTACAGTTCGTTTTAAAAGTTTCTCATAAAAAGACGTCTCATAAAATTAACAACATTTACTATCTTTTGTTCGAGAAGCTATAAAACGAATGTAAGGTTCAGAGAATAATTCCACCGCCCAACAAGTATCCGTCCTTATCATAGAAAGCCGCTGCCTGCCCGGGTGCAATGGATTCCAGCGGCTCTATCAGACGGACACGTAACAGACCTTCCACCGTAAGAGTCACCCTGCACCGGTTTGCCTGCTTACGGTAGCGTATCTTCACAATAACCTCGTTTGCACCCAGCACACGACTATTCTCCACCAGGTTCCAGTCTCCCAGCCACATTTCCTGCCTGTAGAGGGAAGAGAGCGGAGCTAAAACGACTTCATTGCTTTCCACTCTTGTCTCTTTCACAAAAACAGCCTTGTTCAGATGGATACCCAAGCCCCTACGTTGCCCTACGGTATAAAACGGATAGCCCTCATGCCATCCTAAGAAATTCCCCTTTTCATCGACGAATCTACCTTTACCGGGTAATAGTGTTTCAGGAACCTCACGCTTTAAAAAGGAACGGTAATCCAAAGGGCAAAAGCACACACCTATACTGTCTTTCTTCGCAGCCACCTGCCCGAAACCACGCTCCGCCGCATACGAGCGCGCCTCATTTTTCGTAATATCTCCCATCGGAAGCAACATACGCTGCAGGATGTCCTGCTTCAATCCCCACAGAAAGAAAGTCTGGTCTTTGTCCTTATCTGCAGCAGGAGCTATATAATACTTTCCTCCGGACAAGACTTTACGCACATAATGTCCGGTAGAAATCCAATAAATCCCCTTTTCATCGGCTATTTTAGCCAACAGTGCCCACTTCAGCTCATTATTGCAGACCGTGCAAGGAACGGGAGTACGCCCCCTTAGATACTCTTCCACAAAATAGCGGATAATACGCGAACGGAAAAGCTCGCGTGCATCATAGGTAATGTGTTTCATCCCCAGCTTCAGGGCCAGAGCCCGTGCATCTTCCAAATACCCGGTCTCATCTCCTGCCTCATAGAAACGGAAAGTCACGCCAGTCACCTCATAACCGGCTTCCTGCAACCTCATGGCGGCCACGGAACTATCCGTGCCGCCACTCATGCCAAGCAATACACGTTTATCTGACTTCATGGATACAAAAGTAATAAACGAAGGTGAAATCCGTTGCATTTACTCTTATAAAACAGAATATCATTATAGATTTTCACAGATTTATTATACCTTTGTACTCCTAAAAGAACTAATAATCAACTGTTATGGAACATCAACTGACCATTTACAACACTTTAAATAGAAAAAAAGAGCTGTTCGTACCGCTGCATGCACCGCATGTAGGCATGTATGTCTGCGGACCGACCGTGTACGGTGACCCGCACTTGGGACATGCACGCCCTGCCATCACTTTCGACCTGCTGTTCCGCTACCTGACGCACATCGGCTACAAGGTGCGCTATGTCCGCAACATTACCGACGTGGGCCATCTGGAGCACGATGCCGACGAAGGTGAAGACAAGATTGCGAAAAAAGCCCGTCTGGAACAACTGGAGCCAATGGAAGTGGCACAGTACTACATCAACCGCTATCATAAGGCGATGGATGCATTGAATGTGCTGTCTCCCAGTATCGAGCCACATGCCAGCGGCCACATCATCGAACAGATAGAACTTGTAAAGGAGATATTGAAGAACGGATATGCCTATGAAAGTGAAGGTTCCGTTTATTTCGATGTAGAAAAATACAACAAGGACCATCACTACGGCAAGCTCTCCGGACGCAACCTGGATGATGTTCTCAACACCACCCGCGAACTGGACGGACAGAGCGAGAAGCACAATCCCGCAGACTTTGCCCTCTGGAAATGTGCGCAACCGGAACACATCATGCGTTGGCCTTCCCCGTGGAGCGACGGCTTCCCCGGCTGGCACGCCGAATGTACAGCCATGGGAAAGAAATACTTGGGCGAGCACTTCGACATTCATGGTGGCGGCATGGACCTTATCTTCCCGCATCACGAATGCGAGATTGCACAATCCGTAGCTTCCCAAGGGGAAGATATGGTACATTATTGGATGCACAACAACATGCTGACCGTGAACGGACAGAAAATGGGTAAGTCTTACGGTAACTTCATCACATTGGAAGAGCTCTTCAAAGGCACACACCCCATGCTGGAGCAAGCCTACAGCCCAATGACCATCCGCTTCTTCACCCTGCAAGCCCACTACCGCAGTACGGTAGACTTCAGCAACGAAGCTCTGCAAGCCGCCGAAAAGGGATTGGCAAGACTGATGGATGCTGTACATGGACTGGACAAGATTACCCCTGCTGCAACCTCCACCATAGACGTGAAATCCCTGCGTGCCAAGTGTTACGAAGCCATGAATGATGACTTGAACTCACCGATTGTCATCGCCCACCTCTTCGACGGCGCCAAGATGGTAAACAATATCCTGGCTGGAAACGATTCCATCACAGCCGAAGACCTGAAAGAATTGAAGGAAACCTTCCACCTCTTCTGCTTCGACATCTTAGGATTACAAGAAGACAACGCCTCCAACGAAGAGCGTGAAGCTGCCTTCGGCAAAGTAGTGGACATGCTATTGGAAGAGCGTTCAAAGGCAAAAGCCAACAAAGATTGGGCTACATCCGACAAAATCCGCAATGAACTCACCGCGCTCGGTTTCGAGATTAAGGACGGTAAGGACGGAAGCGAATGGAAGCTGAATAAATAACGAAGGTATCATAACTCACCGCAGAATCATACAGATTGGGGGTAAGTTTTAGGCAGAAGAACAAAAGAACATATTTTTCTCTTGTTCTTCTGTTCTTTTGTCTGAAAAATAAAATCCATGTAATATTTTGATATATCCTCGTTAGAATACGAATCCGAACCCAGCATACCACCCTACTTTCTTCGTCTGGTTGGACCAATTCAACTGTATCTCCACTGGTCCCAGAAAACTCTTGTACATATAGCCGATGCCTACCCCTGCCATATCAGCCGATTCGGAAGAGTCAAGAATCTGATGAAACTTCCCGGAGTTTCGCCCATAACTGCCCATCACTGATATATACTGGTTTTTCAAGATACGCTGTCTGAGGTTCAGCCCTGCAACCAGCAGTGCGGCTTGTGACAGTTCCGCACGGTTGATGCCCGTAAACGGTATCTGCTGTGGCATATAGCGCCCCGGTATGGTCCCCCCCACCATATTGATGATGGCAAAAGGATAATTATCGCTTCCGGACAATACGCGTCCATAAAACGAAGGAGTGACAGTGAGCTTACTCGACGGAGAGAAACATCCCTGCCAACGGGCATCGAAAACAGAAATAGGATTGTTGTCTTTATACTGGAAGAGGTTATCCGTATAGAGATGGTAGGATACCGCCCACGACATGCCTTTTGTAGGGGCGCTCCTCTCATTCAAGTTGTTGAACACAAGTCCGGCAAAGTAACTGAATAAGGACGAATTCTCAAACAGTGCCGAAGCCAACGGGTCGAGCGACAGCAAATCATGATAGTGGTAGTAATCAAAGTCAATGCCCAAACTGACCTGGATATTGTTCCAGTCCTTCGCCGCCCCCATACGGACCAGCTGATGTGTAAAAGTCAAATCCAGCGTCAGTTTGCCTTCATTATAAATATTCATATCTTTATAGTCGAACTGATAGGCAAGTCCTGCCTGCCATCCACCGTCCCACTGATAACTATATCCGAGTCGTGCCAGTGTACGCTTGCCCAGACGGGCGGTGAGGCTGGCCAGCGACTCCCGCTGCCGGCCGAAATAGAAGTCCGTATTTGCCTGCAACGCCGCCAGTTCTTCCGTATCAAAACGAAAACCGACATTCAGCTTGTTCTCCCGTACAGCAGGGGCGGCTATTTGGGAATCAACGGGAATCTCCCTATCAACAGCCGCGCCGGGCAAGCGGAAAGGTCCCGGGCGGCGAGGCTGATAATCTTCTGCAAGTCCCAGCTTCCGTTTCAGGGCAAGCAGTCCGTCCCAACTGTCCATGGCAGCACGCTCTCCCCGCACCATCAAAGTGTCGATGGCCTCTTTGGTGAAACTTGCAGCCGAATAGCCGGTGACATCCACCTTTATCAACACGTCGGTATTACGCAGATTCTCACGGTATTTCTTCTCTCCTTGCAGATTGATGATTTGCCCGAAGATGTCTTTCACCGATTTCAGCTCGGAAGCCTTAAGCAGCGGACTCTGCACATCCACCCCGATAATGTAGTCGGCCCCCATGGCAAGCGCCACATCTACCGGATAGTTATTCACCATTCCACCGTCCACCAACACCATTCCATCCAGGTCTACCGGAGCAAACACACCGGGAATGGACATGCTGGAACGCATGGCAGTGGCCAGTATTCCCTCATGGAACACTACTTCGCTGCCATTCACCAGATTTTCCGACACGCAGGCAAACGGAATAGGAAGACGGCTAAAATCCACAGAATCCTGGTAACCTTCTGTCAATGTGGAGAACAAACGTGCCAGGTTCTTCCCTTTTATGATACCCGCATCCGAAACAGCGGCAGATTTCAAAGAAAACGGAATGGAGAGTACATAGCGCTCCGACTTCAACCGGTCATCCAGCAACACATCCTTAGGATTGGGGGCATCCGAGAGCAAGAATTTCCAGTTCTGGGCATTCACCATACTGTCCAATTGCTGCGGGGTATATCCGATAGAATACAAACCGCCCACAATGGCCCCCATACTAGTGCCCACCACATAATCTATAGGGATACCCGCTTCTTCAATTACTTTCAGAGCACCGATATGCGCCGTCCCTTTGGCGCCACCCCCACTGAGTACGACAGCCACTTTCGGACGCCCGGACGCCCAAAGGACCATCGGCAAAAACAACAAACAAGCCCATAGTCTATACTTCATCTCCATCATTTACTTAATACGTATTGGTAATTTATTCCACTCTGAATCAAACAACCCGCTCCGACAAATAGTTCACTATCAGTCGAAGCGGGTCGCAAAAAACGTTCAAGCAATTTATGGAGGATTATCTATAACCCATTTCCAATCAATAAGGTATCATATCCTTCAAGATACCTTCCTTATACCAAGGATCATCAATCTCTTTCAACACTTTGCCCATCTCTGCGCAAAGGTCTTTTACGACTTCTTGGTTTTCTTCCAAAGAAAGGTTATTCATCTGATACGGGTCCTTTTCATCGTCAAACAACAAACTTTTGACCAGCTTATGGTTTTCGCGGTCAATGTAGAGCGCCAGCGTGTAGCGCGCCGATTTAAAGCCGCGCGACGAAGGGAAGTAGGAACGGACCATACCTTCCGCATCCTTCTCACCGTCCAGGTTCTGGATGTAGAGAGCGCCGGTGGGACGTACAATATCCGCCTTTTCATCGAAGAAAAGCGGTGCATAGTTGCGTCCCTGCACCTCGGCCGGAATGGAGTCGGCAAGACCGGCAAGACCCAACAAGGTAGGCATGATGTCCGGCGAGGAAAGCATCAAGTCGTCCACGCGGGGCTTAATCTTATCGGGAAAACGCACCAGGAAAGGAACGTTCATGGACTCGGAGTACGGGGAATTCTTCGGGTCTTCCGTATGCTGGCTGCACATGGTCTCTCCATGGTCGGAGGCAAACACGACAATGGTATTCTTGTCCAGCCCGAGTTCCTTCAAGGCATCAAGTATCTGACCGAAAGCACGGTCGACACCCGTCACAGAAGCAAAGTAGTAGCGTGCACTCTCTGCCTTGAGCATCTTGGAGTCGGCATTCGGACGGACGAGCAAGCTGTCCAGAGGCTGGTTTTTATAGAGATTGAAATCTTCCTCCATACAGTCGTCCAAAGAACGGTACGGACTATGGGGAGGATTCATGCCTACCATAATGAAGAAAGGTTTCTTCGGGTCGCGTACATTCCCCTCGTTCTTCAGATAAGACACCACCTTGCCCGATTCGTGTAACGGTGACCACTCGCGCGGGTCGTGGCGACGGCCTTCCGTATCCCAGTAATGCGGATTCTTGTGTTCGTCAAAGGTACCGTAAGAATACCAGTAATTGAACCCATGACGACGTTCTTTCGGCGTATAGGCATCCCATGCAGGTACACGGTCTTCCACATACTGTCCGGGACGTTCGGGGTCGTTGGGGGTAGGAAAGTCGGCATGCAGTTTGCCAAAGTAGGCACAGTCATATCCGGCATTGCAGAAAACATCACTCACACACACAGCATCCTCACGCAAGGAGCTGATGGGACGGCTCGAATTGCAATTCAATGGAATACCACTCTTATTAGGATACATTCCCGTCAACAGAGAACCACGGTGGGGACTGCTCAACGGGCAGTTGCTCATGGCAGATGTCAATACCACCGACTCCCGGGCAAAATCATTCAAGCGTGGGGTATGCACCGGGTCATTCCGAAAGTTCACTTTCTCGCGAAAACCTTCCTGGCCCCAGAACTCCATCGCCTGGTTACGGTATTGGTCGGGAAAAACGTAAATGACATTCGGCTGGACGGATTGTTCCGCCTGCGGGGCTTTACAGCCCTGCAAGGCGAACAAACCTAAACCACCTAACAAAATATTTAATTGAGTTTTCATTTTTCCAAGTCTCTTTTACGCATCAATCCTTCCAGGAAGTAATAGTCGGCATAATTCAGCGGTACATCAATCTCCGCACCGTGAGGAATACTGCCCACAGAGTGCATCAGGATGAAGTTGCCGTTGGTACCCACCTTGGCACGGTAGGAAGGAGAAGCGAGGCTTTCCATAATCCGGTCGGCGGTTTCCTTGTATCCCTTATCCGGCAGATAAGTACTCAGCTCGTAAAGGGCGGACGCCGTGCAGGCAGCTGCCGAAGCATCGCGAGGTTCATTCGGGATATTGGGAGCATCGAAATCCCAGTAGGGAACCAAGTCTTCCGGAAGATTCTTGTTGTTGAAGATAAAGTTGTAGACCTTTTCAGCCTGTTCCAGGTATTTGGCATCGTGTGTATAGCGATAGCACATGGTATAGCCGTACAAGGCCCACGCTTGTCCACGTGCCCAAGCAGACTCGTCGGCATAGCCTTGTGCAGTCTGTCTCTTACGGACTTCACCGGTTTCGGGGTCATAATCCACCACATGATAGCAGCTGTTGTCCTCACGGAAATGGTTAGCCATAGTCGTATCGGCGTGCTTCCGGGCTATGTTATAGAAAGTGGAGTCGCCGGACAGCTTGGAAGCTTCGAACAGCAGTTCGAGGTTCATCATATTATCAATGACGCCCTTGGGATCGTATCTGTACTTCCAGGAGCATTTGATCCGTCATTTACAGCAAGTGGACAGTTTGTTATTCGTTCTATGCTTGGAGGAATCGACAGTTTCCCATTACTTGCAGTTCCAATGTTCGTATTATCTGGAATGATCATGGCAAAAGGTGGAATCTCTAAGAAGATTTTTGATGTTTTTGCATTTTTTATTGGAAAATTAACGGCAGGAATGCCATGTGCAGTAATTGTAACCTGCTTATTTTACGGAGCAATCTCAGGATCTGCACCTGCAACTGTAGCAGCAGTAGGAAGTATGACAATTCCGATCTTAGTCCGTTTAGGATATGACAAATCATTTGCAACGGCGATCGTAGCGGTAGCTGGTGGACTGGGAGTTATCATACCGCCAAGTATTCCATTTATCATGTATGGTATGGCATCCGGGGAATCTGTAAGTGACCTGTTTATGGCAGGAGTTGTACCAGGATTATTGATTGGTGCCTTATTGATGGTGTATGCCATTTATTATTGTAAAAAACATGGAGAAGATAAGGAAAAGATCGCAGCAGAGATCGATCAGTTACATGCAAAAGGATTTATTGGAGTATTTAAAGAAAGCTTTTTTGCAATCTTAAGTCCGGTTATCATCCTTGGATGTATTTACACAGGAGTTGCATCCCCAACAGAAGCAGCGGTTATTTCTGTATTTTACTCTTTAGTAGTCAGTTTATTTATCTATAAATCCATGAAATTTAAAGATATCTGGGGAATCATGGTAGAAGGTGTGAGAACATATGCACCTATTCTGTTTATCTTGGCAGCATCCATTGCATTCTCAAGAGTATTAACATTGATGCGTGTACCACAGTCCATTAGTGCATGGATCTTAGGTAACTTCCATAATAAGATTGTGATCTTGCTTGTGATCAATATATTCTTGTTGATCGTAGGTATGGTCATGGATACAACACCAGCGATCCTTATCTTAACACCAATTTTATTACCAATTGTTACAGCAATCGGTATGAATCCAATTCATTTTGGTGTTATGATGGTTGTAAACCTTGCAATCGGTTTCGTTACACCACCGATTGGAGTCAACTTATTTGTGGCATCATCCTTAACGGATATTCCGTCAGGAAGAGGATAAGGCCCGCCAGCCGCCGCTCCGAGTTCTTTTCGAGGCGTTCGGCCTCCTGTTCGAGGTGGCGGTGCAGTTGTTCGCGCTCGGTGGCGATGTCCAGCCCGGTGTCGATGGCCCGGTAGATGAGCTGCGGCAGGAAGTTGTAGGAGATATTCGAGAAGGCGTACCAATGCTCCTGCTCCTTCATTTTGTGGAGCAGCCGGATGGACTTCCGGTCGTTGGCGGCCGAGCGGAATTGCCGGTTGACGACGAAGAGCAGCGTCTTCTGGTAAAGCGCATGGATGTAGATCAGCCGGAAATAGCTGTTGGGCCATACCCACATCTGTGCGGCCGTGCGGCCTTTTGCAACCACAGTGAAACTGTCGACCAGCGCCAGCGCTTTCCAGTTGCGGAATGCCGAAATCGTGCCGCTGCACTTCACCAGCAACCACGCCTCCAACTATCTGCCCTTGAAGGGCAGCCCGTCACGGCACCTTCTTTGAGATGCTGGGCAATTTCTCCTTCGGCGATTACTTCAAGGACGAGGCGATTCACTGGACCTGGGAGTTCCTGACCGAGGTGGTGGGACTGGACAAGGATCGTCTGTATCTGTCCGTTTACGTG
>OGZG01001905.1_pt1 | contig 14972 bp, 13 predicted proteins | sample 1576781 | NCBI WGS metagenome assembly OGZG01 (sample SAMEA3541502, study PRJEB24748) | human gut metagenome | biome: human gut; feature: human-associated habitat; material: faeces | place: China | collected 2012 | reverse complement strand
CTGGACCTTTCAATCCTACAGCCACCATCACTACAGAAGCGAAGCACAACTCGCAACTTGCGTTGCTCAGACAAGTGTCCCCGGGCCTCCAACGCATTTTCCAGCGAGCCAGCTCCCTCCATCCAGGCGGTCCGTGCCCGGAGTCTCCCCGCCGCTGTGTATTGGTATGGGTGGGCTGTTTTTGCCCTGGAAGGGCAAAAAGGCGCGGATGTTTGGAATGTGGGGAGATGAGGAGGTATGATAGATGATTTTGCACAGTAAAGGATGTTTCTTCTCCAGGGGATAAAGAGTGATGGCGGCATGTAAAAATACATGGAATCTTTTGCGAATACACGCTATAATACATACATTATGAGAATACTGGTCAGTGTTGCCGGAGCGGAGGAAGATGGATGGCTCATGGAGGGGATGCTGTATGTGGGGAGTCTATCGTATGGATATGGTGTGGGATGACTGACAGAAGGAGACAGGATCGTTTATGGCGAAAGTGAGTGATGTTTTGAAGCTTCCGGTCATGCGGGGAGTGCCTGAAACCACAAAGGATGCTGATTCTGACGCCTCCTTTATAATTCTGATAATTCATAACCTTAAGCATGCCAATCTCGCCGGTGCGCTTCACATGCGGCGCACAGCATGCACACACATCATACCCCGGCACTGTCACTATTCTGACCTGTCCTTCAATCTCGATTTTACTTCTATATTCCAGCTGCGCAAGCTCATCCCTTGACGGATATGTAACCTCTATCGGAATATTTTTTGAAATGGCCACATTTACCTCATGCTCCACCTCTGCTATATCCTCCGGTGAAATCACTCCACTGAAATCCATTGTCACTACAGAATCACTCAGATGAAAGCCCACATTCTCAAATCCAAACCTGCGGTGGACGATTCCCGAAAAAATATGCTCTCCACTGTGTTGCTGCATATTATAAAAACGATGCTGCCAGTCTATTTTGCCCTGTACATGAACTCCTGCCGCAAGCTCAGCTTTCTCAGAAGCGCACTCCATACCTATAATCTTTCCATCAGCCTTCTTTTCTGTCTGAACCTCTTCTTTCCCCATTATGCAGCAATCACCTGCGGAAATATCCACCGTATGAGTAATGACTCCATTCTTAATCTGCACATCAACGACCCTGTAGCCACCAAGTATTCCCATGTCCGGGCTTTGTCCGCCCTCCTCCGGGAAAAATAAAGTCTGATTTAATATTATATCAAACCGCTTATCATCTGCCTTGTTCGGCTCGCAGGATATAATATCTGCCTCAAATTCCGTGGCATATGCATCCCTGTCGTAAAGTTTAATTGTTTCTGTCATACTCATACTGCTTGTTCCTCTCGCTCTATATTCTTACGCATCATAGCTATGTCCTATTATAGCGCATTAATAATTCATATGAAACCCCTAAATCTGGTTTCCCACAATCCTGTAGTATGCTCTTGAAGTAATCCTGAAAACCATATAGTATATAGCCACAAACACCAAAAGCGTAGCAACCATACAGATCGCAATAATCTTAACATCCGTCAGATTAAACATGGCAAGCAGCCTGCGCAGCAGAGGAAATGCTGCTGCAAGATGACACGTTGCAAGCATAATCGGCAGGAAAAACACCATGCGCACCTGTGAAGTAATGGATTTCTTCACCTCGTCATTGCTCATGCCTACCTTCTCCATAATCTCATAGCGTGCTTTGTCATCATAGCCCTCTGAAATCTGCTTGTAGAAAATAATCATCACAGTAACCATAAGAAACATCGTTCCAAGAAATATTCCGATAAAGAACAAGCCACCATACAATACATAAATCTGTTCTCTGTTTGCATCACGGCTTTCCTCATAGAAGCCTGACACATCTGATTTTACACTATTTTCCTCAAAATGCTTATCCAGAGCCTTTGCCACAGCAAGCTTATCCTCACTGCTGCCATACAGATTATAATCAATTTCATTGTTGAGCATAGTCGACACACTATCCTCTTCCAGAGAACTGTTCAGGTTAAATATCTCTGCAAGTGTTGCCTTGCTGTCTACCACTACATAGTACACACCACTATACATTGATGCCATATAGCTATCTTTATTCACAGCAGTTTTTTCTGTTGCAGCTACCTTAAATTCTCTACCCAAGATGTTAATTATATCATTATTAAACTTTTCAGTTCCATAAACAGCGGCCGAACCGGCATCGAGCTTTGGTATTTTATCTTTTAATCTATCCTGTAAGCCCGGCTCTAGCTTATTGATTTCATCTCTCGTTACAAAATACAACACGGAAATATCATTGTTGTAATTTAAAACCGGCTTAAACTCCTCCCCCTCTCTGCACACAGGCCAGCTAAAATATGTGTAGCTTTTGCTTTCCTTAATATCACAGCCACTGCCATCGATTATCTTATCCGACTCTGCCTCTGCTTCTTTCAAAGCATCATCCAGCTTAAGCCCTGCCGGTATTTCCTTATACCAGCTATATATGCTTATATCCGCAGGATATCTCTGCTTAAGCTCTCCCTCCATGCCCACATACATGCTCACGGTTGTAGAAACAACAACCAGCACCATTGTGGAAAGCACACATATACTCGCTAGTCCGCCTGCATTCTGCTTCATTCTGTAAATCATGCCTGAAACTGCCGCAAAATGCTTTTTATTATAGTAAAACTTCTTGTTTTTCCTGAGTGCCTTAAGTATTACAATGCTTCCTGAAATAAATAAAAGATACGTTCCGACGATGACAAGCAGCACTGCGACAAAGAACAGTGAAAGCACCTGGAGAGGGTTCTTTGTGGTAATCGCAATATAATATCCCCCGGCAAGACAGCCTAGTCCGATTATAGTGATAAGCCATTTGCTCTTTGGCTCTTTCTCACCGACATTGCCCCCGCGAAGCAGCTCTATCGGATTGGCAAGCTTCACCTGCATCAGGTTATAGATGAGAGTGAGAAAATATAACACTCCAAAAATTAATATTGTATTTACGACAGCGCTAGCAGATACAGTGAAATTAATTTGTGCTTTAATATTTATAATCCTATAAAGAAACATAATCATCAGCTTAGAAAATAAAATCCCTGCTATAATTCCGGATGCTATTGCTGCGAGTGCTACGGTAAGTGTCTCAATTGACAAAACTCTCGCGATATGACGTTTTTCCATGCCAAGAATATTGTATATTCCGACCTCTTTCTTGCGCCTTTTGATAATAAAGCTGTTTGTATAAAACAGAAATATATATGAAAAAACCGCTATTGTTCCGCATCCAAGCCCCATTATCGACGCCAGTGCATCCGCGCCAGGCACCTTGCTAAGTCCCTTTGAGTTGTTTAAAAACATCATCACATAAAACATGGCTATCATGACCATTCCCGATATAATGTAAGGCATATAGAGAGTCTTATTATTTTTTATATTTGTAAATGCCAGCCTGCTATATATTTTATTCATGCTTCTCACCACCTGTCGTAATCAGCATAAGTGCATCCTGAATCTTCACATAGAGCTCGTCATTTGTAAGATTGCCACGGTAAATCTGATGAAACACCTGACCGTCCTTTATGAAAAGCACCCTGTTGGCATGACTTGCAGCTTTTGTGCTGTGTGTCACCATGAGAATGGTCTGTCCGTCCTCGTTTATCCTGTTGAACAGCCTAAGCAGACTGTCTGTTGCCTTTGAATCAAGTGCTCCTGTCGGCTCATCAGCCAAAATTAATTCAGGATTTGTTATTATCGCGCGTGCCACTGCTGCCCTTTGTTTCTGTCCGCCTGACACCTCATATGGATATTTATTAAGCAGCTTTTCAATTCCAAGCAGCGATGCTATAGGTGCAAGCCTTTTTTCCATATCCCTATAATCCACACCTGACAGCACAAGCGGTAAAAAGATATTGTCCTTCAGTGAAAAATTGTCAAGCAGATTAAAATCCTGAAATACGAAGCCCAGATGCTCACGTCTGAAGGCAGATATCTCCTTTTCCTTCAATGAGACAAGGTTCTTTCCATTTAAGAGTACCTCTCCCGCTGTCGGCTTATCAAGTGCCGCGAGAATATTTAAAAGTGTCGTCTTTCCTGAGCCGGACTCTCCCATGATTGCCACATACTCACCTTCCTCTACAGAGAAATTGATGTTTTTCAATGCCTGTACCTGATTTCCACCAAATCTGGTGGTATATATTTTTTTGAGGTTACTTACTTCTAAGATTGCCATTTCAATGCTCCTTTACGATGATTTCAAAATGTTATTTAAGCTTATATTTTTGTTGCATTTATTTTAAATATGACGTCATAATCGGCTTCACAACTTACATTGTTGCTGCTTCATATGATTATAATAACAAAATGCCGGAATGTGTGCTATCGAATCAGCTTACATTTCGACCTCGTATCTTACATTTTTGTAAGAAATTAATTTGTAGTTGACAAATAACCTTACATGTATTATTGTATTAATCAAATAATACAGTAGTACAAAAGCAGGTGAAATGATGGAATGGAATTTTAACAACGAAACGCCCATATACCTACAGATCATAGACCGGTTCAAGATGGATATTGCAAACGGCAGCCTAAAGCCAGGTAACAAAGTGCCATCCGTAAGAGAGCTGGCATTGTCAGCCGGTGTAAATCCAAACACCATGCAAAAGGCTCTATCTGAGCTTGAGCGTGACGGCTATCTGGAGTCGAGACGTACCTCCGGCAGATTTGTCTCAGACATGGGGAATCAGGCTGACTCACTAAAAAATGATCTGGCACATAAGCTGTGCAGTGAGTTTTGTGAAGGGATGTCAAAGGTCGGCTTTACACCGGAACAGTCCCTTACGGTATATGAAAATTATCTTAAAAGTTTAAAAAAGGAGTGATGTAAATGGCAGAACGTATTGAAATCAAAAATCTAAGCAAAAACTATAAGAGCCATAAGGTTATCGAAAATATGAATGTGACTTTTCCCGGTGGAAAGATTATCGGCATCCTCGGCCCTAACGGCAGCGGTAAAAGCACACTGATAAAGATGCTTGCCGGAGTATTGCAGCCAAACAAGGGGCAGATACTGATAGACGGTGAGCCTGTCGGAGTAAAGAGCAAGGCTATGGTATCATATCTTCCTGAGCGGACATATCTTAATCCGTCAAAAAAGGTGAGTGATATCATTGCATTTTTCAAGGATTTCTATGCTGATTTCTCACCTGAGCGTGCAAATGCCATGCTTGAGAAATTCGGAGTTGATCCACAGGCAAAGATCAAAAGTCTCTCTAAAGGTATGCGTGAAAAAGTACAGATTGTGCTTGTAATGAGCAGGAATGCAAAGCTTTATCTGCTCGATGAACCTATGGGCGGTGTTGATCCTGCCGCAAGAGACTATATTTTACGCACAATAATCGAAAACTATAATGAAGATTCAACAATTCTTATCACAACTCATCTAATAAGTGATATAGAAAAAGTGCTCGATGATGTGGTATTTATCAGAGATGGCGGTATTTTCCTAAACGATTCCGTAGACAATATCCGCACTAATTACAAGAAAAGTGTTGATGAGCTTTTCAGGGAGGTGTTCGCATGCTGTTAAAATTAATTAAATATGATTTCAGGGAGCAATTCAGGGAGCATATCGGACTTTATGCACTGGTGTTTGTGTCAGCCCTGACAGAAATAATTTTGGATAGCTTTGAATTTGATCTTGTATCAGTATTTTTCTGGGCACTGCATAGCCTGTCAGTAATCGCCATGCTGATCTGCAGCTTAGTGATCATAGTTATTTACTTCAGACGCAATCTGTTAAAAGACGAGGGCTACCTCATGAATACGCTGCCTGTAGCGCCATGGATGCTGTATGTGTCAAAATTCCTGACAGCTTTTGTAATTTTTATACTCGATCTGATAGTTGCTGTTTTAACATTTTCTATAATGAACCATGGCTTTGAATGGATTAAAGATATTATAGGAAGTATGTCTGATGAGTTTGCCAATGCCGGATTTACAATGAGTCCTGTTGTAATGTTTGGCAGTATTGCAGTAATATCCCTGCTCTACACGATCTCTATGCTGTTTTTCAGCCTTACTACCGGCTACAGGGCAAATGGAAGCAAAGATGCTAACTCTGTGCTTACTTTCATCATACTTTATGTGATCGGTCAGGTCGCAAATATTATAGTGATGATTTTTACATTTTTTATTCCGCTGTCATCAAAGGGATCTATCACTTACATTTTAAATGTATTAAACCATCAGGAGGTTGCAGGTCTTATGAACAGAGCAGTCATCGGTGCACTTGCCGTATCGCTGCTTCTCACTGTTGTGTATGTCGCAGGCTCGATATACAATATGACAAAGAAACTTAATCTGGAGTAGCAAAAAGAGGGGCAATTTACCTTTTGCCCCTCATATCATTATATCCTAATCCCTCGTATCTGCATAATCCAGATCAAACCCTATCCACACCTTAGTTCCTTTTCCAATCTCTGACTCCATGCGAATTGTATGCCCCAGCTTATCTGCCATCTGCCTGCACAGATAAAGCCCAATTCCTGTAGCCTTCTTATCGGCATGACCATTGTAGCCTGTGTATCCCTTTTCAAAAACACGTGGCAGATCCTCGGCTTTGATTCCTATTCCGGTATCCTTTATTGTAATAAAAAACCGGTTAGCTTTCTTAGCCGTTTCTATTTTAACAAAACCCTGTGGCGTATATTTTATAGCATTTGAAAGTAGCTGTTCCAGTATAAATGCAAGCCATTTTCCGTCAGTATATACCTCCTGCACGGTTCCTGAATAATTCATCCCAATATGCCTTCGGATCATAACCTTTGCATATTTTTTGATGGTATCACGTATGACACCATCCACACTGACTTTTTCAAGCACAAAATCATTTTCGGTGCTGCTTACACGCTGGTACTGTAAAGCCATACTGACATATTCCTCTATGCGGAATAATTCGTCCTCAAACGAGTCCATGTTATCTGACAGCAGGCACTGACTCTGTTCATCATCACACATCAGCTGCCCAAGCTCCTCCCGCTCTGCCTCAAGCAGTAGTTTCATAGCCGATATCGGAGTCTTTATCTGGTGCACCCACATAGAGTAATAATCTCTCATCTGTGATTGTCTGATTGCAGCACTGCTTTCTGACTCATTCCTTGCAATACTTTGATTTTCCAACAGCCTGTGATAAAGCATCTCCACATCATCTGTTGCTTCCGGAAGCTGTGCCTGTTCCTCAACCGGACGCTCTAAAGCATTGCTTAGAGCTTTTACCTTGCTGCTATATCTGAAAAATCCAACCAAAACTGTTATCAGAAGAAGTATTGCATCAAGCACTGCTGCATACACCACATCCTGTTTGCGCGCACCAATCAGGTACATGTAAAGCAAATGGATACAGGACATTGTGACTATCATCAGAATCCATATATAGTTTTGTTTTATAAAATTTGTCAGATGCGGTTTGTTTTGTATTTTTGCCATGACCTCTCACCCCAGTCTGTACCCAAGCCCCTTTTTTGTGACAATAAAGCTCTCAAGCCCTATATAATCCAGCTTTTTACGCAGCCTGTTGACATTCACCGAAAGTGTATTCTCGTCCACATACGCATCACTCTCCCACAGCTTTTCCATTAGAAGGCTGCGTGATACAATCCTTTCTTTGTTGTCAAAAAGTGTCTGCAATATTTTGAGCTCATTCTTTGTAAGCTCGAGCCTTTTGTCGTCATAGGTTATGGTGGCATCAGATATATTGAGCATGGCGCCATTATGCTCCAAAACACTGTTGTTTGCGCCAAAATCATAGCAGCGCCTGATGATAGCCTGTATCTTTACAGTCAGCACATCGAGGTCAAACGGCTTTGCTATAAAGTCATCAGCCCCCATACTGACTGCCATCACTATATTCATATTATCAGCAGCGGATGACAGGAAAACCACAGGAACCTTTGATACCCTTCTGATTTCCGTACACCAGTGATACCCATTGTAAAACGGCAGACCGATATCCATAAGCACAAGCTGCGGATCAAATGATGCAAATTCTGACATTACAGCATCAAATTTCTGCACCACATGCACATCATAATCCCATTTTTCCAAATGTCTTCTGACAAGCTTTGCTATGGTCTCGTCATCCTCAACCAAAAATATTCTATACATTATTTTCCGCTTTCTTCCATGATAATCTCAGCCGCATCGATGATGAGCTGTGATGCCTTCATACGGAGTAAATCCGGCTTGAGCTGTGCCTTTGGAATCACCTGCTTTACAACGTCAACAGGCTGACCATACTTCTGTGAAATAAGCTCATACTGCTCATCCATCTCCTCGTCAGATACAGTGATATTTTCCACTCTGATGATTTCATCGAGAACAGCCTCAAGCTTTGCCTGCTTCTGTGCTACAGGCTTGAGCTCATCCTTTAAGCTGTCCATAGTCTTGCCTGTCATCTGAAGATACTGCTCCATAGCCACACCCTGCTGTGCAAATGATGCCGCCATCTGCTGAAGCTGCATATTTACCGCTGTCTCTACTGCCTGTGGAGAAACAAGGCATGAGCTGCTTTCAAGAATCTGGTCATAGAGCTTTTCTCTTGCCGCATCAGCCTTTCTTGCCTCTACCTGGTACTCAAGATACTCGTTGATATATTTCTTTAAATCCTCCACTGACTGTACCTCAGGAAAATTGAGAGATGCTGCAAACTCATCGTTCAGCTCTGCTTCCTTCTCATTGTAAATCTCGTGCAGCTTAACCTTGAAAACAACCGCTTTGCCTGCAAGCTCCGGCGCATGATACTGCTCAGGGAATGAGAGATTGATGTCTCGGTCCTCACCGATTTCCATGCCTACAAGCTGCTCCTCAAAGCCCGGAATAAAAGAGCCTGAACCGATTCCCAGAGGATATTTCTCAGCCTTTCCGCCCTCAAACGCAACTCCGTCCTTAAAGCCCTCGTAGTCGATTACTGCCGTGTCACCCATCGCTAACGGGCCTGTTTTCTGCTCTCTGACAGGATTTCCTGAAAGAAGTGTCGCTATCTGTGAATTAACATCCTCCTCTGTATATGCAATATAAGGGATGTTTGCCTTTAATCCTTTGTAATTTCCTAATACGATGTCCATGATTATACCTTTCTTTTATGTGTATTTATATCTGCTTAACGAAGCTGTTATATGCAAATAGTATACACTAGTTACCAAATAAAGCCAATAAAAACTCAACTCTTTCCATGCTTTTATATATTCTAAATAATTAAGCACCACGTCATATATTACAATTCAATCAGGAAAAGAAATGCCAGTCCATAATAGGTCACAACTGCCACCAGATCATTCACCGTCGTGATAAGCGGGCCTGACGCAACCGCCGGGTCAATCTTTATCTTGTGGAAAAACATCGGAATCACTGTGCCCACAAGGCTTGAAATTGCCATTGCCACAAGCAGTGAAACTCCTACACAGCCTGATACCGCAAATGCTCCAAACCATGTGTAGCCCTTGAACAGATGCACATATATTCCCAGAAATACAAGTGCCATTATTCCAAGCAAGCCACCATTTACAAGGCCTATTCTTACCTCTTTTACTACAAGCAAAAGCTTCTGCTTACCGCTTAAATTCTCATCCATGAGTACTCTGATTGTGACAGCTAGTGACTGTGTTCCTACGTTCCCTGCCATATCAAGCACCAGCGACTGGAAGCAGATGACTATCGGCAAAGCCGCTACCACATTCTCAAATATTCCAACTACGGAAGACACTATCATTCCAAGGAAAAGCAGGATGATAAGCCATGGCATTCTCTTTTTCATGCTCTCAAGCGTGGTCTCCTTCAAATCCTCCTCTGCGGTCAGTCCGGCGAGCTTTGCATAGTCCTCACCCATCTCATTGTCTACCATCTCTACAATATCATCAGATGTGATGACTCCGAGTATATGCTTATCCTTTGAGAGCACCGGAATTGAATCCTCAGCGTAGTCCTTGATTGTGTCGATACAATCATCGATTTTCTCATGGTCAAGCACATATGGATATGAATGGGCTATAATGCTTTCCAGATTCATGCCCTCCCTGGCTGTGATTAAATCCTTTAAATCGATAGCTCCCGCAAAGCATTCATCTGAATCAACCACATATATAGTCATGATATTGTCGTTTTCGCCCGCCTGCCTCACTAGCTGGCTCATCGCCTGCTTCACTGTCAGACCGCCCGGAATACAGATGTAGTTGGTTGTCATATAGCTGCCGATTTCATCATCGTCATATGACAGAAGCATCCTGACATCCTTTTCCGCTTCCTCATCCAGATGCTCTACAATCTCCTTCTTGTCCTCATCCTCCAGATTTTCAAGCAAATCGACAGCATCATCCGAATCCATCAGCGATACTACCCTGGCAGCCTGCTCCACAGACAGCTCATCAAAATAGGCCTGCGGCTCATCAAGATATGCAAAAATCTCCGCTGTCCGCTGTGTTCCAAGGAGCCTGTAAAGACGTTTGCGCTCCTTCTCGTTCATTCCTGCAAGCATATCAGCAATATCATTCTCATGATAATCTGACAAAACCTCCAGAATTTCCTTATCCGTTTTATGGCTTCTCAATAAAGCAAGAAGCTCTTCGTATTTCTTTGTATTCATCTCCATTTCTCTCCTTTCTCATTTCCGATAGCATTTTCCACATAAAATAAACATATGTGGTTCTCCAAAATCCCGGGATTCTGAAGCATAAAAATCATTCCATGATAGAAAGGACGAAACCCGTGCACTCAATAAATTTGCGCACGAAAAAAGCACCTCACGGTGCCCTGATATATAAACAAGTATGCATTTGTGCACAGCAAAACACAGCACGGCGTAAGCCGATATTCCTTAATATGCCTACACTGTACCTCTAAAAACTGTCCGGTGATGAATCCTTCCACGGACAGAATCCACTATGCCTGCCAATACAATACTCACTTGTATATCAGCACCGATGTTGTTCTTACTTCGCCCAAGACCATCACTACTGTCCATGAAATTCACCTCCATACTTAGATTCTAAAATTAATGTAATCATTAACCGTTGAAATTGTATCATCAATATACACATTTTTCAACCCATTAATTATATCTTAAGACACACCATACCTATATTTTACAAGCACGAAGCTGCCTAGATACTGTAGAAATTATGCCTATGAAACGCAGAAATGCCCCGCCAAGGACGGCGGGGCAAGGATTATATGCGCCATGGACGGCGCATATAAACTATATTTTTCTACTGGTTCTCTGTCGGTTCATCTGTCTCCGACTCACTGTCGTGCTCCACTGCAGGATCCACATATGTATACGCATTCTCAGACTTTCTGAAAATGGTATCACTAGATCCAACCTGGCACACAGTTATCTCATCACCATCACTGATGTCTTCCTTATTGATAGCAAGCACACCTGCTGATAGATAAGTCGTAGTCACCTTGGAGTCGTTGATGTAAACCTTGCTCCAATTGGTAAAGTTGTGACCGTAAATATATACTGTATCACCTGTCGATGAATCAGACACATTTGTGATGTCCACCTTGTCAATTCCCATGACAAGATCTGAAGCCGGATATAAATCTGAGCCGTTGTAGCAGTAGCGCTTTCCGTAAAGGATATCGTACTGTAACAGGTCAAGACCATCCTGATATGATGCCTCATCTGTACTGTTCATCTGAGTCTGATGATAGTTCATGATAGTTCCCTCATGGATACCAACAGTGTCTGTAGTATGGGCAAGAAGCTGGTAAGCGTAAAGGTCAGCATCCTCCTTTGGCAGCCCCATGTTGTTCCATGTGATGTACTTTGTCTTGTAGATATCACCTGACTTCATATCAGAATCCTGAAGTCCCATTGTAGGAAGGTGATCTCCAAACATAACAACAATGGTGTCCTCATCTCTCTTAGAGAGCTCATCTGTGAGCTCCTTAATGAAGCGGTCAGCCTCGTTGAGCTGATTTACATAATATGTCCAGGCATTTTTCATGCCCTCGTCCTCAACACCTGACACAGTGTATGTAGGATTTTCTATAACAGGCTCCTTTGGATAATCACCATGAGTGCCAACTGTGATGATATAAGTAAAATCAGACTGATCCGGTGTCGCATCAAAGGTCTTCATAGTCTCGCTGACGAGAATATCATCTGTAGGCCAGCTTCCGTTTGGAGTGTACTCTGTGATATTCATGAGCTCCTTGCTTGTAAAGGTATCAAAGCCCATCTTTGAAAATGCATTGGTACGGCTGTAGAAATTACCACCGTTGTTGTGCACTACATGTGTTGCATAGCCAATTTTTGATAAATCTGAGGCAAGGCTCTCGCAATCTGTCTGCTTTAAAATAGTCTTGTATGGATACTCTCCTGTACCGAAATACTGCATACTGAGTCCTGTAAGCATCTCAAACTCTGTGTTTGCGGTTCCTGCTCCGACTACAGGTACAGTCAGATATCCGCTTGAATAGTTTTTCTCAAGCTCATGGAATGTAGGAATAGGATCCTCATTCACATGAAGGAAATTAATCTCGTCCGGGTCACAGAATGACTCTAAAAGCACACAGATGATGTTTGGACCGGTTTTTCCGTCCACTGTGGTGGTCTGCTTCTGTGAATTAACCTTCTGCTCCACCTCTTCCACATTCTGCTTATTGTAATCCGCCGGCTTTTTCATTCCACGATCCACTACGGTAGATGAGAATGAGTATACAAAGCCATAATCATCATAGCCCTGGGCGATATTTGAATAGTAGCTGGCAACCACATTGGTATTCTGTGCCACATTGGTTGTGACAGGGATTGCAACGAAAAGCAATGCTAAAAATGCCACTGAAACACCTGCATAACGGATTTTGCCTGTATATTTAGGTCCCTTGATAAAAAGTGCCACAAGAAACAGTGCAAATGTACCAAGTCCAAATACAACTATTGTAGCCTGCTGTGCTGTGAAATAGCTGGTATTGTTCATGGCTAAAAGCTCCGGAATACACTTTAAATCAGTATAACCAAACGGTGTGACACGGTTTGAAAGCACACAGCCGTTGATGATTCCGAGGATAGTCCAAAAGCCTGTGATTATTACCCTTGCAAAAGCCCTGCGCCTGAACAGATACACAAGTGAAAATGATACAAACACTAAAAATGAGTTGTACATGAACGCAAGTGTATGTGCATCTACGAACTTACATGCAGAGATAAAGCTCCTTCGCGAGATAATCTCTACTATAAATACGATAGCCATAGCTATGATTGCATGAAATAAAAGCGAATATTTATTTAAAAAATCAATTCTGCGATAATATTTTTCTGAATGAATCTTGTCTTTCTTTACAAAGAGCTTTTGTTTAACGACATTCAATACATCAAATATTTTCTTCATCTTTTCCTCCTATTTGCCTTTCCTTTACCTTCTCTTTACTACATGATAATATAGTCAAAAATATGCACAAAAACAAGAGCATTTTTTTATAAAAATTGACGTCAAAATTATTGTTTTTGGGTAAATATTGATAATAAAATTAACTCTTTTTTCCTTTTTTGGTTGTTTTCGTAAATTTTGAGTATAAAAACTATTGTTTAATCCGTGGGTAATATGATTATGAAGCCAATGAAACGAAATGTAAATAGGGAAATCGCATATTTAAAGAAAGTTTAATATTTGGCAGTGCAGGCATATATACCGCCCCGGCGGATATATGCCTGCTTCATAAAGAAATGTTGTAACTATATAGATACTGAACAGTTACAAAATATTTAAATGCGCTCAAGTACTTCGGTTGCTTTTGCGAGGTGGTCGTTTTCTATGCTGTAGAAATCACCCTTATCGGCGATAGCTGCATATGATGTATCGAGTGGCAGCTTGCCAAGTACCGGTACTGAAAGCTCTTTGGCGATCTCGTCTATATGGCTCTCTCCAAAAAGCTTTATCTCCTTGCCGCAGTCAGGGCATTTGAGATAGCTGAAGTTTTCTACCACACCAAGCACTGTGATATGCATTGCCTCTGCCATGTTGTAGGCCTTTTTGACAATCATATTGACAAGCTCCTGCGGTGATGTGACGATTACGATTCCATCTACCGGGAGGGACTGGAATACGGTGAGAGGTACATCTCCTGTTCCCGGTGGCATATCAACGAATAGATAGTCTATATCGCCCCATGCTGTCTCGTTCCAGAACTGTTTTACTACTCCGGCAATGACCGGGCCTCTCCAGATAACCGGATCCTCCTCGTTGTCCATGAGGAGGTTTACTGAGATGAGCTTGATGCCCTCTTTTGTCTCATACGGATGCATCAGGCCGTTTTCATCTCCGAGTATCTGGTCATGTGCTCCAAACATCTTTGGTATTGACGGTCCTGTGATATCGGCATCGAGGATACCAACCTTATAGCCCTTCTTTGCCATGTTTACCGCCAGTGAGGATGTGACGAATGACTTTCCTACTCCACCCTTTCCGCTGACAACTCCTATTACATGCTTGATGTTTGAAAATTTATTCTGCTCTACGAGGAAGCTCTGTGGTCCTCCATTATGTGATGGACATCCCTCGCAGCTTGACTTTGTGCAGCTCCCCGCGCTGCTACAGCTACTGTTTTCCGGCATTTTGTCTCCTTTCCCTATGAGAGCGCAATTGTTATATTTCACAAAATATATTTGTGATTGCGATTACTTCTCATATCATGTGTTTATTTATGTGTTTATCGTTCATATTTCATACGACATCTATATAATGTAGTATAACACGTATGCAGCATTTTTTATGCTTTTTTTCAAAAACACCCCTATTCCCACCTGTTTAATCGTATTTATTTCGTGACTGTTTCCCGGAAATTCAGCCACATCTTCATGTTTTGTCACTACATATCCGTAATCGTGCTACGTTTTCCCTTTTTATTATATGGATATTCACGCAGCTTTACAACATAATCGAGATTCACTACCTGCACTCCATTTTTATTTTCCAACACAATTCCATTA
>OGZG01001904.1_pt1 | contig 14979 bp, 10 predicted proteins | sample 1576781 | NCBI WGS metagenome assembly OGZG01 (sample SAMEA3541502, study PRJEB24748) | human gut metagenome | biome: human gut; feature: human-associated habitat; material: faeces | place: China | collected 2012 | reverse complement strand
CGGATAAACGAGGTTTTGAATACTTCTCCTGTATCTGTATCAGCAACAGCAACTATGATGTGACAGTCAGGGAGATGATTGAAGAAGTTGAGAAAGACAGGGTATACTATTACCGCTCGGGCGGAGGTATGACTCTTTCCGGCGGAGAATGTCTCTGTCAGCCGGAATTTGCAGGAGCACTTCTGAGAGCTGCCAAAGAGAGAGGGATTTCTACTGCGATCGAGAGTATGGCATGTGCAAAATGGGAGACGATTGAGACAATCTTACCGTATCTGGATACTTATTTAATGGATATTAAACATACAAATCCTGCGAAACATAAAGAATTTACAGGACGTTCCAATGAACTGATGATGGAAAATGCCAGAAAAGTGGCGCTTTCCGGTAAAACCAGGCTGGTAATCCGTGTACCGGTGATACCCACATTTAATGATACAGTGGAGGAAATCCAGGGGATTGCAAGGTTTGCAGACACACTTCCCGGAGTGGACAAGATTCATCTTCTTCCGTATCACAGACTTGGACAGGATAAATATGAGGGACTTGGCAGACCATATCTGATGGGAAATGTGGAACCACCGTCCAAAGAACATATGGAAACATTAAAAAAGGCAGTACATGCGGTCTGCGGTCTGGACTGTCAGATCGGTGGATGAGGTATTTTTTGCATCTGATACGATTATTGGAATAAAAAAAGAAAAAAACAAACAAACAAAAACAACACAATAAAACCCGTAAAAACAACATAAAACAACGGAAATGTATTGACTTTTTATCGTGATCACTGCCCGGGCAAAATATTCTTCATAAATCTTTGCCATGCAGGGCGCCAGTTCCTCCGGTCTTGCCGGGAAATCGGGCACAGTCACCTCCGGCAGCATCTGCCGTACCATTTCCCGTTCCGCTTCGCTGTCATCAAAAAAGACAAAGGAATCCGTTCCCAGATTCAGTTCTTCCGCCATCTTACGGATATTGTCCGGCTTCGGGTCCCAGTTGATCCTGCGGGCTGCGAAATCTTCCGGCCCAAGCAGCATATGGGGATGATGTTCCAAGATCTCCATGGCATCCTCTTCATTATTTTTGGATGCTATGGCTAACAGCACACCCTGTTCCTGCATCAGCTTTATGACCCGTTGCAGATTTTTATAAGCCAGACCGCTGTGGTCTTCCGACAAAAGCACCGGTGTGTGATCCGTCTCTCCGGCCAGACCGCCCCACAGGGTATTGTCCAGATCCAGAACCAGCACCTTTTTAGGGGTGCGTTCCTCCAGTTCCGCCTGCTGTAATATTTTTTCCGCCAGAAGAGACTGGGTCTCCATCCCCAGCAATACTTTTCCCATATACCACATTTTCAGGGAAAACGCCTTCTCCTCGCCCTGATGCTCTATGATCCAGCGATAAGGAAATATCCGCACATTGGAATGTTTCTCCGTCAGCTGCTGCAGTGCAGCACTCCACAAACTCTCCAGCTGCTGTTTGCGTTCCGGATCCGCCAACACAGCCAGTTCCACCGCCCACAGATATGCATCGGAGACATAGAACACACCATGCTCCGGCAGACAGCCTTCCAACGTCTGAAACCAGTTTCCGATCCGCTCTTTTGCTGTCTGCGGATCATAGTCATGTTCCAGCAGTTCTGCCAGATCCATGATCAGAAAGGTAATGTCCGGCTGAAAGGCATGATAAGAGGAAGCCGGGTTCAGCAAAACTCCCAGTTCATTTCCATAGCCTTCCGCATCGTAGACTTCCGCCTGTTTCTGTAACATACGGATCACCATATTCATATTTACATTGGACAATACTGCCAGTCTGCCTGTTGCCATAGTCTCAGATTCCTCCGGGATTATTTTTCCTCCGTCATCAGACGGTATTTCATCTCTGCGATCTTCCAGTCCGTCAGATTATCGATATCCTGCACTTCCAGTTCCGATACGATCAGGGGCAGAATATTTCCCACCATCAGCTTCTTATTCACTGCAAAGCGGTCCGTACGGAAGACATAGAACTGTCCCACATCATGATAATGGGGCTGCAGGTCCTGGGATCTGCTGTCCAGATATTCGGGATATTTAAATACCAACCGTTCCTGCTCCACTACCATGGCCCGCTGGGGCGGGTAGGAAAAGCTGACCACCGGAATCAGGGTGTCCGCATCGCTTGCTTCCAGCTGTTCTACCGCTGCTTTCAGTTTTTCCGCTGTCACAAAAGGCGCTGTGGGATAGATGCAGCATGCCACATCAAAATGCATGTCACGCTTCTCATATTCCGCCAACACTTCCGCCAGCACATCATTGGTGGTGGCAAAGTCTCCGGAAGTCGCCTCACTGCGGAAAAACGGCACCTCTGCACCGTACTTTTTCGCAATCTCCGCAATCTCCGTATCGTCCGTGGATACCATCACATGGTCAAAAAGTCTGCTGGACAATGCCGCCTCGATGGAATATGCCAGAATCGGTTTTCCACAAAAATCTCTGATATTTTTCTTCGGGATCCGCTTGCTCCCACCTCTGGCGGTGATAATCGCTAATCTGCTCATTTTCCTAACCTCATCTTTCTCATGCCCCATGGCCGCCCTTCAGGCCCGTAGCTTCCATACAAACTGCCGGATCCTGTAATAGAGATAGAACCGCAGATCGCTCTTTTTCTGCATGGCGATGAATTTGCGTTCCTCCGGCCCGGTATATTCCAGATAATATTTGTTCCTGTCGAACTCCGGAAAATGTCGTTCTGTCCCCTCCCGTAGTTCTTTTACAAAAGACAGCTTCGGCTTCTCCACTCCCGACAGATAGGAGAATAAAGTGATCACATAATACAGCTCCGTAAAACGGTATTCGATCTGCTCCCGGTATTTCGCAAGAAACCCTCTGTTCTCGCATTCCGTGTACAAAAGTTCTGCTGCTTTCATACGATCACGGCATTTTTCCTCCGTGATGTGATGTACCGTGGACACCGCATGCTGGTAATAATAATACAGCGGTTCCTCCACTCTCTCAAAACGTCGAAAGTACAGGCTCCACAAGGGGCCTGCACAGTTGTCTTCGTAGAAAATATGCTCCGGAAAATCCAGATGATTCTCCCGGATCACACTATGTTTGTAAATTTTCAGCACCATACTGCCGGGACGCATGAACAGTCTCTCATGCTTTTCCTTCGTCAGATCCCCGGTCTGATCCGGTGTATTGTTGACGATGACCTTCCCGACCTCAAAGGTATGATGATCCACCAGACTGTAATCGCAGCCCACCAGATCCGCTCCGGCCTCTTCCGCTTTTTTCAGAAGCTTCTCGTAATAGTCCGGTGACACCCAGTCATCACTGTCGATGAAACCGATCCATTCCCCCTGCGCCACCCGCAGTCCGGCATTTTTGGCACCGCCCTGTCTTAAATTCACAGGGTTCGGAATGACACAGACCAGCTCCGGATAACGCTTCTGATAATCCAGCAGGATCTCCAGAGAATCGTCTGTAGAAGCATCATCCACGCAGAGGATCTCATAATCGTACAGTCCCCGGATGGTCTGTCCCACCAGGCTGTCCAGACAATAATTCAGTTTTCCCTCCGTCGCCATATTATAGACGGGCACGATGATGCTCAGTTTTTTACTCATAGGCGTTACAGATTTCCCCGTTCTATTTTTGCTCTGCCGTCTTCTACCCGATAGACAATGTCACATTTTTCAATGGTCTGCAATCTGTGGGCGATAATGATCAAGGTCTTGCGGCCGTGCAGTCGGTTGATAGACTCCATGATGGCTGCTTCCGTATCATTATCCAGTGCGGAAGTGGCCTCATCCAGGATCAGTACCTCCGGATCATTATACAGCGCTCTGGCGATACCGATACGCTGTCTCTGTCCTCCGGAGAGGCGGATACCCCGCTCGCCGATGCCAGTCTCCAGACCTTCCGGCAGAGTCTTGATAAATTCATCCAGCTGTGCCTCTTTCAATACTTCCCACAGTCTGTCCTCATCAATCTTGTCCTCCGGCACACCGAAGGCTACATTTTTACGGATGGTGTCATCCAGCATGAAGATCATCTGGGGGATGTAGCCGATATTCTTCAGCCATTTCCGGTAATTGCCCGGTTCCTTTACATCCACGCTGTCTGCATAGATATGTCCCGTACTGGGCTCCAGCAGTCCCAACAGAATATCCACCACGGTACTCTTGCCCGCGCCGGAAGTACCCACGATACCTACCGATGCACCCACCGGGATCTTCAGATCCGCATGGTCGAAGATCAGACGCTCCGTATTGGGATAGGCATAAGTAATATCTTTCATCTCGATGCTTTCTTTTACATCCAGCTTTTCATCTTCATCGGTAGCAAAGGACATGTCGATATTCTGTCCGTTGATCTCATCCTGTAAATTATCGCTGACACCCATGAAGAAAGGTTCAAAATAGGCGATGGAATTGATCTGGTTATTGATACGGTTCACGCAGGGCAACAGTACCAGTGCCGCTGCCGCCAGAGTTCCGAACACTGTCAGCATATTTTCTGTAGGCACACCGGTGGCCACCAGAAAGATCATGTATCCTACCATAGTGGCAACGCAGGCTGTCTCGATCAGCAGCTTCGGCACCTGATTGTACAGGCTGTAACGCTGTACGGCATCCACGTAGCCTTTTCCGCATTTGCGGTACTCGGATACGAAATACTGCTCCTTGCCGGAAATCTTTACTTCCTTGATACCCTGTACCGTCTGGGAGATCCATTTGAACAGACTGCTGTAATAGTCCTGATTGTCCTTACCGGCCTTGTACATGATGGGCTTCAGCACTCTCTTGATCAGCCACATCAACAGAAGCAATACCACCGCCATCAGGATCGTCATGGTACCGCTGGAAATAAAGCAGTAACTGATGACAAACAGGGAAACCACGCTGTCGGATAACAGCTGTAACAGTGCCAGGATCAGTGCATACATATTGTTGACATCGGAAGTGATACTGCGCTGTACCACAGCGGTATCCGCATTCAGATAAAATTCATAACCTCTGCGCAGGTAATTACGCATCATGCGCTCGGAAGTGCGGAACTGGTTCGTATAGACAAAGGATAAAGTCAGCTTCTGCTGTACATAAGTAAACAGATTCTTCACCACAAATACCAGAATCAGCAGCACCATGACAATAATGGAGAACGTACGATAACTCTCCACGCCCATGATCTCATAGCAGGCTTCCGCCACCCGGCTGTGTTGTACCGCTTCGGGATCAATGACGATCTGCATGACCTCCACCAGCATTCCCACACCGGCAGTCTGCAAAAAGGCACTGATCACCATGAGGATAATGAGTCCCACCATGGTTCTTTTCTGTTTTTTGTCCAGCAGGACACGTAATTTCTTGATGATCTGTATCATTGACGGTCTCCAAACTTATATCTGTTCATTCTGTCTGTGGATCAGTGGATCCTCATAGGCATCCATAAAATCAGGTCCGAGGCGTACCGCTTCATCCGCAAACGGAAGTCCCTTTACCTCCGTAAATATGGTTACCACCTTTTTAAAATGCAGATTCGGGAAAAAGTTCAGCATCTCCATGGGCATGGATGCATCGAACTGGGGATATTCCGCAAAAAGCTTCTGGTAATCCAGCAGGTCTCTGGGATGGGGCTTTAAAAATATGGTGCCCTCTTTTTCATACATTTTGATAATATCCCGGAAGATCTGTTCTCTCACATCCAGCGCGCATACCGGATCCGTGAGGATCAATATTTTATCTCCCACCTTATTGCTCTCTTCGATCTGGTGTTCCAGTTCGTCTTTATTTCTCACGAATGCCTGCAGGAGCAGCTGCTTATCCTCCGCTGTCAGCCGGTCTTCCAGCGGCTTTCTGGGAAGTTCGATATATCGGGGACAGGGATAGCGGATGGCGGAAATGTCATTTACTTCCATATCCATGCAGTATTTTCCGTAGCCGTTCTGAACAAAGATCAGGTTCAGATACATGGACAGGAATGCCTTGATCTTAAAATGCCCACGGTTGTCATATCGCGCCGCGTCAAAATTCTTGAGACAGTTCAGGCCGTCTTCCACGGCATGATAGCGGATATGGTTCTGATTCAGGTAGTAGCCGATGGGATCGGAATCGCAGTAGACATAAATGTCCTTGTAAGTCCGAAGATCTACCGGCACATAAGAAGCCTCGAGTCTGGCGTACTCCTTCGTAAAGCGGATCCGGTTCTTCAGATTCCCCAGAAAGCTTCCGGTGTCCTCCCGGTATTTTTCCAGTTCCGGGAAGAAATCTTCACGCTTCTCATCGAATTCCAGTACCTCTTCGAACAGTCCCGTGCTCTCCACCCGGGATTTCAGGTTCTCGAAATTATTGGACATTTTGGACAGCACTAAAGTAGCAGCCCCTGCTTTCTTCGCAGGATCTGCCTCCGCCCTTAATTTCAGTTCTTTTAAAAAAGTCACATATACATGATAGTATGTGTGACAGATATAGATTCTGTCTTTCATATATAATCTCTATTATTGCTTATTGCCGTATAATTTAGTAACTATTCACTCCCCATTCGCAGAATCGCTGCTATGCGGATTCTATGAATAGTTACACTATAGCACACTTTTCTCTTCCAGTAAAAAATCTTATGAAATTTTAAGAAAGTCGGGGTAACAGTTCAGCCATAGAATGACAGAATTGGTGCCTGGGTGCTTGCACACAAGGCAACGATTCTGTCATTCTATGAGCAGAACGCAAGGTCAATGAAATAAAAGATGAGCCGCGATGCGGCGCCGGCTGCGAAGCAGACGCTTTTATGAATTGGCCTTGCGCTGAACTGTTGCAACAGTTGAACCTTTACAATCTATACACCCAGATCCCCCAGTAAGAGTCTTCTGTTTCAAAGTATCCCACAAGTTCCATGCCCATCCTGTCGGCATCGCCGATCTCAGCTCCGGAGAACAGGTACTCACATCCCAGTTCCCGCAATGCCTCCATGTCAAATTCCAGGCCTTCATAGACCAGTGTGTTTCCCTTTTGCAGACGCATGTAATTGCCGGTAATGCTGTTGAACAGATAGCAGCGGTTCCCCCATGTATCAAAGTATACCCGCACTTCTTCGTTTTTCTCAATCTCCGGTGCAATAACTTCCCGGAATCTGTGCTTGTACTCCAGAGGATAATTGTTGGAATATCCGTCCACCGTATAAAAACCATGCATCAGTGCCGGTGCGGGACTGACTCCCAGATGTGCCACACGATAGGTGCTCTTGTCCCGGCCAATCGCATCATCGATCTCCTGCATCAGATCCTCTGAAAACCAGCTTTCCCAGGAGATATATCCCGTGATTCCGGATCCGTTATTGATCTGGTTCACATTGAGATACATTCCGGAATTCACTTTCAACAGCTGAAGCGTCGGCAACAGACATACTGCCAGGATCACCAGTTTTCCCAGCAGCATCCTGCTGTCGGTATGCGGCACTTTCGTTCTCCACAATACCGCTGCCGCCAGTGCAAACTCCAGATACCAGTCCGCAGGATACAGCCAATAGAACCGGTGGATCTGAAAATAGTGTAAAAATCCCGTGACGCTGTTTTTGAAATCAACGACCACCGTCATATGACAAAATGCATAGAACAATGCGATGCCGATCAGGAATAAAAAATTGATAACAGCCGCCTTGTATATCATTCTGTCCGTTTCTTCCTTTTTGCAAAATGCTCCCAGAAGCAGGAATATGACAATCGGCAGGATCAGATATTTATGTAAGGACGGTGCGTGTTGTGCGCTGTTCCGGAAGAGGCTCCAAAAAGTCTCAAAAAAGGGAGTCGCGGAAGACACCATTTCTTCCCGGTGGCTGACATAACTGCTGTCTCCCAGCAGAATCTCCAGGATCAGTGACCAGTTGACAATGACATAAGTCACCAGCAATTCTGCAAATCCCAGAACCGGCCATTTATTCTTTCTTTTTTGAAAGAAGGTAGCAAGAAGTGCCAAAAGCCACAATCCCAGCACCACATAACCGGTATACACCAGGTGGCTGGTCAGGCCGAACAGTAACGTACACATCAATGCGGGAAGGATTCTTTTCCGTTTCCACAGGCACAGAAAGGCATATGCCACCAAAGGAATGCCGAATTCCGAAAGACCGTAGACCGGATATAAGGGCAGCACACAGAAACATGCCCCGGCTATCACCGCCAGAATACTGCTCTCCGTGCTCTCTTTTACCAACAGATACATTCCCAGAAACGCCAGCACAAAACAGATCATGTATTGTGTAAGAAACGCCACCCTGGCAGAAAACAGACAATACAGCGGCAGGAATAGAATGGCCGACGGCTGCATACCGCTGGCATTGACCCCTCCCAGCATCTCCGGATATACCGTACTGCCGTCCCATAAATGTCTGGCGGGAAGCATATAATTCATAATGCTTTCATCCAGCTGGTCGTTGATCTCAAAGATGCAGCCATCCCCCAGAATAAAATAGGGGGAAAAAAATACAACCACGATCAAAATTCCGGTCCACCAGAGAGGAATCCTGTCCAGCCACAGGAGGAACCGGTTGATCTGTCTGCCTATTGCAGGTTTTTCATCAGAAGTGAACAATAATATAGTCCCCCTTATCTACAATATACCCCTCCTGCGGATATTCCGGCAGATCCAGAGACTCTTCTTCCGCTGCCGCATAGAGGCTGATGTCCTCCAGAGCCACCAGCTGATGCCCGTGCATTTCAAAAAATTTCACCAGCTCCGCATCGGAATCAAAGGCATAGCGTCCCCAGTCGATAACAGACAATGCCGGTGTCTGTGCCACCCACACTCCTCTGGATCCACGATTGTATTTATCCAGCAGATCCGGGTCCACCAGATCCGCCAATCGTTTCATCTTATAATAAACAGGGCTGCTGTAGCTCACATAGGCATCCTGAACTATGCTGTAGGGAATATCATAATTTCCCGTGAAGATCACCGGTTTTGAAGTATCAAAGTCCCGTTCCAGATCCATTGCAATCTGATCCACGGTCTTCACTGCCGCATCATATTTTTTCTTGTCAATATAGAACCATCTGGTCATATCCATACACTGGTTCCAGAGGATCACCGCCAGCACCAGAACTGCAAGTGCCCTCACACCAGCAGAGATTTTTCTGCCAGCCGTATTCTTCGCTTTTGGGGACATAGTTCCCGTCAGCTGCCAGATCCCATACACAAAAAGCAGCGCTCCGTATCCACAGAAGACCGGCAGGAACTGTGCCGAACGGTACAATGTGGCTTTTCCTTCAATGAACAGAAGAGAAAATGCTGCCAAATAAGCGGCAGGCAACAACAGAAGTGCCCACAGATCTCTGCCGCGGATCACCCGCACCAGCGTCACCACAAGGATCACAGCCGCTGATAATATAAAAATCCGGATCGGCAGATAAGCATAGGCAAATACCCCATACAGCACAAAGGTCCTCTTGAGGATCATGGCAAGCTCCCCGAAAGCCCCCGGCTGCAGCATCCAGCCCAGCATTTCCGTCACGGAACGCTGTACCGCCTCTCCCCGCAGATATTCCAGGTGAAATGCTTTCGTCACTACCACGATCATCACACTACGCAGCACAATGGCCACAAGCGCCGCCACCGCACCGGCCACCAGTGTGGCAAATATGTCCTTCTCCTGACGTCCCCGTGCGATCCGCTCCGTCAGCAGCAAGAGCATCAGCCCCGCCAGCCACAGGATCATAAAGGACTCGTAACATCCCATGGCGATCCACAAAAAGACTGCCGCCGTCAGGATCTCTGCCACTGCCAGGCATCCCAGTTTCTGCCGGATACCGGATCCTTTTTGCATTTTCCGGGTACTGCTCTGCCATTCCCTGACACAGCACAGGCTGATGCCACAGCACAGATAGCCGATGGCGATACCGTTATGCAGGAAATAAGTAAAGACTTCACTGATCAGGGGACTGGAGAGAAAGACGGCACCGAAGAAAGCATAGCCTGCCGTCGGAACCTTCTCTCCCAATACAGAATAAAACAATGCAGACCAGACGACCGCTGCCAGCACCAGTATCACAACTGCCGCAAAATCCGTCACGAAGGGAACAAACTCTGCCAGCGATACCACCTTATTCAGCAAAAACAGAACCCACCGCCCCACAATGGCGATCAGTCCTTCTTCAAAATAATATAAGGATGGCGTATCATCGATGCCGATGGTTGCATTTGTCACCTTATAGCCGTAGGCACACACCGCTGTCAGTAACAGGATCCCCATATACAGGCGGTTCTGCTGGAAGTGTTTCCCGTAGCTCTTCCATTTCTGCATCACTTTTTCCATGCTTTTCATCCATTCCTTTTTCTTATTCGTCCATTACTGTGCTACTCTTCCTCCAGCTTCTCCAGTCGAAAGATTGCAAAATCATAATACATATAATGAAATTCCAATACCTGTTCATAGCTGTACTCATCTTCCATTTCATTGGGGTAGCCCCCCTGGAAGCAGATATACCACAGATTATCATAAGCGTCCAGCTGACTGTAACTGCTCAGTGCTTCCGTATTCACAAAAGGAAGACTGTACAGCTTATATGCGATCGTGTAGTAATGCAGTTCAGGATGATACACATTCAAAAAGATCGTATGCGTATACGGTCCGATGATCGCATCATTCTCCGTCATGTATTCCTCCACGAAATTCTCGTAGGTTTCCAGACCGTCATCATATTCCAGCCTGATCTCGGAGGTATACTGTAACAGGAAGCAGAGACCTGCCGTTCCCAGAAGGCCTGCAGCCCATATTTTCCTGCTTTTGCCTTTTGTGTTCTCCGTGATCTGTGCAAATCCCACGGCATACCACAGCATGACAAAGCCCATGCCCGGGAATGCATAACGGCCCATAAAACAGTTATTGACCGTAGCGGAGATCACGCCTCCCACGATACCCGTCAGGGCAAATGTGCCAAACGCGATGGCCGGTGCAATGTTATGATTGTGTCTCACCCAGTCCACGGCTCCGTAACTGAGTACCAGACATAATGCCATTCCCAACAGTACGACAATGCCGATGGGAGTCTCCACCGCTGAGAACCATTCCTTACAATAATCCATCACGGAATACAGCGTTGCCAGTTCCGCAGTGGAACCGTCATCGTAGCGCATCCGCAGGACAAATTGCCGGATTGTCACCGCCAGCCAGGGAGAAAACACCAGCGCCACCGTAAATCCGGAGATAAAATACCCCTTGATCAGCTCCTTCTTATGGCAGATCAGGATCACCGCGAAAAACAGCAGATAGAATAAGAACGTCTGGATCAATGCAAAGGTATGACAATATACCGTGCCGATACTGGCGATGCAGAATACGATCCATTTTTTCCGGGTCGGCTCTCTGAAAATGTCATAGGAAGACAGTCCCGTCAACGTCAGAAAGAACAGGGCCACCGCATACATTCTCACATTTCCCGCCTGTACACTGAAGATCGGCATCAGCAGGGAAAACAGCATAAAATACACCGAAATCTTACGATCAAACAATTTTGCCACATAATATTTTCCCAGCAGCATATATCCCAGCATGAACAGCACGGACATCAGCTTCAGTGCCCAGAAATGGGTTCCTCCGCCGCACAGATGATAGAAGATTTTTAACAACACATAGTAAAACGGTGAGTGATCATCCGTGGCTGTAATATAGATCAGCCGCTTCCAGGGCAGGGATACCATGGATGCCGAATAAGCCTCATCATACCAGAGGCTGTTGGTAATGCAGAAGGCTCCCCAGAGAAGCAATGCTGCCACCGGCAGTCCATGCCACAGCAGTGCCCACATATTGTTCTCTGTGAAATTATGCTGTTTTCTTCTCTGTGTCTCCATTACGTCCATAGTTTCTTCCCGTTCTGTCTTTTTTTATTTCACATATCAGATTTCAGATCTTTTATCAGTATCTCCGGTACAGCACCATATCCGCATCCCTGCCGAGCTCTTCATACTCTGCCGTCCGGCACATTTCATCGATGGCTCCACCGCTCACCGTTGCCAGATAACGACTCTGCAGCTCTGTCAGATGCTCCGTAATATATTCCCGTTCACAGCAGCTGATGCCAAAGCCCTTCGGTGCACTGTACAAAAGCTGCCATTTCAGATTCTGATGGCCTTCCGGGGTCTCATCTCCGAAGGTCCAGATCACTACATTCTCATAATTCGGCACCTGTTCTGTGTCCATGGCCAGTTTTTCCGAAAAGATTTCCCGCCAGTACTCCACCTGTGCCTGCCGTTCCTCTGTCACATAGGGAATCTGATAGTCATAAGGCTCCACCGCCTTGAAGCTGTACAGATACAGGAAAGCCGCTCCCAGAAGCACCGCTTTCTTATAATATCTGGTCTCCAGCATACTGACGATGAAAATGCCTGCTGCGATAAAGGTCAGGAAATGTTTGCTGCCTTCCACCATTTTGTACATGAGCAAATGTGCGAACAGCATGGCGATGAGGCTCAGGGCAAAATGCACTTCAATAACCAGCTGGTTGTGCAGTTCCCGTTTTCTGTCCTCTGTCAGTGTGTACGGTCCGAACAACGCCTCCCGTACCTTCTTATCCTCCGGCTCCATCGCGATCCGTTCCACCCGCTTCGCCCGGCGCAGTGTGCGGATGTCCAGAAAACTCTGCACCAACAGGATCAGCAGCACCAACAGATAACCGTCAAAAAAGGCTCCGGAAGCCAGACCATTCCGTCCCCCTTCGATACAATGTCTGTAGAATTCCAGTCCTTTCCAGTAAAGTGTTCCGAAAAGGTTGCGGAAGCCCGCGCCGATCCCATCAGTGAAAAAGGTAGTGATCCAGTCCGTATAAAACAGCGGTGTAAAATATTCCGCTCCCAGATAATGTTTGATCAGGGCATAGGTAATTCCCGTTGCCGCCACTATCAGAATCGAGCCGATCCACCCTGCCTTTTTATTACGGCAGATCCAGAAATAGCAGGCCAGAGCCAGAAACAGCAGCATATAAGGCCGCATCAGAGTCAGCAGTACCGAGATCACGAGCATGGCGATCAGTTTCCCGCGGCTCTCCTTTTTCAGATAGCTCATGGCCAGTCCGTAGAACAGGATCAGCAAGCTGAAGCAGATCACCTCCGGCATACCGGACAGCATATATCTGACAAACAGAGAATACAGACTGAACAATACCGTCAGGATCCCCAACTGTTTCCAGGTGGGCTTCACCAGCCAGACAAATACGAACATGGTGATCGTCAGCAGCACGATATTGCAGATCACCGGAGACAGCAGATTCCAGCCGAACAGCAGTCCCCACAGGATCCAGGGGAATACCAGCACCGGACTCCATGCCGCAAAGGACAGCTGCAGCGCATGACTTTCGTTAAAGCCGAAATATCCCCGGGGGAAACCGTAATTCACGATTCCCTCCACCTGCTTGAAATAGAATAATTCGTCGTTCCATTCCGAAGACGGAAGATACACCTGTCCGATGCTTCTTCCTTCCGCTGCCGTCCGTACCAGACAGCAGAGCAGGGGAAGCAGTGCCATCAGTACCGCTTTCAGCAGTGTCATATAACGTTTGTCCTGTTTCCACCAATCCACAAAACGTTCTTTCTTCATCCGTTTTCCTGTTACCCTTCTGTTTTATTTCGATTTACCGGTCTTCCTCACCCAGATGGATCTTTTCCCGGATCACATACTGGGGAGAATTATTCATGCTGATGTAAATACGTCCCACATATTCCCCGATCAGTCCCAGCATGATCATGATCATGCCGCCGAAAAATACCACGGCTGCCATCAGGGCACTAAAGCCCATGGGCACATTAGGATTCACCAGACGCTTGATAATGGTATAGATTCCATAGAGGAAGCCCATACCGGCACATCCCACACCCAGTGTAGTGGCAATCCGCAGCGGTTTCACCGAGAATGCGGTAAATCCGTTGAACCATAAGCCCAGCAGCTTTTTCAATGTATATCCGGAACTGCCTTCCTCTCTTTCCCTGTGACACACCGCCACATTGGTAATGTTTTTGGTGGCCCGGAGCACCAGTCCAATGACATAGGGGTAGGAATTCTCATAGCGGATCATATCCTCCACCACGAATCTCTTCACTGCAAAATAGCTGGAAATATACAGATCCGCCGGTTTATCCAGCATCATCCGGGTCATCAGCTCATTGACCTTGCTTCCCATATTCCGGAATGTGGAATGCTGTTTATGTTCGTAGCTGGCGTAAACGGCATCGAAACCCTCTTCCAGCTTGCCCAACAGCTTGTCCACTTCATCCGCCGGTGTCTGTCCGTCATCATCCAGACACACCACGTAATCGCCGTCGGAATGACGAAGTCCCGCCATCAGTGCCGCATGCTGTCCGAAATTCCGAGCAAAGCCGATTCCCTTGATATTGTCATATTTATCACACAGATCCCTTATGGTTCCCATGGTATTGTCCGGGGAAGCATCGTTCACCAGAAAAATATCGTATTCATACTGCGTGAGTTCCTGCATTTTTTCCCGGATCTCCTTCACCACATGGGGTAAGGTATGTTCCGAGCGATAACAGGGGATTACAAAACTTACTTTTTTCATAATTGTGTTCTATTCCTCGTTTTCCTGATCATTTCCGGAATTCACTGCCGCCATCCAGACGATGTCCCGGTAGTCGCCTTCAATACACACATCGTCCCGCAACAGGCCCTCTCTGCGAAATCCCGCTTTTTCATAGCTGCGGACCGCCTGCCCGTTCTCCGACAGAGCCCGCAGATACACTCTGTGCAGCTGTTCTTCCTCGAAGCAGTACCGGAGCATCAGCTTTGCCGCTGCCGTACCGACACCTCTGCCTCTGGCATCGGCCTCTCCGATGAAAATACCGTATTCCGCCTTGTTATGATGTCTGTCAATATCCCGGATATAGACGGATCCCAGTGGCTTGTCGTTTGCCAGATCGCAGATGATCATCTGCACCACATCGCCGGTTTGCTTCCAAGGCGGTCAAAATGAGTAATAAGTTCTGCACCGACACGAGCAAAA
>OGZG01001900.1_pt1 | contig 14995 bp, 8 predicted proteins | sample 1576781 | NCBI WGS metagenome assembly OGZG01 (sample SAMEA3541502, study PRJEB24748) | human gut metagenome | biome: human gut; feature: human-associated habitat; material: faeces | place: China | collected 2012 | reverse complement strand
TGAAGCGCAAAATGCAAGAAAGGCACTTATATGAATACGCAGTCATCCGTTTCGTCCCCAGGGTTGAACGTGAGGAATTTATTAATGTAGGTATTGTACTGTTTTCCAAACGGTGCAAGTATCTTAAATCCCTTTATACAATAAATGAAAATAAATTGAAACTGTTTTCTTCCGAATTGGACGTTAGTTGTTTGAAAGAGGGATTACAGGTCTTTGATAAGATATGTCTGGGGAATGAGGAAGGGGGAGCGATAGCGAATATGGATATTCCCGACAGATTCCGCTGGCTGACTGCGGTGAAAAGTTCCTGCATACAGGTATCCCGTCCGCATCCGGGATTTTCCACTGACTTGGACAGGACTTTGGAAAGGCTGTTCGAAGAGCTCGTATTATAATAATAGGAGGCTGTTTAACAAGTTATATAATGCCTACCACCTCCCCCTAGGGGTACTCCTCCTTCCAGAAGGAGGAGACTTTTAAATACTATCGACTTGTTAGACAGCCTTTGAACATACATAAACCTATCATATTAGTATATCAGGTTTCCAGCCTATAAATTAATTTCATCCCCGTAATCCCTCTTATGTTTCTTTGCAGACAAATGTAAACAAAAAGAAGATACATCTTTATCCACCACAAGATTGTTCTATTAATTAATAAGCCTTGTTTCCGTAGAAGCCTTTATTTATTCATAAGGCTTCTTTTACTTGATTTAACTCCATATACCACGAATCCGGAGAACAAAATACGCTGAAAATAAGTATATATATGGAAGGCCGAAGCGAAGACAGAGTTATCCGTAAAAATGGTAGCAAAACCCGTAATCTATATAAATACAAATTACTTTTTACTGAATAACTTTGCATACAGAAAAAAGGTAGTAATAATATTAGAATATGCTTTTAATTTAAGATAGCTTGATTATGGAAAAGGTAAAATTGAACAATGGCATTGAAATGCCTATTTTGGGTTATGGTGTTTATCAGGTTACTCCTGAAGAGTGTGAACGTTGCGTATCGGATGCAATCAGTGTAGGATACCGTTCTATTGATACGGCACAAGCCTATCATAATGAGGAAGGTGTAGGAAATGCAATCAGCAAATGCGGTGTGCCACGTGACGAACTGTTCATCACTACAAAAGTGTGGATTTCAAATGCCGGTTACGAAAAGGCTAAAGCTTCTATTGATGAGTCGCTGCGCAAGTTAAAGAGCGATTATATTGACTTATTGCTCATTCATCAACCATTCGGTGATTATTACGGAACGTACCGGGCTATGGAAGAAGCATACAAGGCCGGAAAAGTTCATGCTATCGGCGTCAGCAACTTTTATCCCGACCGTTTTGTAGACTTGGCGGAATTCTGTGAAATCACTCCTGCCGTCAACCAAGTGGAGACGCACGTTTTCAATCAACAGATAAAGTTACAGGAAGTAATGAAGGAATATGGGACTAAGATTATGTCATGGGGGCCGTTTGCCGAAGGAAGGAACGACTTCTTTACTAATGCAACTCTTCAGGAAATCGGTAAAGAGTACGGCAAATCAGTGGCACAGATTGCACTGCGTTATCTGATTCAACGCGATATCATAGTTATTCCTAAGTCTACCCATAAGGAACGTATGATTGAGAATTTCAATGTATTCGACTTTGCGTTAACACCGGACGATATGGCTGCTATTGCCGAGCTTGATACAGCCCAAACCTTATTCTTCTCCCACTATGACCCGGAAATGGTAAAGTGGCTGATTAATTATAGTAAATAACAGTTCACCATAATTTTCTTTTTCAGGCACGGATTACACAGATTACACTATTGCTTTATGTTATCATAATTCATAAAACCGTGGAATCCATGTAATCCGTGCCTTAAAGGGATAATTATTAACTTGCTTACTTAAGCGGAGTAAAATGCAACGCAGCTCCGCCACTCGCCTTCAACTTCAAGACAAGTTTGTCGCCTGCCTTTATTTTCTTATGAGTACTGCGTACTTTCGTCCGTGTATTCAGCTTGTCGTCATCTTCATACAGATGAAGCAGATACTTTTTTCCCTGTTCCAGAAAATCAGTAGTCAATGTGACAGTGCGGGCTTCCGTGTTTGTCATTGCTCCAACAAACCAGTCATTTCCCGAACGACGTGCCTGAACGATATACTCACCAATTTCTCCGTCAAGCGCACGGCTATCGTCCCATACACTCGGAATGGCTTTCCAAAATTCGAGTTCTTCTTCTCCTTTATAAAATTCCGGTCGGTCATACCAGAACATAAATTGCAAAGGGCTGTAATACACTGCTGCCATCGCCAATTGATGTGCTTTCGTATTCTTCACTCTGCCATTAAAATAACACAGTGTATAATCCGCAGCGCCTGCCAGGAAACGTGTATACGGAAGAATCGTGTTATGTAAAGCATCCGGCATCTCTTCATTGCCACCGATGCCTTCCTGTGTCATCAAGTTAGGATAAGTACGGCTGAAACCTGTCGGACGATATTCATCGTGAATATCCACCATCAGACCGTATTCTCCACATTTGCGAACTGCATCATGCAGCCAGGTACTCCAACGCTGATTACCAATCTGTACAAAACCGAACTTGATACCTTTCAATCCCCACTTCTTATATAAAGGTAATAAAGTATCCAATTGCTGCACCAATGCACGCTGATTGACGTATACCATAAGTCCGATTCCCTTCGATTCGGCATACTGGCACAAAGCAGGTATATCAAGGTCTTTATCCGGAGAAACAGTAGTAGCGTCCGAACTCATCTTCATTTCCGGCCCATACCAGCCTGCATCCATATGCACATACTGAATACCGCGCTCTGCCGCAAAGTCAATAGCCGCTTTCACCCTTTCTTGCTTCAAGTCGCCCGAACGGAATACTTTTCCCGGTTTAATCCAGGAAGTATCAGCCAGTTTGCAAGCCGGATTCAGATTCAAGACAATATCATTGTTGTTAATCAAATCGACCGGACGTTCGCCAACCATGATAACGCGCCACGGAGTGCTATAAGGAGAAATTATATCGACACTGCTATACAGGCTTGTCTCCAAAGTGGAAGGTTTGTCTGCCGACAAACGGAATTTGCCACGAGCATAATCCACCATTTCCGCTTCCAACAGGGCAACTGATAACCCGTCGGGCAGTTTCAATGTCAAAGGACGTTCACTTTCTTCTTTTCCCCAACCTTCCAGCGGACGAAGTGCATAAGGCCCTTGTGCCCAACGCTCATAATAAGCCATTGTTCCTTGAGGCATTGTGAAACTGGTTTGCTCGCCTATGATATGCAGGAAAAGCCCATTTGTTGTTTCCGGGAAATGATAGCGGAAAGCGACTCCTTCATTATAGGCACGCACTATGATATTCATAAAGTAATTCTTACGCTTATCATAGCCACCTTCCTGTGCTCCGTCTCCTTCGCCTTTCTTGAATTTCAGGGTCATCTCATTATAACAGTCACGAATCTCGGCACGTTCCCCATATACAGGTTTCCATGTTTCATCCGCTTTCCGTCGCTCTGTTCCCGTCAACTTCAGATTCTCACACCAGAAATGACAAGTGTCATTCGGAACACCCAGTGCCGACTCGAACAACTGATTTTCAATCAGGACACCCAATTTACTTTCTTCAATTACCGGACGGTTCTTGTAAGTCAAGGTGTAATACATTTGTGCATTATCCTCTCCCACCGCACGCTGATAGAAGGTAAAACGATATGCTCCGTCGGGAGATGTCAGTTCCTGGCGGGTTTCTGTCATTACATCCTGCGCTTTCAACAATGCCGGTACCACCAGCAATAAAAGCAAAATTCTTTTCTTCATTCTATTTACGTTCATGTTTATTCTTCTTTCCTATTAGATACGAACGAGAAGGAAATTATACTCAACACCAAATATACGATAAAAAATAAAATATAATTTTTAGTTCCGCTGTTTAATAGTATCTTTACTATCTTCGAAAATGAGAATCCGGGGTTACCCATGCGTGTAGACCACGGACGTATGCTGGATCTGGCACAGGTGGAAGGAATGATGGCTGTAATAGATGATGAGAACGCACGTCAGATGAAGTTTTAGCCAGTAATAGCAGGTACAACGCAACCGATAAGCACTAGCATATCTTATGAAAAGCCATAAGTCCTATAACAACAACCATATAGATCACTTATGTTTATCTCCTTTGTTCTTTAATAGCTAACTATTGCCAGCCTGTCCGTTAACCCGTGTTAGCTGATAAGCTTACCAAGGTTAACAGACAAGCTAACAAAGGTAAGCCTACATATTTCCTTATTACTTTATGCATTAATCCCGTATGCTTTTAGTAACAAATGTATAGGAATAACACAATGGATGACAGTGAAGGAGCGAGGGTAAAAACGTCATAAACTTTTTTTCGTATCACTTTATATGCATCTTATCCACAAACTCTCTCTTGTTTATATTCAGCTCATCCGGTGAAGTCACCCGCTTGCCATTCAATACGATATTTTCAAACAAGATATCCTCCACTTTTCTATCTTTATCGTAGCCTTCAAACAAAGAAGGATTAACAAACTTTCCCGTGCAGGAAATATTACGAAAGACGATGTTCCTGACACCTCTGCCGGGTCCCGTGTTATATTTTCGGTTATACATCACCCGAAGATGAAATAGCTGCCCTTCCTGAATATGTTCCACACGAATATCCTCAAAAGTTATATTCTGCGCAAGATTATGGTCGCCCACATTGATAGCCATACAACCTTGATAATCACGGTCATCTTCATCATGTTCCAAAATATCTATGTTCTTAAATAGCATATCTTCCAAAACTTCATCTCCCGTTTCGGTGTTCCCGTGCGTACCTATATTGATAGGATGCGCAATATCCGCCCATAGAGTAGAATTCAGAACACGAACATTACGACAATCTCCATAAAAATTCCAACGATGCGTATAAAGAGCTATACAATCATCCGAATTACGGAGAAATACATCATCAATCGTCACATCCGAGCAAGACATAAAATCCAGTCCGTCACTCCACCCCTGATAGCTAAATGATTTCAAGTTCTTTATGGTGATTCCGGTAGACTGTCCGCCGGAAACTGTATAATGTCGTGAATTAATGACCGTAATCCCCTCAATCAGTACATTTTTGGAATAAGCGATTGATATTCCCTGTTGAGGTTCAAGCAACATCCCATGCCCCAGAATTTTCACATTCTCTACACTGTCGCAATTCAAACGCCCTTTCAGCACTGCGCCACCTTCGAGATAAACCGTTGTATTGGAAGGGATACGGAAACACTTACCGGTCGTATCGGTAGGCTCATGTATTCCTGATTCGAAGTACATCACATTCGGATCGTTCTTATCCGGTACATTCTCAATGATAGGATTGGCAAACACGTGCAGGTTACTCAAACGGTCACCATTAAACTCGACTGACAGTTTCTGCGGTTTGTCTATCGTAAATAAAAGAAAGTTCCCGTCTATCTCCGGTTGAATGCCTTTAGCCAAAGGACGCACTACTGCCGAACGGATCTCGCCATTGTTCTTTTGCACAAGAACTTCCACCTTTCCGGAGAAATCGAATTGAACCATTGTGGCATCGGACTTCGTATCCATATCCACCTTTACATTATATTCATACAGGTCTACCCACTCCTTTTTTCCCACCTGTCGCACTTTTACAGTATAATCATCGTTGTGACGGGCATAGTAGATGCCTGTCGGAACAGGATAAGTAATGATTTTCGCTTGTACGCCCAAACCTGTCAAAGCAAGCAAAAATGTGATTGTTATTCTTCCCAATTTATTCATTTCCAATTTTTATTAGATACTAATGTGGATTCCGATACCGTTCCGTTTTTTATCTTTTTTCCTTCAATAACAACCGTACAGGGAGCGGAAGAAAGAATATACCATTTCCCCTGTTTCTTTTCAAGCAATACATTAGCAACAGTATCGGCCTGAATCCTTATTCCTGGTGCAACCAACAAGGTGCCGTTTCCCAGGAATAAAGTCCGGTTTCCATCATATTCATTGCTGATAACCGCATAATCCGCTTTTACTTTCATCCCCTGATAAGTAGCGGTCTGCGCTGCATCAGAAAGAGAGAATATGTGGTCGATGCGTCCGTTCTTACTTTTTACACAAATTCCTGCAAAGTCATTCAAAGCAGTTTCCTCCACATCGAAGTAAGAAACCGACTCAATGGCCGACGGCTCTTTCTTCGTACTCGGCTCATAGACAGACACAAAAGGACGATTCCAAGCCTCTCCATGCTGACGAGCCACAAAAGTCAACGTCGGTTGTTCCTTTATATTATATGGCATACCGGGTGTACGGCTTAGCCCTTCGGTCATAGGAGCAAGCGCAGTAAAGACCTCGCGTTCCGGTTCTCCCTTCATCCAGAGATTCATGTATATATCATCACCGCCTTTATCTTTCATATCAATTGTAAAGGTAGCTTTCACATCTTTATTGGTTGCAGCCATTTTCTTATCATACAAATAAGAGTAAGCATAAAGATGCGCTCCCGCAAAAGCCAGTTCTTCCGTTGGTTGCAAATTCAAATCCGTGCCGTCGGCTGCGGTTAATGTCATTGACTGTCCGAGGTTATGATAGAAGTAATCATGCATTTTATCCCCTCCCCGTTCTTTCCGGCTGCGGAAGATATCGACATAATATCCTGTATCAGGACCTGTTGTTACAATACTCATCATACGAGTCTGGTCCGCCCGACTTTCCGGTTCACGGAAATAAACATTGCTATACGTAACAGAAGTAAACTCCTTGCCCGGTTCCGCTGAAGCCGGAAAACAGGAACGCAAATCAAAGGAATGATTGCTTTTCATCACCGGATAGCTTGATATCCCGTCTACACAAACCGTATTATGGCTGGGGAATTGAGAATAATATTCGGCATAATCCAGTCCGCTATACAAAAAAAGACCGATACCGGCATCGGGACCGAGCACATACCCTTTTCCGTAAAGCTCCATTGAGATGCCATTAGCATGCATGTGGTTTCCTTCACTTGCATTCAGAGAAATCATCAGGCTGTTACGCGGGTTCATACCATTCCGTTGCACCAGCCATGACACATTGGGAGCATAAAACAAAGGAGAGACATAATCCTCTATTTTTCCCAGTTTCACATTGGGGTCGAGTTTCAAAGGCTTGTCCTCAAAGAAAGAGTTGACAGATACACGAACGTTCTTCTTTTCCCCTTTATCCGCATCCGTTTCCGGATTCAGGCATTTCAGCAAAGCTGTGAAATAATCTTCCTGCTCCTTCTTTCCGTTTGCCTGTGCATTCTGTATCATACGGATAAAGAAATTCGTATTCAAATACCCCGGATGTGTATCACCAAAACCACAAATCATCCGATTAGGAAACAGATATTGAGGAGTAGCCGCCACAGCTTTCGACAGTACAGGCATTGCTTTTACTAAATCATAATGCAAGTTGTTGTCAAACTGATTGGCAAAATTTGCATAATCATTGATTACCACACTGCTATATCCCGGACATTCCGCCCATATTCCCGTTTCAGCATCAAAGCCATAGTCTGCAAGACGGGTTAAACTCCACTGACGGATTCCGGAACGGTTTAATACATAATCAATGTAGTATTCACGTCCTTTACCGTCTGCGTATTCCTTATTATCTTCGAGCACCAATCCCACATTCATAATATATCGTGCCTGCAACAAATCCCAGTTGTTATGAGGGACACCGTTGGCTATGATATTATCCGCCCATTTCTTGAACGCCCCGGCATAGATTGTCATCTTGTCGGGATAATTGGTTTTCAGATAGTTGTATAGAAAATCATATAAAGGGACAGCGATATGCAATGCATCTTCGTGAATTACCTCAAAAGAAGTCAGTCCCACCAAAGTCTGTTGATGACCGTGATTCAGGTCAACAGGAACATTCCTGTAATAAATTCCGGTCATGTACGTATCAAAGACACCGGCAGCCAGCTTTGCAAACTTCCCGTCCCCCGTCATCCAATAGAGGAAAGCGGCGTCACGGGCTATTCCAAGGATTTCACAGTTCAGACTTTCTATATTCCGACCGGTTTTCGACGGATGCACACTCTCCAATGGTCGGTCGGGTAGTGCATTATTACAGAATGTCACGTTCCCATTCTCATCATCATCATAAGGCACTACATCCGCCAACTTAGGACGCCCGTGAGTGGCAGTTGTTCCTCGCGTACCGGTATAACGCACCGTAGGATAAGGAGCCTTCTTCCCTCCCGCATGATCGAAAGTCTCTCCTTTCACATATACTTCGGTCGCATGAGACTTCCAATACATAGCCAGACGGGATAACAACCACGTCGGCTGAACGTCCGTCAACCGGGTATATGCTTCCGTCCGCTCCTTCAGTTTATTGAATACATCTTCCGCCCACGCTTCGGTTTTAATCAGATTCCATGTTTCCCGCTTTCCCTCCGGCGTAGTCAGCACACGCGGATGTTCTTGCGGCATATTCTCCGGTAACGGGATTTCCTGCCCCGACGCAACATTCAGAAAGCATAAAAAATAGAGTCCCAGTAAAAATTGTCTCATACTTTAAATATCTTTTTTAGGTTTACTACCTATTAAATACGAAGATAGAGATTTATTTACCTAACCACATCGGAAAAGTCCACTTTTTATTTGCCTCAATCCACGCCTTTATTCCAAACAAAGATTTATATTTGCAAAAAACCGACTAACAATTCTAATACTTATGAAAATTCTATCTATCCATGATTTGGCTACAATCAGGAAGAAAGCGGAACACAACTTATTATTGCGCGAAGAAAGCAATGAGAAAGTTTCCGAAAAATGCTACGGACTATCCTCCGGTGCACAGCATCTTCAGATACTTATCTGCGGAGGTACAGGTTGTAAAGCATCTTCCAGTCAAGGTATTACGGACAATCTTCTGAAAGCTATCGAAAAGAACGGAATAACCGGTAAAGTGGAGGTCATCACCGTAGGTTGTTTCGGCTTTTGCGAGAAAGGTCCTATCGTGAAAATTATTCCCGACAATACTTTTTACACCCAAGTCACTCCCGAAGATGCGGAAGAAATCATCAACGAGCATATCATCGGAGGACGGAGAATCAAAAGACTGCTCTATGTAGACCCTAAAACGGAACATACCGTCAGCGACTCCAAACACATGGACTTCTACCGGAAGCAACTCCGTATCGCCTTGCGCAACTGCGGTTTTATCGATCCCGAAAATATCGAAGAATACATCGCCCGCAAAGGTTATTTCGCATTAGCCGATTGTCTTCTCAACAAACAACCACTAGATGTAATCGACATCATCAAACGTTCCGGACTCCGCGGACGAGGCGGAGGAGGTTTCCCGACAGGACTGAAATGGGAGTTTGCCCACAAACAGAAATCGGACATTAAATACGTTGTCTGTAATGCCGATGAAGGAGACCCCGGCGCATTCATGGACCGTTCTATTATGGAAGGAGACCCGCACTCTATCGTAGAAGCGATGTGCGTCTGCGGTTACTCTATCGGTTCTTCCAAAGGCTTAGTTTACATCCGCGCCGAATACCCGTTGGCTATCAACCGGCTGAGAATAGCTATCAACCAGGCACGCCAGTACGGTTTGTTGGGAGATCATATTTTAGGAACAGAATTCAGCTTCGATATAGAAATACGTTATGGGGCAGGCGCATTTGTCTGCGGTGAAGAAACCGCCCTGATTCACTCTATGGAAGGGAAACGAGGCGAACCGACTTTAAAACCGCCCTTCCCCGCCGAATCCGGTTATCTGGGTAAACCCACCAACGTAAATAATGTAGAAACGCTTGCCAACATTCCCATTATTCTGACCAAAGGTGCCGAGTGGTTTGCCACAATCGGAACAGAACGTTCCAAAGGAACCAAAGTGTTCGCCCTCGCAGGAAAGATTAACAATGTCGGCCTGATCGAAGTACCTATGGGAACTACACTCCGAGAAGTAATCTATGAAATCGGCGGAGGTATCAAAGGGGGAAAGAAATTCAAAGCTGTACAGACGGGAGGTCCATCGGGTGGCTGCCTGACGGAAAAACATCTGGATACCCCGATTGATTTCGATAACCTGCTGGCCGCCGGTTCCATGATGGGTTCCGGAGGAATGATTGTCATGGACGAAGACGACTGCATGGTGTCCGTCTCCCGCTTCTATCTGGACTTCACTGTAGAAGAATCCTGCGGTAAATGTACTCCCTGCCGTATCGGCAACAAACGATTACTGGAACTGCTAAACAAAATAACAGAAGGACGAGGTACGGAAAAAGACCTGGATACCCTTGCCACACTGGGACAGGTGATAAAAGATACTGCCCTCTGCGGGTTAGGACAAACCTCCCCCAACCCGGTTTTGTCGACACTGGACAACTTCTATGATGAATATCTGGAACACGTCAGAGACAAGACCTGCCGTGCCAAACAATGCAAGTCTCTGCTGACCTACACGATCAATCCGGAACATTGCATCGGCTGCCACTTATGTGCCAAGAACTGTCCGGCGGATGCAATCAGTGGTTTAGTACGCAAACCGCACGTCATCAACCCGGACAAATGTATCAAATGCGGTATGTGCATGGCACGCTGCAAATTCAAAGCTATTCTAGTTTGCTAAAATCTATTGCTATGGAAGATAAACAAATAACCCTCCAGATAGACGGCCATTTTATCACCGTCCCCGAAGGAAGTACCATTCTTGAAGCCGCTACTAAAATCGGTATCAACATACCTACGCTGTGTCACATCGACCTGAAAGGAACCTGTATAAAAAATAATCCCGCTTCCTGCCGCATCTGTGTGGTCGAAGTCATAGGCCGCCGTAATCTGGCTCCCGCTTGTGCCACCCGCTGCACGGAAGGCATGGTAGTGAAAACCAGCACACTGCGTGTGATGAACGCCCGCAAAGTGGTAGCCGAGCTTATTCTCTCCGACCATCCCAACGATTGTCTCACTTGTCCCAAATGCGGCAACTGCGAGCTTCAGACACTGGCGTTACGCTTCAACATCCGTGAAATGCCTTTCAATGGCGGTGAACTTTCTCCTCGCAAACGGGAAATCACCGCTTCTATTGTCCGCAATATGGATAAATGTATTTTCTGCCGTCGTTGCGAAAGTGTCTGTAACGACGTACAGACGGTCGGTGCACTCAGCGCTATTCGCCGCGGATTTAACACGACAATAGCCCCCGCTTTCGACAGAATGATGACGGAAAGCGAATGTACCTATTGCGGACAATGTGTCGCCGTCTGCCCGGTAGGCGCATTGACCGAACGCGATTATACCAACCGCCTTCTCGACGATCTGGCCAATCCGGACAAAGTGGTGATTGTACAAACGGCTCCCGCCGTGCGTGCTGCTCTGGGAGAAGAATTCGGTTTCCCTCCCGGCACAGTGGTCACCGGGAAAATGGTCTATGCCCTGCGCGAATTGGGATTCGACTATGTGTTCGATACTGATTTCGCTGCCGACCTCACCATTATGGAAGAAGGCTCCGAAATTCTGAACCGACTGACGTGCTATCTCAACGGAGACAAATCCGTCCGGCTACCCATTCTGACTTCCTGTTGTCCAGCATGGGTAAACTTCTTCGAACATCACTTTCCAGATTTGTTGGACATCCCATCTACGGCCCGTTCCCCGCAGCAGATGTTCGGTTCTATCGCCAAATCATACTGGGCAGAGAAAATGGGAATCCCCAAAGAAAAGCTGGTAGTGGTTTCTATCATGCCCTGCCTGGCAAAGAAATATGAATGTGCCCGCGACGAGTTTAAGGTAAACGGAATCCCCGATGTGGACTACTCTATCTCCACCCGCGAGCTCGCCCGACTTATCAAACGGGCTAATATAGGTTTTCCGCTGGTGTTGGATAGCCCGTTCGATAACCCCATGGGAGAATCCACTGGTGCCGGCGTTATCTTCGGCACTACGGGCGGTGTTATGGAAGCTGCCCTCCGCTCCGTTTACGAAATATATACCGGAGAATCTCTGAAAAACGTAAATTTCGAGCAAGTACGCGGATTGAGTGGAGTACGTCGTGCTACTATCAATCTCAACGGATTTGAACTTAAAATAGGCATCGCACACGGACTAGGCAACGCCCGTCATCTACTGGAGGACATACGAAACGGGCATAATGAATATCATGTAATCGAAATTATGGCTTGCCCCGGAGGTTGCATCGGAGGCGGCGGACAGCCATTACATCACGGCAACTCGGAAGTATTGTATGCACGCGCCAACGCACTCTACCGCGAAGACGCCAACAAGCCACTGCGCAAATCGCACGAGAACCCATACATCAAGACCTTGTATGAAGAGTATCTCGGCAAACCGCTGGGTGAGAAATCAGAAACATTATTGCATACCCATTATTTCAACAAATCGATTGATTAACTGTAAACGAAAAGTATTATGTCAGATATAAAACTAGCCTGTGACGTAGCTGAACAAATCAAAACGATTTGCGACAAGCACGGAAATAATCCGGGCGAACTAATCAACATTCTGCATGAAGCACAACATCTCCAAGGTTACCTGCCGGAAGAAATACAACGTATCATCGCTTCCAAACTAGGAATCCCCGTATCGAAAGTGTATGGAGTAGTGACATTCTACACTTTCTTTACCATGACTCCCAAAGGAAAGCATCCTATCTCCGTCTGCATGGGGACAGCCTGCTATGTACGCGGTTCCGAAAAGTTGCTGGAAGAATTCAAACGAGTGCTGGGTATCGAAGTCGGTGAAACAACTCCGGACGGAAAATTCTCATTGGACTGCCTGCGCTGTGTGGGTGCCTGCGGACTGGCGCCGGTAGTGATGATCGGTGAAAAAGTGTATGGACGCCTACAACCTGTGGACGTGAAGAAGATTATTGAAGACTTGGAATAACAGCCCGGAAACGATACTAAAAAACGGCTACTTTGTTTAACCAAAGTAGTCGTTTCTACAAAAAACTAAACATTTTTACAAACAATGTGCGGAGAGAACGAGATTCGAACTCGTGATACCCTTTAGGAGTATACACGCTTTCCAGGCGTGCCTCTTCAACCACTCGAGCACCTCTCCTTCTTTCGGAGCGCAAAAGTAGAGGAAGTTTTTGAAACTAACAAATATTTAGAGCGAATAATGTTCCAAAATTATTTGTTAAAGAACACTGATTTCCACAAAACGTCCATTTCAAGGACACATGTATAAACCAAAAACATCCGGTTTTACATTTCTAAATGTAAAACCGGATATTTTTGGTTACTTACAAATATTTTGCGGAGAGACAGGCTCTCGAACTTATACTTTCACAGAATCTCATAAAACCGCAAACAACTGATAATCAAGTGCAAATTACAACATAGAGTAAAACTAAATGTTTCTAAATGTCTTTTGCTATCTCAATAATTGGGTGTATATTTGGGTGTAGAATTTCAAACGCACCCAATTATGAATATCAAGCGCAACATCATTTTTGCATTGGAGAGCCGGAAAAAGAACGGTGTGCCAATCGTAGAGAACGTACCCATCCGTATGCGTGTCATCTTTGCCAGCCAACGCATCGAGTTTACAACGGGCTACCGGATTGACGTAGCCAAATGGGATGCAGACAAGCAGCGGGTAAAGAACGGATGTACCAACAAGCTAAAGCAGAGTGCAGCCGAAATCAATACGGACTTGCTGAAATACTATGCCGAAATCCAGAATATTTTCAAGGAATTTGAGGTGCAGGAGGTCATGCCAACGACCCAACAGTTGAAGGAAGCTTTCAACATGAGAATGAAAGACACCAGCGAAGAACAGCCGGAAGAAGCCCCTGTCAGCTTTTGGGAGGTATTCGATGAGTTTGTAAAAGAGTGCGGTAACCAGAATAACTGGACGGCATCCACCTATGAAAAATTTGCAGCAGTGAGGAACCACCTCAAAGAGTTCAAGGAGGATGCAACGTTCAACTATTTCGACGAGTTTGGATTGAACGAATACGTCAACTTCCTGCGTGATACCAAGGATATGAGAAACAGCACCATCGGCAAGCAAATGGGATTCCTCAAATGGTTCCTGCGCTGGAGCTTCAAGAAAGGACATCATCAGAACATTGCATACGATACATTCAAACCGAAACTGAAAACCACCTCGAAAAAAGTAATCTTCCTGACTTGGGATGAACTGAACAAGCTGAAAGACTACCAGATACCCAAGGATAAGCAATACCTGGAACGTGTGCGTGATGTTTTCCTGTTCTGCTGCTTTACGAGTTTGCGGTATTCGGATGTTCGCAATCTGAAAAGAAGCGATGTGAAGTCCGACCACATCGAAATAACCACAGTCAAGACTGCCGACAGCCTGACGATTGAACTGAACAAATACAGCAAAGCCATACTGGACAAATACAAGGACATCCATTTCGAGAATTACATGGCTCTGCCCGTCATCAGCAACCAGAAGATGAACGATTACCTGAAAGAGATCGCCGATGTATGCGGCATCCGGAAAAAGATAACTTTCCATGCCGGCCGGCACTCTTTTGCTACGCTGGCCTTAGGGTATGGCGTTCCAATCGAAACCGTTTCCAAAATGCTGGGACATACCAATATCCGTACTACTCAGGTTTACGCCCGGATTACAGACCGTAAATTGAGCGATGATATGGAAATGATGGCCCGAAAGCTAAATGGCAGATCGATAAAGAATGGTTAGCAAATGATGGAATGTTAAGTTTAAACTGTCCGAAAAGTTTATCTTACAGCTCGGTTTCCGGCTTATAAGGTCAGAAATATCATAACACAGGCAGAACTCATACTTAAAAACTCAGCAAATCCGGGCAGAGAATAAAATATCCCGATAACCGGAAAATTTATCGGAATGTCAGGATTTCCCGGATCTGTCCGATATCAAGCATATGGAAATCGATGCCGGCGATCCGTAACGGTCTACCTTGGCCGATGCCACGATACGATAGCTTTCATCATCCAAATGGG
>OGZG01001897.1_pt1 | contig 15000 bp, 10 predicted proteins | sample 1576781 | NCBI WGS metagenome assembly OGZG01 (sample SAMEA3541502, study PRJEB24748) | human gut metagenome | biome: human gut; feature: human-associated habitat; material: faeces | place: China | collected 2012 | reverse complement strand
CATCGAACTGAACCTCGGAATCTGGCTGCGCGTGTTGCTGAGAACGGAGTGAACAGTAACAATTTTTGAGTAGTTCAAAAGGAGAAATAAAAACGAGTATTGACATAAAAAAACTAAAGCCATATAATAGTTAGGCAACTAATGGATAGCAACCTAACTATTATATGGCTTTGCAATAGTATGGGTACTGATTTTAGGAGGTGCGGCGAGATAGACGAGGAAATGAAACAGAAGCTGAATGAGATGCATGTAGGCAGGCTGATACATATTTTATCCCATACAATGAAACGGCATAATCCGGCAGAGGTGATGGAGAATGACGATCTGACGACCATGCAGAAGCATGTGCTGAAATTTATCCTTCTGGAAACCATGCACAGAGATCTCTATCAGAAAGATATTGAAGAGGAATTCCAGATCAGGAAACCTACAGTGACAGGGATCCTGAAGCTGATGGAGAAGAACGGTTACATTTACAGAGAGAGTGCGAAACAGGATGCACGCCTGAAACAGATCATTCCCACAGAGAAAGCAGAGAAGATCCGTCCTGCAATCTTAAAGAGTATTGAAGAAGGCGAAGCCAAAATGCTCCGGGGAATTCCGAAGGAGGATGTGGAACTGTGCAAACAGGTTCTCTGGCAGATGTATGAAAACCGGAAAAAATCCTGCGATAGCAGGAATGATTTTTAACAGAAATAACGAGACATAAGGAGGACATTAACGAAGATGAATAAGAAACTTTTACGTTCAGTCCGGGAATACAAGAAGCAGTCTGTACTGGCTCCGGTCCTTGTAATCCTGGAAGTACTGATGGAAGTTCTGATTCCTCTGGAGATGGCGAAGATTATCGACGTAGGTATTGCAAACGGAGATATGAGCTATATCATCCAGCGTGGAGTCATCCTTGTTGCAATGGCAATGCTTTCCCTGTTCTTCGGCGTACAGGCCGGAAATATGGCGGCAGTTGCAGCAGCAGGATATGCGAAGAATTTACGACACGATATTTTTTATAAGGTGCAGGATTTTTCCTTTAAAAATATCGACCACTTTTCAACATCAGGTCTGGTCACACGACTGACCACTGATATCACAAATGTACAGCAGGCATACATGATGAGTATCCGCCTTCTTGCCAGGGCACCGTTTATGATCATCCTGTCATGGATTATGACACTGACGATCAACAAACCGATCGCAATGCTTTTCCTGATAGTTGTTCCTGTCCTTGGCGGTACACTGATCTTTATTGCGAAAAAGGCACATCCGCATTTCATCAAGGTATTTGATGAATATGACAACCTGAACAATTCCGTTCAGGAGAATGTAAATGCCTCACGTGTAGTTAAGGCTTTCGTAAGAGAGGACTATGAGATTGAGAAATTCCATGGAATTTCCAGATATGTTTATAATCTGTTTACTAAAGCAGAGAAAATCGTTGCATGGAACTCACCGGTTATGATGTTTGCCATGTATACTGTAATCATTATCATTGTTGTAATTGGCGGAAGAGGAATTGTTCTCGGTGGCATGGAAACCGGTGAGCTGACAAGTATCATTGTCTACGCACTTCAGATTCTCATGTCCCTGAACATGGTAACTTTCGTGTTTGTTATGATCATGATTGCAGAAGCATCCACAGACCGTATTGTAGAGGTTTTGGATGAAGTTCCTGAGATGCAGGATAAAGCTGATGCAGTAAAGAATGTGGCAGATGGTTCCATTGACTTTAATCATGTAGATTTCAGCTATGCAGGAGACGGAGGAAATCTTTCTCTGAAGGATGTAAATCTTCATATTAAATCCGGTCAGACAGTAGGTATCATCGGCGGAACCGGAAGTGCAAAGTCTACCCTAGTGCAGTTGATCCCCAGACTCTATGATGTCACAAAGGGTAATGTCCAGGTGGGAGGCGTGGATGTACGCAACTACAATCTGGAAGTACTTCGTGACCAGGTTTCCATGGTACTTCAAAAAAATGTGCTGTTCTCAGGAAGCATCTATGACAATATTCGCTGGGGTGATGAACATGCCAGTGAGGAAGAAGTTCGGAGGGTCTGTAAGCTGGCCCAGGCAGATGGATTCGTCAGTGAGTTCCCGGATGGCTACGATACAATGATTGTTCAGGGTGGTAACAACGTATCCGGCGGTCAGAAGCAGCGTCTGTGTATTGCAAGGGCTCTTCTCAAGAAACCGAAGATCCTGATCCTGGATGACTCTACCAGTGCAGTAGATACAAGAACAGATGCCCTGATACGTAAGGCTTTCCGCGAGGAGATCCCGAACACAACAAAGATTATTATCGCACAGCGAGTTTCTTCTATTGAAGATGCAGATCAGATCATCGTACTGGATGACGGTAAGATCGCAGGTGTGGGTACTTCAGAAGAACTGCTGAAGACAAATGATATTTACAGAGAAGTATATGAATCACAGGTCAAAGGAGGCGGAGACGATGAATAAGAAGAAAAAATTAGATCAGAACACCATCCAAACTGCCAAAAGACTTCTGAAATATATGACAGGAACCCATAAGATACAGTTTATCATCGTATTTATCTGCATCTTTATCAGTTCCGCAGCAAGTATTGCAGTATCCCTGTCCCTGAAATTTCTGCTGGATGACTTTATCATTCCGCTGATCGGACAGACAGATCCGAACTTTGCAGAACTCTATAAGGCACTTGCAGTCCTTGGCTGTATTTTTGCACTTGGTGTGATTGCCACATTTATTTATACCCGAATGATGGTTTATATCGGTCAGGGTGTGCTTAAAAGTGTCCGTGATGATATGTTCGAGCATATGCAGACTCTTCCAATCCGCTATTTCGACCAGAATACAAACGGATCTGTCATGAGCCTCTATACCAACGATACAGATACCCTGCGACAGATGATCAGCCAGGCGATCCCGCAGGCACTGATGGCGCTGTTTACGATCGTGGTTACCTTTATTTCCATGTTACTGTTAAGTCCGCTGCTTACGATTCTGGCAGTTGTGATCATCTTTATCATGCTGAAGGTTACCAATAAGATTGGTTCCAACAGTGGCAAATATTTCATCCGTCAGCAGGTATCTCTGGCAGATGTGACCGGTTTCGTGGAAGAACGAATGAATGGTCAGCGTGTGGTAAAAGTTTTCAACCACGAAGATAAATCAAAAGAAGAATTCGACAAACTCAATGAAGCACTTTTCAAGAGCTCCGCAAATGCCAATAAATACGGAAATATGATGGGACCGGTGATCGGTAACATCGGTAACCTGCAGTTCGTACTGACAGCAGTACTTGGGGGACTTCTCTCTGTAACAGGTGTGGGCGGCATCACCCTCGGTGTTATGGCTTCCTATTTACAGTTCACCAAGAGCTTTACCCAGCCATTCATGCAGGTGGCACAGCAGTTCAACGCCATCATTATGGCACTTGCAGGTGCAGAACGTATCTTCAGGCTCATTGACGAGAAGCCGGAAGAGGATGAAGGTTACGTAGAACTTGTTAATGCAAGAAAGGATGCCAGCGGCAATATCACAGAATGCAAAGAGAGAACAGGTATGTGGGCATGGAAACATCCACATTCTGCAGATGGTTCCGTTACTTATACAGAACTGACAGGAGATGTCCGATTCGAAGATGTTACATTCGGATATAACCCGGATAAAGTTATTCTGAAAGACATCAGCCTCTTCGCCAAACCGGGACAGAAACTTGCTTTCGTAGGCTCTACAGGTGCAGGAAAGACAACCATCACAAATCTGATCAACCGTTTCTACGATATTCAGGAAGGTAAGATCCGTTACGATGGAATCAATATTACCAAGATTAAGAAGGATGACCTGAGACGTTCTCTGGGAATCGTACTTCAGGATACTCACCTGTTTACAGGAACTATTAAAGAAAACATCCGCTACGGTAAACTGGATGCCACAGATGAGGAAGTATACGAGGCAGCAAGACTGGCTCATGCAGACCAGTTTATCAAAATGCTTCCAAAAGGATACGATACCATGTTAAGCGGAGACGGTGAGGAACTGTCCCAGGGACAGCGCCAGCTTCTCTCCATTGCAAGAGCAGCAGTAGCCAATCCGCCTGTACTGATCCTGGATGAAGCAACTTCAAGTATTGATACCCGTACAGAGAGTATCGTACAGAAAGGTATGGATAACCTGATGAAAGGCCGTACTGTATTTGTGATCGCCCATCGACTTTCAACCATCAGAAACAGCGATGCCATCATTGTACTGGATCATGGAAAGATCATTGAAAGAGGCGACCATGAAGATCTCATTAAGTTAAAAGGAACTTATTATCAGCTTTATACCGGTAAGTTGGAATTGTCATAAGGAACTATCAGAAAGACTGCAATTATTTCAGAACATGAATAATTGTGGTCTTTCTTTGCGGGCGTTGCGTTTTCTGCGTTATAATGCGATGATCGTACAGGTATGTGGATCACAGATGATGAAGTTCCGGTTTACGGATAAAAAAGAAAAATTATGCAGCAGCAAGGGAGAGATATACGATGGTAAAGATAGATCTGATTACTGGTTTTCTTGGTTCAGGGAAGACGACGTTTATCAGGAAGTATGCGCAGTATCTGATGGATGCTGGTAATAATATTGGAATTCTGGAGAATGATTACGGGGCTGTGAATGTGGATATGATGTTGCTTCAGGATCTGATGGGAGAGAACTGTGAGCTGGAGATGATCTCAGGAGGGTGTGATAAGGACTGCCACAGGAGGAGATTTAAGACGAAACTGATTGCTATGGGTATGTGCGGTTATGACCGTGTGATCGTGGAGCCGTCTGGGATTTTTGATGTGGATGAGTTCTTTGATATTCTTCATGAGGAGCCGTTAAACCGTTGGTATCAGATTGGGAATGTGATTGCAATTGTGGATTCTAAGCTGGAGCGTGATCTGTCAGAGGAGGCGGATTTCATTCTGGCTTCTGAGGTGGCAGATGCCGGATGCATTGTGATGAGCAAGAGCCAGGACGCATCACCCGAGGAAATCCAGGGTACGATTGAGCATGTGAATCAGGCGTTGGAGAAGGTTCATTGCAGCAGGAGATTTTGCTGTGAAATGGATGATGTGGATACAGTTAATATTATCCACAAGAACTGGGAGGAAATGTCGAAAGAGGACTTTGACAGAATCGCATCCTGTGGATATGTGATGGCAAGCTACAGGAAACCGGAGTTTGAGGCAGAGGATGCCTTTACTTCTCTGTACTTTATGAATGTGAAGATGACTGAGAAGGAGCTTCGGGAAGCGGCTGAGAAGATTCTGTCTGATCCTGAATGTGGGCGTGTGTTCCGAATGAAGGGATTTATGAGAGTAGACAGTGACAGCGAAGACGGTTCTGGACTATCTGCATGGGCAGAGTGCGATAGACGGCAGTGGATTGAATTAAATGCTACGAAGAATGAAATTACAATCCGACCGTTTCATGTAGGACAGGAGGTCCTGATCGTGATTGGAGAAGAACTGCATGAGGAGAAAATTAAATCCTATCTGAAAATCTGAGATTTGAACGCAGGTCGCGAAGCGGATTGCGAATGTCTGCTTTACTTTATAAAAAAGGGCACTTGAAAAATCAGGTGCCCCATTGTATAATCTACTTAGAAGATGACCGGAAGCGTGTTCCGGTTGCCCTCTGTGATTAATTATAATGTTAAAAAGAAAGTAAGCATCTCACTTTGAGCGGGGGGATGCTTATTTCTTTTTATGTTGATCTATGTAAGTCAATGCCGTAAAAATTACTAACAGTAAAGTAAGAACTTCCATTGTATTCATCGGGCATCACCCTCCTTTCGTGAAACTGGAGGGCAGGGGTCGAAACTTCGCATCCGGGTCTGTTCAATTATACTTGTTCAGTATAACGTGAAAAATAGAAGATATCAAGTACTTTACGTTCTATATTATTAAAAACAAAACAGGGTATGAAGTTCATCGTAATCTGATGAAACTTCATACCCTGTTCATTTATTTTTATGGAGTTTTGTAACCGTAAGGATTATTTGGTAAACAGATCAACCAGATCCTGGCCGTCTTCGTAGCCCTGGCTCTTCAGCTCATTTACGAACCATTCGTCTACGCCGTCTACAGCTTCTTTAAAGGAATCGATATCCATATCTGCTTTCTCTGTGAAGGTTACGCCGTTTTTGGATTCCCAGCGTTCTTTGATCTCATTGTCGCTGGAACGGTTGATGTAACGTTCATACTCAACTGCCTTCTGGCCACATTCGTCAACAACTGCCTGCTGTTCTGGTGTGAGGCCGTCATAGATATCCTGATTGATGCAGAAGAACAGACAGTCATAAATCGCATCCCACATGGAGCAGTAAGGCTGAACCTCCTGAACGCTTGCTGCGTCGATAGCAGGAAGTGGATTTTCCTCACCTTCAACCGTGTTCTGCTGAAGTGCTGTGTAAGTTTCTGACCAGTTCATGTTTGTGGCATCAGCGCCCCATCTCTTGTAGCATTCCATCAGAAGGTTGGAGCCTGCTACACGAACCTTCAGGTTCTTCATATCGTCTACAGATTTAATCTCATGTTTGCTGTTTGTGATTTCGCGGAAACCGTTCTCTGCAATACCCATGCAGTGGAGTCCGTACTCACTGAGGATTTCTTTCAGCTTTGCACCTGCTTCGCCATCGAATTTCGCATCTGCATCGTCGTAAGAATCATAGACGAATGGAAGAGAAACAACGTTGAAACGTGGATCAAATGCAGAGTAGATCAGGTTGGAGTGCATGGAGATCTGAACCGGGTCCCCATTCATCAGAGCCTGAATACCTTCGGACTGGTTGCCGTTTGTAAGCTGGTCAGCTGCATAAATATTGACTTTAACCTTTCCGCCTGTAGCTTTTTCCATCAGTTCACCGAACTTACGTCCGCCGTCAGCCCAGGTACTTGTCTCAGTAGTGGAGCAAGCGAAGTTCCAGGTTGTTTCCGGCCAGTCCAGATCACTGTAATCTTCCACTGTATTGAAGGAATCCTTTGTGAAAAGGTCAACCAGATCCTGGGCATCGTCATAGCCCTGGCTCTTCAGTTCGTTTACAAACCAGTCATCGATACCGTCAACTGCTTTTTTGAAGGAGTCGATGTCCATGTCTTCTTTCTCTGTGATTGTTACACCGTTCTGGCTTGCCCAGCGTTCTTTGATCTCGTCATCTCCGGAACGGTTGATGTAACGCTCATATTCAACTGCTTTCTGTCCTGCCTCGTCAACAACTTCCTGCTGTTGTGGTGTGAGACTGTTGTAGATGTCTTCGTTGATACAGAAGAACAGGCAGTCATAAATTGCATCCCACATAGAGCAGTAAGGCTGAACCTCCTGAACACTTGCAGCGTCGATAGCGGGAAGCGGATTCTCCTGACCTTCTACTGTGTTCTGCTGAAGTGCTGTGTAAGTTTCTGACCAGTTCATGTTTGTGGCATCAGCGCCCCATCTCTTGTAGCATTCCATCAGAAGGTTGGAGCCTGCTACACGAACCTTCAGGTTCTTCATATCGTCTACAGATTTAATCTCATGTTTGCTGTTTGTGATTTCGCGGAAACCGTTCTCTGCAATACCCATGCAGTGGAGTCCGTACTCACTGAGGATTTCTTTCAGCTTTGCACCTGCTTCGCCATCGAATTTCGCATCTGCATCGTCGTAAGAATCATAGACGAATGGAAGAGAAACAACGTTGAAACGTGGATCAAATGCAGAGTAGATCAGGTTGGAGTGCATGGAGATCTGAACCGGGTCCCCATTCATCAGAGCCTGAATACCTTCGGACTGGTTGCCGTTTGTAAGCTGGTCAGCTGCATAAATATTGACTTTAACCTTTCCGCCTGTAGCTTTTTCCATCAGTTCACCGAACTTACGTCCGCCGTCAGCCCAGGTACTTGTCTCAGTAGTGGAGCATGCGAAGTTCCAGGTCATTTCCGGCCAGTCAAGGTCGCTGTAATCTGCGATTGTGTCAAAGGAGTTATTGCCGTCTCCTGCGTCCTTGGAAGCTGTGTCAGAGGAAGCGGAGGACTGATCACCTGTGTAGGAGCCTTCTTTTGCAAGAGCTTTCGGAAGGAAAGTGGAGGTGATCGGGATGTATGTAACGATCAGAAGAACTGCAACGCAGGCTGCGATCATTGGCACAACTGCCCTTGAGATCTCCTGCAGAGTAACTTCCAGACCTTTTTTGATCTTGATGCTGATTGCTACGAAAAGGTTTACACCTACAGGAGGAGTTACCTGTCCGATTGCAAGGTTTACAGTTGCCATAACACCGAATGCTACTATATCGTATCCAAGAGCCTTACATACAGGAAGCATGATCGGGATGAAGATGTACATAGCGGAGTTTGCATCGATGAAGCATCCTGCGATCAGGAAGATGATATTTACGATCAGCAGGAAGGTAAACTGATTGTGTGCGATGCTTCCAAGTAAATTGGAGGCTGCATCTGCAATACCGAATTTGGTACATACAAAGGAGAACAGAGAGGCACTTGCTACGATGAGCATAATACCGCCGGTTGTCTTTGCTGAGTCTACCAGAATGTCAAACATATCGCGGATGGAAACTTCGCGGTAGATGACCATACCTACGAAGAGACCGTATACAACGGATACGGCTGCTGCTTCTGTTGGTGTGAAGATACCGCCGTAGATACCGCCCAGAATGATGACCGGCATCAGGAATCCCCAGAAAGCATCTTTGAAAGCGTCCCAGCGTTCTTTGCCGGAGGCTTTTTCCCTGGATGGTTTGATATTGTGTTTCTTTGCTTCCAGCATTACTACGATTATCAGTGCCACGCCCATTAGAAGACCTGGTACGATACCTGCCATGAACATGTCTGCGATGGATGTGCCTGTGATGGAGGCATATACAACGAAGGCGATACTTGGCGGGATGACAATGGCAATGGAGCTTGAGGTTGCCATCAGTGCTGTGGAGAATGGTGCGGAGAAACCGCCCTGTTCTACCATTGCAGGGATCAGTACGGCGCCAAGGGCTGCAACAGTTGCAGGGCCGGAACCGGAGATCGCGCCGAAGAAGCAGGCTACGATAACACATACGATGGCGATACCGCCTTTTTTGTGGCCTACGCAGGTATCAACGAATTTGATCAGTCGCTTGGAGATACCGGCTTTTGCCATGATGTTTCCTGACAGTACGAAGAATGGGATTGCCAGGAGCAGGAATTTACTGATTCCTGAGTACATGTTGGTTGCTACGATCGTCAGGGATGTACCGGAGTAGAGGATTGCGCATACGGAGGAAAGTCCGAGGCAGATTCCGATGGGTACACCCAGAATCAGGAATATGAAGAAGGAGATAAATAAGATTGCACTGATCATTTATTTGCCCTCCTTTTTGTCTGTTGTGATTGTGTTCATGTTACTTTTTGTGCTGTTGTCGGTATTTTTGGCGCTGTCGGTTTTGCAGCAGAAGTCCAGACAGAATTCAATGAAGTGAAGGATCATGCATCCTGCACCGATAGGCACGAAGGACCAGAAGATCCATTCAGGCCAGTTTAATACGAAGGTTCTTTTTCCATTCTGAAGCTGAGTGATTACCTTGTCCATTCCGTATTTGAAAAGGATGACGCTGAAGATGATGCTCAGGACTGTGATCAGGATCACGGATGGTTTCTTCAGTTTCTTTGGAAGGCGGTCTGTGACCAGTGTCAAGCTGACCAGTTCTCCTTCGCGGCAGGCCAGTGCGGCTGCCAGCAGGGTGATGAGTACGAATACCGCTACTACAAGTTCTTCTGTGAAGGACCAGGAACGGTGGATGACTTTACGGGAAAATACGTTTCCCACAGTCAGCACCAGGATCAGCAGTGTGGAGATCACAAGGACGATCTTTTCTACTGCAGCCAGTGCGTTCATGATTTTTTTGTAGATTTTCATGCTCTCTACTCCTCTCAAAAAATTTGCTGCTGTTTTTCGGAATTTGGAGCAGATTCAAGGCAGATGGAATGTAATGGTTATAATATGTAATTAGTTACATTTTTCATCTGTGGTGAATTCTGTTGTCTGCGAAAAACAGAAGTAGTGTTTCGGTTTCAGATCGACAGCCTGGAAAAGAAAGTATGTCTCGTGTGTCAGGGCTTTTTTATGTTATGGGAATATTATGGAGTAATTTCCTATAACATAAAAAAAGTCCGCCCCACGCAGGGACGGACATATGATATTCCGTAACCACCCTGTTTCACCTTTGAAACAAGTACGATTCTGCAACGTACCGATATACGCGGCTCCTGTAACGGGGGGCGGCCGGGGAAGCTTACTGTGAATACGGCAATATCTGTGATGGCTGTATTCAAGGGTTCGGCTTTCCTTCTCGGGGATGATATTCGAAACAGGTCTGTCACTGCATTTCACCGGACTGCAGTTCTCTGAGGACAGGGGGGGACTGTTTTTACTGGTTCCCTTCGTTGAATTTATGCGTTATAGGTTTAGCTGTTTAAAAAGCTAAAGCAATTTTAACGCTGTTTGTTTTGAAAGTCAAGAGGTTTTTGTAAGTATTTGGGGGAAGTTTGTTGGTGTGGGGCGTACACAGACAATAAGGGACGCGCGAAGCAGCATCTCTCTGCAGGTTCAGTTCCGGGGGCTAAGTAACTCTAAGGTGGGGGAAATCCGCTAAAAGCATGAAGAAAAATGCAAAACTCGCTCCGTCGCAGACTCCGCTCAGACAGGTTGCTATTTTTCTTCATAACGCGGATTTCCCCCACCTAAGAGTTACTAAGCCCCCTCCAAATTCACCTGCAGAGAGATGCTGCTTCACGCTGGCTATTGGCTGTGTAAGAGAAAATGGATGAGGTGGTGGGAGCGGAGGGGTCAAGTGAAAAGAATCAGTTGTTACTCTTGACAATCGAATGATTTTCTGCGTATATTGTAAAAAATAAAATATTAAATATTGGATAAGTAAAATAATGAGTAAAAGCTACAAAGATGAGCAGAAAGAGGTAAAGATCATGGATTTAAAGAATTATTCAACAGGAGTACAGCATATCGGGATTCCGACAAATGACATTGATAAAACTGTGGAGTTTTATCATAAACTTGGTTTTGAGACTGCATTTGAGACCGTAAATGAGGAAGCGAATGAGAAGGTTGTGTTTCTGAAACTGGGAACTCTGGTAGTGGAGACTTATGAGAATCATGCGGCGAAGATGGAGCATGGGGCGATTGATCATGTTGCGCTTGATGTGAGAGACATTGAGGAGATTTTCCAGTATATTAATGAAGCTGGTTTAAACTCCACACAGGATACCATTCATTTCCTGCCATTCTGGGAAAATGGTGTAAAATTCTTTACCATTGAGGGTCCGAATAAGGAGAAAGTGGAATTCAGTCAGTATCTGTAAAACAGAAAAAGTTACGGAATATACCTACATAATAAAATTCCGAACATAATAAAATGAAGCAGTAAAGCCGATACATTGACTGGAAACAGTGTGTCGGCTTTTTCACTGTTCGAAATAGACTGTAGCAGTAAAAACCGGGAAAAATAAAGGGATATTAAAGGGAAGAGAAAGATGAAATATTTAAAGAAGTGGTATATTAATCTGTCAATACAGAGAAAAATTCTGTATTGTACATTAGGGGTAGCATTGGTTGTTTTGCTGGCTGCCAGTGTTTCGCAGTATATGTCTGCATCTTCAATTGTGACAGAACAGACAAGGAAGCAGTCTGCGGGAGTGGTGAACGAGTTGTCGGTGAATTTGGATCATTATTTTGATATGGTGAGGAATTCATTTGAGTATATTGCAAATAACAATACGGTTCAGGAGGAATTGGAGTCTGATGAACCATATAAATCGGATGGCACAGAGCTGTATTCCTATTATTCAAGATCAGGGCAGATCAGAAGGCTGCTTTTGCAGGGATATACAAGTATTTATATGAATGATATCCAGCTGTATGGTTATAACGGAGCAAATCATCTGCTGGCAAATAATCATGAGATTAATGAAAATACCGCTCAGACATCCTGTGAACTGGCGGAGCAGGCAAAAGGACGCTGTATTTATTATAATGCTTCTGAGGAAGGCCTGATGTATATGGCAAAGCAGATCAAAGATTCTCTGACTATGAAGCCAGTGGGAATATTGAGAGCATCTATTAAGCTGAGCTATCTGAAAAAAATGACGATCACAGCCAGAGATTCTTTGTCTGCACATATTTTTCTTCTGGACAGTGACAAAAATGTTCTGATAGAGAGTGCAGAGAATGATGCGACAATCAGTGACAGAAGCTGGATAGAAAAAATATCAGGTAACACAGGAGATTTTCTGTTTACTGCAGATGGACAGGGTTATGACTGTGTATATCAGAGAAGTTCTGACACAGGACTTACAGTTGTAGGAATGATTCCTATGAGTTTCTTACAGAAAACAGCTAGAGGATTACAGAAAACGACAATCATGCTTATTCTGGCAAGTTTGATGTTGTGTATTTTTCTTGCTGATATTCTGGCAAAGGGAATCGCCGGTCCGATTGAGCGTACAAGTAAAGCAATGCAGCAGTTTGCGGAGGGGGATTTTTCTGTCCGTCTTCCGGAAGGAAGAAGGGATGAGATTGGAGCCATGAATTCTGTTTTCAACCAGACGATAGAGAAAATAGAGCAGCTGATAAAACAGGTTGTGGAGATGGAAACAGTTAACAAAGATATTGAATTCCAGGCTTTGCAGGCACAGATTAATCCGCATTTTCTTTATAATGTACTGGATACGATCAACTGGATGGCGCGAAAGAAGGGCGAGGATAATATTTGTCGTATGGTTACTTCTATCAGCAGTCTGATGCGTGCAAGTATCAGCAATAAAAGAAGTATGGTTTATATTCGTGAGGAAATAAAATATGTACAGGATTATCTTTACATACAGGAAACCAGATATGGAGATAAATTTACATCTTATATTGAAGTGGATGAGAGATTAAATGAATTAGAGATTCCGAAGATAACTATTCAGACACTGGTGGAAAATGCGGTAGTTCATGGTGTGGAAAATGCGACATGGGACTGTTTCCTTTATGTTTCAGGAGAAATTACAGATGGAATGGCAGTATTTACAGTAAAGGATGATGGAGTTGGAATGTCACAGGAGCAGTTGGAGAAACTGATGGGGACAGAGGAAGAGCCAGATCATGAAGCAGAGCGGACACATACTCATCTGGGAGTGTATGCGGTGAGAAAGAGACTGGATTATGTATATCAGAACAAGGCAAGGATGAGCATTACATCAGAACCGGGGAAGGGAACACAGGTAATACTGGAAATCCCGATGAACGGTAATGTGGGAGTTACTTACAGGAAATACGATGAAACTGTAAATGAAAATAACAAAAAAAGGGGAGACGAGAGATAATGGAATTGCAGGTAATGATATTAGATGATGAATATATTATTCTGGATGGTTTATGTTCGTTTCCATGGAGCGATTATGGATACCGTATATCCGCAACTGCAAGGAACGGATTGGAAGGGCTGGAGAAACTGGAGCAGGCGAAACCGGATCTGATCCTTACAGATGTGAAGATGCCGGGAATGGATGGACTGGATTTTGCAGAAAAAGCACATGAGATTTATCCCGATGCGGTTATAGTGATACTGACAGGATATGACAGTTTTGCCTACGCTCAGAAAGCAATCAGCATTGGTGTGGAAGAATATCTTCTCAAACCGGTGGACTATGATGAGTTAAAGGCAATGGCTGCCCGGATTGCAGGGGAAATTCATGCAAGGAAGGAAAAACAGCAGGAAATCCGGGATCTGAAGAAATATTTCAACAGGTCAGTTCCGCAGCTGAGATCCAAATTTGCGGGAAATCTTCTGTATGGAAGAATCCAGGGAAAAGGAGTTGTAAAAGAGCAGGCAGAATCTCTGAATCTGACAATAGAGAAATATATTGTGTGTGTAGGGCGAAAAGTTGTTGGAGAAAATAAAATCCATACAGGAGATAAATGGATAGAGGAATTTGCATGCATCAATATTTTTGAGGAAATTTTTAATGATTTTGGAATTCATGTTTTGAGCGATTATAATACAGCAACTGCAGAATATAATTTTATTCTTTTGTTTGAAAAGGAAGAAGAAAACGCAGTATGTATGGAAAAAGCATTGCAGGCATGCAGTAAGATACAGGTAGAAGTAGAACGGTATCTGAAAGCACATATGAATTTTGGATTGAGCGATGTAGAAGTGGACGAATATCAGGCAAATGCACAGTACCGTAAGGCACAGACAGCATGCAGGCAATGTGTTTATCTGGGTACGAATATCATACTCAGATACGAAGATCTGCAATATGAAAAACAGACAGACTTTGTGATTACTTCCGGTGAAAAAACACATTTTATGATGACTTTGTTTCAGGACAGTTTTGAGAAAGCGGAGGATGAACTTCATCAGATGTTTCGAAACGCACCGGAAGATGTATCTCCGGTGAAATTTGCAGCAATGGATTTACTTTTGGGATGTATGAAATTTCCATATATCTGTGCAGTTGACAGTGAAATTCATAATAAAAACTGGAATCTTTCTGTGCTTCAGGATGGAATAAAAAGAATCTGTCAGTGCGAGAACACAGAAGAGGTGTTGAATTGTCTGCTGAATCTGTTTGGAACGCTGATTAAACAGAATACAGAAGGAACTGATGAACGGAACCGGAAACTGGTTCAGAGTGTTCTTTCTTACATTGAGAAGAATTATTCAGGAGATTTATCTATGGATGATCTGACTGAGAAATTCCATGTAAGCAGAACCTATATCAGCCGCCTTCTTAAGAAATATGCCGGAAAGAGTTTTCTGGAATATCTGACAGATGTCCGGTTCCAACAGGTGGAGAAACTGATTGCAGATAATAAATATAAACAATGAAACGGAGCTGTTAAACAGCCAGCTTTCCGAAAAGGAAAATTTCCTCGGAATTATGCTCAACAAGGAAAATGTTTTTTTACGATAATCGGCAGTTTGCTGCGTAAGATAAATATTACTGTTGCTT
>OGZG01001896.1_pt1 | contig 15003 bp, 9 predicted proteins | sample 1576781 | NCBI WGS metagenome assembly OGZG01 (sample SAMEA3541502, study PRJEB24748) | human gut metagenome | biome: human gut; feature: human-associated habitat; material: faeces | place: China | collected 2012 | reverse complement strand
ATTCCAGAGTTTGGAAGCTGCATAACACATATGCCCTATGATATTGGAATATTCCTGACTGATCTTTATGGATGTTTTATGTGACAGCAGCATTCCTCTTCCTCCTTTAATCACTGCACAGATAGGGATTCACATTCCATCTTGAATCAATACGATTTGCTCTGATGTTCCATATAACGGCGGATATTTTCTTCAGATACAGATCCGATCGTTTCCACATAATAGGAATGGTTCCACAGCTCTCCTTTCCATAGCTGGTTTCTTATTTCTGGAAAACGTTCGAACAGTTTTCTGCCGGTAATCCCCTTCAAATACTTAACGATTGCTGTTATAGAAAGTTTTGGTGGAGCTGATACAAAGCAGTGGACATGGTCGCCTTCACCACAGTAAAGCGGACATTCACAATCCGCTTCGCTACTTGCACATGAACGCAGTCGCTTAGTGCTCTGCACACTTGAAGCGGGGGAATGCTTCTCTGCGTTCAAATAAATGAACAGTAAAGCCCTTGTCCTCAGCAATCTGCTGCACCAGTTCCTTTAGGTATTCCTCAATTCCTGAGTTTAATATCTTCCGTCGGTATTTCACTGACCATACCATATGGTAGTTGATATTACACACGCAAGTTCTATAATGTATTAGATTTTCTTTCATACATATAGTATAGCATAATGCACGGAAATGTGCAATACAAAGTCGAACATATTTTCGTTTGATTCTATGCCGGTTACGGCATTAATGTCACTGGAGTCAATGGCAGGGAGATTATTATATTATTTTCAATGTGCAGACATGCACACTCCTGCACTTTCATCTCGGTAATTGAATTGCCGAGGATTCCCGCTTATTGTTCTAAAAGATTCTTAAAAATTCTACATTACTTCAAGAACCCGAATTGCTATCAATCCATTTCGAACTCCAAGCACTTCTGCTGCATTATTAAAATCTATATTCGTTATTTCTATTATTTTCTGCAAACGATACGAAGCAGTTCGATAATGAATAAACATTAATTCAGAAGTCTTTTTTAAGCTTTGGTTGACATTCAGATAACACTCCAATGTATCAACCAACTCTCTATTTTTCTGAATATCGTACTGGCGAAGTTTATTCAATGACTCTGGTATAAACGCTTGCAACTGATTTATATCTTTCATCTTTTCTATTACATGATAAAAGAATCCTATCTTTGTACTATCTATAACTGACTTACTCTCGTCTCCGATCATTCGTCTAATAATTTTAATATATTTAAGTGCAATTTTAGAAGATTTAAAAGACTCCTTCAATTCATGGTATCCTGTGACAGTTTTACCTATACCAATCAAAAAATCTTTTTCAACTCCCCTATTAACAAGAAATTCCTGTATCGTTTGCTGCAGTTTCTCCAGTTTTTTACGAAACTCCAACCCGTTTTCCTGTTCTGTTTCTCTGTGAATATATATAATCTGGTTGGTTTGCAAAAAAATATGCTTCCTCGGTAAATAACGTATAATTTCGTTTTCGACCATTTCTGTTTCTTTTATCTGGGCATTGGTAAATTTTTCCATATTCTTTTTTGCATCCATACGGAAAGTAACAACCCGATATATCTCTGCATCATTAAGCCCATGCATACCTGCAACTTCATTTTCTTCATCATTTGACAGAGAACCATTTAGCAAACGATATTCCAGATCTCTGATATATCGTTTTTCAAGATTTTCTTCTATTACATGTCTGATCAAACTAAACTGTAATGTAATGATAATATTCTCTAACGCGATAAAATCCAATTCCCTCAATGGTTCATTCTGTTCTGAAACAACAAAATACATTTCCTGTCTTTCAAAAATATTGAGCTTCTTAATATATTCAATATAGTTAGTATTTTTTCTTTTTTGACACAAATATTGATATCTTGTTATAATTTCAGGCTTATATTCCGTAATATTTTTTTCCATTCTAAAATCCTGTGTTTCCGAATTACTTGGAAAAAAGCAAGTTCCATCTGCGTTATATAAACCGACCGGATTCCCGAGCATGGTACTGATCAAGAAAAAAATTCTCTCCATGGATTCTCTTGAATCTATCACGTTCAGTAAAATATTACTTAAATTATCATGTGTCATCTTAAAATATTTCAATTTTGCAGTTTCGATATCATATAACTGAAGTAGTATATGCTTAATAATTCCCCAAAAATGCAAATCCTCAGGAATTTCTATCACGTAAAAATGATACTCCTGTGAAAATTCCATTAAAATATCAAACAGTCTTTTCAGGTGTTCGGTTCTCTGACAGCACTTTACAATAAATCCACTTACCTGCTTTTTATCAAATTCTTTTAAATGATACAAAAAAGCATCTTCCTCTGTGGCTTCATAGGCTCTCATACTCGTCAGGAGCAGTTCACCCCCCCCAGAAATTTTTCCATATCTGCCACTTCAATGATTCGGACTCCTTTAATTTCACGATCAATTCCTGAATCATCATTTATCAGCTGCATTTCTGGGAATTTGTTTGATTTAAGCAAGTCCTTTACTGTATACCCCATTTGTATTCCCTTCCTTTTACAATTGAATTGATTCATCTTTCTTTTGCTTTATTATGCCATATCTATTTTAATATATTGTTGGAGTTATTTCTATAATTGTTTTTCATATTCGCTAGTTTGTTTTCTTAGCTATTCTGATAACTCATCGGTATCTGGTTTTATAATCTCCGAGACCTTTATGCCCTTTAGTAGATTGTCATAAGTTTGCTGCACATCCAGCAATATTTTATGTACTTTACAATGCTCTGTTGCATTTCTGGAACAAAACCCATCTTCTTCTAAACAACGGTTTAATCTCATAGTTATTTCTGTGGCGGATATAATGTCAAACAAAGAAATATCTTCTGTTTTTTTCGCAAGTGAATACCCACCTTTCCTTCGCAGGCTGTAATTATATTCGCTTCTTTTAATTTTTTTGTTATCTTTGGAATATAACTTTCTGGAATCTTTAATTCGTAAGCTAACTCAGATGCAGTGATTACTTCACTACGACAAGCCAGATAATATACAATTCTGATTGCATAATCCGTTGTAATTTTTAATTGCATAATTGCTCCTCTCCAAAACAGGAAAAATCCCGAATTATTATCCTTGTGCTTCATCTTTTATCGCCTCAAGTCTAATAAATTCGGGATATTGTATAACCTTTCCTCTTTATCTCATTATCAGCTTTTTCAGTTCTTCTTATTTATTCCTTTAAAGAATACCATACCAACCATGCTGATCGCAAGAACAAAAAACATCAAAACCATCCGGCTCAGGGTTTGCAAACGCCTTAACGATCTCACCGTCAGCAGAAAATGAAATGGTTCCTGAAGTTGTCTTCTCAAGTTTTTCCGTTCCATCCGGTATCTTGAGATAATTCTCAACCTTTATTTCTTTTTTGGCTGTTTTTTTCCACTGTGCAACAATCTGATAGCCGCTATAATTTTTAGATGCGAATACCGGCAGATCTGTATTATTTGCATATCCGTAATTCTCATCAGAAATCGTAAAGAGGTCACCGTTACTATATGTCTCTTGACTTAACTTACCAGCTTTGTTTTTCAGCTTCCATCCTATAAATTCATAGCCTTCGCAAGTGGGTTCTGCCCAGCCTTCACCCATAATAAAGGTCGTTCCCATATCTCTTGCGCCTTTATTCGTGGATGGATTTTTACCATAAGACTGCATCGGTTTATTTTTGTCGTTTGTTTCCTTATTATATGGGATGTTCTTTACATCGGCATTCTCAGGTAATACTTCATCACCTGCACCAGAATTATAATGTACATATAGGCTGCTGGATGCAACCATGAAAGCGGCAGAATATAAACGCCAGCCATTATCTGATAGTAAAGGTCTTGCCCCTCCCCACGCTAAATATCTGGTATAACCTTTTTCCTTCGCAGCTTTTTGTGCAGCCTGCCATTGATCATCATATATTTTAAATGAATTATTCCCTCTTATAAGTGACGTAGCTGTCATTGCATCTATGGTACCAGCATCAGCATCATTCTTTTTTCCATCTCCAAGAGGATTGTCACCGTGTGGCTGTCCATACCACACACCAACAGCATTCTGAAGTCCATTTACAAACTCATACCCAGCTTTTGGCTTGGCAAAGAAAATTCGTACCTGTCTTGTTGTGTCTCCTTTATACTTTACAGGATCCATATCTATGGTTTGATTATCTTTTACAGGAACCAGTGCTTGTTTCTCATAGTCCCACATAACTACGTCCAGACCTTCACCGTTTCGGGATCCATCTGTTAATAATCTTACTGTCACAGCCTGTCTTCCGCGTTCTTCTTTGTATGGTACTAAGGTAAAATTGTAATCCTCAAATTTTCCGGTTCGGACTTTCAAATCCATCTTATATTCATAAGAACAATTTTTTTCCTCACCTCTAGTAGTTGTGTAGCTATCTGTCATCTTGGTGATTAAACTTAATTTACCTGGAGTCGATGAAACACCATCACCTTTACTTATTGGCACCTCACTAATTCCGCTTTCAGGAGAGGCTTGAATGGAAGTACCGTTCACCACCATATTTATCACACGGTAGCCTCTATTTGTATGAAAAGCTGGAATATCCAATTCATAGCCTGACATTTCATACACATCATCTGGTTTAAAAGTCCACATGATTTTGTCCTGGCCTTTCAAATACTCCCAGCCCTTGGCTACGCTGTGTGGAATATTAATGTATTCTTCCCCATTAATATCTTTTGTATTAATGGTTATTCTGTAAATACTTTGTTCTTTATAGGTAATTGTAATCGTATCGTCTTTTACAAAGTTAATAGAATAGGTAGCTTTGTTTTCATTTCCATTTTCCTTCGTAATTGTCGCACCCTCTTGAGAAACAACAGATTCGATTATAAATCTTTTCGCTTTGGGATTATTTGCTTTTGCTGTGTCTGTGCCAGGAGTTACTGAAATTACAAAGTTTTCTCCCGCATTTACACGAATCTGATTCGACATATCAAGCGGTACATCAAGACTGCCATTTTTTTGGGTGATTGTACCAGGTGTACAACTATCAGGAACTACTTCCTTTATGCTGACCAGGTGATACTCCTGGTACATCATCGTTAATTTCTGAGCTTCTTCCAGCTTAATTGCAATCACACCATCTGTACTATAGTAAATGGTGTCGTTATATTTTCCGATGTATACACAGTTTTTTCCATCTACTTTTGCGCTCTTAAACTCGAAATGTCTGCCTTCTATAGATAGCTCTTTATGATCCGCAATTGCTCCAAATTTAATGACAGAAGGTGCTCCTGCAATTGGGTTTCCATTGACATCTACATACGCTACTCTATCTGTTGAGGCTTCTTCTCCATTCTCGGCAACCGCCAGTAATTCTTCCTCCAGACTCTGTACAGACATTTGTTCCGGTGCATCCAGATCAGTTATCTGATCTGCGGAATCCTCTATTTCAACCGGATTTTCTGGTTCCACTGGGGTCTCTGTTTCTGTCGGAACCTCTGATTCCGTCGGTTCTTCTGTTTCCACTGGGGTCTCTGTTTCCGGTTCTGTCTCCTGATTTTCAATGTCACTGATAAAATCCACCGTCTCCTGTGATTCCCTTTCCATTTCCACACCGGCACCAGATGCTTCGGTTACATTTAATGATAAACCACATATAGAAAAAATCAAAATCCAAGAACAAATGATCTTCAAGTATTTTTCCATATATTATGCCTCATCTTGTGACTCTCCCTTATTTCTTTTCTGGTTTTCATATGTTAAAACGCTTAGGCAAATCAGCGACCCAAACAACAATAAGAAATATCCCATAACAGGACTGTCATCTCCGGTCTTTACGCTATTGGTTTTTCCTGATCCATCTGAATGGGACGGTCTAGATGGCTGTGACGGATTTGAGGGCTGTGTTGGATTCGGCTTTTCTTCTCCCATATAACTGTTCTTAAAAGAGATCGCTTCTATTTTCTCCCCCTTCTCATTGGCTACAATTGTGACAACTTTTAACTGATTCGATTCATTATAGTAAGCCTCGACAGTCACATGGTATTTATTTTGATCATATTTGTAATTATCTTTTTTCTCAGTTGTCTGACAAAGGGTATAGTGATACTGTCCTGCTGTCTTCACATTCAGCGTAATCTCAGTAGCTGCATTCTTTTTCATTGTCCAGGAATACTGCATGTTGCGGCCTCCCGCGGGCATCGGGGCACCGCTTTGATCGGTTGTCATAATATAAGAGAATTCATCTGCAATACCTTCCACTTCACTGTCAAAGATCTGTCTCACCGGAATTTTCACTACAGTACAGTTATCAGATGCAAACACTGATATCTGCATGTTCAGAAAAAGGAGCATAGTCACCAATATGATAGTTACTTTTTTTAAATCAAGGATTTTCATGTTTTTTCTTTCCCTTCTTCTTTAATTTTCTATCTATCAGCAATAGAACGATAATTAGCAAAAGTATCCAGTAGATAACCGGCACCTGAATCATCTTTTCTTTTAATTGATCAATTCCAGTTCCCAGATTCTTGGCTTTCTCTTTCTCAGGATAGACCTGATCCGTAAGCCTTCCTACTAATATATTTCTTCCATTTGTCATGTCTGAGGTACATGTTATCAGAAGAACCAAATGGTCATTTTCTGTAAGTTCAAAGTTTCTTTTATATAAAGCATTGTCTGATATTTCCTGCAGATACGCCTGTTTTGCTTCTGGTTCCTCTGAACTGACACTAAACAGCCGTTCATTATAAGCATCTGCCTGAATCAATGCATAAAATTCAATTCCATGATCTTTTCCATCAAAAAAAAGATTTCCGTATGGATGTTCGTCAAAATACTCCTTATCTGTGAATAGCCCCACATCTCCAAACATCATGTGTTTTTCCATATGGTGTCCATAAATCATATTGTTAAAATCGGAAAAATCCGGTTTGTTTGCACAGTGCAAAAATATGGAACCACTTAAAGAATATTTGCCTTCTGCATCCGTATTCATATAGGTATCATCATCTTCTGCCTGAAGCAGCGGATAATTAACGTTTGTTTCATTTATTCGAATCCAGCCAATAATATCCGGATTGATTTTCTGCAATTCTTCAAAAGATTTCGTATGTTTTTCTGTTGGAATATAGGCTTCGTAGTTCTTCGCATCAGCCGCCTGATATACCTGATTGGAATCCCATAACATATAGCATGACAGGAACATTACCATAAGAATCAGCAATAACGCTATAAAATTCACCATATGATCGACTATTTTGACTAAAAACTTTGCTGTTTTTTTCATATGAAATATTCCTGAAGTTTCCTTTCTTATTGCAAAAGGGAATGCGACGGAGTATCGCCGCACGCATTCCCTTTGTTGTTACTTTTATGATTTTATGTAATTATTTCTGTACTTTTTTGCGTTTGAAAGCAACAAATCCAAACAGTGCTGCTGCACAAAGAGCAACCATCAGAACGTATGGAAGAGTGTTCATGATAATACCTGTTGTTGGTACATAGTTGTATGTATTTGTTACATCAACTGTATTTTTCTTCTGTCCAAGTTTCTCCTGACCTACTGCTTTAAGAAGTTCATTGTACTTTGATGCTGCAGGAGCTGGTGTCTTCTCAACACCATTAAGGAATACTTTAGCACTTGCCTTGTAGTTTGCAGCACCTGCCTCAGTTACAGTGATCTTTGTTCCAACCGGAAGACCTGTGAATTTCATATTCTGTCCATCTTTCAGATCGAATTTGTAAGTTCCATCTGTATCAAGTACAAGTTTGTTTTCACCTGCTTTTGCGCCAAGTGTATCCACGCCAGTTCCTTTTGGGAATACAAATGTTGCTGTAAAGCTAAATGAATCAGTTGTACTAGCAGTTCCTTCCTGCGCATTGATTGTCTTAGATACCTTCAAAGAACCATTGTTAGTATAATCTACATCTGGATCTGTTCCTGGATTAACTGGATCTGTTCCTGTACCAGCTTCCTGTGCATAAGTGTTGACAAAGTTAAATCCATTTTTGCTTAAGTCATTACCAATATCTACTTTACCTGTTTCAGAATCTGAGGTACCTTGGTCATTCTTTGTTTTATTTACAAGGATCTTGTCAATTTCAAGTTTTCCAGCTTTCTCTACAACGTAAACATCCATCTTGTATTCAGCACCGGACATGATCAGCTTTTCATGTCCGCTAGTTGTTGAAATAGCTGGGTCAGATGCTGTCTCTGTTACATTATATTCATACTTTCCTGCCTCTTCAAGAGTTCCAAAAGTAATCTTCTCACTAAGTTTTGTATAAGTTCCTGCTTCACTAGCAAAATCTGATGTTTCGAACTTAATGCTTGGGATTGTACATGTAAGGTCTTTTGTTACGATGTAATCCCCTGTCTTAACCTGTGTGGCAGTAAAGGTAAATTCCATCGGTTTTTTAACTTCTGTGTTGTAAGTCTTTTTGATGTAAGCTTCCTTTGCATTATTTTTTGTGTCTGGTGTTGTTGATGATGGATCAGCTGCAAATGCTGGCATTGCCAGTCCCATTGTCATAGCACCTGCTGCGACAATTGCGAGCATTTTCTTAGTGAATTTTTTCATGCTCATTTTAGTTCCTCCCTTGTGAATTCTTTTTTTTATTTGATTAACGGATCCGGTGATTAAATCCCCCTACTCCGAATAATCGCAATGACTTTTCCTTTGACATCTTTTATATCAATGCAGCCATAGATTCGGCTGTCCGATGCCTGAGGTCTGTTATCTCCAAGTATAAATACCTGGCCATTCCCGACTGTGACCGGGAAATCCACTCCATCTTTAAACTGAGTGGTATCAAAGTAAATGTCCTGAGATATCTGTTCTGCACCATTTATCTTCAGTCCGTTTTTTGTAATGTCAACGGTGTCTCCTGCTACCGCCACAACACGTCCGGTCGTGGTTCTGCCGTCGTCTTCAAACACTGCAACGTCACCGGAAATAAACCTTTTATCCAATCGGTAATACATGACCAGATCACCGTCTTTGATTGCCGGTTTCATGGAGACATCATTTATTCTTACGATTCCATAGAGAAATGTAAAAATAAGAAATACTGCTAAGACAATAAATGCAATCTTCAATAACAACTGAACAATATCCTGTGCTACAGATGTTTCCTGTACTATATTGTTGTTTTTATTTGACAGTTCAGTTTCGTTCTTCATCCTATCCTTCCATAAAAAAGGATGCCCATACCCTTCTAGGGGATTTATTTGTTCTAGCTTAACTCGGACATCCAAGGCATTAGTTTATACCCCTTATTATAGTGGTTTATTTTTTTATTCCAATGCAACAAACATGTAAAAAGACTGATGTATTTTTGCAAGTTTTGTTCCATAGCAGTGTCTATTCTATTTTCCGTCTTCTCCAGAAAAACAGAACCATAACGATACTTATGGCGAGTAATAGCCATACATGCCTGCTTGTTCTCAGACGAACCCCTGTTTCCGGTATTGATTGTGTGTTTTTGTTTGTGATCTTTAATTCAATCACATCTCCTCGTGCAGCCTCAATCCGCTGTTTCATGACAGCCGTATTTCCATTCGGTGTTGCCTGCACTGGATTTGAATACTTATCATTCTCTTCTTTTTTAGAAATCGAAACAGCGTATTTTGATGTATCAACAGTTTCTGTTATTATGATATCCGAAGATATATCTACATTTTTTAATGTAACTTTATCTCCATGTTTCAAAGAAGTTCTAATTGTCTTGCTACGCAGCTTTTGACCATCTTCCCAATAGAGAATTTCCATATCAAATGGCTTCTTGCGGTTTCCAAGTGAACCAGTGACTTCCTTTGTAATCTCAACCGTCACCCCGCCTTTTTGCGGATGATTGACGATATGTCTGTCCGAAACAGCTCTCCAGGTATTTGTCATCGGTGATTTCTCATATAGGAATAAAATATCGGATTCTACATCTACCATGTATAGATTAAAGTTATCCTGATACTGTGTTTTAGTTTTATCTGCTTTGTCTTTTTTGTTCGGAGTAACAGATTCTACCATCCAGTATCGTCCGTTCTCAAAGTCCTCCGGTAATTGAAGCATTCCATTTTCATCTGTTTCTAAGGAACGATACGTCGTACACGTTTTTCCATCCTTTTTCAGAACGATATCGTCCTTGCTCTGTGTATTGTCATAATCTACTGTATATCCTGTATCATCCGCATATTCTTTCGTAACATCATCATACGGTACTTTGTAGAACAGAAAACCTGCACCAGCAAGTCGGTTTCTTGGAAGATCATCCGTCTTTAAGAAACTTCGTTCAGCAAGATTGAAATGCAGATTCTGCACTTCCAGTTCCATCTTGGAAACATCCTTGAACTCATTCCCATCCTTCGGGAATAATGGTTGTCCATTTGAATCGAAATACTGAATCTCTGGATAAATAACTTCATAATATAGGAAACCATCCCCGTATTCCGAAGAATAATGTGTCTTTCCAATCTCAATTTCTTCCACCTTATATTCTACCGGATTTCTGTCCTGGAATAGTGGAACATTGTCGACTGTGTGTTCCCATCCGTTCTCTTCATTCAGCAAGAATTCCTGTCCTGTAGAAATTCCATTCTGATACAATCTGATTTTCACCTGTTTTTCCATCAGTGCATCATTTGGATTTCCCCATGTCTTTTTGATATGCAGAGTGCCTGTTTTAGCAAAATTTCGGATATTAAGGCTGGTATCTCCTCGCTGAAGCAGAACAGATTTTCCGTCTATCTTACCATCAACTGGTGCCTTAACAGCCTCCTGATTTTCGTTAGCCTCCCTATCCACCAATTTTGCATCAATGATTTTAAATGTTCCATTGGCAATCTCAACTGTGATCTGTATATCTCCTGTGTCTACATATCCCGTCGGTAAGTTTGTCTCTCGCAACAAATACGTCTCAGTTGCTGTTCTGTTCTGTTTGTTTTCATCTTGTAACGGAATGTGAAGTTGTGCGATTCCGTATTTATCAGTTGTTACCGTTTCCTCCTCAACACCGTTCTTACTGACAGCAAAATTGATTTTCTCCATTCCCTGTCCGGTAGACTCATCAAATTTGTTCAGTGTGAGTATTCCCTCTTTCTGATAACGGTTCTCCAATTCAATAGTAAGAGTCTCACCACCGCGTCCAATTCCACGTCCTGTGAATTGAATTCCACTTTCTGGATATGCTTCCCATGAATTTACATTATCTCCTTGTTCATGAGAATTGTGAACATTGTACCAACCTGAAAATTTCACATTCGAATCTTTTGGCTTATAGTTGTACTCTTTTAATGTGTATTTCCAGAATGAGTCCGCCTTAACGATCCACGTACAGCTTGTATGTGTTTCATCTGTCCATGTACCTACAATTTCTATTGGAGCATCCTCCGCTTGCGGAGCTTCTGCATCCGGTTTCTGGCTATCTTCTGAAGGAAGCACAAGTTTCATATGCTCATGAAATGCGGGTGGCTGAGGTTTTCCATCTAAAAGCTTTTCATCCATATCTACCTGGATATAATAATCTTTCTTGACTTCCTCTATTGCTTCCGGCATTCCGACAAAATCTTTCTTTACTGTCAGGTAACCATTTTTTGCTACAATACGTCCGTCAATATGCCACCCATCGGACATTTCACTTTTGAAAGAATACCAATAAATGGTGAAGAATTCGGTATCTAATTTCGATGGCGGAATCTCCCTGTCTCCGATACGAATCATACGTCCGCTTTCACGAATTGTCTGGAATACCTCTTCATCGGAAGGAATTCTATCTATCTTGTAGATATAGTCTCCATTTCCAATATATCCCTCATCTGGTTTAGTTCCCTGCAAAAGTTCTTGCACTCTCTTATTTCCATCCGCATACTGTTCCCACGTAGATGGATTCTTATTTCCAAGAACTGGAACATCATGCAATATACTTGCCTTCACATTACAGTTTGCCACGGCAACCGCACTTGTATAATCGTCTACATTCGTGGTTGGTAATGCTACCGAACCATCTTCCGGCATCGCTGACTTACAGATATAAAACTGTACCTGTTTTCGATTTTGGTTACTCACCTTACGCCACGCTGCATAGAGGGTGATTGGCTGTCTTGCATTATTATTTATAAGATCAGAAATAGAATCCCCTGCACCGCATTCCTGCCACTTTCCGTCTTTGTTTCTGTAATCCCAATGATCGAATTCATACTGTTCCAACTCTTTGCTGTCATTATCTTCATGATCATAAACCAGAGGATATGGTGACTTAACGTTATGTTTTCCAGCTTCTATTTCATTCTCATAATCATCTGTATGTCTTGTCTTATTCTCAACCTGAGGGGTCAACTTAGCTTCCTTAGGAAGTTTCTTCATATAACGAGTTGTATTATAGATAACCCTGACTGCCCCAGACTCCAGCGGTTTGTCTGCGATCACCTCATAAGATGAGTTAACCTTCGGAATTTCAAATTTTACCTTGTCATCTCCGGACGGTTTCGGAAGAACTTCATTTTCGTCCCTGTCATTAGATGTACAACTCCAGACAATCTCCTTGCCATAATACTCACCTTCTAAACTTGCCCTCTTTGGTACTTCCACAGTATATGCTTCCCCATGGCCTACATACTGTCTCTTAATCGCCTCTCTTTTGGTCAGGTTCAGTGGATCCAACACTTCAATCAGATGAAAACTTCCCTCTACACTGAAATGTCTTCCTGCCAGCCCAACCTGAGAAGAAAGTCCTGTCAAACGATCAAAATAATTTTCGATTCTGTCTGGATTCAGTGGGTTTGGCTGTGAGAAATAATAGACAGATACATCTTTCCCGTTTTTCAGGACAGGAATATACCATGTACCATCATTGTCCTTATAAGGATGCTGTACAAATACTCGGCTGTCTGTCGCATAACCAAACAGGATTTTTTCTTTGCCATCTGCTTCCGGTTCCAGTTTATCCGGGGTGAAACCAAACTCACTGTAAATTTTAGAAATCGTATCATCTGGTTTAGCTCGCAAATAATAACGACTGGCTCGGCCACTGTTTGCTTTGATTATGTAATGCTGCTCAGCATTGAGGTTCTTTATCAGCTTATAATGTCCATCGATAAATACATAAAAACTAATATTTGCTTCTTTTGTTGCTGCCGGTTTTTCTGTATTCTCAGGAACAATCACATATGGACGTACTGCATCATCTGGCTGAATAGTAAAGCTCATGGTATGCTCTGCTTCATTTTTACTCCATGTAACTGCTGAAAGAGTACCATCTTCCTTTCTGCATTCCCAGTTTATATCCTGCGTTTGTTCTTCTACACGCGGCTTTGTACTAACAGTTCTTGTAAGTGTTGACTTTCTTGCAACAAAATCAATTGCCGGAAGATCACGCAAAGCTGTTTGGCTGTAAACCTGTCCATCTTCATCCTGTACTGTCACACTGTAAAAACCATTATATCTATCACCGTCGTGTTCGAATAAGGTCTTTGCACTCATTGTGACAATATCCTGTCCGTCTGGCAGGTAATACACATCCATCGGCTCTCCGGACTTTCCTATATAAATACATTCATGACCTTCTATCGTGTATTTCCCTGCATTATGGATTGTATCGTAATCTCTCTTGGAATAATAAAAACGCTCTTTTGCTCCATTTTGAATAGAACCATCGTAATGAAATTTTTCAAAATGCTTTTTTAACTCATCATTAGAAATATAATAATAAACTGTTCCCGGCTTTGTTGTAGTATCTTTTATAACAGGAATTTCTTCGTTTAGAACATTATATCTCTCATTATTTACAAAAGTATAGAATTTAATGTTCAAGGTTGCTGGTGCAAAAGTGTTGCATGCAACCGTATATGGTTGCTCTATCTTTCCAATAGAAAAGGTTAGTTTATCGCCCTGTTTCACCGGAGAAATTGTTTTATTTTCATCCTCACTGGCACAAAGCCAGTCGCTTTCCTTCGTATCTCCAGGATCAACGGAAATTGTGACCGCAGAATCTTTCTTATAGTAACTCACAGTTCGATTTCCATCCGGATTGATCACTGTAACCGAATAGAAACTGTTCTTATTCTGCTTAATCTGGTCTGAATTATTATCCGGAATTTTTTCGCCATCAGATGCTCCTTTTGGCATATAATAAACGTCTGTTGGTACAGTTGCTTCCTGCTTGTCCAGGTTATAAGATACATACTGCTGTCCTTTATAAGTTACCACTGTCGCCTGTGCTAATGTCTTCTCACCACGGACTGTATATGGAAAATAATGTCCGGATTGTGTTTCCTCTGCATTCAAGCCGAACTCTCTATAAATCTCAGCAAGATCACTGACAGATAAATAGCATCTGCCCTGACGGTTCCATTTATACACCTTTTTCAGAGAATCAGCCGGCAGCTTTCGAACCTCATTGTCCACATATATATAAAACTGAATATCAAAGGCTGTCTGGTCCGCTCTCTGGATCACATAAGACTGTGTGATTTTTCCAATTGCGAATCTCGTCTGGTTCCCCGATTCCCGTATACCATCTATCACCTTATCGTCTGTTCCCATACAGGTCCATTCGATCTGGTCTGTCTGGTCTGGCAATTTGGGATTAAAGTCAGCCACAGCTTCTTCCACTACAGTTCCTGTTAATGCATAACGGATCCGATCCTGCCCTTCGCCCTTTACCTCTACGGAATAAAACGAATTGTCCTTTTTTACAGAATCTTTTAAATTTAATGCAACGCCTTTTCCATTTGGAAGGTAGTAAACATCTACCGCTTCCCCTTGTTTATTCTGGCCATAATTGTAAGAAACATAGGTCTTTCCGGATTCTGTGTCTGTATAAACTTCTCCGTATTCTATCCTGCTTTTTCCCCGGTATGCAGATACAAACTTTTTTATCGCATCCGGATTCTGACTCTCGCTGTTTTTCACAAATCCAAATTCTTCATATATCCGGAGCAGGTCCTCAATGGAAACACCATGATAGGTAGTTCTTCCGTCTTTCCATGTTGCAATGCC
>OGZG01001892.1_pt1 | contig 15030 bp, 27 predicted proteins | sample 1576781 | NCBI WGS metagenome assembly OGZG01 (sample SAMEA3541502, study PRJEB24748) | human gut metagenome | biome: human gut; feature: human-associated habitat; material: faeces | place: China | collected 2012 | reverse complement strand
GATTTTTCTCTTTGCCATGTTAGTCCTTTCTGGTTAGACAATAGTTAATATAAAATATATTTTATAGCATAGTTGAGAGAGAAAAGCTATTCGATCTGGTGTAATTTGAGAAGAAAGTGTTTCCATATGGAAACAATATATATGATAATATGTAGTTGGGTGGAAAAAGTTACCACGAATATTATTAGGTAGGCTAGTGTATACTTTATCTGATAGGGGGTAAAGTTGGGACTTAATAATAGGGTGCAGAAGTATCGCTGGAAAAAGAAGTGGTCAGAGGAACAGCTCTCACGGGTGTCTGGAGTCAGTCGGAGTGTTATTTGCAAGCTGGAAAATGGTGTGAATCAAAATCCGACAGCAGAGGTTGCATTTCGGCTTGCAGATGCGCTTAATGTGGATGTTAGGGAACTGTTTTATTACAAAGGAGGAAATGGTTAAGGGAGTAAAGTTAAAAATTAAAGAGTATGTAGATATACTTGGAGAGGGTGATGAGCAGTTTTTGATACAGATATATATTTTACTTCGAGAGCGTTTAAAAAGGACCGGTAGACTGTGATCTACGGTCCTTTTGTTGTGTGTGATGAAATTAGTGTTCTTGGTTCTTTATATTTTCAATTAGCTGTTGACAAATAGTTTTGATTATATCTTGATCTGCAGGTTTTAGGTTTTGATAAGTTTTTACAATATCGAGAATTAGATTATAAAAAGTATTATCGGTTGATTCTAAGAGATCAGAAACAATCATTGCTGTTTCGTCTTTTGGGATAAAAAACATTTCGCCGTTACCGTTGCGTAACCAATCTTCATTGACATTGAATTCGCGGCAGATTGATTTGCACATTTGCTCGGTAACGTTACGGTTCCCGTTTTCAATGTTGCTTATAGCGGTTTTTCCGACACCGAGTTGTTCGCCGAATTTTTCCATAGTAAGTCCGAGATATTTTCTTAAATTTCTGATTCGTTCGTTCACAATAGCCTCCTTTTTAAGTTAATTATAACAGTAGCAATTTAAAAGTCAACTAACGAGTTCACATAGGAAACAAAAAAATGTTGACAAGCGTATATGTGCGGATTATAATGTCCACATAGAGAACAGCAAAGTCCACAAAGAAGGGAAATATATATGGATGATGAAAAGAAGAGAGTAATTGGGGAGATTGTCCCGTTGCTTAGAAAACTTGATTTGTACAGTCTTGCATTGGTTAAATCCAGTGCAGATGCATTAGCGGCGCGAGGAGAGATAGAAAAAGTTAATGAAAAGAAAGTAATGAATTAGTTGCGATGTCGCAACGGGAAGGGAGATAATGCTAGTCCTTGTTTAGTGTTTCATCTACAATTCGTTCGAGACTGTCCCAGAATTCAGGTTTTGCTTTTGCCAGCGCGGAAATGAAACGTTTGCGGAATGTTTCGTCTTCGTCTGACATAATTCGATTCGCGAATTCTATGATTTCTTGATTAGTTGTTTTGGTATGTGGAATATCAGTGTTTAAATCGTAGGAAGGTGTTTTGTCGCCATATCGTAAATAGTCAACGGAGGTATTAAGAAAAAGTGCAATTTTTTTTAGTTTTTCTTCTTTGGGAATGCTGCGTCCGTTTTTCCAATCGGAGAAAGTTGATTTTGTTATGCCGGTTCCTTTGGCAACATCTGAATCTCTGTAGCCGAGAGCATCTCTTAATTTGCAATATCTTTCATACATAGTAAGGTTCCTTTCTAAAAATAGTTCTGAAATCAGTACAAAATATCTTATTATAATTTGTCCGCAAAACATATTATAATTGATTTCCGAACTCTAATCAATATAAAGTTCGGAAGGGAGAAAACGTGTACGCTAAGTATGTTGAGTTGAGAGATAATAAAAGAATTACGGATTATCGGGTAGCGAAAGATACAGGAATTCGGAGATCTGTATTTTCTGATTGGAAAAGTGGTCGGAGTAATCCGAAAGCTGATAAGTTAAAGATTTTGGCGGATTATTTTGGAGTATCAGTTGATTATTTTTTAGATGATGATATGGGGAATGTTTGACAGTTGCGATGTCGCAACGGGAAGGGAGAAACGGATGCCAAAGACAAAGTTATGCGAGGATAAAGAAGCAGTGCGTTGTGATGTAGAGGAGAAAAGAAAATGTGAATCTCGTGTGCCCGCACTTGTCCGGATGCCGGGTGAATTAAAAATGCAATTAGGAAAAGAAGCGTGTGAACTTGGGCTGAGTTTTAATGGATACGTTCTTTTGCTTATTCATAAAGCTCGTCAGTGTTGATTGGTAGAGAGCCGTTTTCTGACTCATAATTGGAGATATATTTTGCAAGGATATATTCGATTTCTGCGTTGACAGAACGACATTCGATTTGCGCAATTTTTTTTGTTTTTAAGTGAAGGTCTTCTGGTAAACGTAACATGGTTGGAATTTTTGTTGTTGCCAAAGTGAAATCTCCTTTTGGATATATGATATCTTAATGAAACTATTATAGTGCAGATTGATAATGAAAGAATAGTTTCATATTGACATCATAATGAAACTATGATATTTTGATATCAAAGTGATATCACTTATACGAATTAAGGAGAAGATGAATGGCAGATGTTATAACGGTAAGAGTGCCGGAGGAATTAAAACAACTACTTCAGGCATATGCAAAACAGACAGGAATATCAGTAAATGCGTTAGTTGTATATGTTTTGTGGGAGTGGATTCGTGAGAAACAATGAATTAGTTGCGATGTCGCAACAGGAGAGGAGAGATAGTATTGACACAGAGAGTAAATGTGGAAGCTGCAGAAAAGGAAAGATATTCTGTTAAGAATATTTCTGTAAATTTAAAACACTACAGAGTAACTCATAATAAGAAGCAGATGGAGATGGCTGAAATGTTGGAAATGAATTATCAGAATTACTCCAAAATGGAAAGGGGGTGTTATCAGCCATCTTTGCGAAAGTTCTTAGAAGTTTGTAATAGGCTTTGTGTTACTCCGAATGAATTACTGGAGATTTCCGGGAAAGAGTGACTAGTTTTCTTCAAGAAGCTTTTGTTGCAGTTCTTTGTGAGTTTTGTCGGAATAATCGTGAATGTAGGATGTAATGTAGTCGTAATAAAGGATGTCCAGCATTTTCCGGTAGCCATTGTTTTTTTCATCGTCTTTTACGAGTATATCGTAGATAAGATTTAAATGAAAGCGCTCTTCCTTATAATTGCCGCAAATATGGGCGAAAGAAGCTTTTGCTCGTTGCTCTTCAATGACGTGCATGATATTGAGGGTATTTATGAGGTTATGATCAAGTTTTTCGATAGAATCTTGTTTGGAATCATCGAAGCTGCGGCCTTCAAGGAGAAGATCGTTTGGGGTCATTTGTAGTATGTTGCAGATTTCTAAAAGTTTTTCAAGGGATGGCTGATATACTCCGCGTTCCATTTTGGAATAGTTCTGATAATTCATTTTTAGCAGATCAGCCATTTCGGTTTGTTTGTAGCCGTGTGATGTACGGTATTCTTTGAGATTTGTGGCAATGTTAGATACTTTTGAATTTCTTATAAACATAGATCCTCCGATAAATAGAATAAGAAAGCTTAAAAATGTATTGACAAATAAGCTAAACAATTCTAATATTAAAATGTAATAGATAAACTTAGTACACAAAAATGATTATAAGCTAAATTAGCATAGAATTCAAGCAAGTTAAGAAGAAATAGACAGCTGCGATGTCGTAACGGGAAGGAGAGAATAGGATGCCGAAAACAAAATTATGCGAGAATAAAGAAGCAGCGCGTTGTGATTATGTGGCGGGAATGATCGTTGGCGGTTTGCGTCGGGGAAATATTGAGACAGACACGGCAAGCCGTAAGGTGGGAATGTCTGAGCGTACATTGCAAAACAAGCTGCGTAACCCAGGAAGTATTAAGCTTGGGGAATTATACAGGCTTGCAGATGTAGCAGGAATTGCCATCAGTGTACAGTATAAGAATATTCCAGAATAGGGGAAGGAGGCTGGAGAATGAAACAGATTGTAATATCCGTGAGTGATGAAGATTATAAAGCGCTTCAGGCATATGCTTTTGTACTGTCGAGATTAAACAGGGAATTGCTTGAGAAACACGGGCAGAAAGAAGTAGGCACTTTAACGCCGGAAGATGTGGCGCTGGAAGGAGTTAGGGATCAGATTAAAATTTATAACATTATGCGGGAGAGTGGGGTGCAGTAGTTGGGAGAGATTGTAGTAAAAAATCAGACAACGCTTACAGACACGGCAGCTTTGATACATGTTGCGTTATATCTGGCGGATACAGAATCAGTATCGGAGGACAAGTATCATGTGAAGATGAATGAGACTGTGACGGGGAAACATGTGATTTTGATTACGGAGACAGGGAAATAGATGATTCGGCAGACTCGGCAAAGCCGTTGTTATTTGGGATAAATCCGAATGGAGAATCAAATGGCTTGACGATCTCGTATGGAGAAAAGATTTACATTATTGGGCAGCTGATGATAACGGAAAAATTAAGATTATCGGTAACAGATTTGACAATCCGGAGCTGTTGGAGGCGTAAGTATTAGAATTTAGAGGAGAAATAAAACTATGGCAAATTATGTTGTTATTGGATATTTTAGGAGACCTCACAAAGATTGTGAAGCGGAAACACAAGAATGCGAAACTTACATGGAAGCGCTTGAATTAAAAGATGAATGGAAAAAAGAGCGAAAATATAAAGAAGTGTACATTGAAACTTATTAATGTAAAGAGAAGATAAGTGCCGGAAATGTACAGGACAAAAGAGAAGATAAGACCAGTGATGGTAGAGAACAGGAGGCAGCGGATGAGCATTAAGTTTGGTACAGATGTATATGCTCCGGAAGAAGTTAATGGAGCAGCAAGGGCATCCATAGGCTATATTGAATCGGACGTAATGGACATAAAGAAACGGTATATAACGTTAGGTTTCCACCTGTATGAAATGGATCAGTGCAGATATTATGAAGATTTGGGCTATGAAAGTCTGTATGAGTGTATTGACGCAAATTTTGCAATGGATAAATCAGCGGTGTCGCGGTGTATTGGTGTTTGGAAAACTTTTGCGGCTGTGGATGATAACGGAATTCGTAAAATGTGGGTAGCTGATAGGTATAAGGACTTTTCATACTCACAGCTTGCGGAGATGCTGCCGATGTCAGAGCGTGACCGATGTAAGATCCGTAGTGATATGTCTGTGAAGAAGATCAGGGAAGTAAAACAACAGTTGAAAGAAACAAAACAAAAAGTTGATGAAGCGATACCCATTGCTATAAAAGAAAATAAATCAGTGGAAGAGATTTTGGCGGTTGCGACGTCGCAATCGGAAGAGATGGTAGAAGATCAACCTGTGGAGATAGTAGCCGAGCAGTCAGATCAGCAGAGACAGCCGGACTTCCCGGATATGAAGAATATGCAGGAACGAGAGGATTTTGTTAATACATATAAGGATTGGAAAGTCTGGTGTAGGAATGATTTGACGGAGGAAGTTTTTTACAGATATGATCTGCCGGATGGTGCGGCGATTGTGATTAAGGTATTCCCATATTGGGGGGAATGGATGAAAGAGCAGTGCGAAGAGAAACGATTATATTTATTAAAGCCAGGATATAAGCATTTTGCAAATTGTAAAGTTAATATGACGGCTTTAAAAGAGTATCTGAAAGATATGAGGAATAAGAAATGAGTTGATGTCTGTTCCGGTGTAACTGACCGTAGCATCAAAGGTTTGCCATTGGTCTTAATTTTGGCATTTTGTCTATGCCGGTAGGAGAACCGGAAAATGTTCAGTTTACAACAATTACTGTGAAGAATACGAAAAGTAATTGGATTGTGTATACCGATAATGATGGAGATGCTCATAAAGTTTATATTGATAAGTTCATTACGAATTGTATATAGATCAATAATATAGAGGTTTCGCTAAATTGAAATCTATGGAGGAAATTTCTATGAAAATGTATGAATGCACTGACTCTTTTAAAACTGTTTTTTTCGAGAAAGAGCCAAAACGTATAACGATAGAAAAGGGGACGCTTTGGTTTGTGGTAAGGAAAGATGAATGCAATGGTAGCACTGTTTTGAGCGATAACAAAATTGAATTAAAAGTGTCAAATGACCTTTTGAAAACAAATTTTGATAGATGGGGATGAACTGAAAATTAGCAAGTGGTAAGAAAAATGAGTAATGATGACTATGCAGGAAATGCGCGTAGAAACAGGAGGAAAAGTTACAGAAAATGACATTCGATGAAATCATAAATATCATAAACATTCTATTGATATGTGCCATTGTGAGCCTTTGGGTAGCGATTGTGAAGCTGAAGCATAAACGAATCAAGAAAGAGAGGGAAGCCCGAAAAACAGATAAGAAAAAGAAGTAGGATCGTGTCTGTTCCGGTGTAACTGACCGTAGCATCAAAGCAGGACAGGCAATCGGTTCTGGAAACGGAGCTGAAATGGAAAGGGGCTCTACGGCGGCAACCGTAAAGCCCAGTAGGAAAATCTTTTCGTATAAATACGAAAATGTAAACATACGAGATTATTCTATAGCATTTTCGCAAAAAGTTCAATCCGAACAGATTTTCCTTATTGAGATAATTGTACCTTGATAATTGAATAGGCTGCACTGTAAGAGATATGTCAGAAGTCGCCTTAGCTAACATGTGGGTAGAGCCACAGGGGTGAAACATGGCAAGATACCCGGAGGAGCGAATAAAGTGTGGAATGCCGGAGGAACGGTAGCAGAGAGCAGCCATGAAAAGGGACGGTGCTTGTCCCTTATAAGCGCATACTTCCTGTGCTTATAAGAGATAAGCAGGGTCTTATCTCAATAATAAGGGAAGGGAGGGATTTCCAATGGAGTCATTAGTGAAGCATTTTGGTGCTGGGTTAATTGCAATGGCGGTGCTTGTAGCGATTGCGGTTGTTGTTATTGGCATTGTCAAGTCTGACGGAGTAACCGCACAGTTTCAGGATACTCTTACAGCGTTTTTTACGAGCATTCGTAACGCTGCGGGATTCTAGGTGGATCTTGACTGGTGTTGTGGGAAATTGGTATGGCTGGCACGTATAGCAGGTGAGAGGTTCTTTTCTGCTGTGCGTGCTGGAAGAGAGGAAACGGTGAATGGCAAAAGAGTTTGATTTTACGCCGACAGAAGAACAGTTCGGTGTGTTTTGGAAGTATCTCGTGCAGCCCGAAGTAACCGGGGTTAATTATAGTAATGGGATGCTTTGGATTACAGATCTTAGCAAGGGTAGGTATTTGGTGCAGGATGTGGTTACAGATAAGTTCTTAACCCAGTTTGCAAATACGATTGCCAATAGTGCAAATAAGCACTTTTCGAGTGCTGATCCAGTGTTGGAAGCAGATACGGAGGATTTAAGAATCAGTGTACTGCATCCATCTATTGCGCGGACAGGGTTGGCAGTGTCATTGCGTAAGAGTCTGCCGATGTTACGACATACAGAAGAATCTTTGATTGCGTCTGGGTTTTGCACCAGAGAGATGCTGAATCTGCTGATAAATTGTGTAAAAGCAAGGCTGGTGATTGTGTTTGGGGGAGAACCGGAAGCAGGTAAGACAGAACTTGCCAAGTTTATGATGCAATACATTAACCCGGCAGATCGCGTTGTTACGATTGAGGATTCGCTCGAGTTGCATTATGGTGAGATTAACCCAGGGCATGATTGTCTGGAACTGCAGGTTAGGGATGGATTTGATTATAAAGCAGCTATTAAGGCAAGCTTGCGGCAGGATACGCGGTGGCTGATGTTGTCAGAAGCGAGATCATCGGAGGTTGTGTCACTGTTGGAAAGCTGGAGCACTGGCATTGCAGGATTTACAACGATTCATCTGGATGATGTTAGAAAGCTTCCGGATCGTATTCAGAACATGATGGAAGATAAGAAGGATGTGGAACGTCTGGAAAACCGGATTTATTCGGATGTGAATGTAGGCGTGTTGATCCGGATGCGGACGGAGGCAGATGGCAGTATCCGACGGTATTTAGACCAGCTTTGTTTCTATAGCAGAGAAAATGGTGAAAATCATATGAATCTGATTGTGGAAGATGGCAGGATGAATAGATTGAAAGAATTGCCAGCTGATATCATGAAGAGGATGTGTCAGGTGGGGGTTGCTGATCCTTACCGATGTGCAAAAGGAAAGTAGCCGGGAGGAGGTTTGTTTTGAAAAGAACAGGGAAAAGAAAGAACAGGGAAGAATGGAAGTTGGGAAGTATCTGGAACCCGATGAATCTACAGAAGGAAGTACATAGGTATGGGTATAATTTTGAATGGAAGACGTATCTGCTTACCATATTTTTTGTATTCCTTTTGATCGGTGCAGTAGGAATGTTCTTTAAGCTCGAGCTTGTGTACATTGTGGCGGTTGGTGCAGTGGCGCTTTCTATGCTGCCAGTTCTGATTATTGATATGTATCGTCGCATGTATGAGCAGAAACGGTTTGCGGACGTCACAGATTATATGGAGCAGATCTTGTTCTCTTTCCGGAAAGAGCGGAAAATTTTGTCTGCGTTGAGGGAATGTGAACAGGCGCTTCCGGACGGACAGATGAAAGCGGCAATCCGGGAGGCAGTGACATATGTTGAGGCTGGAACTGCTACAACCGAAGAGGGAGTATATACGGAAGCTCTGGCACTTATTGAAAAGAGGTATCCGTGTAAAAAGATACATACAGTGCATGAATTGCTGGTCAGTGCGGAAGAACGTGGTGGGGATGTGGGTACATCCATTGATCTGATGGTTGAAGATATTGAAGTCTGGAAGCGGCAGGTATATGAACTGCAGAAAGATAAAAAAGTAGGACATACAGATTGTATATTTTCGATTATTGGAGCGGCGTTGACGAGTGGACTTGCTGTTTATCTTATGGATCAGGTTAAAAATACAATGGGATCGGATACTGTGGCTAGTATATTTACGCTTTTGCCGGTGCAGCTTACCTCGTTTGTGTTGATCCTGATTTGTCTGTTTACGTTTGCGGGTAGTAGCCGGAAACTTGTGCAGGACTGGATGGATGGTAAGAAGAAAAAGGATGTGCTGCATGCGTATGAATATTTAATGCATTATGATGCTGGAAAAGAAGGGAGAAAAAGCATATTGCTTTCGCTTCCTTTTTTAGTTATAGCAATCGTTTGTATTGCGTTTGATCTGCCCGTAGCTGCAGTTATATTTGTGGTGTTGACAGTGTTTATGCTGTTTCAGCATAAGGTTAATTGTAGTGTTTACCGGTCAGATGTTAAGAATGCGTTGTATGAGGCGTTGCCGGAGTGGATGTTTGATATGGCATTGTTGCTGCAGTATAACAATGTACAGGTGTCACTTGCAGAGTCGGTATCTCATGCAGAGCCGATCCTGCAGCCGGAACTTACGGCGTTGGTGGAACGTATCCGTAAAGATCCGGATGAGATTCAATCCTATTTGCAGTTCTTTGCAGGTGTGGATATTCCGGAGATTGCAACCTGTATGAAGATGCTTTATTCCATGTCGAATGATGGAACAGGAAATATGCAGGTGCAGATTTCGAACCTGGTAGCGCATGTAAATAAGTTACGGGAAAAGGAACTGGAACTGAAAAATGAAAAAATAGTATTCCAGGCGCGGATCATGGTCATGTATCCAGTAGCTGCTACTACGGTAAAGCTGCTTATAGATATGGCATCTGGTACAGTGTTGTTATTCCAGCTTTTCGGGACGATGATATAGGAGGAATGGCATGAAAGTAGTGGTTGAAGTATATACAATACTCTGGATACTGCTTCTGACGATGAGTACGGGGTTATCTGTCACAATGGCGGAGGAGCGTGCGGCACAGGCAAAGCGGGTGAAGGCAGAGGTTGTTGCGGAAATTGAGAATAGCAATTTTAACCCGGCTGTCATTGACGCGTGTAAATCCAGTGCAAGGGCATCCGGATTTGACCTGTCGGTGACGCCGTGTACATACGATCAGGCGCACGATGTGACATCTGCGGAGGTGGCATTGACTTATACATATAAGATCCCGTTGCTTGGAATTGAGCAGACAAGGACAACGGAAGGGATTGCAAGATAGGAGGCACATATGGAAGAGGTAGTAAACGAACTTGGGCTGGGAATTTTAATCATGGCAATATCTGGTGGCTTTGTGGGGTTGTTTGTCTGGGTTTTGAATCAGATGTCTGCATGGTAGGAGGCGTATATGGAAGAAGTTATAAAAGAACTGGGGATGGCGCTGCTTTATATGGGAACTGCTCTTGCATTGCTGGTACTTGTTTTTTGGGATTTGAAGAGTGATGGAGTTCTTGGCAGAATCGTACTTGCCTATATGAATGGTCTGACAGGATAGGAGGAAATATGGATTTTTTGGTGAAGCATTTTGGAATGGCGGTATTATATGCGGCGTGTGCGGTTATGGCTTTAGGACTTGGATTTTTGTCTGCTCAGAGTGGTTTGTTAAATCGTGTGGGAAGTACCATGAGTGGATGGAGGGCAACAGATACATCCGGATATGTGGCGTATGCTTCGGAAAGTCAGAAAGGGTATCCTGTAGTGGAGTATTCCAGAGCGGATGCCCTTGCACCGGGAACGTATTCCATTTCGGATTTAATTACAGCAAAGGATCATAACGGAAATGATGCGCGGTTGGCAGTGCTTCAAATGACATTACCGGGAGGCAGTGAAGTTGCTGTTGATAGGAGTGCGACAGAGATTACATTTCCGGTAAGGGGCGTGTATACGTTGCAGGTTGAGGCGAGAGATAGTAGCCAGCGTATCGTGATAAAGGATATAGTGATCCCGGTAAATTAGGAGGCGTGGATGAAAAATATAGCGGCTATGTTTGGAGTGTTTTTTCTGGGAATTCTGGTTGTGGCTTGTGTGATGACGAGTGCAGGCAGAAGTAACAGAGAGATGGAGTTGGCAGATAATCTGCCAGCGGTGGTTGAGGAAACTGTGTCAGAATTGATGGAGGAGAAAAAATATGATATCACCAGTGAAAATGAGATGATTGCCGATATGGTAGAGGATCTGTCCGGAAAATTGGATAGCGATTGTGATATAACAGTTAATATAGAAAATATAGATAAAGAAAAAGGCTTGATGTCCGTGAATGTAGTTGCGGAGTATCATCATCCGGATGGAAAAGTAGGGAGAATTACTTGCGAACGTACGGTAATTTTTAATAAAGTACAGGATGTATCGCCAAAATTGTGCCGGGTAACTTTTCTTGTTGATGGGAGAACGTATAAATCTTGTAGGATCTTGCAGGGTGATCTGGCTTCGGTGCCGGTGGAGCCGGTTGCAGATGGAAAGACTTTTGTGGAGTGGATAGATGAAAATGGTAATTCAGTGAATTTTACTGATCCGGTAGAACAGGATCAGAGCTATTATGCAAAATTTAGTTGAAAGTTTTTCAACATGAGATTATACTTGTAGATAGAAAATACTGCGATTGTAGAGCGCATCAGATATGAGGAGGAACGTTTATGAAGAGAAAAATGTTAGTAACAGTATTGACAGTGATTATGATAAGTGCGGCACCTGCTTTATCCGCACATGCAGAGGAGACAGAAACAGCGGAGGCGGCCGAAACGATGGAAGCAATTTCTGAGGAGAACACTTATTTTTACGCTTCCGAGACTGTGCAGAATGGATGGCAGGAAGTTGACGGTAAGAAATACTGGTATGAGAACGGTGTAAAGCAGGGAACAGAAGGACGCGGTAAGGAAATCTACGATCCGGCATCTGATGCATGGTACTGGCTGGACGCTGTACAGGATGGTGCAATGGCAGTCAGCAAGGATGTTTACCAGGAATCCTGGGCTGGAGAATATGGTGATACGGTCGGCGCAGACGGAGAAAGATATGGCAAGTGGGTGCGCTATGATGAAAACGGACACATGGTAAAAGGCTGGCAGACAACAAATGCGGGTACATATTACTTTGATCTAACGACCGGAGCCATGGCGAAAGGAATCACGACGATTGATGGTGTGCCGAGAACGTTTAATCAGAAAAATGGTATTTTGGTTGAAAATGGATGGTATACAATCGTGACGCCTATTTCCAATTCTAGTTCAGATTGGCGTTCATACTGGTCAGAAAATGGTGTGCGTCAGGGCACAGAAGGGCGTGGCAAGGAGATTTATGATCCGGAAAACAATGCATGGTTTTGGCTGGATGCCGTACAGAATGGCGCAAACGCAGTCAGCAAGGATGTTTACCAGGAATCTTGGGCAGGACAGTTCGCTGACCGTGAAGATGGTACGGGTAAGTGGGTGCGCTACGACGAAACCGGACGTATGGTAAAAGGCTGGGACTACAGCCAGAGATTTGATGGTAAGGTATATTACTTTGATCCGACAACCGGTGCCATGGCAAAAGGGACGGCAGTGATTGATGGCGTTACCTATGAATTTGACCGTGAAACAGGAGTTCTTCTTGATGCAGAAGACATCATAAATGAAGTGGATGAAGAGGGATATTACAATTATCTTTATGATACAAAAAGAGGAGCATATTGCGGAACATCATGGAATTTTTCTGGAGGAATTTCTGGAGCAGCGCTTTTGCAGGATAATGAGGTAAATCATCTGTATGATGGACATTCCTTACTTACTCCTAATTGGGATGGAAGCGCTGGGTATACGGTAGTACAGTATCATGAAAATGGCAATTATTATTCATATCAGACTCCGGCGAGAACTGTAAGACTTAAGTATGATGCAGAAGCCACAAGATGTGAACTTAAAGAAGTAGCAGAAATAGAAGAAACACCACAGTCCGTCAAGGACGCGATTGCTGCGATTGATTTTTCAACAGAGGATGGACCGAAGGCATTCTTTTTCAGCAAAGAAGGATATAAAGTCTATAATGCAACGCATTATAGGGTGAGCGTTGTCTATACAGAGATTGAGTAATAAAGTTATTGAAGATATGATTGAGGGAGGCTGTTGATATAAGAATGAGACAATTTAAGAATAATTCCCGGAGGCTGCTACAGGCTTGCTGTGCGGTAGCCTCCCTTTTTATACTTTGTTTTGGGGCATTTTACGTTCAGAATCATCCTAAAATGGAAAAAAGTGTCGCAGAGATTTACAATTTAAAAGAGCAGATCATGGATCTGGACTGGAAGAATACGGAGTCGGAAGAATTAAACAACTATTTGATCCAGACACCGGAAATGTATGTAGGAGCATATCTGTCGGGCATGGATGAGGAAGAGCGGGAAGCGCTCTGCGAAGTTGTTCCGGTGATGCGGACAATTGTCACAAGTGGAATGCTGGTCTACGATGAAGAACAGGAAGCATTTGTTCCGATAGCAGAAGAGCAGGCGTGTACTTATAAGGAAAGCTGCATCCAGGCATATGAGGAAGCGCTTGCAGATGGAGTGCTTGTGTGGACAGATGCAGACGAGGAAACAGAAGCGGAGGCTGCGGTTACAGAAAACACGATAGAAGTAGAAAAAGAGCAGAAGCTTCTTACGGTAAATCAGTCAGATGCAGAGATCACGATGGAAATTTCATCCTTGCGTGGTGCACAGGATCGCGGAAAATGGCGGTTCCCAAATTCTGGACAGGATGGCAGTGAGAGCTGGTTTTACATATCAAACGCAGACCGGACGGTAACGTACCGCTATGAATTATCCGGAATGGCAGGATATGATATAACGGATCAGACAACAGGATTGATAGAAGAATCATTTTCTTGGCGAATGGTTTGTGTTAATGGGAACCCAGATGATTTTCCAAGACCAGAATTTAAACAGGTTAAAGTCTATAAGACAGGCGTTAATTGTAAAGAATCATGGTGGTATCGGGATCGTGCAAAAACCGATCTGGTAGATCATACTTATAATGATCAAGCAAAAGATCATCATGATATTGCACAGGAACAGATTTTTTGTGGACTAAGTATTATTTTTGATAATGTTACTGCTCCGACAGGTTATCATTATGACGCGAATAATGTTCATGTGTATGCGTATGGAACATCTCGTCCTGCTTATGCGTGGAACTATATGTATAACAGCGACGGAACTGTTTCTGATTATTATGCATCATCCAGAGACAGCGCATTGAGGTCAGAAAATCGATTTATTTTCAATAAGCTTTGGGAGAACTTGTATGGAAAAGCTGAAGTATGGGACAAAGACACTGGTCAGTGGAAAACTAAGATGTATGGTCGTGGAGATTTCAGCCGTATTTCCAATGAATCCAGTTTTACCGGAACAGAGATGACGATGAACTGTGATCTGATGTTCCTGTCGGGAACACGTCTTGTAGATGATTTGCACCCGGAACGGACAGTATGTGAGGCGGAGCAGTCGGAGGTCGTTTTGAACCTGGTTCCAAACGAATATACCGTGACCGCAGATGCGAACTGGGGCGAACTTTATGACTATCCGCAGGGAACCGGGTGGACGAACATTACACATTTTCCGGTGCAGTACCAGACGAATACCTATGACAATATCGGAGGATTGCAGCCGAAGCGTGACGGTTATATCTTTGCCGGATGGTACACAGACCGGAATGGCGGCGTACAGGTTTATGATGCGAATGGCTACCGGGTGAATGATACCGGATATTGGTATGATGGTAAATGGGATCGGACAGAAGGGGCAACCATTTATGCGCATTGGGTTCCAAGCTCCTGGGTAGTGCTTGATGCGAACTGGGGCGAACTTTACGATTATATCAATACCAACAGTTGGACGAATGTAACTTCTTTTTATGCGGAGTATGGCAAGAATTATTATGATGACATTTCAAGAACGGTGCCGAAGCGGGATGGCTTTGTGTTCGATGGCTGGTATATTGATGCAGGCAACACGGAGAACGGACGAGATCATGGAGAGATGGTCTGGGACAAGGACGGACATGCTGTGGAAGGTTCTTTCTGGCAGAATGGGAAATGGAATTATACTAACGGCAACGTAACTGCATTCGCACATTGGATCAAAGCGGAAGACGTAAAAGCAGACTTCGGCATGGTATGTTTTCTCCGCATTAGGTTTTTACC
>OGZG01001873.1_pt1 | contig 15116 bp, 12 predicted proteins | sample 1576781 | NCBI WGS metagenome assembly OGZG01 (sample SAMEA3541502, study PRJEB24748) | human gut metagenome | biome: human gut; feature: human-associated habitat; material: faeces | place: China | collected 2012 | reverse complement strand
CAAATGTTTCCCGCGGCTAAAACCGCGGAATCAGATTCACGACCGAAGATTTTCCAGAACCGGTTCCTCCGATAATACCGATGGTCTCTCCGCGTCTGACCGTAAAATCAATGTCGGAGAGCGCTTCCTCCGATGCGCCCGCATAAGTAAGACCAACCTTGGAAAATACGACGGCATTCTCCGCCGGGATTGTCTCTTTTCCTTCCCTGCCTGCTCCATCCGAGGTGAGACTTCCCGTCTCCGCTGCTGGATGCTCCGTGATCGACGATTCCATGTCAAGCACAGTCTCGATACGGTTCATGCAGGCAATGGATTTGTTGATGTTGATAATCAGGTTGGCCAGCTTGATTAACTCCACTAAGATCTGGGACATGTAGCTCACCAGCGCCACAACCTGTCCCTGCGTAATGTTGCCATTGTCCACGCGGATCGCTCCTACCCATACCAGAACGACGATCGCTCCGTTGATGATAATATAGGTAAGCGGATTCATGAGCGCCGAGATCTTGCCGACATAGAGCTGGATCTTTGTCAGCGCCTCATTGTCTTCGTGGAACTGTGCAATCTCATCCTGCTCCTTGTTGAATGCACGGATGACTCTGCTTCCGGTCAGGTTCTCTCTTGTGATGCCCAGCACTTTATCGAGTGCCGCCTGTACTTTTTTGTACAGCGGAATACTGACCAGCATGATGCCAAACACAACCACCGACAGCAGCGGAATGGTCACAACGAACACGAGCGCCGCTTTCACATCAATCGTGAATGCCATGACCATCGCGCCGAACACGATAAACGGCGAACGTAAGAACAGGCGCAGAACGAGGTTCACCCCGTTCTGCACCTGATTAACATCACTTGTCATTCTTGTAATTAACGTCGACGTTCCGACGGTATCCATCTCGGTAAATGACAGCGTCTCAATATGTTCAAACAGAGCATGTCTTAATCCTGTCGCACAGCCAACCGCCGCTTTCGCCGCAAAATACTGCGCCGTGATGGCACAGGTCAGTCCGATCAGCGCCAGGAGAAACAGTACCAGACTCATCTTCATAATATATGGACGATCGGCATTTGCCACCCCGGTATCGATGATTGCCGCCATGACAAGCGGGACAATCAATTCAAATGAAGCTTCCAGAAGCTTAAAAAGCGGTCCTAAAATACTTTCTTTTTTATAGTTTCCCAAATACTGCAATAACTTTTTCATGATACTCCTTCGTGTCCTATGCTTTTAAATCTTTCATTTTCTGAAGTCCGATAATCAGCGCACCGCCGATCACGAAAAACAGGATGTTAAAATCATGAAGCGTCATTGCCGGCTGCGGCACCTCCAACGTGGTCGGTCCCATGACAACCGCGTAGATTGATCCTAACATCAGACCAATGATCAGATAGATCGTCTGTGCCCGGAAATGATCTAACGCCTTGCGGATCAGCTTTACCACACCAAAAATACCGACGAGAACGCCGCATCCGAAAATAAACAGCACCGGCTTGTCGTCGAGAAAGACCGTGCAGAGGCCGCAGTTGGACGTCTCACAGCCCCGCTTGACGCTCAGACAGCCGTGGCTGCGCACGAAGTCGATGAGCAGAGTGTCGGGGGCCACGTCGGCGGTAAGCTTTTTATCGTTCAATGTAAGTGTTATCTGCATGGTGTCCTCCTCAGCCTTCCAGACGGCAGACGGCGCGTTTCGTCAGCACGCCGGCCAGATGGCGGCGGTATTCGGCGCCGCCGCGAAGATTGCTTTCGGTCTTGATGTCGGCCTTTACCTCGGCGGCAAAGCGGGCAGCAAATTCCTCGGCGGTCTCCCCCGCCTCAGGCGCTGCGGTGTAGAGCACAGCCTTGCCCGGACGCGCACCGATGGCGGCGCGGATGCTGCCGTCCGCCAATTTTGCGGCAGCGCAGGTCAGCACCGGGAAGTCCGTCTGGCTGTTGCGCACCGACTGGTAGACAAAGCGGGCGTTTTCCTTCGGCACAAGGACACGCACGAGGATGTCCCGGTCGTAGGGGCGCTGGGCGTACTCAGCAAGCGGCACGACGCCGCCCTTATAAAGCTCTACGGAAGCGTTCAGCGCGAGGAACATGGTGAGTACGTCGGAGAAACCGAAGCGGCTGTAAATGCTGCCGCCCACGGTGGCGAGGTTGCGCAGCTGGACGCCCACGATGTGGCGCACCGACTCCCGCACGGCACCGTCCGTATAGGCGGCGAGGCCGGGGTGCAGCTCGAGCTGGCGCAGCGTCACCATCGCTCCGATGGAAAAGCCCTCGTCCGTCTCCTCGATGGTGTCGAGGCCGAGGCCCGACAGGTCAATGGCCGTGCCGACATTGATATTCTCCATCTTGAGCCATATCATGCCGCCGAGGACACGGTTGGGGCGCTTTTGGTTGAGCTGCCAAGCCTCCTCGAGGCTTTCAGCCCGCTTGTATTCCCGAATGGTCATCATATGCAGTATCCTCTCTTTTTCCTGTGACCTTTTTCTTTTATTTTATCATAAAATCCGCTATAATACTACCGTCAGAAAGCATCAATTCGGCAACGAACAACAACGGAAATTTCGGGAGGTCTGCGGGATGGAGTACACAGAAAACACGGCGGTGGGCTGCGTCATCATGGCGTCGGGGCGGGCGGTGCGGTTCGGCTCCAATAAGCTGCTGGCCGACTTCGGCGGCGCGCCCCTCATCGCCCGGGCGCTGGACGTAACAGAGACGCCCGCCCTCGCGGCCCGGGTGGTGGTGACCCGCTCGCCGGAAGTGGCTGAACTCGCTTGTAAGGCGGGTGTGAAAACCATCCTTCACAGCCTGCCGGGCCGGAACGACACGGTGCGGCTCGGCCTCGAAGCGCTGCTTTCGGAGCTGCCCGGCCTTGCGGGATGCATCTTCCTGCCCGGGGATCAGCCGCTCTTGCGGAAAGAAAGCCTCGAGGCGATGGCGCGCGATCTCTCGGCGCTGGACAAAAAAGAACGGGCCATCCTCCGGCTGAGCTTTCGTGCCGAGGACGGCACGGAGCGGCTGGGAAGTCCCGTTCTGTTCGGAAGCAGTTATTTCGGTGCTCTGTGTTCCCTGCCCGAGGGCAAGGGCGGCGGCGTGGTCATCCGCCGGCATCCGGAGTCTGTGCGGGCGGTATATGCGGCACGGCAGGAAGAGCTGGAAGATGCAGATACCGTAGAAGAGCTGGAGCGGCTGCGAAAACTTTTGTAAATACTTTACCACAAAAAAGCCGCCCCGGCAGCAGCTGCAAACTGCACACCGGGGCGGCGTATTACAATGACTGGAGTACCCTTGCTCAGACTTCCGTGTTGAAGTAGCGCTTCAGCAGGCCCTCGAAGCCGCGGCCATGACGGGCCTCATCCTTTGCCATCTCATGAACGGTGTCGTGGATGGCGTCGAGGTTCAGAGCCTTAGCCTTCTTGGCCAGGTCCATCTTGCCGGAGCAGGCGCCGCACTCGGCCTCTGCACGCATCATCAGGTTCTTCTTGGTGCTGTCGGTGACGACCTCGCCCAGCAGCTCGGCGAAACGGGAAGCATGGTCTGCCTCCTCGTAGGCATAGCGCTTGTAAGCCTCGGCGATCTCGGGGTAGCCCTCACGCTCAGCCACACGGGCCATTGCCAGATACATGCCGACCTCGCTGCACTCGCCCTCGAAGTTGGCGCGCAGACCATCGACGATCTCCTGAGGAACGCCCTCAGCCTTGCCGATGCCCACAACGTGCTCGGTGACGTAGGTGTTGCCGGTCTTCTCGACGAATGCGGAAGCGGGAGCCTTGCAGACGGGGCACTGCTCGGGGATGGTGCCTTCAGCGATGTAGCCACAGACGGTGCAAACGTACTTCTTCATAAGATTTATCCTCCATTTGGTTTGTTCTTTTTTAGGGGTCTGCTCTGGTACAGCAGACCTTGTTTCTGACTCTATTATAGCGAATGGTTTCTAGTTAGTCAAGGCTTATTTTAAGAATTATTCTCATTTATTTTGAAGTCTCGCACATTGCCCAAAGAACATTTCAAAAAGCTGTCACTTCTGTCGAAGAAGGGGCTTCCCTGTCGAGGTCAGACCTGCAGATTGCCGCTGGAAGGAGCGTCGGCACCATCGGCAGAGTCGAACTCGTAATCGTTGCCGGGAAGGATGGCGTTGAGCAGGATGCCCACGATAGCAGCGATGGCCAGACCGGACAGGTTGATGGACACACCGGCGACCGCGAAGGTCAGGCCGCCCACCGAGTTGAAGCCCAGAGCAGACACCAGAATGACAGCGGCGATGATGAGGTTGCGGCTGTTGGTGAAGTCCACCCGGTTCTCGACCACGTTGCGGACACCGATGGCGGAGATCATGCCGTAGAGCACGAAGCTGATACCGCCGATAATGCCGGTGGGGATGGTGTTGATGACGGCCTCAAACTTGGGGCTGAAGCTCAGGATGATGGCCAGCACAGCGGCGATGCGGATGACGAGGGGGTCGTAAATTTTGCTCAGAGCGAGAACACCGGTGTTCTCACCGTAGGTGGTGTTGGCCGGGCCGCCCAGCAGGCCGGCCAGAGTGGTGGCGAGGCCGTCGCCCATCAGGGTGCGGTTCAGGCCGGGGTCGTTGATGTAGTTGTGGCCGACGGTGGCGCTGATGGCGGCGATGTCACCGACGTGCTCCATCATGGTAGCCAGAGCGATGGGGATGATGGTGAACAGGGCGCTGATGAACTCGGGGCTGCCGTCGATGGCAAAAAGGCCCATGGCTTCCTTGTGGAGAGGGATGCCGAACCATGCGGCGGAGGCAATGCGCTCAAAGTCCACGGCACCGGTCACAAGGGCCACTGCGTAGGAGACGAGAACGCCGATCAGGATGGGCAGGATCTTGACCATACCCTTGCCCCAGATGTTGCAGACGATGACCGTACCCAGAGCCACAAAGGCCAGCAGCCAGTTTGCCTGACAGTTGCTGATGGCCGAGGGGGCGAGGATGAGGCCGATGGCGATGATGATGGGGCCTGTGACCACCGGCGGGAAGAAGCGCATGATGCGCCGGATGCCGAAGGTGGAGATGAGCAGGCTGACGGCCAGATAGACCAGACCCGAGAAGGCCACACCTGCGCAGGCGTAGGGCAGCATCTGGGTGTTGGCGATGGTCAGATTGCCGTCGGCGTCAGCCAGCATGGGGGCCACGATGGAGAAGCCGCCCAGATAGGCAAAGGACGAGCCGAGGAAGGCCGGGACCTTGCCCTTGGTGATAAAGTGGAACAGCAGCGTACCCAGACCTGCGCAGAGCAGGGTGGTCGAAACGCTCAGACCGGTGAGCAGGGGGACCAGCACGGTGGCACCAAACATGGCGAACATGTGCTGGACGCCCAGGATCAGCATCCGTCCGGCACCCAGCTGGCGGGCATCGTAAATGCCCTTGGAATAATCGATATTCTGACTCATTATTTCCTCCTTCTATCTGCGGCCCAAAAAAAGAGGCACTACCGCGGGAAAGCGGCAATGCCTCAAAAATCGGGACCAAATCGGAAACGGAAAATACAGCCGATGCGTGCAAAAGACGATTTCTTTTTCAGCATCTCGCTCTCCCCTTTCCTTTCATTCTTCGGCATAGTATAGCATAAAAGAAGGACGCTGACAACCTTTTTCCTGTATTTTGCGGCGATTTTCTGTCGGCGGAGGCCGTACGGCCTTGAAATATGCCGCATTCCGCACTATAATATAACCTATTGCCGTAGTTGGTCACTGGGCCGGCGGCATCCGAAACGACAGCAGTTGTACCACTTATTATAGAAGGACACTTATGATATATCTGGATTATTCGGCCAACACCCCCGCAGACTCCCGGGTGCTGGAGCGTTTTTGTGCGGTAGAGCGCAGCTGCCCCGGCAACGCGAACTCCCGCCATCAGGCAGGCCGGGACGCAAAACTGGTCATTGACCACGCCACCCAGAGCATCGCGGGGCTGCTGAGCGCACAGCCCGCCGAGGTCATCTATACCTCGGGAGCCAGCGAGGCCAACAACTTCGCCCTCAAGGGGCTGGCAAAACTCTCCCGCCATCTGGGCAGGCACATCATCTCCACCCCGCTGGAACACTCCTCCGTCAGCGGCACCCTGACCGCTCTGCAGGAGCAGGGCTATGAAATCGACCTCGTGGACATCAGGCGGGACGGCACCATCGACCTCGAGCACCTGAAAGAGCTTCTCCGCCCCGACACCATCGCTGTGGCGGTAACGCTGGTGGACAGTGAGCTGGGCGTCGTGCAGCCGGTGAAAGAAATTTCGGAAATTTTGCAGGCTTGGCCCAACTGCCACCTGCACGTAGACGCCACCCAGGCCGTGGGCAAGATCCCCGTCTCCTTCGAGGGCGTGGACACCATGAGTCTGACGGCCCACAAGTTCTACGGCCTGAACGGCATCGGCCTGCTGCTCAAGCGGCGGCGGCTGGCGCTTGAGCCTCTCATCCACGGCGGCGAAAGCACCACCATCTACCGCAGCGGCACGCCTACGGTGGCTCTGGCAGCCTCCCTCGAGACGGCTCTGAACTCTGCGGTAAATGAGCTGCCGGAGCGTTCTGCCCGGGTGAAAGAGGCAAACCTGTATCTCCGCACTGCTCTGAGCAAGTACCCAAAAGTCCGCATCAACAGCCCGGAGAGTGCCATCCCCCACATCCTGAACCTGAGCGTTGAGAACGTCAAAGGCACCGTGTTCCAGCGGGAGTTGGACGCGGAGGGCGTCTGCGTCTCGGTCAAGTCGGCCTGCTCGTCGGACGGCCTGCCCTCCCGGGCGGTGTTCGCCGTCAGCCGCGACCGGAAGAATGCCCTCTCCTCGTGGCGCATCAGTCTGAGCCACCTGACCACGCAGGAGGAGCTGGACGGCTTTCTCCGCGCCTTTGACGCCTGCTACACCCGGCTGACCCAGCTGTGAGAAAAAAGAAAGGACAGAGCCATGAAACGCGAAATGGAACCTTACCAGCTCATTGAGCGGAGCATCATCAAAAAATACCGCAAGGAGCTGTGGACCCCCTTCATCGTAGCGGTCAAGCGCTACGAGCTCATCAAGGCCGGGGATAAAATTGCCGTCTGCATCTCGGGTGGCAAAGACTCGATGCTGATGGCAAAGCTGATGCAGGAGCTTCAGCGCCACAGCGATGTGCCGTTCGAGCTGGTCTTCCTGGTGATGGACCCCGGCTACAACGAGATAAACCGCCAGAAGATCGAGTCCAACGCCGAGCTGCTCCACATCCCTGTGACCATCTTCGAGAGCAACATCTTCTCTGTGGCCAACAACACCGATAAAAACCCCTGCTATCTCTGCGCCCGGATGCGCCGCGGCCACCTCTACAGCAAGGCCAAGGAACTGGGCTGCAATAAAATCGCACTGGGCCACCACTTTAACGACGTCATCGAGACGACCGTTATGAGTATGTTCTACGGCTCCCAGCTGCAGGCCATGCCGCCCATGCTCCACAGCACCAGCTTCCCCGGCATGACCCTCATCCGCCCGATGTACTGCATCCGCGAGGAAGATATTCTGGCGTGGAAGCGCTACAATGAGCTGGAATTCATCCAGTGCGCCTGCCGCTTTACCGAAAACTGCACCATGTGCGACAACGGCGGCGGTGGCTCCAAGCGGCAGGAGACGAAAATTCTGCTCCGCCGCCTCAAGCGGGATAACCCCAACATCGAAAACAGCATCTTCCGCAGCATCCACGCAGTGGCTCTGGATACCATGCCCGGCTACAAGTCTGAGGGTGTGGAGCACAGCTTCCTCGAGCGGTTCCATGCGCAGGAAGAAGCATTCAACGAAGAGTAATATAATACCCCCTCGGGTGGAGCGGATACCGGTCGGCGGTATCGTTTCCTTCCCGTTTTATCGCAGATCAAGAAAATAACCCAGCCTGATAACAGCATATTTGCGATATGCAATTCAGCGCTGTTGCTGCTGCATTAAAAAGTTGAATTGCTATAATACACAAAAAAGCCCCGGTAAATGCATTTCTGCACTTACCGGGGCTTTTCCATGCCACCGGCGGGGCTTGAACCCGCACTCTGTCTCCAGAAAGGGATTTTAAGTCCCTCGTGTCTGCCAATTTCACCACAGTGGCTTCTGAATGAGCTGCCGCTCACGATCCTGCGAGCGGCAGCTCATATAATACAATAGAAATGCTGTTTTGTCAAGTTTACACTTTGCCGCCATGCAGCTCTGCGTACATCCTGGAGCGGCACTCAGCCACAGCAGGGGTCATGTTGACGTAGTGCTTGTGGGGCATCTCGATGCGCAGCTCGCTCTCCCAGGTCTCCTCGGTGAGCTGCTTGGCGATATAGGCTTTTTTCTCCGCAATGGAGGGCAGCTCGATGGCCAGCTCACCGTTCAGGATATGCGGCACCAGCAGCTGCTTGACGCGGGTGGGAACGATGGTAACGGTGCGCTCGATGGCATCGGAGTCGAGGTTGACCATCGTGACCGGCTTGCCTGCCTCGATGACCTCGCCTTCCATGGCGATGAGGTCGCACTGGGCCTGACCGTTCTCATCGTAGAGACGCCACGGCATCTTCTTGCCGGGGATGATGGCCTTGCTGGCGGAGTCGGAGCACTTCATCTTGGGCTGATAGGTGCCGTCGGGGCGCTTGACCGCCACCAGCTTGTACACGCCGCCGAATACAGGGTCCGAGGCCGAGGTGATGAGGTTCTCGCCCACGCCGTAGGAGTCGAAGTGTGCGTGCTCGTACAGCTCCATGTTGGCGATCTTCTTCTCGTCCAGACCGTTGGAGGCCACCAGCTTGATGTAGGACTTTCCTGCTGCATCCAGTGCCTTGCGCAGGCGCTTGGAGCCTCGGGCCAGGTCGCCGGAGTCGATGCGGGCGCTCTTGACGCGGCGGTTGGGGTCATCAGGATATTTCTCAATGAGGTAGTCGTCCAGCTTGATGAGGTTGGGCAGACCGCTCTCCATGATATTATAGGTATCCAGCAGCAGGCTGACGGAATCCGGGTAGGTATCGGCGAATGCCTTGAAGGCATCGAACTCGGTCGGGAAGAACTCGATGAAGCTGTGAGCCACAGTACCCACAGCCTTGACCTCAGAGCCGTACTTCATCTCGGCCAGACAGTTGGCCGTGCCGATGCAGCCGCCCAGAACGGCAGCATAAGCGCCGTCGTTGCCTGCGCTCTCTCCCTGTGCGCGGCGGGTGCCGAACTCCATGACGCTGCGGGGGGTGTGGGTGTTGAGGCCGGTGACGCGGGTGGCCTTGGTGGCGATGAGGCTGTGGAAGTTCATGGTCTGGAGCAGGTAGGTCTCGATGAGGATAGCGCCCACGAGGTCGCACTCGATGCGCACCATCTGCACATGGGGGTAGCAGACCGTGCCTTCGGGCAGAGCGTACATATCGCCCTTCCAGCGGTAAGTGCGCAGATACTCGCAGAACTCCTCACTCATGCCCTTGGTACGCAGCCAGTGGACATCCTGCTCATTGAAGTGGTAGTTCAGCAGGAAACGGGTCAGCTTGCGCTGGCCGGCGCTGATGGAGTAGCCCTGGTTATCCGGGTTCTTGCGGAAGAACATATCAAACACAAGGGTCGTATCCTTAAAGCCGTTCAGAAACAGGCAGTTGGCCATAGTGAATTCGTAAAAATCAACGACCATTGCCGGATTGTCGTAGTCCTCATCCGGGATATACGGCACAACTTTGATCTCGCTCATGAAAAGTTTCCTCTCTTTTTTCCGCGCACCCCTGCGGCGGGTGCAGCCAAACAAACTCTGCGCTGCCGCGCGTTTCGTCCTGTCATGACAGGATGTTTGTACCACTATAGCATCTTTGGCGGGCAGACGCAAGAGGTTTTGGCAAAAAATGACGACAGAAAGAAAAAATGTTTTTTACGAAATCTTTACCAGCACCTCCGGCAGTGCTCTTCTGTCCTCGGATAAATCACGGGCATCGATGCCGTCCGAATATGCAAAAAGCACCCGCAGCGCCTTTTCGTGCTGCGGGTGCTTTGATATTTCAGATTCAGCCGTTGATGATGTTCGGGGTCGCATTCTTCAGCACGACGTCGTGGCTGCCGCCCTCCACGATGGAGGTGGAGGAAACGACGGTCAGCTTGGCCTTCTGCTGCAGTTCGGGGATGGAGAGTGCGCCGCAGTTGCACATGGTGCTCTTGACCTTGTACAGGGTGGTCTGGACGCCGTCGGCCAGCGGACCGGCGTAAGGAACATAGCTGTCCACGCCTTCCTCGAAGCTCAGCTTGGTGGAACCGCCGAGGTCGTAGCGCTGCCAGTTGCGGGCGCGGTTGGAGCCTTCGCCCCAATACTCCTTCATATACTGGCCATTGATGCGCACCTTGTTCGTGGGGCTCTCGTCGAAGCGGGCGAAGTAACGGCCCAGCATGACGAAGTCAGCGCCCATAGCCAGTGCAAGGGTGATGTGGTAGTCGTGGACGATGCCGCCGTCGGAGCAGATAGGCACATAGATGCCGGTCTCCTTGAAGTACTCGTCACGGGCCTTGGCGACCTCGATGACGGCAGTAGCCTGACCACGGCCAATGCCCTTGGTCTCACGGGTGATGCAGATGGAGCCGCCGCCGATGCCGATCTTCACGAAGTCAGCGCCAGCCTTTGCGAGGAAGCGGAAGCCCTCGGCATCCACGACATTACCTGCGCCCACCTTCACGGTGTCGCCGTAGTTCTCACGGATCCAGCCGATGGTGCGGCTCTGCCACTCGGAGTAGCCCTCAGAGGAGTCGATGCAGAGGACATCCACACCGGCCTCCACCAGAGCAGGCACGCGCTGGGCGTAGTCGCGGGTGTTGATGCCGGCACCGACGACATAGCTCTTGTTCTTGTCCAGCAGCTCATTGGCATTCTTCTTGTGGGAATCGTAGTCCTTGCGGAAGACGATATACTTCAGGTTGCCCTCGGCATCCACCAGAGGCAGGGTGTTGATCTTGTTGTCCCAGATGATGTTGTTGCAGTCGTGCAGGGAGGTGTTCTCCGGGGCAGTGACCAGCTTCTCGATGGGGGTCATAAAGGTGGTGACGGGAGCGTCATCGGGGGTGTGGTTGACGCGGTAATCGCGGGAGGCCACGATGCCCAGCAGCTTACCGTTAGGAGTGCCGTCGGCGGTGATGGCGATGGTGGAGTGGCCGGTGCGGGCTTTCAGCTCCAGCACATCGTGCAGGGTGGCAGTGGGGGCCAGGTTAGAGTCGGAAACGACGTAACCGGCCTTGAAGCTCTTGACGCGGCGGACCATAGCCGCCTCGTTCTCGATGCTCTGGGAGCCGTAGATGAAGGAGACGCCGCCCTGACGGGCCAGCGCGATGGCCAGCTTATCGCCGGAGACAGACTGCATGATGGCGCTGATCATGGGGATATTCATTTCCAGCGGGCAGTTCTCCTCGCCCTTGCGGTACTTGACCAGCGGGGTCTTGAGGCTGACAGCCGTGGGGACATTCTCAGCAGAAGAGTAGCCCGGCACCAGCAGGTACTCGCCAAAGGTACGGGAGGGTTCTTCGTAAAAATAAGCCATATTCAAACTCCTTTTCTCTTAACGCATCCGCAGCGGATCATATCAAACAACATCAAAACAATTTCATGTTTTCGACTTAGGAATTGATTGTATATACTTTACCACAAACCCACGCGGAATACAAACCCCTGCCCCGCCAAACTTTATAAATGTCCTTTGCAGAAAAACAGGCAAATTGACCACCAAATCGGCGCAAGGTCATACTTTCCCTGGCTGTGGGCCGATTTCTCCGGATTTTTGGACGCAAAAAAGCCCGTCTGAAACCAGACGGGCTCTTTTGCACACGAAGCGGAATATCGCCTGTGCGGTGTCGGCCGGCAGCTGCGAAGGAGAACAGCCGGAGGAGGATGGCGGACACCCGATATTCCAAAAAACAAGAAGAAAAAGATTTCATGATCCAGAAGGGTCTTGCCCTCTCTGTAACCATATTGTAACTCTTTTGAAGGATTTTTGCAATAGTTTTTTGTAATTTCTTTGTAATTATTTTTGTAAAGATTCTGTGACAGACCCGCCGAATTCCAGATAGCACTCAAAGGCTGCGTGCTCCTCCCTCCGGCCCAGCAGATACCAGCCGTTTCCTGAGGGGGCATAGAACACCTGCACGGTCTGGCCCATCGGCACTTCACGGTGGTACTTGATGGAAGCGAAGGACAGCGGCGCAGACTCCACGACCTCCTGCGGCAGAGCGTCGCAGGCGATGTCCAGATAGAGGGAGTTGTTGATATGGCCGTTGAGGTCACACATGGAGTAGCTGGCGCGGCGCTCCCCTGCCGCCGTCAGCGGCTGGCTCTTGTGGACGATCTGGGGCAGTTCTTCGGGCAGGTCGTCGTTCTGGAAGTCCGGCATCGTCCAACCGGGGGTGCGCAGGATGCGCCCTGCCTCAGTGTCCACGATCATCCAGCGGCAGTCCACGAGGGCCAGCTTCTCCCCTGTTTCGCTGGTGATGGTGGTCAGCCGTTTCATCGTGCCTTTCTTGAACGCCTCACAGGCCGTGGTCAGGTTGATCTTCTCCGCACGGCCCGGCATCCGCCAGACTCTGAGGGCCTGCTTGCCCACGAGGAATGCGCTGCGGCGCTCCCTGAAAAAGGTGTGGTCCATGCCGTAAGCCCGGGCGTGGTCCGCCGACACCTGCTCCACATACCGGAACAGGGCGCTGGGCTTCAGGCAGCGGCGGAAGTCGCTGTCGCCGTCCAGCACGGTCATCTGCTCCGTATAGCTTCTGTATTCACTCATATTCTTTTCCTTTCCTTATAAAAAGGGGCTGTACGCCTCCGCACAGCCCCCTCAGGTTCAATACATATTGCGCGTTTTCCTGCGCACCTTGCGCCAGATATTGAAGCAGGCCAGAGCCAGCATCGCCGCCAGCAGCATCAGGAACAGATACCCGCTGCCGCCCTCGTCGTAGCTCTTCATCTCGCTCCACTTCACGTCCAGCTCGCTGTTGACCTCATCGCTCAGGGCAGTGAACACCTCTTCTTTGGCCGCAATGTCCTCGGAGGGGTACGCGATCTCGCTGTACTTGAGGTCTTCATCCAGAATATCCCACACACAGTGCATAGGGGTGGTGTAGCCGATATACTCGATATTGGCCTTGCCGACGTCCGGCTCACACATGAAGTTGATGAACATCTCTGCGGCTTCCTCGTGCTCACTGGTGGCGGGGATGGCCATGCTGTCCACCGACAGCACCGTTCCTTCCTCAGGGAACACCCAGGCCAGGTCGGGGTTGTCGTCGATCATGGTGATGGCGTCGCCGGAGTAGTAGACGCCGACGGCCGCCTCGCTGCCGATCATCTTATCGAAGATCTCGTCCATGACATAGGCCTGCACCAGAGGCTTCTGGGCTTTCAGCTCGTCCACCACAGCATCCACCTCCTCCGTGGTCTGGGGGTTGACGCTGCTGCCGCTCTTGAACGCACCGATGGCGTAGGCGTCGCGGCTGTTGTTGAACATCAGGATGTTGCCTGCATACTTCTCGTCCCACAGGTCTGCCCAGCTGGTGGGGGCCTCGTCTACCATCTTTGTATTGTAGATGATGCCAGTGGTGCAGAGGGTGTAAGGCACGGTGTAGGCATTCTCGGGGTCATAGTCTCCGTTGCGGTACTCCTCGTCGATGTTCTGGAAGTTCGGGATGTTGCCGTAGTCCAGCGGCATCAGCATCCCTTCGCTTATCATCTTGGCGACCATGTAGTCCGACGGGATGATGACATCGTAGTTGGCCGCGCCGGACTTGAGCTTGGCGTAGAGGGACTCGTTGGAATCGAAGGTGGTATAGTTGACCTTGATGCCAGTCAGCTTTTCAAAGGCCGCCACCACGTCCACGCTGTCGTCGGAACCGTTGGAGATATACTCGCCCCAGTTGTAGACGTTCAGGGTGACGTTCTGGCCCTTGAAGCGGGTCCAGTCGTAGTCATCCGAGACGGAAATGTCCTCTGTGACCTCGATCTGTCCCGCGGCCAGAGCCGACAGCGGCATGGTCAGCGCCAGCACAGCCGTCAGCAGAAGAATCACGAAACGCTTCATTTGACATCTCCCCCTCTCAGTGCGCGCTGGTCGCGGCGGTAGCCGCGGCTCTCCATGGCGTTGGAGATGAGGATGATGCTCAGGATGACCACGAACATGATGGTGGACAGCGCGTAGATCTCCGGGCTGACCTTCTTGCGGGTCATGGAGTAGATGGCGATGGGCAGTGTCTCCACCGTACCGCAGTTGAAGTAGGAGATCATGAAGTCGTCGATGGAGTAGGTCAGGCTGATGAGGAAGCCCGACAGGATGGCCGGGCTGATCTCGGGCAGGATGACCTTGAAAAATGCCTGCCGGGGGTCACAGCCGAGGTCCAGCGCCGCCTCAAACAGCTTGATGTCCAGCTGTTTGAGCTTGGGCGTGACATTGAAGATGACATACGGCACGTTGAATGCGATATGGGCGATGAGCAGCGTGGGGAAACCCATGATGTTGCCGGGCAGGAAGTCCAGCTCAGACGCAAAGCGCTGGTATGCCACAAAGAGCATCATCAGGGAGATACCGGTGATGATCTCGGGGTTGACCGTGGTGATATAGGTGATATTCGTCACCAGCAGGCGGCTCTTGCGCCCCATGGAGGCGATGCCCAGAGACGCCGCAGTCCCCAGCACCGTGGCGATGACCGCCGAGAACAGTGCCAGATACAGTGACACCCACAGCGCGTGCAGGATGGACTCATTGTGGAGCAGGCTGGTGTACCACTTAAAGGTAAAGCCGGTAAAGAGGGCGTAGCCCTTGCTCTGGTTGAAGCTGAACACGACCATGTACGCGATGGGCAGGTACATGAAGCAGAAGAACAGGATGACGTAGGCGCGCTGCATCAGACGCAGATGTTTCGTTTTCATCAGGACACACCCTCCATCTCATCCTCGTCGAAGCTGGACGTAAAGCTCATGCAGAGCAGCACAATGACCATCAGCACGAGGCTCATGGCAGAGCCGACATTGAGGTTGTAGCTGTTGCCGAGGAACTGCATCTCGATCAAATCGCCGATGAGCAGGTTGGAACCGCCGCCCAGCATACGGCTGATAACGAAGGTAGACACCGCCGGGACGAACACCATCGTGATGCCGGTGCTGATGCCGGGGATGCTCATGGGGATGAGCAC
>OGZG01001851.1_pt1 | contig 15297 bp, 10 predicted proteins | sample 1576781 | NCBI WGS metagenome assembly OGZG01 (sample SAMEA3541502, study PRJEB24748) | human gut metagenome | biome: human gut; feature: human-associated habitat; material: faeces | place: China | collected 2012 | reverse complement strand
GCTATTCCGGCAATATCCTGCTGAAAACCGTGGAGGGTGCCGCCAAGCTGCTGCTGGGCGAGATGAAGAAGGCGTTTCTGTCCAGCACGAAGAGCAAGCTGGGCGCCCTGCTGGTCAAGGACAGTCTGGGCGACGTGAAAAAGCTGCTGGACCCCAGCGAGGTAGGCGGAACGCCCTTCCTTGGCATCAGCAAGCCTGTGCTGAAGGCCCACGGCTCCTCTGATGCCCGGGCCATCCGCAACGCCGTGTTCCGGGCGGTGGAATACGCCCAGAGCGGGATCATCGCGGACGTGGAGGCCCACATCGACGTGATGAAGGTGGAAAAGAACGGATAAAAGAGGGTTGCCCTCTTGACAGGGCTATGGGATTGCCGTATGATTGCTTCATGCTAAAAAGCAAATGAATTTTGAAATGTTTCATAGGAGTGAATTTAGTATGTCAGTTGATGAAATCTTTCAGACCATGCGGGATCTGGTGTCCGAGCAGTTTGCAATGGAGCCTGCGGAGGTGACCATGGATACTTCCTTCGAGGAGGATCTGGGCGCTGATTCCGTGGACCTGGTGGAGCTGGTCATGGCCATGGAAGAGGAATTTGATATGGGTGAGGCCAACGAGGACGAGCTGGCCGGACTCAAGACCGTGGGCGACGCGGTGAATTTTGTCGCTTCCAAGCTGAAGTAAAAAAGAGTGGCCCCGCCATGCGCGGGGCTTCCTTATGAGGTGAACAGGGATGCAGGAACTGGAGAAAAAATTAAATTATACCTTCCGGAACCAAGAACTGCTGCGGGAGGCGCTGAATCACAGCTCCTACGCGAATGAGCATCGCTCCCAGGGGCTTGGCAGCAACGAACGGCTGGAGTTTTTGGGCGACAGCGTGCTGGGCTTTGTGACGGCGGAGTATCTCTTCGCCCGGCACCCGGACCTGCCGGAGGGGGATCTGACCCGGATCCGGGCAGCGCTGGTGTGCGAGCAGAGCCTTCACGAGGTGGCCCAGAAGCTGAATCTGGGCAGCTATCTGAAGCTGGGCAAGGGCGAGGAAGCCGGCGGCGGCCGCCATCGGGCCTCCATTCTGGCGGATGCAACCGAGGCTGTGTTCGCCGCCGTGTATCTGGACGGCGGCATTACCGCCGCGTCGGAGCTGATCCACCGCGTTCTGCTGGACGTGGAGAGGGAAGAGGTGGTGGAGGAGCGCCGCCGGGACTACAAGACCCTGCTCCAGGAGCACATCCAGCGGAAGGCCGGTCAGGAGCTGACCTACTGCATGGTGCGGGAGGAAGGCCCCGACCACGCCAAGACCTTCGTTACCGAGGTGCGGCTCAACGGCGCTGCCATCGGCGAGGGCAGCGGCCACAGCAAGAAGGAATCGGAGCAGATGGCCGCCAAGTCCGCGCTGGAAAAGCTGGCGGCCGCGTATCAATAAAGCCGAACCTCCCGGCAGAGCATCTGGCAGTGCCGCCGGGAGTCACAGTATTTTTTGAAACAGAGGAAAGGGAAACTGTTATGGAAAAGATCAAGATGACCACGCCGCTGGTGGAGATGGATGGCGACGAGATGACCCGTGTGCTCTGGAAGATCATCAAGGAGGAGCTCATCCTGCCCTTTGTGGATCTGAAGACCGAGTACTACGATCTGGGCCTGCCCAACCGGGATGCCACCCAGGATCAGGTGACCCTGGATGCAGCCCTCGCCAACAAAAAGTATGGCGTGGCGGTCAAGTGCGCCACCATCACCCCCAACGCCCAGCGCGTGGAGGAATACCACCTGCACCAGATGTGGAAGAGCCCCAACGGCACCATCCGCGCCGTGCTGGACGGCACCGTGTTCCGCGCGCCGATCATGATCGACAGCATCAAGCCGGTGGTCAAGAACTGGACAAAGCCCATCACCATTGCCCGCCATGCCTACGGCGACGTGTACAAGTGCACCGAGTTCCGCATCCCCGGCCCCGGCAGGGCAGAGCTGATCTACACCGGCGACGACGGCTCCCGGCAGGCCGCCACGGTCTACAACTTTGAGTGTGCCGGTGTCCTGCAGGGCCAGTACAACAAGGATACCTCCATCTACAGCTTTGCCCGCAGCTGCTTCAACTACGCGCTGGAAAGCAAACAGGATCTCTGGTTCGGTGCCAAGGACACCATTTCCAAGAAGTATGACCACACCTTCAAGGACATCTTCCAGGAGGTGTACGATGCCGAGTACCGGGAAAAGTTCGAGGCCGCAGGCATCACCTATTTCTACAGCCTGATCGATGATATCGTGGCCCGTGTCATCCGCAGTGAGGGCGGCTTTGTCTGGGCCTGCAAGAACTACGACGGCGACGTGATGAGCGATATGGTCTCCACCGCCTTTGGCTCGCTGGCCATGATGACCAGCGTTCTGGTCAGCCCGGACGGCAACTATGAGTACGAGGCCGCCCACGGCACCGTGACCCGCCACTACTACAAGTACCTCAAGGGCGAGGCCACCTCCACCAACCCCATGGCCACCATTTTTGCCTGGAGCGGTGCCCTGAAAAAGCGCGGCGAGCTGGACAGCCTGCCCGCGCTGGTCCGGTTTGGCGAGGCGCTGGAAGCCGCCAGCCTGCAGACCCTCAACGACGGCATTATGACCAAAGATCTCTGCGGCCTGGCGGAGGGCATCACCCCCACCCAGGTGAACAGCGAGGAATTCATCCAGGCCATCCGTACCCGGCTGGAAGCAAAACTGGCATAAGCGCTGCATCACGGCCCCTGCCCCGGAACCCCGGCGGCGGGGGCTTTTTGCGCCTATACAAGGCGGTTGGCCTGTGCTACAATGGGAGCAGAAAAGGCGGTGACAGTATGCAGCATCATCCTCTGCCCGAATACCCCCGCCCGGCCCTGCGGCGGGACAGCTACGAGAACCTGAACGGCCTGTGGCAGTACGCCATCACCGGCTCTGCCGGGCTGCCCGCAAAGTGGGACGGCGACATTCTGGTGCCCTACTCCCCGGAGACGAAAGCCTCCGGCGTGGAGCGCACCCTGCAGCCCGGGGCGTGGCTCCACTACCACCGGAGCTTTGTGCCCCCGGCGGGCACCGGCGGGCGGGTGCTGCTCCACTTCGGGGCCGTGGACTATGCCTGTGCCGTGCAGGTCAACGGCCATCTGGTGGGGGGCCACCGGGGCGGCTACTGGCCCTTTGCGCTGGATATCACCGATGCGCTGAACCCTGCCGGCCATGACCGGCTCTGGGTGGCGGTGCAGGACCCCACCGGCACCGGCGTGCAGGCCCGGGGCAAGCAGACCCTCCGGCCCGGCGGGATGTTCTACCCGGCCCAGAGCGGCATCTGGCAGACTGTCTGGCTGGAGCGTGTGCCGGAGAACTACATCACGGAGCTGACCGTCACCCCGGACTATGATGCCCGCACCGTGACCGTGAAAGCCCATACTTCCCTGCCCGGCGGGGCGGCGAACCTGTGGGCCGTGGTGCGGGCCGGGGGCGTGACCATTGCCGAGGACTGGGGCAGCGACGAGGCCGACCGGGACGGTGCGGTGACCCTGCACATCCCGGAGGAGCATTTCTTCCCGTGGAGCCCGGATACGCCGTTTTTGTACGACCTGACCGTGGGCACCACACAGGGAGAAGAGGAGCAGCGCGACACCGTGCACAGCTACTTTGCCCTGCGCAAGTGGAGCTGTGCGCCGGATGCCCACGGGATCATGCGCTTCTGCCTGAACGGCAAGTCCATCCTGCTCAACGGCCTGCTTGATCAGGGCTACTGGCCCGAGGGCCTGTACACCCCGCCCAGCGATGGGGCAGTGGTGCGGGAACTGCAGACCATAAAAGAGCTGGGCTTCAACCTTCTGCGCAAGCACGCCAAGATCGAGCCGCAGCGCTGGTATTACCACTGCGATAAGCTGGGCCTCATCGTCTGGCAGGACATGGTGAACGGCGGCGGGCCCTACAAGCTCTGGTTTGTGACCTACCTGACCAACGTGTTCCAGCCGCTGCTCCGCCGCCTACCCGACGCAAGGCCCCTCTGGGGCCTGCTGGGCCGCGAAACGGAAGCGGGCAGGGAAGAATATGCCCGGGAGCTGGAAGCCACGGTAAAGGCCCTGCAGTGCCACCCCTGCGTGGGCTGCTGGGTGCCCTTCAATGAGGGGTGGGGGCAGTTCGATGCCGCCGGGGCCGTGGAGGCCGTCCGCAGGCTGGACGATACCCGCCTTGTGGACGAGGCCAGCGGCTGGTACGATCAGGGCGGGGGAGATGTGGATTCCCTGCACAACTATTTCTACCCGCTCCGGGTCAGGCCCCGGAGCCGGGCGGTGGCCCTGAGCGAATACGGCGGCATTGCCTGGCCCATGCCCGGCCATGAGCCGCCCCGCAGGGCGTACGGCTACGGCACGGCAAAGAACCGGGCCGAGCTGACCGCCCGCTGGAAAAAGCTGCAATTGGAAACGGTGCTCCCCCAGCTGAAAAAGGGGCTTTCGGCCCTGGTGTACACCCAGGTGAGCGATGTGGAGGACGAGGTGAACGGCCTGTTTACCTACGACCGCGCCGCCATCAAGCCCGACCCCGCCGCTGTGCGTGCCGTGAACCAGGCGCTGGAAGCGGCGTTTGAGAAGATCGTAGAATAAAAAAGAAGGCTGTTACCCTGTAACTCCCTCAGTCACGGCTTCGCCGTGCCAGCTCCCTCTCGGAGGGAGCCTTGGCGTAACGGTGAACTGTGAAAGCCTCCCTCTCAGAGGGAGGTGGCATCGCGTCAGCGATGACGGAAGGAGTTTAGGCAACAGCCTTTTTGCATAGAAATAAAAACTTAGTTGGTGCTGCTGTTCACGATCTTGGAAGCGGGCATCCTGTTCATGGCAGAGCTGCTCAGGTTGTGATCCAGAGAAGCACCGTAGGCGGTCAGCGCCTCGGAGAGCTCCTCCCCCTTCATATCGTTGAGCACCTGTCCGCGCAGGTCGTCCAGCGCCTTCAGGCTCAGCGGGTCGAGCCGCAGGGCGGCCATCAGGGCGTAGCTGTTGTACTTCACAGCCGCTGCCTGCCCGATGGACAGGCCCCGGATGGTGTCGGCGGAACCCTCTGCGGTAAAGGCAGAGGTCACGGTGCTGTCCCCGATGAGCTCCAGAGAAGGTGCATTGGAATCGGAGGAATAGGTGGAGCCCAGCACGGCGTAGACCTCCGGCAGGGCGGAGGTGACCACGCTGGAGAAGTAGCCCAGCAGGGCGCTGCTGAAATCGGAATCGCTCAGGCCGGTCAAGGAAGCAGCGTAGGCATTGGTCTGGTCCACGGCAGCCTGGGTCAGGGCCAGCATCTGGGTGATCTGGTCGTCATCGGCAGAGGCATAGGTGCTGGTGTTGTAGAGCGGGATGGTGTAATAGGCCAGCTCGTACATGTTGTTCTCCAGATGGCTGGTCAGGTCGGCATCCGACACCGGGGTCTCGCCGTCCACGCCGTAGACCAGCTCCAGCAGGTCACTGCTCTTGATGAGGATGCGCTCAAACCGCTGGACGGTGTTCAGGCCGATGCCGTTGGCCTTGTAGGTGTCGCCGTACTGCTCCATCAGCTGGGAGGCATAGCTGTCGGCTTGTGCTTCCTCTTCTGCGGTCAGCTGGCCGCCCAGCTCCTCAAAGCGGGTCTCGATGGCGGCGTAGGTCTCAAGGTTCTCCATGGTTTTCTGGCTCACATAGTCGCTGACAGTGGCGGTCTCGCCGCTGTCGGCATCCACGGTGATGGTCTGCTTCAGGAAGGCCTTCACATCGGTGGCATCCTGCTCCGAGGAGGCCAGATCGGCGGCCTTCTGGTAAGCGTCGTACTGGGCCAGCAGATACAGGCCCGAGGTGATGTCCACCGTGCCGATGGTGCCCACCGAATCCGGGGTGGAGCCGCAGGCGGCAAGGGAAAATACCATTGCCACGGCGGCAAGAAGTGCGATCAGTTTCTTTTTCATTGTTATGCTCCTGTCGTTCGGGTCGCCCGCCCTCTCCGTCAGCGCAAGCGCGCTGCCACCTCTCCCAAGGGGAGAGGCTTTGGCAATTCCCCGCAAGGTCTTGGGGAGCCGCCAGAGGCTCCCCCTTTGGGGGAGCTGGCAAAGCCTATTGGCTTTGACTGAGAGGGTGAGGCCGTTAATCTTTCAAAATATCCTGCATCGCCCGGAGGATGCTTTGCAGCAGCTCCAACGGCTTTTCCTCTTTTTGCAGGGTGACGGAGAGGTAGGGTTTTGCGTCGGCCCCGGTGACAACGCGGCCGTTGAAGGCCACCAGCAGGCCCTGGATCATCCGGAGGTCCAGCTGTTCTACCTGCAGCACCAGAGTGTCCTTCTTCTGGGTCACCTCGTACACGCCCACAGCGGTGGCCTGCACCCGCGCCAGCGAGACATTGACCAGATCGCTGACCGAGGGCGGCGGGTCGCCGTAGCGGTCGATGAGCTCGTCCAGCACATCGGCGGCATCCTCGGGGGTCTGGATGGCTGCGATCCGCTTGTAGGCTTCAATGCGGCCCGGCCCGTCGGCAATGTACGTTTCGGGGATGTAGGCATCCACCCGCAGGTCGATCAGGCACTCGCTCTTGTCGCGCTGCACCGGCTCGCCCTTGGCCCGGGCAATGGCCTGCCCCAGCATCTTTACATAGAGGTCGTAGCCCACGGCCTCCATGTGGCCGTGCTGGCTGTGGCCCAGCAGACTGCCGGCACCCCGGATCTGCAGATCGCGCATGGCGATGCGGAAGCCGGAACCAAAGGCCGTGAACTCCCGGATGGCGGACAGCCGCTTCTGGGCAATGTCCGTCAGGGTCTTGTCCCGGCGGAAGGTGAAGTAGGCGTAGGCCTTGCGGCCGCTGCGGCCCACCCGACCCCGGATCTGGTACAGCTGAGCCAGACCCATGCGGTCGGCGTCCTCAATGATGAGGGTATTGCAGTTGCGCACGTCGATGCCGGTCTCGATCAGGGTAGTGCACACCAGAATGTCGATCTCGCCGTTGAGCAGGTGCTGCCACACCGGGTTCAGCTCCTCCTCCGTCATCTTGCCGTGGGCAATGCCCACCCGGGCACCGGGCACCATCTGGCTCACATGGGCGGCACAGGCCTCGATGTTGTCCACCCGGTTGTGCAGGTAATACACCTGCCCGCCGCGGGCCAGCTCCTTTTTCATGGCCTCGGCCAGGATCACGTCGTTGTACTCCAGCACAAAGGTCTCCACGGGCTGGCGCTCAATGGGCGGCTGCTCGATGGTGGAAAGGTCCCGGATGCCGCTCATGGCCATGTTCAGGGTGCGGGGGATGGGGGTGGCCGACAGGGTGAGCATGTCCACCCCGATGAAGTTCTCCTTGAGCTTTTCCTTGTGCTTGACGCCGAACCGCTGTTCCTCGTCGATGATCACAAGGCCCAGATCGTGGAACCGCACATCCTTGGACAGCAGCCGGTGGGTGCCCACCACGATATCCACGCTGCCGGACTGCAGGCCCCGCAGGGTCTCCTTCTGCTGCTTGGCGGTGCGGAAGCGGGACATCATCTCCACCTTCACGGGGAAGGCCTCCATGCGGGAAAGGATGGTGTTGTAGTGCTGCCAGGCCAGCAGGGTGGTGGGGGCCAGAATGGCGCACTGCTTACCGCCCATCACGCACTTGAAGGCGGCCCGCAGGGCTACTTCGGTCTTGCCCACACCCACGTCGCCGCAGAGCAGCCGGTCCATGGGGTAACCCTTTTCCATGTCCTGTTTGATCTCGGCGGTGGCGTTGAGCTGATCGTCCGTTTCGTCGTAGTCAAAACGGGTCTCAAAGTCCCGCTGCCAGTCGCCATCGGGCGGGAAGGCGTAGCCAGTGGCCTGCCGACGGCGGGCATACAGCTCAATGAGCTCCTGCGCCATCTCCTCGGTGGCCTTTTTGACCTTGGCACGGGTGCGCTGCCACTCGGCACCGCCCAGCTTGGCCAGCTTGACCTTTTCTTCGTCGCCGGGGGCAGTGTAGCGGCTCAGCAGGTCCAGCTGGGTGACGGGCACATACAGCACGTCCGAGCCGGAATACTGCACCTTGAGGTAATCCTTGATGGCACCCTGCACTTCCAGCCGCTGGATGCCCGCATACATGCCGATGCCGTGGCTCTGGTGCACCACATAGTCGCCGGGCTTGATATCGGAAAGGCTGGACAGGGCGTTCTTGTTCTTTTTGCGCTTTTTGGTCTCGGCGGCGGTCTCTTCGTCCAGACCATGCCGACGGGACGAGAGCACGGCCGCGTGAGCAAACGGGAAGGTGCACCCGGCGGTCAGATGGCCCGGCAGCACCTGTACGATGCCCTTGGCGGGGCGCACATCCCGGCTCATGCTCACCGAGTAGCCCTTGTCGGCCAGGTCACGGGTGAGGGCAGCGGCACCCTTGGGGGTGCCGGAAAACAGGGTGATGGCGTACCCCTGTGCAAGGAGCGGGTCCAGGTCCTCCCGCAGGGAGGCAAGGTCGCCGTTCCAGTTGGGGGCGGCAAAGGCCTCGGCATTGATGAGGTCTTTCAGTTTGAACTCGTTCATGCCGCGCAGGAAGTTCTCGCACAGCAGGGTGCTCTGCTTCTGGGCGGCGATGGCCAGATCGTCCATGGTCTGGTACAGCACATCCAGCCCGGGGCAGAGCACGCCCTCTTCCAGCAGGCCGGTCAGCTCCTCGCTGCGGCGGAACTCGGTGGCCTTCTGGGCATCGCGGATGCCGCCCACCTCGTCCAGAATGAACAGGGGCGCGTCCAGATGATCCAGCAGGGTGGCCGGTTCCGGGTAGCGGATGCCGTAATACTTGTCCATGGCTTCCGGCATCAGGCCGGAGTCCAGCTGGGACAGGTCGGCTTCGGTGGCCTTTTCCAGCGCGGTGCGGTGTTTGCCGCGGGCCTTTTTCACAGCGGCACGCAGGGCCTCGGCAGTCTCTTCGGTGCTGCCGAACAGCACTTCGCGGGCAGGGGAAAGGTAGATCTTTTCCAGTGCGCCGTCCCGCCGCTGGGTCAGCAGGTCAAAGGAGGCCATGGAGTCGATCTCATCGTCCCAGTATTCCACACGGGCAGGCTGGCGCATATCCGGGGCATAGATGTCCACGATATCGCCGCGCACGCTGAACTGGCCGGGGCCGTCCACCTGACTGCGGCGCACATACCCGGCGGCAAACAGCCGGGCCACCAGCGCTTCGCGGTTGTACACCATGCCGGGCTTGAGGGTGAGGGTGTTTTTCAGGAATTCATCGCGGGGCACCGTGTACTGCAACAGGGCTTCGGCAGGGACACAGACGGCCTGCAGCCGCCCGCCCGCCAATGCACCCAGCACCGAAAGGCGGCGATACTCGTATTCGCGCCCGGCACCCTCCACCGGACGCAGCATGAAGTCCCGGGGCGGGAACACCGCCGCGGCAAGGCCCAGCGCCTTGAGGTCATCCGCAAAGTGGGTGGCCTCGGCTTCGCCCGGGGTCACGATGCAGAGCACCCGGCCCAGGTCCTTCTGCAAAGCGGCATACAGCAGGGCCCGGCCTGCCGGGGGCAGACCGAACAGCGCTGCCGGGCCGGGCTTTGCAAAGCTGGCCGCGATCTTCTGGTATTCCTGGGTCGCTTTCAACAGGGCTTCGTACATGGAAAACCTCCTTTCCTGTTGGGTTGACCATTTGAAATTGCCGCCGCATTCGCTTTGGCAATGGCAGAGGAATGATTATTTTTATTTGCAGCAGAGAAAAGCCTGCGGGCTTTTCTCTGCTACTTTTTCACGAGAGGGGTCGTGACATCAAAATGCATCAAAGAACATAAATGCAGTTTGCCAGTGCTGCCCCACTCGGTGAAAATGTGTTTGGAGCGGCCCGCAGGCCGCGACAAACACGAACAATAAAAATAAAATTCCGTTGAAAATGCCCAGAGCGCAAGCGGAGGGCAGTTTAAATGAGGTTCTTACCCGTTATACTTGCTCTGTGCCAGCCCCAGCTTACCGTCCATGATGAGCTTTGCGGCGGCTTCAAGGTCGGCGTAGCGATCGGTGATGGCCTTGGCGTCCTCGGCCGGAAATTTGCCCAGCACCCAATCCGCCAGGTCGTAGTCCGGGCGGGGCTTGGCTCCCACACCGATGCGGATGCGGGGAAAGCCGTCGCCGCCCAGCCGGGCGATGATGCTCTTCAGGCCGTTGTGGCCGCCTGCCGAGCCGGAAGGCCGGATGCGCAGCTTGCCGGGGTTCTGGGTGATGTCGTCGCACAGGACGATGACATGGTCGGCCGGGATCTTGAAAAAGCCCGCCAGCGGCGCGATGGAATCGCCGGAAAGGTTCATGTAGGTCAGGGGCTTGAGCAGCACCACCTTGTGGCCGTCCACTTCACCCTGGCCCCACAGGCCCTGGAATTTGGTCTTGCTCACGCTGATGCCCCATTTGCCGGACAGGTAGTCCAGCGCGGCAAAGCCCGCGTTGTGGCGTGTGCCGTCGTATTTGGCCTCGGGGTTGCCCAGGCCGGCGATCAGCCAGATATCGTTTGTGTTCATGTTGCTTGTTTAACCTTTTCTCTGAAAAATAGAATGGGATACAGCTATTCAGTATAACATACGCGCGCGAAAAAAGAAACGGATTCCGGGTGAAAGAACCGAAAATGCCCCCGACCATACAGAGGCCGGAGGCAGAAAATGCTTAGTTCAGGTTCAGCGTGAGGTCAGAGGCCTTCCACGCGCCATCCTCTTTTACCATGGTGATGGTGCCGGTGACGCTGGCCGTGGTGGTTCCGTCGGCGGCCTGCAGGTCTGCGGAAAAATCATAGCAGTGGTCGGCACCGGAGCGCTTTTGCAGGGTGAGCCCCGCGGGCTGGCCGGAAAGCGAGGCAATGCGGGTGGGCAGACGGTTCGCAAAGAGCTTTTCCAGACACTGCTGCGTCATGCGATCCCCGAACTGTGCCTGATAGAAAGCCGCAAAGCCGCCGTCATCCACCTGTACAAGGCCCGGCTCGCTGGCGGTGTAGGAATCGTCTGCCGCCGGTTCCACGGCATCGGAGCTGGAAAGCAGCTGGGTCAGGATGGTCTGCGCCTGCTTCCCGGCGGGGTCGCTGCGCAGGCGGGTGAGCGCGAACACCGCCGCAATGGCCACGAAAAAGACGATCAGGCTCAGGGCCTGCTTACGGAACGTCTCAGACTTCATACAATGTGCCCTCCCGGAAGGAAATCACTTGCTCTGGTCGGCTTCCAGCTTCTGCTTCTTGGCGATGTAGGCTTCCATCTTCGGTTCAGCCCAGCCCTCCAGATTGGTCTGGCGCTCCCGGGCGATGCCCAGCGCCTGTGCGGGCACATCCTGAGTGATGGTGCTGCCGGCGGCGGTGTAGGCACCGTCGCCCACCTTGACCGGGGCCACAAGGTTGGTGTTGCAGCCGATGAAGCAGTAGTCCCCGATGGTGGTGCGGAACTTATCCTTGCCGTCGTAGTTGCAGGTGACGGTGCCGCAGCCGAAGTTGCAGTACTTGCCCACGTCGCTGTCGCCGATGTAGGTCAGGTGGCTGACGGTGTTGCCCCGGGCGAAGTTGGAGTTCTTCGTCTCGACATAAGCGCCCAGATGCACACCGTAGCCGGTGACGGTGTTGATGCGCACATGGGTGAAGGGGCCGATATTGTTGTGGGGGCCGAGGTGGCTGCTGTAGACCTGGCTGGCGTTGACGGTGGTGCCTTCGTCCACGGTGCTGTCCTCGATGAGGGTGTTGGGGCCGATGACGCAGCCTGCGCCGATGGTGGTCTTGCCGTGCAGGATGGTGCCTGCGAGGATGACGGCTCCCGGGGCAATGACTACTTCGGAGCCGATCTCCACATTGCGGCTGCGGATGTCCACGCCGTTTGCGATGTGGCGCAGCAGCACCTCTTCGCGCTGGGCCTCGGCGGCGTCCAGCTTTGCCTTTGCGGCAGCCAGTGCGGATGTGTCAATGTTTTGCATAAATAAAAACCTCCTCCCAAAACGGCCTCCGCAGCGGCGGCGGAGCCCCTGCGGAGAAGGGTTTTGTTGTATCCAAGACAGGACAAACTCGGGAGCAATCACCCCGGAAAAACAGGGCGAAGGGTTTGATGGATGGAAAGTTGTATCCATCACCCTAAAAATGGCTTAAAACCTTAAAAAACCTCTCGAAATCTTTCCCATTTTATATTACCGAAAAAGTAAGTAAAATGCAAGAGTTTGCACAAAAAATATCAAACAAATTCGGTGTTTTGCCCGATGGAATAGACGTGAAATTCTGGTATAATGGTTTAGCATTCACAGAGAAATGTTTATCGTATGACAAGACAGAGCATCGATAAGACCGCCGGAGCATCGCGCCGGGGGCCATCATTTGGGAGGTAAACACGCATGAGCAAAAAGTATCTGTACTACTTCAGCGAAGGCAACGATGCCTTTGGCGGCGACAAGGTCACCATGAAGAACATTCTGGGCGGCAAGGGCGCTGGTCTGGCTGAGATGACTGCAGCCGGTATGCCGGTGCCGCAGGGCTTCACCATCACCACCGAGGCCTGCACCCAGTATTACGCAGACGGCCGTCAGATCAACGACGAGATCACCGCTGACATCTTCGAGCACGTCAAGGGCCTCGAGAAGATCACCGGCAAGACCTTCGGCGACAACGAGAACCCGCTGCTGGTCTCCGTCCGTTCCGGCGCACGTCAGTCCATGCCCGGCATGATGGACACCATCCTGAACCTCGGCCTGAACGACGAGGCTGTCGAGGGTCTGGCCAAGAAGACCAACAACGCCCGTTTCGCATACGACTGCTACCGCCGCTTCGTGCAGATGTTCGCCGACGTCGTCATGATGGTCCCGAAGAGCCTGTTCGAGGTCGAGATCGATAAGATGAAGGAAGCCAAGGGCGTCAAGAACGACGTTGACCTGACTGCTGACGACCTGAAGGAACTGGTCGGCACCTTCAAGAAGATCTATGAGGACAACGAGGGCAGACCCTTCCCCCAGGACCCCAAGGATCAGCTCATCGAGGCTGTCAAGGCCGTCTTCCGCAGCTGGGACAACCCCCGTGCAAACGTCTATCGTAAGATGAACGAGATCCCCTACGAGTGGGGCACCGCTGTCAACGTCCAGCAGATGGCTTTCGGTAACTCCGGCGACCGCTCCGGCACCGGCGTTGCATTCACCCGTGACCCCGCCACCGGCGCTAAGAAGCTGATGGGCGAGTACCTGATCAATGCACAGGGCGAGGACGTTGTTGCCGGCGTGCGCACTCCTTCTCCCATCAGCCACCTGAAGGATCAGATGCCTGAGGTGTACGATCAGTTCGTCGAGATCGCTACCCGTCTGGAGAACTACTTCCGCGATATGCAGGATATGGAGTTCACCATTGAGGACAGAAAGCTGTACATGTTACAGACCCGTAATGGTAAGAGAACTGCAAAGGCTGCATTAAAGATCGCCTGCGACTTAGTTGACGAAGGCATGATCGATGAGAAGAAAGCAGTTAAGATGATCGATCCACGTAACCTGGATACACTGCTTCATCCTCAGTTTGACGCTGCTGCACTTAAGAAGGCTGAGCCTGTAGCTAAGGCACTGGCTGCTTCACCAGGTGCTGCCTGCGGTAAGATCGTATTTACAGCAGAAGATGCAAAGACTTGGAAGGCAAAAGGCGAGAAGGTAGTTCTGGTTCGTCTGGAGACCTCTCCTGAAGATATCACCGGTATGAAGGCTTCCCAGGGTATCCTGACCGTTCGTGGTGGTATGACTTCTCACGCAGCAGTAGTTGCTCGTGGTATGGGTACCTGCTGTGTATCCGGTTGTGGCGATATCGCTATGGATGAGGAGAACAAGCAGTTCACTCTGGCTGGCAAGACCTTCCATGAAGGTGACTGGCTGTCCATCGATGGTACTACCGGTAACATCTATGATGGCGAGATCAAGACTGTTGATGCTACCATCGCCGGTGAGTTCGGCCGTGTAATGGCTTGGGCTGACAAATATCGTAAGTTAAAAGTTCGTACCAATGCAGATACTCCTGCAGACGCTAAGAAGGCTCGTGAGCTGGGCGCTGAAGGAATCGGTCTGTGCCGTACTGAGCATATGTTCTTCGAAGAGGACAGAATCGCAGCATTCCGTGAGATGATCTGTTCCGACACTGTAGAGGAGAGAGAAGCAGCACTGGAGAAGATTCTGCCTTATCAGCAGAACGACTTCAAGCAGCTGTATGAGGCTCTGGAGGGCAACCCTGTTACCATCCGTTTCCTGGATCCGCCTCTGCATGAGTTCGTTCCTACCGAGGAAGCTGACATTGAGAAGCTGGCTAAGGCACAGGGCAAGAGCGTTGAGACGATCAAGACCATCATCGCTTCCCTGCATGAGTTCAACCCTATGATGGGTCACAGAGGATGCCGTCTGGCTGTTACTTATCCTGAAATTGCCAAGATGCAGACCAAGGCTGTTATCCGTGCGGCAATCGAGGTTAAGAAGGCACATCCCGACTGGAATGTAGAGCCCGAGATCATGATTCCTCTGGTATGTGAAGTGAAAGAGCTTAAGTTCGTTAAGAAGGTAGTTGTAGAGACCGCTGATGCTGAGATCGCAGCTGCCGGTGTAGATATGAAGTACGAAGTAGGTACCATGATCGAGATCCCCAGAGCAGCTCTGACTGCTGATGAGATCGCTAAGGAAGCTGATTTCTTCTGCTTCGGTACCAACGACCTGACCCAGATGACCTTCGGCTTCTCCCGTGATGATGCAGGTAAGTTCCTGAACGCTTACTATGACACCAAGATCTTCGAGAACGATCCGTTCGCTAAGCTGGATCAGACCGGTGTCGGCAAGCTGATGGAGATGGCTATCAAGCTTGGTAAGCCTGTAAATCCTAAGCTGCACGTTGGTATCTGTGGTGAGCACGGTGGAGATCCTTCTTCCGTAGAGTTCTGCCACAAGATTGGTCTGGATTATGTATCCTGCTCACCTTTCCGCGTACCTATCGCAAGACTGGCTGCAGCACAGGCTGCTATTGCCGATAAGTAATTTGACGGTAAACACGCAAATCTGAGAGGGTATTGCGTAAGCAATAAATTGGGGTATATGAGAATAAGATGAGAACCTCATTACTGATAGAAATATCAGTAATGAGGCTCTTTTTTTGTTACTATTTCGTCTGAATTAAAGCACGATATTTCCGTCCCGGTCGATTGATGTCGTTTTTGGGTCGATTGGTGCAATCTGCCGCTTATTTTCTGGAAATGCTGTTATAATAAACACAACTCAGATTTATAGAAATCGGAAGTACAGAAGAAAGGGGAAAGAGAATGAGAAAAACAAAATTTTTAGGAAAGGTGCTTAGTCTGGCACTGGCTATTACGTTGATAGCAGGCATGGTGCCGGAGATGCACGCAAAGGCGGCAGAGAG
>OGZG01001850.1_pt1 | contig 15305 bp, 9 predicted proteins | sample 1576781 | NCBI WGS metagenome assembly OGZG01 (sample SAMEA3541502, study PRJEB24748) | human gut metagenome | biome: human gut; feature: human-associated habitat; material: faeces | place: China | collected 2012 | reverse complement strand
GGCCACTCTCACCAGCTGCTCCTTCTCTGGAGTCGTCTTACCGATGATAAACATATTTACTCCAGATTTAAGAAGTTGCTCTACTTCTTCAATCAAACCTGCATCAAACATCATATCAACGCGTAAATTAATGCGTTCATATAATTTATCACGATCTCTCATGAGACCGATGATAGGTCCTTTATAAGATAAACCATCTTTTGTCTGATTTCGTAACGAATCTACATTACCATGATGCAATATCTCAATAGCTCGATATAAACGATGTTTATCACTATATTGAATTTCTATGTTATGTGCTTTTCCCAATGTGAAAGCATAGTCTCGTAAGCCTTCAATACCTTTGGTATTATATAACTCATCAAGTTCTATTCGCAAACTTTCATCAGGTTTAACATCATTAAAGTTATAGTTCTCCAATAATGATTGAACATACAGTCCCGTGCCACCAGATAAAATAGGAAGAATATTCTGATCTTTTAAACTAGCGATAATCTCTTTCGCTTGGTCTTGAAAAATAGACACCGAATATGAATCATTTGGTTCTAGTATATCAATGAGATGATGTTTTACCCTATTAAGTTCATCCATCGATGGTTTAGCGGTACCAATATTGAGTTGTTTATATACTTGGTAAGCATCACCAGAAATAACCTCAGCATTAAGTTGTTCAGCTAATTCCAAGGTAAGCTCAGTTTTGCCTACCGCCGTAGGTCCAACGATGGTAATTAAGGGATTCACAATAACTCCTTCATATATACACCATAGCCTATGCGGCTATACTTTCCCCCCACCAATTGATGAGGTGGATACTTTTGAAAGACCGAACTAAAGGGTCGTTCTTTTATAATAACACCATATCTAGCAACGCACATAGCTTGCGACATAATTATATCATCAATATGACTTTCTACAGTATGACCACGAAGCGGCTTAAATTGTGGACTTTCCTCTACAGGCACTTCAAACATGGAATCAAAATAAATAATATCTACACTATTATCTGATAGGTTAGGTAAATAGTTTTCATAGGTCGCATGTTGTACCTGAATACGTCGTAACGCATTTGTTACACTATCCTCACTATGAATATAATGAGCCAATCCATAGGAAGTAGCAAGCCATATAGGAAACGAACCTTCTAATCCTTGTATCTCTACATTAGGAAAAGCATAACTAACAATAATGCTATCACTAGCTAGGCCTATAGTAGAGTCGAGAAATGTAAACTGCTGTCCATCAAGTATGCCTTTTTTATCCAGAATAGTTTGAACAGCATTAACTAGATGATCTCCTTCACCACGTTCTATACGTAATATACGTAGTTGTGCCATGGAAAGATGAAAGCTATGTTTTTTGTTTTCAGGAAAGTGGATAGTTAATCCAGCGCCTGAAAGAACCGCAATATATTCACATTGATATTCTCTAAATAATGCCGGTATAGATGATTTTCCTCGTTTTATATAGGTCATATGCATAGAGGAAGCCAATGCTTTGGCTTCCTCCTGAATGGCCTCATTAGATTTTTGAGATGTAGTTAAAATATTCATATTAGGACCGTAAGAATAATTTCCCTAATTCATCAGGTGTAAACTTAATAATTGTTGGTCGACCATGAGGACATACATAAGGCTTTTCAGTACTAAATAAATCCTCAATTAAGGTAGTCATTTGATACATATTAAGGTTATGACCTGCCTTAATGGCTCCTCTACAAGATGCATAGGCTAGCATTTCATGACGCAACTGAGCCTTAGTAGGTTGTTGGTGATCATGTAAGTAAGAAAATACATATTGGAGAATTTCAAACGCCTTAGATTCTACTAAATCTACAGGAGCGCCTACAAGTTTTATCTTTGTAGGACCACCTAATTCGACATCAAATCCAAGATCGAGTAATGTTTCTCGTTCTTCCTCTACCAAATTCATTTCATCATCTGTGGCCTCACTATATTGAGGAACTAGTATAGATTGCATAGGAATTGCTTCAGAGGACTTACAAAGCTTATCATAACGCACACGTTCATGCGCCGCATGTTGATCTATAATGTAGAGATCATCACCCTTTTTAGCCAAAATATAACAAGACGCAACTTGTCCCATCGGTAAGAATCCAGAGTTTTGAATTGTACGTTCCTCCGTATTGTCTTCCCGAATATCTTGAGCCAAGGACTTAAATCTCTCGACGTCCTCTTTTGTATAACTAGTATATTCGGTAGGTACAGCATCAAAACTTTCATCTGTAAAGGAAGACTGTTCGAACGTCGTCTTAGGCGAAGGTGGTGTGTACCCTTTAGTTTTAAGGTTCTCTACAAACTGCGTAGTTTCACTACGCATGACTTCGTACCCTTTTGTACGTCGTCCACCAAAGACCTTATCAAAATCTACCGCTGTTGCTATATGTTCAGCAGACTGCATCTCATCTTCTACCACAGAAGGTGTTCGATACGAATCATACGTACTATTGCCAGCGGAAGATGAATTACTATTACTATCCCTATTGTTACTATTGAAGTCAACTCCATTAGTGACTATACCATTTATATAAGAAGATGATTCTCGTTCATAACGCTCATGAAGAGGATTATTTAAGGTATTCAAAATACCATGGTAAACTGCTTTAAATATAATCTTATCGTCAGAAAATTTTACTTCACTCTTGCGAGGATGCACATTAATATCAACCATCTCAGCAGGAACAGTAATATTTAGGACCACTAAAGGATGACCATTTTTCGGCAATAATGCGTGATATGCATTATCTATAGCCTTCATTATAGTTTTGTCAGAAATAACCCGGTTATTAACTATAATAGTCTGCCATATTCTCGTACTTTTAAGAAGTGTAGGTTTACTTACTACACCATCGATATAGATAGAGTCACTTTCATAAGCAACAGTAAATATATCATCCTTAGTTTTATAGCCATATAGGGCAGCTACAGTATCACCAATATTACCATTTCCAGGCGTAATGATAGCCACTCGATCATCGATGATGAGCTTAAAGGAAATGTGTGGATTACTAAGGGCTAATTTCCCCACAATATCTTGAATCTTAGACGATTCTGTACGTTCTGTTTTCAAGAATTTACGACGAGCTGGCGTATTATAGAACAAATCTCTAATTTCAATTGTCGTACCAGGTGCAGCACCGTAAGGAATACAATCGGTAAAAGTACCACCGTCTACAGTAATACGAGTCCCTAAATCAGAATCTGCTTTGCGTGTAGTCAAGGAAAAATGAGATACAGAGGCAATACTAGCTAATGCTTCACCACGGAAGCCGAGGGATGCAATATCAAATAAATCCTCTACATGTTGAATTTTAGATGTTGCATGTCGTAGGATTGCTAACCGCGCATCCTCTTCAGTCATACCAATGCCATTATCGGTAATGCGCATATATGCCACACCACCATCTCCAATTTCTACCTCTATATTTGTAGCAGAAGCATCGATAGAGTTTTCAATGAGCTCTTTAATAACTGATGCGGGGCGTTCAACGACTTCACCAGCAGCTATCTTATTGATTGTGGTTTCATCCAATACATGAATGGTAGCCATTATTTCCCGCCTCCTTTACGAGCCTCCTCTTGTAGTTCATATAATTTATTTAATGCTTCTATAGGTGTCATGCTCATTACATCCACTTCCAGTAAGCTATCAACTACTGAATGAGTAAATAAGTTACCTAGTGGAGAATCACTCGCTTGTTTAGTGGTTGGTTTAACCACATTAGTAGGTTGACCGCCAATCACACGATTATTTAAATCACTAGCATCATGACTTTGATCTTCCAAGGATTCCAAAATTACTTCTGCTCGTTTTAATACAGAATTCGGTAAGCCTGCCAATCTAGCTACATGAATACCATAGCTACGGTCTGCACCACCTCTAATAATACGGCGCAAGAAGGCCACATCCTTACCTTTTTCTTTTACTGCTACAGTATAATTTTTTAATTTACTATAGCTTTCTTCTAAACAGATTAACTCATGGTAATGTGTGGCAAATAACGTTTTGCCATGAATATGCTTGCAAATATGCTCTACTACAGCTTGGGCGATACTCAATCCATCAAAGGTACTCGTACCACGACCAATTTCGTCGAGAATAATCAAGCTATTGTGTGTGGCATTTTCTAATATATATGCTACCTCTTTCATTTCTACCATGAACGTACTTTGACCAGTAGAAATATCATCACTAGCGCCTACACGCGTAAAGATACGATCTACAGGTGAAATAGATGCCTCCCGAGCAGGAATGAAAGATCCGATTTGAGCCATAATCATTAAAATTGCCGCTTGACGCATATACGTTGATTTACCGGCCATGTTAGGCCCTGTAATGAGTAAGAACTCCTCGTCATCATGATTTAAAACGATATCATTCGGTACAAAGACCTCCCGTTTTAAGAATTTTTCAATAACAGGATGGCGACCATCACGAATATTAATTTGTCCATTCATAACAATGGTAGGACAAATATAGTTCTCTTCATAGCCTACAAGTGCTAAGGAACCTAATACATCAAGCTCAGCTAGAGCGCGAGCTGTCTCTTGTACATCTTTTATAACGAGTTTAATATCATTTCGTAATTGTTGATATAGTTCATGTTCTAAGGCAATTATCTTGTCTTTAGCACTGAGAATTTTGATTTCAAACTCTTTTAATTCCGGTGTAATATAACGCTCTGCATTGGCTAATGTTTGTTTTCGAATGAAATAATCTGGTACTTGTTCAGATTTACTATGAGATACTTCGAAATAGTATCCAAACACCTTATTATAGCCAGTTTTAATCTTAGATAAACCGGTAGCCTCTTTAATATCAGCTTCCATCTTGGCTAACCATTGTTCGCTATTCGTAGCCAATGAACGTAGTTCATCTAAATCCGGATTAAAACCATCTTTAATAACTCGACCCTCTTTTAATGTCAGTGCAGGCTGATCAGCAATAGCACGACATAATAAGTCATATATATCTTTATGATCTTGAATGCGGTCATTAATGGAAGTTAATGATAAGCTCGCACATGTGCTTAATACATTTTTAATATCTGGCAACACAGCTAATGATTCACGAAGTGCTGTTAAGTCCCTTGGGGACACAGATCCAGTTTCTACACGCCCTACAATACGCTCAAAATCATAAATGCAATCCAGTAAGCTACGGATATGGGAACGTTCTGCACCACGTGTAATCAGTTCTGCTACAGCGGCTTGTCTACGCTGAATTTGATTAACATCCGTCAATGGACTTTCGAGCCATTGTTTTAATAGACGTGCACCCATTGGTGTCAACGTACGATCAAGTACATCAAGTAATGTACCTTTTTGACCACCATCACGTAAGTTATGAGTAATCTCTAAATGACGCAAAGAAGATGTATCTAAAATCAAACGATTTCCGACACTCAATTGATGAACATAGTTAATGTGAGAAATTTCAGACTTAATGATATCCTCTAAATATAAGAGCATATAGCCCAAAGCTTCCCATACATCCTCTTCCATGAGACCTAGATCACCAAAGTGAGTAACAGCCTTTTCCGCTACTTCGCGCTGTGTATGATATGTACTAAATGGAGATAATACAATATTACTGAATTGATTATCCATAAAGTCTTTTATATCTTGCGGTAATACTGTTCCCTCAGGCAATATAATTTCACTTGGACGATACATGCTGAGAGCATCAAACATATCGCTTCGTTTTTCACAATCAGTAATGCGATGCCAAATAACTTCCCCTGTAGATACATCAGAAAATACAAGTATCCATGCATCTTTTACCATATAAAATAACGATAAAAAGTTATTTGACCGTGCATCATTACCATTTTCAGTCATTACAGTCCCTGGTGTAATGACCTTAATAACGTCACGCTTAACGATGCCCTTAACTGCTTTAGGGTCTTCTAATTGTTCACAAATAGCAACCTTATAGCCTTTTTTTACCAAAGTTTCTATATAGCTTTCAGCAGCATGAAAAGGAACGCCACACATCGGTGTGCGTTCCTCATCTCCTGTTGGGCGACCGGTTAAGGTTATATTAAGTTCACGAGACGCAATTAATGCATCATCATTAAATAATTCATAAAAGTCACCTAAACGAAAGAACAGTAATTCTTCAGAATATCTAGATTTAATATCTAAATACTGCTCCATCATAGGTGTTTGCTTTTTTGCCATACTTACCCCTTTTGTATTGTACCGTAGCAAACCCAAGTTTGTGCTTTATCAATATAGGCTGGTACGGTTTCGCCAATTGATAAAGAGTCGTCTTTCGGGAATAATACCATTTTATTGCCCGATGTGCGACCAAACCACATATCTTCATCACGAGGACTTGGCCCCTCTACAATAATATCAAACACTTGCCCTTCCATAGGTTTATTTAGTTCATAAGAGATTTCATTTTGCACATCCATCAATGTTTGTAAACGTACACGTTTAACCTCTTCTGGAACTTGATCATCCATAGTCGCTGCTGGCGTTCCAGAACGTTTAGAATAAATGAATGTATAAGCCATATCATAGCGTACATCTTTTAACAATTGTAATGTAGCTTGGAAATCTTCCTCTGTTTCCCCTGGAAAACCTACGATAATATCTGTAGTAACTACTACATCTTTAATCTTCTCACGACAGTAAGAAAGTAATTCTTTATAATGTTCTACCGTATAATGACGGTTCATTTTCTTCAAAATACGGTCTGAACCTGATTGTATTGGTAAATGTAAATGGGTAACGATATTGGAAGATCGCCCAAGTGCATCTATCATAGATTTAGTCATATCTTGAGGATGACTTGTCATATAGCGAATACGTTCAATTCCTGGAATACCATCGAGGGCATCAACTAATGTACCAAAATCAGTACCATCTTTGAAATCTAAACCGTAAGAGTTTACATTTTGTCCCAATAACGTGATTTCTTTAAACCCTTTTGCACCTAGTTCAGTAACCTCTTTTACAATGGCTTCTACAGGACGACTTATCTCTCTACCACGAACGTGAGGAACAATACAATAGGTACAGAACTTATTGCAACCATTCATAATAGGTACCCATGCATAAAAGGTGCCATTAGGTTTCGCTTCCAATTCAGGTAGTACAGAATTATCCATATCCACATTGATTTGATGTGTATGACCGCGTTGAACCTCTTCAATCATTTCATTAATATGTTGAATATTATGAGTACCTAATACAATATCAATATGTGGAGCCCGTTTAAACATTTCCGCTTGATTCTTCTGCGCCATACAACCTGTAACAGCAAGAATCAAGTTTTTGTTTTTTCTCTTCAGTCTCATTAGCTCACCTATGCGGCCATAGACTTTAGTTTCTGCATTCTCACGCACTGCACAAGTATTTAACAAAATTAAATCTGCAGTTTCTACGTCCTCTGTAGGTGTATAGCCTACAGATTCTAACTGATGCGATAAGCGCTCAGAATCAGCAGTATTCATTTGACAACCATAGGTGTAAATATAATAAGACTTCATTCTAACTCCTATACTTTAACAATCTTACGTTTTGTTTCTATAATATTCTTAACTTTTATAGACATACGTTCAATAGACATGCCTGTAATATACTCAATTTCATTTCGAACGGACTTTTGTACCTGTTGCATCAATGGTTTAACAGGATAACCATGTTCAATAACAACAGCCATATCTACAACTAAACCATTTTGGCCTTTGTCACTCTTTTTGAAAGAAATAACACTTGATTCATCAACACCGACAACTTTTTTTAAGCCATTGCGAATCAATTTGATAATGACATCATCATCGAAGGTAAGACGTCCATAATAACTGAAAGCAGGACGAACTACAGAACGTTCAAAACCTTCTGATCCAATTTGCCCCAATGTATCTTGATCTTGTTTTTTCAAAGTACGTCGACGCCACATGGTTTTAATTGGATCAATCAAATACCCTCTAAAGTGAGGTTTCAATTCCATTGTTGGAACTGGAATAATATGTTTACCTTCTTTAAGACGAGCATGTTGTGCTTTTTCAATTTCTTTAGGTGTAGCTACATCTTCAATGCGAATGTATCGATCTGGATCTTGCAATCCTAATGCTTTCGTAATTTTCTTTACCATATTATCGGATGTACCAATAATCATAAGCTTATTAGGATTAATTTTATCTAATTGTTCACGCACTGATTTTACTTGTACTTCATCTTGGAAAATAGCACGACGAACAGCTTTTAATCGGCTAGATTCTTTCTTTGCAGAAAAGCCAGCTACAATCTTATTATCATGAATTAAAATGCCATCATCGATGATACATTCAATATTATTTTCATGAGCAACTACGAGCGCACGATGGCTTTTACCAGTGCCACTACTACCTACAAATGCAACGACTTCCATAGTCAACCTCATTATTTATAACAAACTAATAAATTCTGATACATTTTCAGCGGATACCAAGTAATCGCCAAATTGATCTGGTGCTTTACCTGGAATACCATGATAATCAGAACCACCTGTAATAAACAAGTTATGTTTTTTAGCTAATGCTTTATATCGTTTCACATCATCATCGTTATGTTTAGTATGGTAAACCTCCATACCATCAAAATCATAGGCTAACATTTCTACTACATATTCATCACTAGTTACTAGTTTAGGATGGGCCATAACGGCAAGGCCGCCAGCTTTGTGAATAATATCAATAATATGCGGAACCTCAACCTTTACCTTAGGTACATAGCATGGACTATCTTTTCGAAGAATACCTTTGAATACCTCATTAATATCCTTAGCATAACCACCATCAATTAATAACTGTCCAATATGTGGACGCCCATAAGCTTGCGTCTTAGGAAATTTTTTAAGTAAGTCATCTTTCGATATAACATACCCAGCATTATTACAACGTTTGATAATCTCATCAATCCGTTCTTCTCGTTTTGCTTTAAAATATTGAATAAAGTCTTTTAATTCTTGATTTGTTTCATCAAAACGATATCCCAGAATATGAATAGATTTATCTTTATAGTCAGCACTAAATTCACAACCATTAATAATTTTAATAGTTTTTTCCGGATCTAATTGCTTTTGAGCGGCACGCAATGCTTTTATGCCATCAATTTCGTCATGATCAGTTAAAGCCATCATAGATAGATTACAATCTAAAGCATGACGTAATAATTCTTCTGGACTTTTAACTCCATCAGAATAGATAGAATGCATGTGAAAATCAACAAGCATAGAGCACCTCCCATTACAATTATCCTATCTTTTAATTATGACTGATTTAGCTAATTTATTCAAGATGAGATAGAAAAATTGCGACCCTAATGAGTATTCACTAGAATCGCAATTTAATTATAAATCTTGAAGTAATTCAGTAACCTTAGTCGCTACAGAATCGATTGCACATGTAATCGCTTCACCAGACTTACGGATTTGAATTTCTACTTCATTATTTTCAAGTGTATTTTTACTTACTGTAATTCGAAGTGGATAGCCAATTAAATCAGCATCTTTGAATTTTACACCAGCTCGATCCTTACGATCATCAAGTAACACATCTACACCTGCATCTTGTAATGCAGTATAAATTGTTTGACTTGTAGACATCAAAGCTTCATCTTTTGCATTAATAGGTACAATAACGGCTTCAAATGGAGCAATAGCACGTGGCCAAATGATACCATTTTCATCGTGGTACTGCTCAATAGCTGCAGCTAATGTACGAGATACACCAATACCATAGCACCCCATAATCATTGGATTAGGACGACCATTTTGATCTAAGAATGTAGCTTGTAATGCCTCTGAGTATTTTGTACCCAATTTAAATACTTGGCCTACTTCAATACCTTTAGCATGTTCTAGAGCACCACCGCAAGTTGGGCAAACATCGTCAGCTGTAATCAAACGAATCGGTGCGACAATAATATCTTCTACATTAAAGTCACGTTTAGGGTTAATGTTAATATAGTGAGCATCTTTCTTGTTTGCACCACCACAAACATTGTACGTTTCCATAACAGATTCATCTACTACTATGGCAAACTCTTCTGTTTGTTTTAACCCAACTGGACTTATAAAGCCAGCTGTTAAACCTACTTTTTCCAATTCTTCTGGTGTAGCCATTTCAGGCTCTACGGAACCAAGTACAGCATGTTGCACTGCTACTTCATTTACTTCATGGTCACCGCGAACAATAGCTAACACAACTTTACCATCAATAGAAAATACTACAGCTTTAATCGTTTTATGTAATGGTAAATTAAGCATTTCTGCAACAGCTTCAATAGTACTTGCATTTGGAGTGTCCACAACAGATAACTCTTGAAGTGCTTCTTCTTCCTGTTTCATAATACCAGGTTTACCAATTTCAATATTGGCAGCATAGTCACATTTTGTGCAATACACAATATCAGCTTCACCAGCTTCTGCGATTGCCATAAACTCATGTGTGCCACTACCCCCGATAGCACCGCTGTCAGCTTCTACAGGACGGAATGTAAGACCACAACGCGTGAAAATTCGTGTATATGCATCATACATAGATTTATAAGATTCATCTAAACCAGCTTCATCCACATCAAAAGAGTATGCATCTTTCATAATGAATTCGCGACTGCGCATTAAACCATAACGCGGACGACGTTCATCACGGAATTTACTTTGAATTTGATATAAATTTACTGGTAATTGACGATATGAATTGATCTCATTTTTAACAAGTGTAGTAATCATCTCTTCATGAGTTGGTCCTAAACAGAATTCATTATCATGACGATCATTAATACGCATCATTTCAGCGCCATATGCATTCCAACGGCCAGATTCTTTCCAAATTTCAGCAGGTTGTAAGATAGGCATCATGATTTCTTGAGCACTAGCACAATCCATTTCTTCACGTACAATAGCTTCGATTTTTTTGATACTTCTCCAACCTAATGGTAAAAAGCTATATAAACCATTTGCAGTTTTGCGCATAAAACCAGCGCGAAGCATAAGCTGTTGGCTAACTACATCAGCGTCAGATGGAACTTCACGCAATGTAGGTGCATATAATTTAGTGGCTAACATAAAGACTCCTCATCTAAGTTTTCTAAATATTGATCAATTTCTCTAAATAATGTATCTACTAATTCAGCTTCTGGCACAGTCTTGATAACTTCCCCTTTACGGAAGACAATACCTTGTCCATTACCACCAGCAATGCCGAAATCAGCCTCACGAGCCTCACCAGGCCCATTTACGACACAACCCATAACAGCTACTTTAATAGGTGCTTTAATGGATGCTAAACGTTCCTCTACAATCCCTGCCATATCAAATAAGTTCACTTGGCATCGACCGCAAGTAGGACAGGAAATCATTGTAGCTCCAAAGTTTCGTAATCCTAAATTACTCAAAATACTTCGACCTACTTCAATTTCATGTATGGGATCACCTGTTAAGGATACACGTAAAGTATCACCGATACCGTCTAATAATAAAGCACCAATGCCCATAGCAGACTTAATAGTACCTTGTTTTATCGTACCAGCTTCAGTAACACCTAAATGCAATGGATAAGGAATCTTATCGGATAACTTACGATAGGCTTCTACCATTAAAGGAACTTCCGTTGCTTTAATAGATAATTTCATTTGACGGTAGTCGAGCTTTTCGAGAATTCGGACATGTTCTAATGCAGTTTCCACCATGCCATCAGCTGTAGGATGACCTCCATGTGCATCGAGGATATGCTTTGGTAAAGACCCTGCATTAACGCCAATACGAATCGGAATTTGTTTAGGTTTAGCTTTTTCAATAACTGCCAATACCTTATCCTCACCGCCGATGTTTCCTGGATTAATACGCAATCCATCAACATTATTCTCGATAGCTTCTAACGCTAATTTATAGTCGAAATGAATATCAGCAATTAAAGGAATATCAATACCAGCACGAACTGCTTTTAAAGCTTTAGCAGAAGCCATAGTAGGAACTGCAACACGTACTAGTTCACAACCAGCCTCAGCTAAACGATTTATTTCAGCTATAGCCTTTTCCGTATGAACCGGATCTGTAGTAATCATAGATTGAATGCTTACCGGTGCATAATCACCAATTTTAACTGTACCTACATAGATACCATTTGTTGGTTTACGTACAATCATTGTAATCTCCCATCTATCTTATAGTAATCGGAATATATCCTGAGTTGTTACATATAAGAATAATGCTACCATTAAAGCAACACCAACCATTTGAATATACATTAGTGCCTTAGCAGGTAATTTACGACCTGTAATTGCTTCAGCCAAAATAATAATTAAATGACCACCATCTAATACAGGTAATGGTAAAAGATTTATAACCCCTAAGTTAATACTTAAGAATGCGGCGAAGCTCAAAAGTGGTGCAAAGCCAGATTGTGCAATAGTGCCAGCCATTTGTGAAATACCTACTGGGCCGGATAATTCTGCAGCTTGTGTGCCGCGAATCATATCATACAAACCACTTAACATAGCAACAATTGTTTGACCATAGAAGTCTTGAACAAAGAATGTAAACAGTATCTCGGACTAAAACGCAAAGACTCGCCTATGCTATAACTTTCTCGTGTAAAACTAGGATAAATACCAATTTTAGGACTATCTTGTTCCATTTTTGGAATCACTGTAGTTTCTACAGTTTCTCCGTCTCGATCTACCACAACGGTAACACCGTGATTGGCAGTACCTTGTAAGCTAGGACGAATTTCATCCCACGTAGAAATCTTTTTACCATCAATAGTAAGAATTCTATCATTTGATTGTAAATGAGCTTGTTCAGCGGCACTACCAGGGATGATATTACCAATAACAGGATCATTTGTATAGGTAAGATTACCTACTGTTGCATTGAGGCCAAAGAATAAAACAATGGCCAATAAAAAATTAAATACAGCCCCTGCAGAAATAACAATAAATTTCTTCCATGCAGGTTTAGTATAAAATGACCGTTCATTTAACGGCTCGTCAGGACTCATGCCAGCAATACGATTAAAGCCACCAAGAGGAATGATACGAATAGAATATAAGGTTTCCCCTTTTTGAACTTTAAAAATCGCAGGTCCAAAACCTATGGCGAATTCATCTACTTGCATACCCGACATTTTTGCTGTAATAAAATGGCCTAACTCATGAATAAACACGATTAAACCAAATACAAATATTGTGGCTAATGCCGTTGTCATATATACTCCTATACCATCAATGATGTAGCCTTTTCACGAGCCCATCTATCGATAGCTAATAAATTGTCTAACGTAAAGTCATCTTCAGGTCCCATAGATTCTAGAACTGATGTAACGACTTTGTAAATATCACCAAAGGCGATTTTATCATCTAAAAATGCATAAACTGCTGTTTCGTTTGCAGCATTAAATACGGCTGGTTTAAAGCCACTTGCTCGTCCTACCTCATATGCAAGACGAAGAGCAGGAAAATCATCATATCGTGGTGGTAAAAACTCTAATTGTAAGGCTTTAGTAAAATCAAGATGATTCATACTTAAAACTTCACGTTTTGGATATGTCAAAGCATATTGAATAGGCTCGCGCATATCTGGATTCCCCATTTGAGCTAATATAGCCCCATCTTTCATGCGTATCATAGAATGAACGATACTTTGAGGATGTACCACAACATCAATATGATCAAAATCAAAACCAAATAGCCAATGAGCTTCGATTACCTCTAAGCCCTTATTAAATAGAGATGCAGAGTCGATAGTAATCTTATTGCCCATGTTCCAAGTTGGATGTCGCAAGCAATCTGCAGCTGTGGCAGTTTGAATCTTGTTGGAATCCCAAGTCCGTAAAGGACCACCAGAAGCTGTAACGATTAAGGAATCAACATTATCGCGAGCTTGTCCTTCTAAGCATTGGAAAATAGCACTGTGCTCACTATCAATAGGTAAAATTTGTACGCCATACTCATTCGCTAAGGATGTAATCAATGGGCCACCGGCCACTAATGTTTCTTTATTAGCAAGACCAATGGTCTTACCTTTTTTGATGGCCTCCACAGTAGGTTCAATACCAGCAGCACCTACAATAGCAGTTACAACCATAGTAGCTTCTTGAATTGTTGCTGCCGCAATGAGCGCTTCCTTGCCACCTACAAGTTTTGTATGACCTGTATAGCGGCCTTGTAGCTCTTTAAAAGCATTTTCATCAACTAATCCAGCTACTAATGGCTGATATTCTTTAATTTGTTGTTCTAAGAGGTCAATATTATGATGTGCCACTAAGGCAACCACCTTGAATTGATCTGGATGTTGGGACACTACATCTAGTGTCTGTGTACCGATTGAGCCAGTACTGCCAATAATACTTAGGTATTTCATAAGCTTACCTCTATTAGATTAGTACGAAAAGAGTAATATATATATCAATGTAATAGGAGCCGCAAATAATAAGCTATCAAAACGATCCAATACACCACCATGACCTGGTAGTAAAGTACCAGAATCTTTCACATTACATAATCGTTTAATCTTTGATTCAAATAAATCACCTAATGGTGCAAGTATACCGCTAATCATACCAACATGAATGCCCATCCACCATGGAATGCCTACGATATACGAAAATACAGCGCCTGTAATAATACAGCCGATAAAGCCACCAATAAAACCTTCTAGTGTTTTATTGGGACTAATGGATGGAACAATTTTACGTTTACCAAAGGCACGACCAGCAAAATAAGCAAAAGTATCACTAGCCCACGTTGTAAACAACACTAGCCAAAGAGTAATTGTTCCCCAATTATATAATTCAAATGGCATTGATAGAGACATGTAGATCTTTTCACGGATTATCTCGTTGACAAAAAAACGGGCTGGCTTATCAGTCCATTGATCCTTATCAAAATAAGGGGGGGAATCAGGCAAGAGGTCTTTGATCCGCTTCATCACATAGTCTACATTAAACTTCGTAGCTGCCGAAATCGGAATAATTTCAGCTTGCGGAAGCAACTCTTTCCACTCTTCTACCAGTTTCACAAGCTTTTCCTGATCAGTCAGGTCTATTTTATTAATCAACAATAAAATAGGTGCCGACTGCTGACGTACTTTCTGAATAAATTCGTTATTCTTATCAGGAGTTTCAATCACGTCCGTCACATAAAGCAAGACATCTGCATCAGCCAATGCTGAAGTAGAGAAGTTCAGCATAGATTCCTGTAACTTATAATTAGGTTTCAATACCCCCGGAGTATCCGAAAAAACAATCTGCATCTCATCCGTATTATAGATTCCCATAATCCGGTGACGAG
>OGZG01001845.1_pt1 | contig 15331 bp, 14 predicted proteins | sample 1576781 | NCBI WGS metagenome assembly OGZG01 (sample SAMEA3541502, study PRJEB24748) | human gut metagenome | biome: human gut; feature: human-associated habitat; material: faeces | place: China | collected 2012 | reverse complement strand
TCGAAGAAGCCCTGGATCTGACCCTGGTGCAGGTCAAGGGTGATGATGCGGTCGACGCCTGCGGTCTCGAGCAGGTTGGCGACCAGGCGGGCGGTGATGGGCTCGCGCGGGCCGGCCTTGCGGTCCTGACGGGCGTAGCCGTAGTGGGTGATGACCGCGGTGATGGAGCGAGCGGAAGCGCGCTTGGCGGCATCGGTGGCGATGAGGAGCTCCATCAGCATGTCGTTGACGTTCGCGCCTGCAACGGACTGGATCAGGAACACGTCGGCGCCGCGGACGGTCTCATCGTAGCGAGCGTAGATCTCGCCGTTGGCGAACTGCTTCAGCGTAAGGCCGGAGAGCTCCACCCCCAGCAGGCCCGCGATCTTCTCTGCCAGCGGACGGTTGGAAGAACCCGAATAGACGCGGAGGATCTTGTTCATATCCACTGTCTTCTTGGGATCGGTTGTCGGCATTTCCCTTGCTCCTTTGTTCGTTGCTGCCTTGGCTGCCTGTGCCGGTACGTTCTCTACTATATTACAGACGAGCCCGTCTGAGCTCGGTGTAACCCTCTATGATGCGCTGATCGGCGCGCTCGATGGCAAGTGCGCCGTCAGGGACATCCTTGGTGATGGTGCCGCCCGCGCCGGTGATGGCGTTGAAGAGGGTGGATTTGCCCGCACCGTTGGAGCCGACGATGGTGGCGAAGTCTCCCGCTTCCATGGTCAGGCTGACGCCGTTCAGGGCCACTTTCTCGTTGACGGTGCCGGGGTTGAAGGTCTTGTGCAGGTCACGAAGTTCGAGCATTTCCATTTTACACACGCTCCTTCCGTGCCTGACGGGCCGCACTGCGGCGCTTCTCAAAGGCGATCTTCTCCCGGATGGCGGGCATCGAGATGGCCACCGCCACGATGATGGCGCTGACCAGTTTCATGGCAGCAGCCGGGACGTTGAAGCGGAGGGCCACCGCCACGATAAAACGGTAGAGGCAGCTGCCGAACACGACGCCCAGCACACGGCGCACCATCGTCCGCTTGCCCACCAGCGTTTCGCCGATGATGAGGGAAGCCAGTGCGATGGTCACCATTCCGGTGCCTACGTTGATGTCGCAGCTCTTCTGGTACTGAGCCAGCAGGCCGCCGGAAAGGGCCGTCAGTGCGCCCGAGATGCAGAGGCCCACCGTGATGGTGAAGGCGGGGTTGATGCTGGAAGCACGCACCATGGCAGCGTTATCGCCGGTGGCACGGATCGAGAGGCCGAGGCGGGTTCCGAGGAAGCCCACCATGGCGGCACCGGCCAGCGCGATGACTGCCGCCGCCAGCACCAGCTTATACCCGCCGCCCGTGAAGCTCAGGGCGCTCTTGGCGATGGAGAAGACGGTATCGGTCTTGACCAGCGACATGGTGGACGAGAAGCCCATCACGGCCAGGTTGATGGTGTAGAGGCCGGTGTTGACGATGATGCCGGCCATAATGCTCTCGACGCCGAGGCGGGTCTGCAAAAAGGCTGTGATGAAACCGGAGCACACACCGGCCGCCATCGCCGCCAGCAGGGCGAGGAAGGGGTGGCCGGTCAGCGCCACCTGACACGCAACAGCGCAGCCAAGGGTGAAGCAGCCGTCGGTGGACAGGTCCGCGATATTCAGGATGGAATAGCTCAGAAACAGAGCCAGCGCAACGAGGGCGTAGATGCAGCCCAGCTCGAGCGCGGTCTGGATGACGTTGAGCGAAAAGATACTCGCCAGCATGGTGTGCTCCTTAAATAAATATTAGTTGAAGTTCTCGGCCGTGGTCACTTCCACGACCTCGGTGCAGTAGGGTGCAAAGGCCTTCTTCACGGTGTCAAGGTCGAGGCCCAGAGCCTCGCAGGTCTCGGTGTTGATGGTGGCAATGCCGTTGTCGAAGGTCTGGAACGGCAGGTCTGCAGGGGTCTTGCCGTCGCAGAGCAGTTCCACCACCATATCGGCGGTAGCCTCGCCCAGCTGGACGTAATCGACGCCGTAGCCCACGAAGGCACCGTTCAGGGCGAAGCTGTCAGCGCCGGTGTAGTGCTGGACGCCTGCCTCGGTGAAGGTCTCGTAGATGGAAAGCTCGGCGGTCATGACGGTGTTGTCGGTGGGGGTGAAGACGGCCTTGACACCGGCGGCAATGAGGGCCTCAGCGGCCATCTGGACTTCGGCGGTGGTGGTGCCGTTCTTCTCGATGTACTTGATGCCCTTGCTGTCGCAGAAAGCCTTGGCGTCTGCAATGGCCTGTGTAGAAGCATCCTGGCTCAGATCATACAGCAGGCCGATGGTGTCGATGTCGGGGTTGACGGCCAGGATGAGGTTCATGATGGCGTCGGTGTTCAGGGCGTCGGAAGTGCCGGTGATGTTCGGCTCGGTGTCAAAGCCTGCGGCGGCGGGGTCGGTGACGGCGGAGTAGACGACGGGGATGTCGGTGTCCTCCACAGCGGCCAGCATGGTAGCGGCGGTGGGGGTAGCCACAGCCACGATGACGTTCACGCCGTCGGCCACGAGGTCGGCGCCGATCTGGTTCAGGTTGGTCTGGTCGGCCTGCGCATTGGCATAGTAGTCGGCGTAGTCGAAGGTGACGCCCTTCTCCTTGCCCACCTCGTCCAGACGCTCTTCCACCGACGCAACGATCTGGTTCAGGGAAGCGTGGTCAACGTAGTTGACAATGCCCACCTTGAAGGTCTGGCCTGCCTCGCTGGCGGCGGCAGAAGATGCTGCTGCACTGGAAGCGGTGCCGGATGCAGTGCTCGAAGCGGACGAACCGCAGCCGGTCAGACCCAGAGCGGAAACAGCAGCGGCGGCCATAGCGGCTTTCAGAAAGCTGCGGCGGGAGATCATGTTCCTGGTTTTCATAGCGGTTGCTCCTTCCCTGGAGCGGGCGGCATGTAAAATAAAAACCCGCTCCACTTGCGGGACGGGCTTTTGTTCTCATATAACAAAACGACCCTGTCCCTGTGTGTTCATCCACAAGGACAGAGTCGAGAAATTCGAATCTGCGGTGCCACCTTGCTTGCCTTGCTCGCTTTCCTCTTGAAAGCCGCAAAGCCCCTCACGGAGAGCCAACACTCCCCTGCCCTGTAACGGAGGCTTCCGTCCCAAGCTACTGGAGGCTCTGCCTCGTTTGCCCGGCCCTCGGCGGCCCACGAATCTCTGCCCCGCTCTCGCCCGTTTTCACTGTCCGGGCTCACTGAAGATGCGCTTTGCAGGTTCTCTTCCGCCTCATTGGTTTGATTGCATTATACACTTTATCCGTGTAAAGTCAAGAGGGAATTTCAAATTTTTCCGTCAGATTTTTTCACGTTTCATCACTCGAGGTTGAGTTTGTTTCGCATCAGCCAGACCGTCAGCCCGAACCAGAAGACGCCGAACGCCGCCGCGATGCCCAGCGTGACCATCGCGCTCCCCATGTAGCCCAGAGCCGAGACGGCAGTCTCGATGCTGCCCACATCGCCTACGGCGCTATAGATGGCCGTCTCGTAGACGCCGGTGCCGATCTGGAGCAGCTTTTCGAGCCACCCCTGCAGATACTGCATGACAAAGAAGCTCAGGATGCCCGCCAGCGCGGGGTGGTTCTTGAACTGATGTCCCATCATGCAGGCAGCATAGATGCAGGCGATGGCGCTGACCATCCGCACGAAGCTGACGACGCCGCTGAAAGCCAGCGCCTCCCAGAACTCCATGTTACAGCGGGCGAATGCCTCCCGGATGCCCGACCACATCAGCGGCAGCTGCTCAAGCAGGTCCATATCCGCCATCATCAGGACAGCCAGAATGCCGAAGGAAAGGCAGGCTGCGAGGATGCTGCACAGGCTCCACACGGTGCTGGAGATGAGCTTCGAGGTCACAAGCTGTGTTTCCGTCACCGGCAGGGTGTACATCAGATAGCCCTCCCGGCCCAGCAGGTTGCGGTAGAACCGCTGCACGATGGTCATGATGGTGACGACCACGGTGCCGATGATGACGCCGGTGTAGACAAGGCTCAGCAGGCCCACGAGAGTCGAATAGGCATCACTATTGGTGCCGTTCCATCTCCAGAGGGACCCGCCAAAGAGCACCGACGCCGCCAACAGGGCCAGATACATTCCGCCGTAGGTGCGGGCGGTGGCCCGGAACTCATATTTCAGTAACTTTTTCAGCATTTGAATACCTCCCGGAAATATGCATCCACACTCATGCCCTCGGTCTCGCGGAGCTCATCCACCGAGCGGTGGGCGAAAATTCTGCCGTTCTTCAGGAACACAGCCTCATCCAGCACCGGCTCCACATCCTCGATGAGGTGGGTGGAGATGATGACCGAGGCGTCCCGGCTGTAGTTTGTGAGGATGGTGTTCAGGATGTAGTCCCGCGCCGCCGGGTCCACGCCGCCGATGGGTTCATCCAGCAGGTAGAGCCGGGCGTTCCGGCTCATGGCAAGGATGAGCTGGACTTTCTCCTTGTTGCCCTTGGAAAGGCTCTTGAGGGGTGCTTTGGGCGAAAGCTCCAGCTTTTCCAGCATCTCATTCGCCTTGGCGGGGTCAAAGTCGGCGTAGAAATCCCGGAACATCTCCACCAGCTGCTCCACCCGCATCCAGTCAGGCAACCATGCGGCATCCGGCAGATAGGAGACGATGGCCTTCGTGTCCGGGCCGGGGTCCATGCCCGCGATTTTTATACTGCCCGCCGTGGGCTGCAAGAGGCCGTTCGCCAGTTTGATGAGGGTGGTCTTGCCGCTGCCGTTGGGGCCAAGCAGGCCCACGATGCGGCCAAAGCCGATGTGCATGTCGATGCCGTCGAGGGCGTTTGTCCCCTTCTGGTAGGATTTCGTCAGGCCCTCACAAGTTAAAAGCTCATTCATTTGAATCACTCTCCTTTGTTTCCCAGCCCGTCATAAGCTTTGCGGCCTCTGCCGGGCCGTAGCCGATGCCGCGCATTTTCTCGAGATATTCGGCGGTCATAGCGCGGGCTGTCTCGTCCCGCAGCTGTTCCAAAAGGGCTGTATCTTCGGTGACGAAGCGGCCCGTGGTCCGCTCGGTGTAGACGAGCCCTTCCGCTTCCAGCTGGGCCAGCGCCCGCTGCATGGTGTTGGGGTTGACGCCTGCCGCTGCGGCCATGTCGCGCACCGAGTCCAGATGTCCGCCGGGCGGGTAGACGCCCGCCAATATCTTTGCCTTGAGCCGTTCCACGATCTGTGCGTAGATGGGGCGGCTCATATCGAATCGTTCGCCCATCGTCTCATCTCCTTGTGTTGCTGTGCTAAGTGCTTAATACAATAATACTCAAATCATCTTTTTTGTCAAGAGGGAATTTTCAATCTCTTCAAAATATGTTATACTGTCTTTTGTATGCTAGAAGAAAATGCGCAGGAGCACAGAATCTATGAAAGCGACCATCATCATCCCCAACATCAACGGCAAAGGCTGGCTCAAGGACTCCATCGAGTCGGTCTACGCCCAGACGGAGCAGGACTTCGAGCTTATCGTGGTGGATAACGGCTCCACCGACGAGAGCCTTGAGCAGGCCCGCAGCTATTGCAGCCGCCCGAACTTCCAGCTCATCGAGAACGGCTCCAATACTGGCTTTTCCCACGCCGTCAATCAGGGCATCGCCCGGGCGAAAAGCGAGTTCGTGGTGCTGTTCAACAACGACGCCTTTGCAGAGCCCCAGTGGCTGGCCGAGCTCATCCGCGTGGCCGAGAGCGACGAGAAAATTTTTGCCGTCCAGAGCCTTATGATCCGCCACTTCGACCGGGAACTTGCCGACGACGCCGGCGATTACGTCACATGGATGGGCTTTGCCTGCAAGACCGGCGACGGCCGCCGGGCCAGCCGCTACACCAAGCAGAAGCGCATCTTCTCGGCCTGCGGCGGCGCGGCCCTCTACCGAAAAAGCATCCTCGATGAGATCGGCGTCTTCGATGAAAATTTCTTTGCCTACTTCGAGGACGTGGACCTCAGCTGGCGCGCCAACAACGCGGGCTACAAGAATGTCCTCTGCCCCACGGCAAAGTGCTACCACATCTGCGGCGCCAGCACCGGCGCGGTGCGGTACAACGCCTTCAAGAGCCAGCAGAGCGGCCGCAACAGCATCCTTCTCCCCCTCAAGAACGAGCCTCTGCTGATGCTCATCCTCAACATCCTTCCGCTGGCGCTGGGCTATCTGCTCAAACGCTGCAAGTTCCACAAACAAGGCTTCGGCGAGGCGTGGGACAAGGGAATGCACGAAGCCTTCGCCCTTCTCAAAAACGGCCAGCTGGGCAAGCGCCCCTTCCGTCTCCGTGATTTGCCGAATTATGTTCTGATGGAATTGTGGATGATATGGAACATGGTGCCGTATCTCTGGTATCGGCTGGTGGTCGTGCGGTTTGATTTGAAGTAATTCCGGATATGCAAAAACCGGGAAGCTCTGGGAGCTTCCCGGTTTTTGTTTGTGATTTGTTTTACGCCGCCGCGCTGGCCGCACTTTCGGCCTGCGGCTCTGCGTCCGAGGCGGCTTCGCTTTCGGCGGTGCTGTCCGCTTCCCCGCTGGCGGCTGCGGCCTCCGAGGACGCGGCGTCGGAGTCAGCGGGCGTTTCGCCGCCGGTGGCGAGGATGGCGTCCTGCACCTCGCTGTCTGCCATCATGGCAGGCTCGGAGGCAGTGGACGCCGCCGTTGACTCGGGCTTCGTCTCGCTCTCGGTCAGGCCGGTGAGATACCAGCTGCCGCTCTGGCGGCTGAACAGGTAGTCCATGTACTTGACCGGCGTATCCGAGGTGGTGGTGAGGATGCTGTCCGTTGCGTTCTGGTTGGGGATGTAGCCCACGGTGACGTGGAGGAGGCCGTCCTTCTTGAACAGCTTGGTGACGGTGGCGCGGTAACTGCCCACGCTGCCGGTGACGGGGATCTTATAGCACTGGGTGGTGTCGTCGAACTCGATGGTCATATCCTCCATCTCGAAGGTCTTGTGGGTCATGCGGAAGCTGGGGCCGACAAGCTTTGCGAGGTAGGCGTCCACGTCCACCGAGGGGATGAGCAGCTGCTCGGTATCGGGGTCGGTATTGTAGCCGTCGAAGCCGCCCTGGGTCTCCTGGATGCTGTACACACAGCCCCAGACAGCGGCCTCGCGGAGGGTCAGGTCGTCGATGTTCTCGATGCCCTCAAAAGGCACGGGGTCGAACAGCACCAGACCTTCCAGCTTGTCCTCATATTCCTGCTTCTGGGCCGTATCGTCAAACAGCTTTGCCACGGCATTCACGCCTGCGTGCAGCACGGTCAGCGTGCCGATGAGCACCAGCACCGCGATGACCAGCCCGAGGGCCTGCCGACCGCGGCGGCGGTGGAGCCGGGCGTGTTCTTCCGGGGTCATTTCTATCTTCATATCGTTATCGTCTCCTGCGTTGTTTCACTTTTCAGATAAAAACAGTATACCACAATCATGGGCAGGGTGCAAAACCCTGCCCGTGTTATTTTGGTGAAAGCCGTTCACTCCCAGTTCTTCCAGACGTCGGGCTGGTAGCCGACGGTGGCCTGACGGCCATTGCGGACGATGGGGGTGCGGAACAGCTGCTGGTTCTCGAAGAGCTTGTCTTCCTTCTGCCAGTCCACCAGCGCGTCCAGCAGAGCGAGGGTCTGCTTGTCCTTGGCGTTGGGATTTACCAGCGCCTGCCAGCCGCCCAGAGCGCGGGACACATTTTCAAACTCGCCCCGGCTCATCTCTTTTTCTTTCAGATCGATCATCTGGAACTTGATGCCGCGCTCCTTGAAATAGCGCTGAGCCTTTTTGGTATCGAAGCACTTGGTGGTGCCGAATATCTGGATGTTCATGCTCTTGCCCTCCTGTTCATTCTGTTCTATTGTAACATATCTGCGCCCGAAAGCCTATAGCATATTTTCTGCTCCGCCGGGCCACACTGCTCTCAGCGCCTTTTTCTCATTTTGAATGGAGGTAGTACCAACATGAAAGCATTCGTAGACCCTGAACTCTGCATCGGCTGCACCCAGTGTGCCGGGCTCTGCCCCGAGGTATACCAGATGGAGGGGACTCTGGCCGTCGCCATCCCCGGCGACATCCCGCCCGACCAGGTGCCGCTGGCCGTGGACGCCGCCAACGCCTGCCCGGTGAGCGCGATAAGGGTGGAGTGACCGCCGCAAAAGGCTCTCCCTCTGGGAGAGCTGGCGCGCAAGCGCCTGAGAGGGCAAGGCTGCTGACGGAGACACCCAAACACAGCGACAATACCGCTCTGTCAAAGGCCCTGCTCATCGCTGTGCAGCAGCTGTTTGGCAACGGGCTTGCCCTCTCCGTCACCTTCGGTGACACCTCTCCCAAAGGGAGAGGCTTTTTTTGTGCAAACTCTCCCCCATCCGCTCTATTTTGTGGTATACTATAGAATGTGAAATTATGGAATGGAGGACCACAAGCTATGCGTTTACTGGTCATTGACGGCAACAGCATCGCCAACCGTGCCTTTTACGGCATCAAGCTGCTGACCACCAAAGACGGCCGCTATACCAACGCCATTTTCGGCTTTCTGAATATCCTGCTCTCCCTGCTCAAAGAATCTGAGCCCGACGAGGTGGCTGTGGCTTTCGACCTCAAAGCCCCCACCTTCCGCCACAAGATGTACGACGGCTACAAGGCCACCCGCCATAAGATGCCCGACGAACTGGCTGCCCAGCTGCCTGTCATCCGGCAGCTTCTGGCCCTGCTGGGCTATCGTGAAGTGACCGCCGAGGGCTGGGAAGCCGACGACATCCTCGGCACGCTGGCCGCCGCCTGCGCCGCCCGCAGCGACGACTGCTTCCTTGCCACCGGAGACCGGGACAGCTTACAGCTGGTCAGCGACACCACCACTGTTCTGCTGGCTACCACGGCGTTGGGCCGCAGCAAGACCGTCACCATGGATGTGGACGCCGTGAAGGAGAAATACGGCGTCACGCCCCGCCAGCTCATCGACGTGAAGAGCCTGATGGGCGACACCTCCGACAACATCCCGGGCGTGAAGGGCATCGGCGAGAAGAGTGCCTTTACCCTCATCCAGAAATACGGCAGTCTCGAGGGGGTCTACGCCCACCTCGACGACACCACTGACAAGACCATCAAGCCCAAGCAGCGGGAGCATCTGGCCGAAGACCGCGCCATGGCAGAGCTGAGCTACACGCTGGGCACCATCCGCACCGACGCCCCTATCGACACCGCCGAGGGCGCCTATGCCGTGGGCGAGGGCAACAAGGCCGAAGCCGTCCGGCTGATGCAGGAGCTGGAGCTCCACTCCCTCATTGCCCGCTTCGGCCTGAGCGACATCACCCCCGCCGCCGACCCGGAAAGAGTGCCGGCAGAGCCTCTGCCGGAAGCCGAACTTGCCGCTCTGCCCGCTGAGCCGAAGGGCCATTACCTCGTGGCCGCGCGGCCCGCTGTCATGGGCAAGCAGGGCGTCCGCATCGTGGAGCTGCAGCCCGCCGCGTGGTATGCCGTGCAGGACAAGACCGTCTTTCCGCTGGAATCCGAAGACCTGCTCCGTCTGCTGGACAACAAAGACGTCACCCTTGACGTCTTCGACAGCGCGCCGCTCTACGCCCGCGCCATGGCTGCGGGCGGCTGGGGCAGCAGCATCGTCTGGGACGGCAAGCTGGCGGCCTATCTGCTGGACGCCTCAGCTTCCAAGTACAACCTCTCGGAGCTCATCATCAGCTACCGCGCCGACGCCGCTTTCACCTGTGAGAAGTGGCCGGACGCCGGTGCGCTGGCCGACCTGTTCGCCAAGATGAAGGCAGAGATCACCGCGCTGGACGAAGACTCCCTCTACAACGACATCGAGTTCCCGCTGGCGCAGGTGCTGGCCGACATGACCCGCATCGGCATCCTCGTGGACAGAGAGGGCATCGAGAAGTTCGGCGTGAAGATGCGCTCGGAGCTGGAAGACGTCCTCACCCGCATCCACATGGAGACGGGCAGCGCCAGCTTCAACCCCAACAGCCCCAAGCAGCTGGGCGAGATGCTCTTCGACACCATGGGCCTGCCCCACGGCAAAAAGACCCAGCGCGGCTGGTCTACCGACGCCGAGACGCTGGAAGCCCTGCGGGACTACCCGCTGGTGGAGGATATTCTGCAATACCGCGCCTACCAGAAGCTGAACTCCACCTACGTCGAGGGCCTGCTGAAGGTCATCGCGGAGGATGGCCGCATCCACACCCGCTTCAACCAGACCGAAGCCCGCACCGGACGGCTTTCCTCCGATAACCCCAACCTGCAGAACATCCCCATCCGCACCGAGCTGGGCAGCCAGCTCCGCGCTTACTTTGTGGCGCGGCCCGGCTGCGTTCTGGTGGACGCCGACTACAGCCAGATCGAGCTGCGCATCCTCGCCCACGTCACCGGCGACGAGCATATGCAGCAGGCCTTCCTCACCGGCGAGGACATCCACCGCAGCACTGCCGCCAAGATCTACGGTCTGCCCCTCGAGCAGGTCACGCCCCGCCTGCGCTCTTCGGCAAAAGCCATCAACTTCGGCATCATGTACGGCAAGGGCGCTTACAGCCTCTCGAAGGACATCGGCGTGAGCGTCAAAGAAGCAGACGCCTTCCTGAAAAACTATCTGGCCACCTTCCCGAAAGTCAGCGGCTACATGGACAAGACCATCTCCGACGCCCGGAACTGCGGCTATGTGTCCACCCTCTTCGGGCGCCGCCGCTCCCTGCCGGAGCTGGCCAGCAACAATCACAACATCCGGGCCAGCGGCGAGCGGATGGCCCGCAACACGCCGATCCAGGGCACCGCCGCCGACGTCATCAAGCTGGCGATGGTGCGGGTCTGGCGGCGTCTGCGGGACGAGAAGATGGAGAGCCGCCTCATCCTGACCGTTCACGACGAACTCATCGTCGAGGCCCCGGAGGCAGAAGCCGCGAAAGCCGCCGCCATCCTGCAGGAAGAGATGGAAGGCTGTGTCAATTATGCTGTCCCCCTGAGCACCGAAGTGCATCAGGGCAAAAACTGGCTGGAGGCCCACTAAAACCATGATCATCTTAGGAATCGAATCCACCTGCGACGAGACCGCCGCATCTCTGGTGGAAGATGGCCGGCACCTGCTGAGCAACGTCATCTCCACCAGCGTCAAGGAGCAGGCGCTTTACGGCGGCGTCGTGCCGGAGATCGCCAGCCGCCGCCACTGCGAGTTCATCAGTGCCACCGTCAAAAAGGCTCTGCTGGACGCAGGCAAGACCATCGACGACGTGGACGCCGTGGCTGTCACCTTCGCGCCCGGCCTCATCGGCGCAGTGCTGGTGGGCGTCAACTTTGCCAAGGGCCTCGCCTACTCGGCGGGCAAGCCGCTGGTGCCGGTCCACCATCTGCGGGGCCACATTGCGGCCCTCTACCTGACCCACCCGGAGCTGAAGCCGCCCTTCCTCTGCCTTGTGGCGTCCGGCGGACACAGCCACATCGTGGAGGTGCAGGACTACACCCATTACCACATCCTCGGCCACACGGTGGACGACGCCGCCGGCGAAGCCTTCGACAAGGTGGCCCGGACGCTGGGCCTGCCCTATCCCGGCGGTCCCAGCGTCGCCAACGCCGCCAGGACCGGCGACCCGAAAGCCTACCGTCTGCCGGTGCCTCACGTGGAGGGCAAGTACAACGTCAGCTTCTCCGGCCTCAAGACCGCCGTGCTGAACGAGGTGAATCAGGCCCAGATGAAGGGTACCGACATCAACGTCCCCGACCTCGCGGCCAGCTTCCAGGAGCGCATTGCGGGCATCCTCGCAGAAAAGCTCCTTCTCGCCGCCGCCGACACCGGCGCAAAGCAGGTCTGTCTGGCGGGCGGCGTCGCGGCCAATGGCCGTCTGCGCCAGCTGGTCAACGACGGCGCCCAGAAGCTGGGGGCCAGGGTCTACCTGCCCGAGCTGAAATTCTGCGGCGACAACGGCGCGATGATCGCGGCCCAGGGCTACTATCAGTACATCGCGGGCCATACCGCCGGGCTGGAGCTGAACGGTCTGCCGACTCTGCCCATTGATTACGAATAACTGAGATAGAAAACGGAATGGCCGCGCACAGCTGTGCGCGGCCATTCCGTTTATTTCATATCACGTCCGAAGTAAAGCTCCACTTCACTGAGCTTCTTTTTCCGCAGCAGGAATGCCGTCGGGATGAGGTAGACCGCGATAGACGTCAGCATGGTGATGTCATAGGTGCTGATGCTGTCGGCCACCGTCTCGGTGCCGTACAGGCCGCCGATGAGCATGGACGTGATGTCCATCGCGGCGTGGATGAACACCGTCACCCAGATGTTTCCGGTGCGGAAATAGACCGCCGCCAGCAGCGTACCCAGCGAGGCCGCAAAGACGCACTGCATCAGAACGCCCAGCGGCGCACTGCCGGTGAGGTTGGTCAGGTGGGCCGCACCGAAGTAAAGACCCGACAGCAGGCAGGCTTTCCAGACGCCGGCCCGGCTGGTGCCGAAGTGTTCCAGAAGCGTCTGGGCGATGACGCCCCGGAACAGAAACTCTTCTGCCACACCGACGCTGGTCATGCCGATAAGGAACCACACGACATGCCACGCAGGCAGCATATCGCCCTCCGGCCTGCCAAACAGCAGAGTATTGTAGGCGTTGTAGCTGATGAGCGCGATGGGGTACAGGCCCACCAGCAGACCGTTGAAAAAGCCGCTGCCCCGGCGGCGGAGCAGGCCGCTCTTCCCGGTGCGCGCCAGAAAGAGCCACGCCACCAGCACGCCCGCTGCCTCCTGCATGAAGGTCAGCATATAATCATCGACGGCATCAATATCCCGCACGACGAACAAGATGAGCAGAAGCGACAGCAGCGATGCCACGAACAGCATCCCCAGAAACAGCACCTCAGCCACAAGGCAGTAGAGCATCGGGTGGGCGCTGCGCAGACGTTTGAGCATAGAAAGACCTCCTGTGTCGTAGTGGTACTATTTTAGCATATTTCAGAAGAAAGAGATAGGGATTTGTGTGAATAATAAAGCGGAACCCGGGTTGCGGCTCCCAGCGTCTGTTTCGGCCCTTGGGCGGGCCTCACATCCTGCTGGCCGCGGCCCCAGCCTCGCCTCCCTGTTTCCGCCGCTGGCGGCGGTCGGCTCTGCTGCTGTTCAAATCCCTCTGCGAAGATAGAAAAAGACCGGCACACGAATGTGTACCGGCACATCCCGCGCCCGAATCGAAGCGGCAGTCACCAACTGTTGACATTCCTACAGATTGGGACCCGCGCACTAAAGAAAGCCCCACTGGGGCTTTCTTTGCGGCACTTTGTGCCGCCGTGCTGTTCAAATCCCGCTGCGGAGATAGAAAAAGACCGGCACACGAATGTGTACCGGTCTTTTTCAGTCGGAGCAGCGGGATTTGAACCCACGGCCTCCTCGTCCCGAACGAGGCGCGCTACCAACTGCGCTATGCCCCGAAAATACCGCAGCCGGAAGGCGACTGCGGTTTTCTGGTTGGGGATGAGAGAATCGAACTCCCACAAGTAGAGTCAGAGTCTACCGCACTACCACTATGCAAATCCCCACTATTCGGTTTCGCCCTCAGCACCGAAGCGCCGCTGACGAAGAATATTATACAGCCTCCGCCTCCATTTGTCAACCACTTTTTTTGATTTTTCCGTCCATGTTTTTTCTGTCTTCCCTACCTCTGCGTTTTCACGCCTTTTTTCGTTCCCGACTCTTGACACCCGCCCCCTTTGGGAATACTCTTATAGTATCATTCACCTGCCCCCTCTGAGGGAGAACGGAAGAAACGAGGGTTGTTCGATATGAAAAAACGTGTTGGTATCCTGACCTCCGGCGGCGACTGTCCCGGCCTGAACGCCACCATCCGCGGCGTGGCCAAAGCCCTGTATGCACGGTTCGGCGACAACGTCGAGATCGTGGGCATCCTGAACGGCTACCACGGCCTCATCACCGGCGAATACAAGGAGATGTGCGAGGACGATTTCCGCGGCATCCTGACGCTGGGCGGCACCATCCTCGGCACCAAGCGCACCCCCTTCAAGCTGATGCGCGTGGTGGAAGAGGACAAGATCGACAAGGTCGCGGCCATGAAAAAGACCTACAAGGACGCCAAGCTCGACTGTCTGCTCTGCCTCGGCGGCAACGGCACCCACAAGACGGCCAACCTCCTCTCCCAGGAGGGTCTGAACATCATCGGCCTGCCCAAGACCATCGACAACGACATCTACGGCACCGACGTCACCTTCGGTTTCCACACCGCCGTGGACATCGCCACTGAGGTCATCGACCGCATCCACACCACCGCCGGCAGCCACAGCCGCGTCATGTGCATCGAGATCATGGGCAACAAGGCCGGCTGGCTGACCCTCTACTCCGGCATCGCCGGCGGTGCAGACATCATCCTGCTGCCCGAGCAGCCCTACGACATCGACCGCGTCTGCGCCGCTGTGGAGCGCCGCGCCCGCAAAGGCTCCAACTTCTCCATCATCGCCGTGGCCGAGGGTGCCATCAACACCGAAGAGGCCAAGATGAAGCGGAAAGAGTGGATGGCAAAGCGCGCCGAAGCCGGTTACGGCGTCACCGCCACCAACCGCATCGCCGCCGCCGTCCAGAAAAAGACCGGCATGGAGACCCGCGTCTGCATCCCGGGCCATATGCAGCGCGGCGGCAGCCCCAGCGCCTATGACCGTGTACTGGCCACCGAGTTCGGCAGCTACGCCGCCAAACTGGTGGAAGTGGAGCGCTACGGCGTCACCGTCGCCATGGTCAACAACCGCGTCGTCGCCAACCGCCTCGAGGACATCGCCGGTAAGACCCGCAACATCCCCGAGGGCTGTGAGCTGCTCACCGTCGCCCGCCGGATGGGCGTGAGCCTCGGCTGAGACCCTGAAAATAAAAACACCCCGCTGTGTCATGCAGCGAGGTGTTTTTGTTTTTATGCTTCAGAACGAGCCGCCCGACGAGCCGCCGAAGCCGTCGGAATCGACGGACGAACCGCCGGAGGAGTTGGACTCCTTCTGGGGCGGGTCATAGGTGCGCTCCCGGGTGGTGTGGGTGTAGCGGTCATGCTTGACCCGCAGGGTGAAGCCGGGCATATACTCGTCGGCCTCCGTCTTCTTCCGGGCCGTCTTCATCCGGCGGTAGAGGATGAAGCAGATGAATGCCGAAATGCCGAGAGGGAAGATCATGGCAATGAGCAGGTCTTCCAGGCCGATGTCGTTATCCACATCGATGGGCTCGCCATAGTCGGCATAGTAGTCCAGTGCATCGTCGCACATATCGATGTAGGTATAGGCGGCATCCGCCCATTCCTCATCGGAGAGCTGCGGGACGATCTCGTCCTCCTGCTGCTCGATGCGGTAGTCAGTGAAAGCCGTGACGCCCTCGCCGTAGGTGATGGTGACGTACTTGCGGGAGCCGA
>OGZG01001838.1_pt1 | contig 15365 bp, 10 predicted proteins | sample 1576781 | NCBI WGS metagenome assembly OGZG01 (sample SAMEA3541502, study PRJEB24748) | human gut metagenome | biome: human gut; feature: human-associated habitat; material: faeces | place: China | collected 2012 | reverse complement strand
GCAGGTACTTGAAGAGCAGGTACAGCTCCGTCAGCGAGTTGCTGATGGTCGTGCCCGACAGGAACGTCGCCCCCAAGTCCTTTCCCGTGCGCTCCTGAATGGTGCGGATGGCAAACAGCAGGTTCAGTGCCTTCTGGCTGCCTTCCGAGTTGCCCAGACCCGCCACGCGGTCATGCCGGGTGTTGAATGTCAGGTTCTTGAACTGGTGCGACTCGTCCACGAAGAGGTGGTCGATGCCCATCTGCCTGAAGTCCGCCACGTCGTCCGTCCTTGACTTTATCGCGTGCTCCACCTTCTCCAGCTTGGCCGTCAGGTTGAACTTGCGCTTCTCCAGTCCCCTCAGCATCGCACGCGACACGTCCTTGCCCTGCGAGCGGAGCACCTCCAGATTTTCCTCCACCGTGTCCAGCTCCGCCTGCAATATCCGTTGCTGCAGTTCCGGCGACTGCGGTATCTTCCCGAACTGGTCGTGGCTCATGATGATGCAGTCCCAGTCGTTGTTCCGTATGTCGTTGAAGAAGCGCACCCTGCCGGATGCGGCAAAATCCTTTTCCGAGGCATACAGCACTCTTGCGTTGGGGTATGCCGTGCGGTAGCATTCGGCTATCTCCCTTACATTCGCCTTCAGCCCGATAATCATCGGCTTGTGCACCAGCCCCAGACGCTTCATCTCATGCGCTGCCACGCACATGATCAGCGTCTTGCCGGTTCCCACCTCGTGGTCGGCTATTCCTCCGCCGTTCTGTTTCAGCATCCAGATGCAGTCCTTCTGGCTGGGGTACAGGTCTGTGATTCCCAGTCCTTTCAGATTCAGTTCCGGAAATTTCTGGTGCGAGCCGTCATATTTCGGTCGCACGAAGCAGTTGAACTTGTTGTTGTACATGTCCGTCAGCCGTTTCTTGAACTCCGGCGACTGCTCTTCCAGCCATTCCGTAAATCCGTTTCTGATTTCGTCAATCTTCGCGTTCGCCAGCTGTATGCCCTCGCTGTCCCGCACCTTTATGTCGTTCCCGTTCTCGTCCTCGCCGACCTTCTTCATCATGTCGGGGCAGGTGTTGTGCAGGGCGTGTTTCAGCAGGTGCATCCCGTCATAGTGGCGGTAGTACCCCTTCACCAGAAACTCGTCGGTGATTTTCATCGTCCTGTGGCCGCACGCCACCGAATACTCGTCAAGGCTCTCCGAGTAGCTTATACGCACGTCCGTGTCAAACAGACGGCTCATGTAGGCGGCATACACGCCCGTGGGTATCCATCGTTCCCCGAAGTTGAAGTCCAGGTCCTCAAACGGGATCTGTTCCGGCATGGCTTCTTTCAGCGCTTCCAGCGACTCCCTTGCCTGCGGCAGCATCCCGTGCTCCCCGTGTCCGCTTATCCATTCCTCCACATCGGCGGCCTTCTGTACCACATTCCCGGCTATGAAGCGGTCGGCTATCTCGTAGCCCTCTGCCAGCGGGTTGTAGAATACCCGTCCTTTCAGTGCCTCCAGCATGTCCGCCTGCGGCATGTCGCAGATGGATTCCATGTAGGGCAGGTTTACTCCGCCATACAGGTTCAGCGAGGTGGACAGGGCTTCCTCCGGCGATTCCGCGGCGACTGCCGTTTCCTGCGAAAAGGAAACGGGGCGGTCGAATATGTCCGCCTTCACCATCGTGCCACCCTCGCTGCGTTCCAGTGCCAGCATGTTGCGCCCCGAAGCGTCCATCATCAGCAGCTTCACGTTCTGCTTGGCGTTCAGGCAACCGTACCGCATCGCGAACTCGTCATAGTAGGTGTTCAGGTGGCGGCGCAGCATTTCGTTCTCTTCGTGCTTCTCCGCTTCGTAGGCATAGAGCCGTTCGTAGGTGTTGCGCAGGTCTATGTATAGCTGTGCCTTCTGTGCCTGCATCCCGTCCATGTCCAGCGGCTGGAATGTGGCGCCGTAGCGGGTGACATCCTTCAGCACGCCCACCTGGAACCGTACGCCTGCCGTGTATTCCCATGCCAGCGAGCCGTCCTTCAGGTGCGGCTCCAGTATGCCCTTGAACGGGCGCGGCATCATTTCCTCCTCCCGTTTGCGCTGCCGTTCTTCCGGTGTCAGGGCGGCCTCCTCACGGCGCATGGCTTCTTCCACCTCCGCAATCCGGCGCTTCCTTTCCGCCTCGAATCCGTTTTCCACCGGATAGACTACCGTAGCAGTCGTATCCTGCGTTTCCGCCGTTTTCCCCGCATCGGCTTTTTCTCTTTTCGCCTCCGTTGTTCCGGTCGCTTGTCTGGCGGCGTTGGCTTCCATCTTCGTCTTTCCCAGCCGGCGCAGCTCCGCACGTCGTTCCGGTGTAAGGTCCATCATCATTTCATAGAATCCGTTGATGGGCGGGTTCGTTTCCCAGTCCAGACTGCGGTACACTTCATCTTCCGGGTCATAGGATTCTTCCGTTGCGGTGCCGGGCCCCGTCTTTTCCGTTGTCGGGACAGCCGCTTCCGGTTCGGCAGCCGTCGGCGCATCCGTTCCGCCGCTTATGATTTCGTCCATTTCGCGTGCCTCTTCCGGGGTGATGCCGGCAACCGCTTCCGCATTTCCCTTGTCCGTTGTCCTTTCCGTATTCTCCACTGGCAGGGAGAACAGTGTCGGCTGCACGGGTTTCTTCCCTTTGTACTTTCCGCCTTTCTTCCTGTCCGGTTTCAGACCCTGTTCAGCCATCCGTCTTTCCTCCTGCGTATAGCCGAACAGGTCATACAGGTCCATTACCGTTCCTCCCGTCTGTCTGCTTTGCGCTTCCTGTGACATGCCGGTCATCACTTGCACTTTCGGCTGCACACTGTTTTCTTCCCGTTTTGTCCCGTCCGCTACACCAGCAACAGAGGTGGAGTTTTCTCTTTTCACCTCCGTCCGTTCACCCGTAGCCGAAGCGGAGTTTTCTCTTTTCACCTCCGCCCGTTCACCCTCAACCGGATGGGTATTTTCTCTTTTCGTCTCCTCCAGCTCACCCGCAGCCGAAGCGGAGTTCTCTCTTTTCACCTCCTCCCGTTCACCCTCAACTGGATGGATATTTTCTCTTTTCATCTCCTCCAGTTCTCTCGCAACCGAAGCGGAGTTTTCTCTTTTCACCTCAATACCCTCGGTCTGTACGGCAATGTTCTGCCGCACATCCTCTCTTTCATGCCCCATGCCGTTGTAGCGTTCCATGTCCAGCCGTGCCGACAGGTCTTCCGACAGCATCCTGTACAGGTCCATGGCAATACCCTCCACACCTCCGCTGTGCGTATATACCATCGCCGGTTTTCCGTACGTGTCGGTACCCCTCTTCGCATCGGTATGTATGATACGCTCCGTGTGGTAGGCAAAATAGGCGTTGTCCGTCAGTCCGCCGTTATGTTCCGTCTGTATGATGGTCAGAACCCGTTCCTCCTGTGTCAGTCCCTTCTTTTGCAGGTCTTTTTGCAGGATGATCAGGTCGCTGCCGGCTTCCGTGCCTGCATTGTCGGTAAACAGGTTGTTGGGCAGTCGTATTGCCGATACCAGATTCGCCTTGCTGAACATCTCGTTCCTGACGGAAACCCTCGAACTGTTCAACACCCCCTGCGAGGTGACGAACGCCACGATGCCGCCGTCACGCACCGCATCCAGACCTTTCAGAAAGAAATAGTCATGGATGGCTTTCTGTGCCGAACGTCTGCCGAAGGATGCGCTGCGGCTGAACTCCGCATCAAACACTCCGAAATCCCCGAAAGGGATATTGGAGATGGCAAGGTCAAAATGGTTCAGAAACGGCTTTTCTATTTTCTCGAAACCCTCCGTGCGTATCTTCTGCTGCGGGTACAGGCAGCCCAGCAGCTTGCCCGTCAGCAGGTCTTTCTCAAATGCCATCACCTCCGCCTGCGGATTGTTCGACAATACCGGGCTGATGAATGCGCCCATACCCGCCGATGGCTCCAGCACCAGCTTTGGGCGTACTTTGCGGTCGTGCAGCACGTCCGCTATGGTGTCCGCAATGGCCTGCGGCGTATAGAATGCCGTCAGCACCGATGCCTTCAGCGAGTCCACATACCGCCTGTACTCCGTTTCGTCCCGGCTGTTCTCCCGTATCAGACGGTGCAGCTCCACCGTCGGGGCAAACAGTTCGAGGTCTGATTTCGCCCAGTGTACGGCATCCGTCAGTTCCCTGGCGGGATTCAGTATGCACTTCAGTCCCCCGAAGCCGCAGTACCTCTCCAGCAGCGCCCGTTCCCGTGCGGTGGGCGTGCGCCGTTCTTTCTCTAGTGTGAATGCCGTCCGTATCGCCTCGATGTTTTCCCTGAGCCTCTGCTTCTTGTTAAACGCCATAAGCCTCCAGATAAAGCATTATCGCACCCGTCAGCTCCGTATAGAGCAGGTCGTGTTCGGGCGACAGGGCGAATGTGTCGTCCGTTGTGGGATAGCCGGCAAACAGGTTTTTCAGATGCGGGAATATCTCCCGGCAGAACGCCTCGCGTTCCTGTTCCTGCACCTCTTCGGAAAACTCGTTTTCCACCACCTCAAGCAGCAGTGCGTAGGGGGAGAAGTGCAGCCCTTCGAGCAGGACGCGCATGGCTTCCTCCTGTGCGGCTTCCACCGTACTTCCCGCCGCCCTTTCCTTCTCGAATGTTTCCGAGGCGGCTTCCTCCCTTCCAGTAATGAATGGGGTGTTTGATACTTTGTCCGGATGATATTTTCTCAGATAGTCCAGCAGATACAGCCCGTAGTAGGACAGCTCCGCCGGAGCGGTTTTCTTGTTCTGTTTCATTTTATGATGGATTTAGTGGATAAATGATTATGGAAATGAAAAGGAAAAAGGCACCCGGTATCCCTCCGGGTGCCACCACTAATTGTCGTGCAAATGAGGGCAGAGTCGGACTTGTCAGAACTATGCCGAGTGCAGCCGACAATCAGTCACCACTAAATCCATGTAAATAAAAAGTACAACCAGGTTGAAACAGATTATGACATGAATCAGTGGCAAAATTACTCATTATTTTCTTCTTCCTTTCGTTTTCGTACCTTTTCTTTCGCCTTTACTCTCCGCAAACACCAGCTTCGTGTTGAACTCCGCATCAAAAGTCACCGCAGCGCTGAAGGGCTTGCCCTGCTTGCTCTTGAACCCGCCAAGCATCGCCGTCTTTCCTTCCGTCAGCAGACCGGTCATTTCCTCGTCGGTAAGTGTCTTGCCCGCTATCTGGCGGAACACGGGCAGCAGGCAGTCCGGATTGTCACAGCGCACAACCTTACCGTAGAACTGCATCGTGCCCGTGCCGCATTTGGGGCAGGTACAGCCTGATGCCTTGTGCCCGAAAATACGGTCACACGCAAGCAGGTCCGTGGTAATCTTGCGGGTATAGCTTTCTATGTCCCTCATAAAAGCCTCATGCGGTGTCTTTCCCTGTTCTATTTTTGCCAGTTCCGCTTCCCAGCGTCCGGTCATCTCCACATTGGCGATGTCCATTTCCTTGACAATGGAATACAGGGCAAGCCCTTTCTCCGTCGGCACCAGCGATTTCTTCACACGCACCATGTATTCCCTTCTGAGCAGCGTTTCGATGATTGCGGCACGTGTGGCGGGTGTGCCGATACCGCAGTCCTTCAGGGCCTGGCGTGCCTCCTCATCCTCCACATCGTCGCGTCCGGCGGTCTCCATCGCAGCCAGCAGCGAACTTTCCGTATGCAGCGGTTTCGGTCGGGTCATGCCCGAACTCATCGAGCATCCCGCCATCACCAGTGTGTCGCCTTCCGCCCAGTCCGGCAATGCCGTATTCCCGCTGTCCTCGCCGTACTCTCCGTACACGCCGCGCCAGCCTGCCTTGCGCACGATGCAGCCTTTCGCCTCAAATGTCAGGCTCTCGCATCTTTCGCCTGCGTCCGGCGCCACCTCCGCTACTACGGTAGCCGTATCCTTCACACATTCCTCCGAAAATGCCTCTACCATGCGTCCGGCAATCATGTCGTAGATGATCTGCTCGTTCTTGTACAGGGCAAGCGGGCGGTTGGGCGTCACCAGCAGGGCATGGTGGTCAGTCACTTTCGAGGCATCCACACAACGGCGGTTCAGTTCTCCCAGTTCCCAGATTTTCTCCGCAAGGGCGGAGTGTCCTGCCAGCCGTTCAAACAGTAGCGGTATTTCAGCAAACACATCTTCCGGAATATGACGGCTCGATGTTCTCGGATAGGTGACGAGCTTCGCTTCATACAGTTTCTGCACCAGTTCCAGCGTCTGTTCCGCCGTGAATCCGTGTTTCGTGTTCGCCTCCTTCTGCAGTGTGGTCAGGTCGTACAGCAGCGACGGGTTCTCCACCTTCTCCTTCTTTTCCACCTTGGTGACGGTGGCGCACATCTTCGCCTTTACCTTATTGTATGATGCAGCCGCCTTTTCCTTGTCCTGCCATTTCTTTACCGAGGAGAACTTCACTACCGTATCCGTACCCGCCGGTGTCACCGAGAAATGCAGCTGGTGTACCGGTTCCGGTGTAAAGCGTCTGTTCTCCCAGTACCTCTTGCAGACCATACCCAGCGTGGGTGTCTGTACGCGTCCTACCGAATATGTGCCCCGTCCGGCGGCTACGGTCAGTGCCTGTGTGCCGTTGATGCCCACCAGCCAGTCCGCCTCGCTGCGTGCCTTTGCCGCCAGATACAGGTCGTCATATTCATGCCCGTCCTTCAGTTCCTTCAATCCCTTGCGGATGGCGGTGTCCGTAAGCGAGCTTATCCACAGGCGGCGGAATGGCAGCGTACAGCCCGTATAGGCATACAGGTATCTGAATATCAGTTCCCCTTCGCGTGCGCAGTCCGTTGCCACTATTATGCCGTCGCTCTCGTTCCACAGTTTCGTTATCACCTTTATCTGTTTCACCGCTGCCGCGTCCGCCTTGTAGCCCTTGTCCGTCTTTACCTGGCGGGGTATCAGCATGAACTCCTCCGGTATCACCGGCAGGCTGTCCCTGCTGAATCCCTTGAAGCCGTAGCCCTCAGGCAGGGCAGGTTGTACCAGATGTCCCAGTGCCCATGTCACATGGTAGCCGTTTCCTGTATAAAATCCTTCTTCCTTTCTTGTTGCTCCGGCGATGCGTGCTATCTCACGTGCCACGCTCGGTTTTTCTGCCAATATGGTAATCATACATTTTCTGTTTTAATCATTGATACTTTTGTTCCTTGTGGAGTGGAACGGGGTACGCCGGTTATCCGTGGGATATGCGGTACATGGCGCATGAGGCCCCGTTTCAATCCGTTGTTTATTCTCTTGTAATGGATTTAGTGGTGGCACTCAGGACACCTTCATGCCTTTGCTCTTCTTCGGTTTTTCCTGCTGTTGTTTCTGGGCGTCGTCCTTCGGTGCGGTCTGTCCCTGCTGAAGCGGCTCCTTCACATGTCTGGTGGCCTCGTTCGTCTTGCCCTCGTTGTTCACCGCAAGCTGTGTGCGGCTCTCGTTCGACGGGGCAACGGTCTGTGCCAGGTCAGGGTTTTCCGAATAGGTCAGCGGTCTGCCTTTCTCACGGTCGAACTTCAGGTATTTTGTGCAGGGCTGTCCCTTGTCATCCTTCGCGTTGGCAAGCACCACGACCTTGCCCGCCACATAGTCCGCCTTCTGCTGTTCCGTGAATTTGTCGTCCTTCCATTTGCCTATCGGACGTATGCTTCCGTCCTCGTTCGTCCACGAGCGGTTGCGCCGCTGTCCGTTCTCCTGATTCCCGTCTTCCTTCTGCTGCTGTCCGGTAGCATCCGGGGCTTCCGGGCTTTTCTGTTTTTTCTCCTGTCCGTTTCCGCGTCGCTGCGACTGTCCCTGCCACAGATGCTCCGGCACAAACTCCACGTCGCGCTTGTCAGCGTTCACCTGCAGCATGGCCTCGAACTTTCGCCCGCCCTTCAGTGTCACCTCTTTGGGCAGTGCCAGCCCCGCACGCAGGATTTCCTGTTCCGCCTTCGACAGTTCCGTCAGTCCGATCCGGTTCGGGATGCGCACCTTGTTCGTCGGTACGTCCACAATCTCATTCGTCAGTCGGTCGATGCTGACATACGCCAGGCGCATCTCTCCGGTCTTCGTATCGGCAACGTTCACCAGCTTGCCCAGATTGCCCGTCTGTTTCAGTGCCTGCTTGTCCTCGTCCGTAAATGTATAGCCGTTGTATGGCACGTCGAGTCTCGGCTCATGGCGTACGAAGTGGGGGGTAAGTTTCAGCTTTCCATCTTCCGCTTTCTGCAACGAGAGTCGGGCTTGCAGCTCGTAGCGTTCTCCGCCCAGCACCGGTTCCACCGTCACCAGCCTTGTCTTCCCGTAGTTCATCAGGGCTTTCATGTCCTTTTCAGACAGGTTTTCCCTTTTCACGCCGAACTGTTCCAGTTCCTTCCAGTCCACATCGCTGTCCGCAATCAGGTTCGGTTTCTCCGGTTTTGCCTGCGCTTGCCCTTCCTGTGCGGGCTGCTGTCCCTGTGCCGCCTGCGTTTCCGCTGCCTGCGGCTGCTGTTCCTGATTTTTCTGTTTCATTTCTTCCATTTTCTCGTCCGTTTTCTGTTCCACATTGTTTTCTTCCGTATTTTCTCTTTTCGCCTCCTCCGCAACCTGCTGTTCCTCAGTCTCCGTTTCAGCATTTTCTCTTTTCACCTCCTCCTCAGCCTGCTGTTCCTCAGTCTCCGTTTCGGCATTTTCTTTTTTCACCTCTTCCGCGACCTGCTGTTCCTCAGCCTCCGTTTCGGCATTTTCTTTTTTCACCTCCTCCGCAGTCTGTTGTTCTTCAGTCTCCGTTTCGGCATTTTCTTTTTTCGCCTCCTCTGTAGTCTGCTGTTCCTCAGCCTGCTGGTACGCCGATGTATCCACTTTGTGCGGTGCGAGCAGGTCAGCATTCGCCACAGGGTCTTTCAGCAGGTCCTTGATAACCGGAAGCAGAGCTTCCACCGTATCCGCTGCCACCCTGTAGAAACCGAATCGTGTCGGCTCCTTACACTGGCGGTAGAAATTTCTCATGAAATTGTCTATCGCATCCCCGTGGCGGTCAAAGCGCAAAAACTCCTGCGAGTGTTCCGCCTTTGCCTGTGCCCTCTTGGGATAGCCCCTGGCATCCAGTCCGGCAACCACACTGATTTCGCCCGTCTTCTCGTCGCGGACGACCAGTACATCCTCTTGCTTTTTCTTTTTCTGTTCCATTGATTGATTTTTTTATTGTTTGATGATAGTCCCGCCGGTATTCCCGTACAGGTCTGTTTCACTTTTCGTTCCGGTTTCCCGTTCACCTTTCACTCCCGGTTTGCATCAGGCTCGCCCTCAGCTTTCCGTTTACATCCGGTTCACCATCCACTTCCGGTTTCTCTTTTCGCATCCGTTTCACGTATGCTTGTCAGTCCCGGTTTGCATCAGTCTCACCCTCAGCTTTCCGTTTACATCCGGTCACCATCCATTACTGATTTTTCTTTTCGCATCCGTTTCACGTGTGCTTGTCAGTCCCGGTATTCCTTCTGCCTCCTTTTTTCCCTTTCGCCGTTTTGCCCGGAGCTTTCTTTCCCGTTCCTTCCTTCACTTTCAGCACCTTTTTGCCGTCCAGCGTCACCTCTTCCATGTTCCGGCTGATAAACTCCAGCACGTCCGATTCCTTGTAGTAGGTCTTGCGGCTGATTTTCTGGTAGCGCAGTCCGTATTCGCTGCGGAACCGCTGTAGCGACCGTTTGCTCGTTCTCAGCATCTCGCACAGGTCCTGATTGTCATACAGCCGTTCTCCGTCCATGTACTTCACGCCTGCCGCTTCCTTGTTTATCAGCACCGATATGATGCTGTCCAGCCGGTCAATCCGTTCCATGAGGCGCTGCATCCATTCCTCGAACATTTCCTTACCAATCCCTTCCATCATCCGCCTCCTTTCTTGTCATCAGGTAGTTATGCTTGAACTCCTCCAGCGTCTTGGGATTGCAGTGTACGATTTTCCGTCTCACGCATTCCTCCAGATCCGTCAGTCTGTACCGGCACTTGCTTCTCACCATCATGTAGGGAATAGTCTTGTCCTTTCGCATCCGTTGCAGTGTCCTCGTGCTGATTTTCAGCAGGTCCGCCGCCTCCTCGCTCGTCAGCAGGATTTCCGCTTCCTCCTTCGGCACGTTGTCTTTCTTGAAAACATAGTCCGCTATGCGGTCTATCTTCTCCATCATCGTCTTCACGACCTCATTGTCCATCGTTATTATTTCCATATCCTTCCGTATTGGTTACGCTGCAAAGGTGCGCAACTCCGCGCAGGCACAATCCATAGTATTTCCATAGTAGGGAATGATTTTCCCTATTTTTCTTCCATAATCCCCGTTTTCCCCGCATACAGGCACAAAAAAACGGCTCCATCCGGCACTGAAGCACGGATGAAGCCGCTTTTAATCTTTTTGATAAGGCTTAGAAAGCAATTATTTTAAATCATTCTTCCCATATTGATTCCAATTCATTTTCTAAAGCCATATTTCTATTTTTCCTACTTGATAAATCTGTGGTTGCTCTCATTCCTTTTACATAATCCTCCACATTTTTAGGAAATGGCTTTGCTGGCTCATCATTAGAAGTTGTCAATCTTTGTTTTATCTGATCATTAAATTGAATTAACTTTTCCTTCATCAGAACCCGTTTGTCTTTAGACAAAGGTAAACTCTCCCGATGATTTGCCAATACTAAGAATAGAGAATAGAAATCTGTTTTCTTTCCCCAACGAGTATCTGATATATTGGGTAAAATCTTCAATAACTCTCCAAGTACTATATCATATATTTCTCTTACGTTTTCCTCTTCTGTAAATTCCTCTTCGTAAATTTGATAATAAACCTCTAATTTATCTTTCTTGTTTTGAAGACCATTAAGTAAAGCTATTGTAAGTTCACTTATAAACTCAACATCTAACATTCTTCTTACATCATTCGCTGTAAAAAGACCAATTTTAGAGAAAGCTTCCTTATCAGATATATTATTCATTAATTTTATAAATGGTCCAGAATATGTAGCTTGTCTTAATTCTTGTTTATTAAGGGCTACCACATTTTTATTCAATCTCTGAAAGATTGCACGTAACTCTGAATCATTTATATCAGGTAATATTCTAACAACAAAATTATATTGAAAAAAGGCCCTTTTTTGTTCTGTTGTAAGTGCATCAAAGTCTGCACCATGAAAATCAGGACTTTCTTTTTCATCAATAGAGAATTTACCCTCCATGAATTCAAGAATCGAACGTATCCTCTGTTGTCCATCTATAATAATGTATTTTGCATGACCATGCTCATCTGCAGTTTCCTGCATATAGATTTCAGGTATAGGATATCTATTTAAAATTGTATCAATCAAATAACTTTTTTGACGAGTAACCCAAACTGGATTTCTTTGAAATGGAGGTTTCATTTCAAGTTCTTTACGTTCATAAACTTGCTTAAACCAAGCAACATTCCTCAATGTTGTATTCAAAAAATTTTCCATATATATTATTATTTAACTTCAATAGACTCAGATTTAACCCCCAATAATTCAGGAAGATTCCTTTTAAAATTGCTAAGATGATAAGCTCTCAAAGATTCTGTATCTCTATACAACCTAAAATTCATATCACGATTTTCAAAAATCTTATGCTGCTTCATCTTTTCAATAGCTTTTAACCATTGTTCTCCAAATGGTAATAATCCCAAAATTTTATCAGTTGCGATAGTACCCCAATATACAAGTCTTTCTCTATGTTCTCTTAAGGCAATATTTACATCTGGAGACATTCCATATGGTTTTATATTCCTAATTGTATGCCAAGCTACATCAAAATAATAATGTGAAATAACAGCAATATCAATATCAGAACTATCATCAAATTCTTTAAAACTTTTATAAGGACTCAAGCTAAAACCAGTACATGAACTTCCAACAAATATTATAGAACAACTATCTACATTAAGCAACTTTGCAAGTTCTATCTTAATTTGAAGATATTCCTCATAATTGTCTTTAAAAATATAAGGAAGCCTTTCTACTACCCATTTTGATACAAGAAAATCATGATCATATTTATCAAAATCCTGTTTTAAGGCTTCTATTTCTCTATTTATATCCATCATAAATATATTTATATCATCTTTAAAACGTGCATAATGCTATAACATCATGCTATATGCAATATTCGTGAATATTTCAATATTATCAAAATATATATGAGTATTTTATACCGTCTTTCCCAGAAACACCCCGATAACCGACAATGCCCCCAGTTGTTTCATCTTTCGTTGCAGTTGCCTGAAGCTCTCCCCGGTCGTGAGTACATCATCCAGCAGAACAACATTCTTTCCTCTGATATACCGCCGTGTGAATTGCAGGTTCCGCAGTATGTCCTTATCCTTTCCCTTTCCTTTCAGTTGCTCGCGGTCTTCCTCTATCCAGATGGCCTTGAAACCGTCCGTAATGCCCAGCCATTCCGACAGGTAGTAGCATACCACCGGAAAGCGTTTCCGCTGTCTTTCCCTTGTTGATGCGGGTATAGGTATCAGTACCGTGTCTTCCTTCGTTCCGTTGAATCCCGCATGTTTCAGACACAGTGCCAGTATCCGTGCGACCAGCTCGCCGCAGTGTCCTCCTTCCTTAAAACGGAATATCAGGTTGCTTACCCGTTTTTGGTGTGTATCCGTCTTTTCAATCTTCGTTGGGTAATAGTCATGCAGGTAGTGACACCTGCACCCGTCTATAAGAACTTCTCCCTTGAACATCGTTTCGTACGGGTAGAAGTCCATTTTCTTCTCCCTTTCAAACGTAAAGTTCAGCACATCCCTCATCATGGCATTCCATTCCTTCGACCTACCCAGCGAATACCATCCCGCATGTTTCCCGGCTTCCATCAGGCACATGCCGATTTCCATCGCCTCGCTGAACCGCTGGTGCGAGACGATGTACCACCCGTGTTTCCGGCACAGGCCGGCAAACTCCTTTATGTCCGCAGTCAGGAAGTACATCATGCCTTCCTCTCTGATGACTACCGTCAGTTCCGACTTCGGTTTCTCCCTGCAGAATAGGCTCTCGCTGTAATTCACTCCGTGCCATACCGACTCCGTGCATTCCTCATCGCAGAACTGCACTTCCACCTCTTCAAGCAGGTCAAATTCTTCCACCATACCGTTTCTGTCTTTAATTACAGGTTTAAGAGGGATTTAAGTTACACATTATTATCGGTTTACGGATAAGCGTGTTTGCGGTTTTACATTTTTTAACCTGTATAAAACACGTGTCGGGACAGCCTCCCGAACAGGGGAGACTATCCCGACACGTATATCCGCCATATCCTGCGGCTTTCAGTTCCAGCTGTTTCTCTTTTCGCCGCTCATGCAGAGAATCACCGTACTTTTCTTCTTTTCAAATGATTCTGCCAGCCGTCTTGCAGCCCACTTTCTGAATGCCTCGCATTTCAGTCCCTTCATGCGGAATCCCAGTGCAATGATGGTTGCCAGACTGTAGAGGTCCACACTGCAATCTTTTCCGTTATAGGTGAAATGTTCGACCCGCACATCCCGGTATTCATCAAAGTCACCGGTTTTTGCAAGGGATTTCAGTCCGGCATTTACCGACTGTACAAACACGCCATACGCCCGTGCGATGTCGCATTTCGGCAACCATACCTCGCCCTTGTCGTCCGTTTCTATCCTTACGCTCACCTTATCAGGTGCATTGCGGTTATATTCCACTTCAAAATTGCCAAATCTCACCATAATAGTTGCTTTTATACATTATATATGGAATCTCAGCATGGAGGTCATAACATGGCATCCAGTTTTCCCGCAAGGACCTCCATATCCTTTCTTATCTTCTCATTGGTTATGCGGGCATAGATTTGCGTCGTTTCAATGTTCGTATGCCCCAGCATTTTCGATACCGTTTCAATCGGCACGCCTTTAGCCAGAGTAGTGGTCGTAGCAAATGTGTGACGTGCCAGGTGGAAGGTAATATTTTTATTTATACCGCACAAATCCGCAATCTCTTTTAAGTAAGAATTAAGTTTTTGATTGCTCAGTACAGGCAGCAACTGACCTTTGGGGAGCTGACCTTCATATTTCTGGAGTATCGCTTGGGGTATTTTCAGCAGCGGTACGTTTACCGGAGTATCTGTCTTATGACGGTGCGTCATGATCCACGGTTTCCCGTCAAACGAGATTCTGATGTCGCTTGCCTTCAGTTCCTTCACGTCCACATATGACAATCCCGTGTAACAGGAGAACAGGAACACGTCCCGTACCTGTTCCAGTCTTTTAGTCGGGAACTTCTTCTTCATTATCTTTTGCAGTTCCGCATCCGTCAGATAGCCTCTGTCCACACGTTTCAGTCTGATTTTATAATTTGAAAACGGGTCAGTATAAATCCAACCGTTGTTTTTGGCGATGATTACAATCATCTTGAACGTCTGCATGAATTTTGCCGTAGTATTCTCATTGCATTTGCTTTCCGTTCTCAGATAGTTCTCGAAGTCCGTAATGAACATGTGCCCGATTTCCTTCAGTGATATATCCGAAATATTGTATTTCACTTTCATAAATTCCTCCAGCCTCCGGTAGCAGCGGTCATACTTCGCGAGGGTGGCAGGAGTCTTGCTGATGCCGACCAGTTTTCTTGCATCCTCATTGTGTTTCTTGAAAAGTTCCAGCAGTGTTCTTTGTTTCGCCGTTATTCCCAAAAACGCATTGCGTATTTTTTCTACCGTTACGAATGACTCATGCACTTCAATATCCCGGTAGTGGTTTTTCAGCGAAGCACGGATGTCCTCCAATGTTTCATTCAACTGGCGGGCTTTTTGTGTATTTCCTTTCGCCTTGCCCAAAACTGTATCCCAGGCATCCGGTTTTACACTCAGTTTAGAACTGAACTGTGTGATTTCACCGTTAAGTGACAAACGAATCATAATACAAACTGTTCCGTCTTTGTTTACCTGATTCTTTCTTAGATAGAATAGAATCTTAAATGTACTCTTACTCATATCCTTTTTTAATTTAGCTCCGTTACAGTGGGTGTAATGACTTCCCTCTGCAAAGGAACAATTAATAATTGGGTTACAAGCAGACATTTGAACGTCAATGAGCGACAAATCAAGGACTTACATCGAAAATCGTTACTATTTTTATAGGCTATTTTTTAGTAACGATTTAGTAACGGAACTTTGTCTGAAGTGGGCATTTGAATGTCTTTCGGTTGTCCACCGGATAAATAGAAAAAGTCCCGTAAAACGTTGATTTTACGGGACTTGTCTTAATTTGACTACCTAATGTCTTAGGTTTCAGCGGAGAGGGAGGCTCTCGAACCTATACATTCAAGAAATATCATAAAATTGCAAATTACTGATAATCACACACAATTTGGAATACATAGTAAATCTAAATCTTTCTGAATATCTTTTGCTATTCCAAATATTGGGTG